>Ga0136846_1224729_pt1 | contig 15387 bp, 12 predicted proteins | sample HopSoiMetagenom2_FD_96841 | JGI IMG/M metagenome (GOLD analysis project Ga0136846, IMG submission 96841) | Grasslands soil microbial communities from Hopland, California, USA - 2 Assembly 2016 (version 4) | ecosystem: Environmental > Terrestrial > Soil > Grasslands | place: USA: Hopland... | reverse complement strand
TTCGCAAGTCGCACCACGACCGTGGTCAGGATCCGCAGCTCGCCGCACCCGTCGACGCGGGCCGCGTCCAGGTACTCCTCCGGGATCGTGAGGAAGAACTGGCGCAGCAGGAAGATCGAGAACGCGTCGCCGAACCAGTTGGGGATGATCAGCGGCCAGAGCGTCCCGACGAGGTGCAGCTTCGCCCACATCACGTAGAGGGGCACCACCGACACCTGCGGCGGGAGCATGAGTGCGATCAGCACGATGATGAACGCGACCTCGCGGCCGCGCCAGCGAATGCGCGCGAGCGCGTAGGCCACCGGCACCGACGAGACGACGACGCCGATCGTGGCGAGGCACGAGTAGAGCATCGTGTTCAGCGTCCAGCGCCAGAGCGGCGCGGTCGTGAAGACGTCGATGAAGTTGCGCAGGCGGAACGGGTGCGGCCAGAGGTTCGACGAGAGCGCCTGGTTCGTCGTCATCAGCGAGGTGAGCAGGATGAACGCGAATGGCGCGAGGAACGCGATCGCCGCGGCGATCAGCAGGCTGTGGTTCGCGATCGCGACGAGCAGCCGGCGCCGGCGCACCGACGCAGGCGGACGGCGGCGCACGAGCGGCGTGGCGGCCGGGGCGGCTGTCGCCGTCACCGCGGCACCGTCTGATGCACCCACTTGCGCGAGTTGAGGACGATCACGAGCGTCACCGCGAACGAGACGACGAGGAGCAGCATCGCCATCGACGACGCGTAGCCCATCTGGAAGTCGTTGAAGCCGTGCTGGTAGAGGAGCACGGGATAGAACAGCGTCGAGTCCTCGGGATAGCCGAGGGCGTTCAGCGTGTCTCCCGCCTGCGACGCCTGGCCCGAGGCGATGCTCGCCGCGACGTACGCCTGCGTGAAGTACTGCAGCCCCTGGATGACGCCGAGCACGACGGCGAACAGGATGACCGGGCTCACGATCGGGAGCGTCACCCAGCGCAGGCGCTGCAGCGGGCTCGCGCCGTCGAGCGCTGCCGACTCGTATAGGTGCTGCGGCACGTCGAGGACGGCCGCGAGAAAGATGACCATCGTGTTCCCGATCCCCCACAGGCCGAGGCCGACGAGCGCCGGCTTCGACCAGTGGGGCGACTGGAACCACAGCGGTCCCTCGATCCCGAGCCAGGCGAGCATCGTGTTCACCGGGCCGGTCGCCGGATTGAGGATGTAGACGAAGCCGAGCGTGGCAGCGACCGGCGGAGCGAGCGCCGGCAGGTAGAAGACGGTGCGGAAGAAGCCGGCGCCGCTCTTCGCGCGCACGAGCAGGACCGCGATCCCGAACGCGAACAGGACCTGCAGCGGCACCGCGATGCAGATCATCCAGAGCGTGTTCCGGACGGCGATCCACGTCTGCGGGTCGACGCTCAGGAGGTAGTGGTAGTTCGCCCAGCCGACCCACCGCGGGGACGAGAGCAGGTCGTAGTGATTGAACGACAGGTACGCCGACATCACGAGCGGGTAGCCGAAGAAGACCGTGAAGCCGACGATCCACGGGCTCATCAGGAACAGCACGAGCCGGCGGCGGCGCCAGTCGGCGCGTTTGCGCGCGGCGGTGCGCAGCCGGACGGCCGGCGCCGAGGCGCCGGCCGTCCTGGCAACAGCCTGTTGGCTCACGGCACCCCGCCGCCGCCCTTGGCCTGTGCGACCTGGGCGTCGAGCTGCTTCGCGAGGTTCTTCAGGCCGGCCTGCAGATCCTTCACCTTCCCGGCCTGGTACTGCTGGAAGAAGCGCTGCACGGCGTTGGTGTACGCCTGGCCCGACGCGAGGATCGGCGACGTCCCCGACTTCGCGTTGGCGAAGATCTTCAGGAACGTCGAGAAGCGCTTGTCGGGGAGGATCTCCTTCGACGTGAGCGAGCTCTGCGTCGTCGGGACGTTGCGCAGCCCGTTCGAGAGCACGGCCAGCGGATGGTTCGCCGTCGTCAGGTACTTGACGAGCGCCCACGCCTCGGCCTCGTGCTTCACCCCGCGCGGGATGCCGATGATCGTGCCGTTGATGTAGCCCGATCCGTACAGCTCGGGATGCGCGTCGTCGACGGGCATCGGCGCCGTGCCGTAGTCGAGATCGGGGTGCTCGTGCTGGATGAACGCGACGCGCCACTCGCCGTCGAAGTTCATGGCGAGCTTGCCCGTCTCGAACGCCTGCGACGGCGTGAACTCGTCGATCGGCTGGGCCTGGAAGCGCACGAGCTTGTCGTAGCCGTACCAGTCGACCAGCGACTTCATCCACTTGGCCCACTTCGCCCAGGCGGGATCCTTGCCGATCGCGGAGTGGCCCTTGCCGTCGAGCCACTTCGCCCCGAACTGCTGGACCCACCGGTCAGGCGTGTTCTCGTAGAAGCCGACGACCGGGTCGAAGCCGGCGACCTTGACGTTGCCGCTCTTGTCGCGGACGGTGAGCTTCTTGGCATCGGCCGCGAGCTCGGACACGGTGCGCGGCGGCCGGGCGATGCCCGCCGCCTTGAACAGCTTCTTGTTGTAGTAGAGGCCGTAGTCGTCTGCGAGCAGCGGCAGGGCGCAGCGCTTGCCCTCGTACTGCGTGTAGTACCGCGGCGCGGCCGGGAACAGCGACGCGTCGATGTGATCCTTCTTCATGAGCGGGCCGAGATCGATCCAGCCCCCTGAGCCGCAGTAGTTGCCGACGTTGTACGAGTTGAACGAGCTGACCACGTCCGGCGCGGTCCCCGAGCGGATCGCGGCCACGATCTTGTTGTCGTCGATCCCGCCGACGACGTTGATCGTGACCTCGGGGTGCTTCCGGTCGTACTCCGCGACGACGGACTTGAAGACCTTCAGCTCGTGGCCGGCACTCCAGCCGGCCCAGACCGTGATCTTCGTCGGCCCGGTGCCGTGGACGCTCCGGGCGGCGGCGGCTGCGACGGCGACGAGCGCCGCGAGCAGGACGATTGCCGCTGTGGTGCGCTTCCTCATTCCGGCCTCCAGGAGAGAACGATTGGTTAACGTTCCGAACCAGACGGGAGCCTATGCCGCCGCGGCTGGCGCCGTCAAGCGACAGAACACCCCGTTACGTTAAGGTTGGCAACTACGATGACGGCAGGCCGCGCGACTCCGCCGCTCCTCAAAGACCTGAACGAGCGCACGGTCCTGGAGGCGATCAGGGCCGGAGCGCCGATTTCGCGCGCCGAGATCTCGCGCCGTGTGGGCATCTCGAAGCCGACCGTGTCGCAGGCGCTGCAGTCGCTCCTCGGCGCGGGGCTCGTGCGCGAGGCCGAGCGGGCGGACGACGGGCCGAGCTACGGCGCGACGTTCTTCGAGCCCGTGCCGGAGGCGGCGTTCGTGCTCGGCCTCGACCTCGGCGCGCGCTTCGTGCGCGGCGCCGTCTGCGACGTTCGCGGCGACATCCGCGCGCGGCAGGACGTCGAGCTGGCCGAGCGCACCTCGGACGCAGCTCTGGATGCGATCGAGTCGCTCGCTCGCTCGCTGCTCGACGCAGTCGGCGCGAGCGACGACCTCGTCGACAGCGTCGTGCTCGGCGTGCCCGGCGCGGTCGACGCCGCGTCGAGTCGGATCTCGCTCGCGGAGAACGTCGTCGGCCTCGAGGACGAAGACTTCCACGGCGAGCTCGCAGGCCGCCTCGGGCTGCCGGTGACGATCGAGAACGACATCAACCTGGCGGCGCTCGGCGAGCGCTGGCGCGGCATCGCGCGCGGCGTCGACGACTTCGTCTTCCTGTCGATCGGCACCGGGCTCGGCGCGGGCCTCGTGCTCCGCGGAGAGCTGCATCGCGGCCATCACGGTGCGGCGGGGGAGCTCGACTTCGCGCGCGTCGGCCTCACGGAGGACATCGATCCCTGCGCGGCCGCCGTCTCCGCGCTCGCACGACGGCTCGGCGTGCCCGCGCCGCACGATCCGCGGACAGTCTTCGCGGCGGCACGCACGGGCGATCCGAGCGCGCGCGCGGTCGTCGACGAGGAGTGCCGCCGCATTGCGCTGCACATCGTCCCGCTCGCGGCCGTCACCGACGTCGGGCTCGTCGTGCTCGGCGGCGGCATCGGGGCGAACGGCGACCTGCTCTACGACGGCATCCGCCGGCACCTCCGCGCGTGGCTCCCGACGCCGCCCCGCGTCGAGGCCTCGAGCCTCGGCGACGCCGCCGTCCTCACCGGCGGCCTCGCCGTCGGCCTGCGCGCGGCGCGCGAGAACGTGTTCGTGAACAGGCGCGCACAGCGCGTCTGAGCTCAGACACCCGCGGCGCGCGGCCGTCTCGCGCCGGCAGTGCAAAAGGTGTCTGACACCTGTGCGAGCTGCGCCACGCTGGCGAGGGACGGATGGGTGTCAGACGCCCGCGCGTTCGGCCGCCGGGACGGACGAGACCGCTTCCGCGGCGCGCTTGAGCGCGCTCAGCGCGCCCACCGTGTCGCCCTCTTCCTCGAGCAGCGCCGCGAGGCGGCGGCCGGCCTCGAGCGCCATCGGCCTGAGGTGCTCCGTGAGCAGCTGGAGCGCCTGCTCGAGCAGCATCTTCGCGCGGTCGCGGTCGCCGGCGGCGAGGAACACGTCGGCGAGAGTGACGTACGCGTTGCCGCGGTCCCCGGGGCTCACCGCGTCGAGCAGCTCGAGCGTGCGCGCGGCGCGAAGCGCGGCGTCCGCATTCCGGCCGAGAGTCATCAGCGCACGAGCTTCTTCCAATGAGAAGCGCGCGTCGTCGGCCTCGCCGAGCTCGCGCCCGAAGAGCGTGCGGCCGCGGTCGAGGAGCCTGAGCGCCTCCATCCCGTTGCGCGCTTCGATCTCGGCGTGCGCGAGCAGGTGGTAGGCCATCGCGACGTAGGCGTCGTTCTCTGTGCGCTCCAGGATCTCCAGGGCCCGGCGCGCGTACCTCCCGGCAAGCTTCGGCTCGTGACGCATCGAGTGGAGCCGCGACTGCGACCAGTAGACCCGCGCCGAGGCGACGGGGTCGCCCGCGGCCTCCGCGAACCGGATCACGTCGGCGAGCGACGCCTCGGCGCGGTGGAACTCGCCCGCGTCGATCAGCGCGTTCGCGAGCAGCACGGTGAAGCGAAGCTCCTCGACCGGCGCCTCGGCCCTCCGGGCCTCGGCCGCCGCGCTCTCGAAGATCGCGATCGCCGCCTCGCGCGCGCCGGTCATCGCATACGCACGCCCGAGCGTGTCGACGGCGCCCGGATCGGCATGCGCCTTCCGCCCGCGCAGCTCGTAGGCCTGCTCGAGGAGCTCGATCGCCTCGCCCCAGCGTTCCAGGCGGAACGCGATCTGCCCGAGACCGGCGAGCGCCGCGGCCCGCGCGGGGCTCCCGTGCTCGAGGTGCGCGCGGTAGATCCGCTCGGCCTCTTCGATCTCGCCGAGCCGCAGCGCGACCTCGGCGTCGAGCAGCTCCGACGGCTCTGCCGAGGCCGGCTCGACGCCGGTCGCGAGCCACTGCCCCGACACCTCGAGGCGGAGCGCGAGCTGGTTGACCATCTGGAGCGACGGGACGCGGGCGCCCGCCTCCAGCCGTGAGATGTAGGCGGCCGTGCAGCCGGGGAAGGCGAGCTGGCGCTGGGAGAGCCCGGCGCGCTCCCGCGAGGTCTTCAGGCGGACGCCGACCTCCTTCGGCGAGTCGATGTGAGTCGTCAATGAGCGAGGCATGGCTTTCATCCTAGTTGTCTTTTGTCAAGCGTGCTGCCAACCGCGAGTTCATGCGTTGCCCGCGACTGAGACAATGCGGACAAAGCCCTCGAGGGCTGTCCGCCAACTTCAGCAAGGAGACAGCCCAACCATGCGCAGGTTCGTCCCATTTGCAATGTCACTCGCGATGCTCGTCGCCGCGCTCCTCAGCGCCGACGTCACGTACTGGCCCTAAACAACTGACGCACTGGCCCGATCAACCAGGGGCCGGAAAAGCCGCGGGGCGCGCGACGGTGGGACGCGTCCCGCGGCACCTTTTCGGGGGACGCGCGGCCGCGGAGGCCCGTCCTACGGTGCGCCGGTGGCACGTCGCTTCCGCCTGCTCGCGGCCGCGTTCGCCGTGGCGAGTGCGTGCGCGTGGACCGTTGTCGGCGCGGGCGCGGGCGGTCGCGACTGGGCCGCCTCCGAGATCCGCGCCGTCACGCAGGTCGGCGTGCTCGGCCACTCGGCAGCCGCATTCGCGCCGAGCGCCGCGCTGACGCAGAGCGCGCTCGCCTCCGCGATCGCCGCCACCGACGCGCTCCAGCACCAGCCGGCCAAGCCCGCAGCCCCGCTCACGGTCCTCTCCACCCTCTCCCCGAACGCGGTCGTCGCGGGCCCCGTCGAGGTCCGCGTGGACGTGCTCGGCCGGGAGGTCGACCACGTCGACCTGGTGCTCGACGGCGAGACCCAGGACACGCAGTTCGAGGAGCCGTTCGCGTTCGCGCTCGACACGGGCACGGTCGCCGACGGGCTGCACCGCGTCTCCCTGGAGGTCACCTTCGGCGACGGCGGCTACGCGGTCGCCGGGTGGCCGATCACCGTCGCGAACACGACCGCGGCTCCGCGGACGCGGCTCGGGCCTGCGGTGAAGGTGCCGGTCACGCGCTCGTCGCCGCCCGCGGCCTCGCCTCGCACGGCGCCCAGCCCGGCACGCAGCCTCTACCACGCGTCGGCGCCGTCGCGGCCGGTGACGATCGAGCAGCTCGACGCCGCGCTCGTCGGCTACCTGGGGCTCGGTGGAGCGGCGCGCGAGATCCGGCAGCCGTTGCAGGACGCCGGCCTCCAGCCGAGGGGTACAGCCGGCACCGAGGCCGTGGCGCGCCTGCTCGGCCTGCGCCTCAACCATCCGAGCGGCCAGGACGACCTCGAGCTGTTGCCGTCGCAGCCTGCGTCCCGTGCGGAGGCCGCGTGGTCGTTCGCCCAGGCGCTCCACCTCGACCAGTGGGCGACCGACTCGGCACAGCATGCCGTGGACGACTTCACGCTGCCCGAGCTCACGTCGTGGCAGCGGCGGATCCTCGTGAGCGCCGTGCACTACGTCGGGTATCCATACGTGTGGGGCGGCACGAGCCCGACGGCGCAGACGCTCTTCGGCGTCCACTCCGTCGGCGGCTTCGACTGCCTCGGGCTTCGTGTGGCGCGTCTACAAGCTGACGCCCTACGACGGCGCGTCGCAGCTCGCGAACGTGCTGCGGGGCCGGACGACGTACCAGATGAGCGGAGAGGTCCCGAAGAGCGCACGCGTCCCGGCGGCGAAGCTGCAGCCCGCCGACGTGATGTTCTTCGGCGCGCACGGCCCCACCTCGAAGCCGAGCGAGATCGACCATGCGGCGCTCTACCTCGGGAACGGCTGGTTCATCCAGTCGAGCGGCCAGGGCGTCACGCTGCTGCCCTTCGACGGCTGGTATGCGAAGAGCTTCGCGTGGGGCCGGAGGCCGCTGCGCGAGGCGGGTCTGACGGAGTAGAGGGCTGGATTCCCGTTCGCTCCCCAGGCACCATGGGTTGACGAGCGTCCTGGCCCATTCGACCCGCCTCCATCTGCGCTTCGCCGTCGTCACGGCGGCGGTCATCGCGACGGCGGGAGCGGGGCTGTTCTGGTACGTCCAGCGCGAGGTGGTGCGGCAGGCCGAGCGCAACGTCACGAGCCGTGCTGTCTACGCCGAGAAGAGCATCCTGCGCGCCGAGCTGTCCGCGGCCGACGTCACGCGGCCGGTCACCGGCGCGCGCCTGAAGCACCTCGACGACCTCTTCGTCAACCGCGTGCTCGTCGACGGAGGCCTGCGCGTGAAGATCTACCGCGCGCCCGACGGGCGGGTGACGTATTCGAACGCACACTCGCTGATCGGCCAGCCGAACGACGACATCGAGGAATTCCGGCACGTGCTCGGAGGCGCGACGGTACGCGACATCTCGCAGCTCAACCACGAGGGCGGGCCGGGCAAGGACGTGAAGGCGCTCGAGGTCTACGTGCCGCTACGGATCCGCGGACAGGCGAAGCCGGTGGGCGTCTTCGAGCTCTACCAGTCGTACGCGCCGCTCGCCGCGGCGATCCGCTCGTTCGTGCTGCCGTTCGCGGGACTGCTCTTCCTCGCGCTGATCGGGCTGTGGGTGACGCTCTTCCCACTCGTGCAGCGGATGGTGCGCGCGATCGAACGCGATCGCAGCGCACGCAAGACCGCGGAGCTCGCCCTCGAGGAGACCTCCGAGCAGCTGCGCCAGTCGCAGAAGATGGACGCGATCGGCCGCCTGGCCGGCTGCGTCGCGCACGACTTCAACAACCTCCTCCTCGCGATCAACGGCTACGCGGACTTCCTCGCGACGTCGATCGACGACCCGACGCAGAAGAGGTATGCCGAGGAGATCAGAGGCGCGGGCGAGCGCGCCGCCGAGCTCACGCACCAGCTGCTCGTGTTCAGCCGCCGGCAGGTGCTGCAGAAGCGCGCCGTGAACCTCAACGACTCCATTCGCGACATCGAGGCGATGCTGCGTCGCCTGATCGGCGAGAACGTCACGGTCGAGCTGCGCCTCGATCCCGATCTGCGTCTGGTCGCGGCCGACCCGAGCCAGATGGGCCAGGTCCTCCTGAACCTGGCGGTGAACGCGCGCGACGCGATGTCGGGCCGCGGCACGCTCACCGTCACGACGCGCAACGACGGCGACGAGGTCGTCCTCGAGGTCGTGGACGACGGCGCCGGGATGGACGAGGAGACACGCGCCCGCGTCTTCGAGCCCTTCTTCACCACGAAGCCGGTCGGGCAAGGCACCGGCCTCGGCCTCTCCACGGTGTACGGCATCGTCGCGCAGAGCGGCGGCTCGATCGACGTGCGGTCCGGCCCCGGTCGCGGTGCGGCGTTCGCCGTCCGGCTGCCCGTGACGGACCTGGCGCCTGAGCCCGCCGCTGCCCGGCGCCCGGTGCAAGCCGCCGGCGGCGCCGAGCGCATCCTCGTCGTCGACGACGAGAAGGTCGTCCGGGAGCTGCTCGCACAGATGCTGCGGGAGCAGGGGTACGAGGTCGCGCTCGCGGGCTCGGTGGCCGAAGCCCGCCGGCTCGAGGGGCCGTGGGACCTGCTGCTCACGGACGTCGTGATGCCCGAGACCGACGGCGTCAGCTTGTCGAAGCAGATCGACGCGAGGCATGTGATGTTCATCTCCGGTTACGACCAGGAGGCGCTGGTCGCAGGCGACGCGTCGTTCCTGCAGAAGCCGTTCAGCCGCGACGCGCTGATGCGCGCGGTCCGGGCGCTGTTCGACGAGGAGCGCGCCGCCGTCCGCACGCTCGCTTGATCGTTCAGGGCGCCGTCAGACTCAGTCGCTCGAAGCCCGCTGGTCCGGTCTATAGGCTTGGCCGATGCTAGCCCCGGGCATACCCGCCGACCTGGCGCGGTTCGCGATCGGGTTCGACCAGCGGGACCGCGCGCGCGTCCATGCCCTGTGGGAGCGCATCTTCGACGCGAACCAGTGGTCGGAGGGGGAGCTCACGCGGGAGTTCGAGGCCGCATGGGCCGGATGGAACGGCCTCGGCGCCGTCGCGTTCAACGGCTGGACCGGCGCCGCGCTCGCCGCACTCGAGTGGGTGGGCGTTCGCGGCGAGACGGTCCTCTGCCCGTCGAACACCTTCATGGCGACGCCGCTGACGGCGATCACCGCGGGCGCGCGCATCGAGTTCGTCGACTGCAATCGCGATGACCTCTGCATGTCGTTCGACGACCTCGAGCGGAAGGTGCACGAGCACCGGCCGAAGGCTGTCTTCCTGGTGCACATCGGCGGGCACCTTGCCTTCGACTCCGAACGGATCGCCGAGCTCTGCCGCAGCGAGGGGATCGTGCTGCTCGAGGACTGCGCGCACGCGCACGGCGCGGAGTGGAACGGTCGCCGCGCCGGGACGTTCGGCGACGTCGCCGTCTGGTCGTTCGCCGCGACGAAGACGATCTCGACGGGCGAGGGCGGGATGCTCGTGTCGCGTCACGAGGACGCGCTGGAGTTCGCGCAGGCGTTCCGGAACTACGGGAAGCCCTACTACGTGCACCACGGCCTGAACTTCCGCCTCAACGAGTTCACGGCCGCGCTCGGGATCGTGCAGGTCGACCGCCTCGACGAGATCGTCGCGTGGAAGAACGAGATCGCGCGCGTCCACCTCGACGCGCTGTACGCATCCCGCCTGCAGCTTCCCGACGGAATGACCTCCGGCCTCTACAAGTACGTCGTCTTCGAGCCGATCGAGCGCTCGACCGGCAAGGTGTACGACGAGCCGTGCCACCGCATCATGGGCCATCACGTCGACCTGCCGAACTCCGACTGGGTCGCGCAGAACCACTGGTGCGTGCCGTTGTACTACCGCCCGGAGGATCAATGAGAGTCCTCGTCACCGGCGGCTCGGGCTTCATCGGCTCGCACGTCGTGGACAAGCTGCTCGAGGCGGGGCACGAACCGCGCATCCTCGACCTCGTCGAGTCGCCGCACCATTCCGACGTCGATGCGGTGCTCGGCGACCTGTGCGTGCTGGAGATCTCGCGCGCTGCGCTCGCGGGCTGCGACGTCGTCATCCACCTCGCGGCGCTCGCAGACGTCGACGAGGTCGCCACCGACCCTACGCGCACGGACCGCGTGAACACGCGCGGTACGCAGGTGCTGCTCGAGGCGGCGCGCGACGCGCGCATCGAGCGCTTCGTCTACGCGAGCACGATCTGGGTGTACGGCGACGCCTCGGGGCCGGAGGCGCTGGACGAGGAGACGCCGCTCGGGCTCCCGAAGCACTTCTACACGGCAACGAAGATCGCCGGCGAGATGTACACGGCCTCCTACGGGGAGCTCTACGACCTCGAGTGGACGATCCTCCGCTTCGGCATCCCGTACGGCCCGCGGGCGCGGCCGGCGGCCGTCGTGCCGGCGTTCACCGCGAAGGCGCTCGCGGGCCAGCCGTTGACGATCGCCGGTGACGGCACGCAGTCGCGCCGGTTCGTCTACGTCGAGGACCTCGCGGAAGGCGTCGTCGCCGCACTCGTGCCCGAAGCGGCCAACCGGATCTACAACCTCGTCGGCCGTGAGAACACGAGCGTCCGCGCGATCGCGCGCGCGGTGCGCGACGTCGTCGGCGACGTGCCGATCGAGCACATCCCGGGCCGCGCGGGTGACCTGCGCGGCGGCAACATCTCGGGCGAGCGCGCCGCGGTGGACCTCGAGTGGGAGCCGCGCACGACGTTCGCAGAAGGCGTCCGCCGTTACGTCGAGTGGGTGACGCAGGAGGCCGGCACCCCGAGCGCCGCGACGGCATCGAGCAGCGACGGCAGGGCCGCGGTCGTCTTCCGCCAGGAATCGGCCGAGCTGTAGGCATCGGAGTCGTGCAGCAGCACGACGTCCGCCGGCCGTAAGCGCGCCGACGCGCGCCGCGCGATCGACGACGGCGTCGCCCGGTGCTCCCAGTTGCGCCCCCAGCGCGACCACAGAAGCGGCCGCCAGCCGCGCGCCCGCACGTGCGCGAGCCCACCCGAGCTGAAGACGCCGTACGGCGGCCGGTAGAGGACAGGCGAGACGCCGGCAGCATCCTCGATGACACTGCGCGCCCGGTCGAGGTCGAGTGCGAGCTCGCGGACGCTCCGGCGCAGGAGCAGCGTGTGCCGGTAGCCGTGCACGCCGACCTCGTGGCCCTCGGCGACGATCCGCCGGGCGAGCGCGGGTCGGAGCGCGACCTGCTCGCCGACGAGGAAGAACGTGCCCCGCGCTCCGCGGCCTGCGAGCGCGTCGAGCACCGCCGGCGTCCCCTGGTCGTGTGGGCCGTCGTCGAACGTGAGGGCGATGCGGTCGGCGGTCCCCAGCGTGCGCTCGATCCCGTACGCCGCCGCGAGCCGCGGCACGTGCGCGGCAAGCGCCGGGGCGAACCAATCGACCGTGTAGTGACGTGCCACTACCCCACGAGCGACAGCACGAGCGACGCCGCCGACGGCAGCGACCCGAGCGAGAGGCCCGGTACGGGACGCGACGCCAGCGCCGCCCGGAGCGCCTGCTCCAGCTCGCGCTCGCCCGCGACGACCTCGGCGATGCCGTATCGGCGGAACGCCGCGTTGTTCGCGCGGATGTGGCCGCGCCCCCACCCGTAGGAGATCGTCGGGCACCCGCGCACGTACGCCTCCAGCACCGTCAGGCCGCCGGTCGAGTGCACGAGCGCGTCGGCTGCTGCGAGCCACTCGCTCATCTGCTCGGTGAACCCTACGACCCGCACGCGCCCGTCGACGTACCGCTCCCCGAGGCGCGCGCGCAGCTCGTCGTTGCGGCCGCAGAGACAGGCGATGACCTCGACGGTCTCGAGGCCGAGTGCCGTGTCGATCGCGCTCTCGAGATCGCCGACGCCCCAGCCGCCGCCGGAGACGAGCACGATCTTCCCCTTTGCGGGCAGGCCCAGCGCCGCGCGCGCCTCTGCGCGATCGCACGGATGCGAGAACTCCGGACGCGTCAGACCGTGGACCGCGTGCACGCCGGTCTCGTGCCCCGCTACCCGGCGCACCTCGTCCTCCGACTCCGGGTGCGTCAGCAGGTGCAGGTCGACGCCGGGCGCCGCCCAGTAGTGCATGGCGGCGAGGTCCGTGATGCCGGCCGCGACCGGGATGTCGAGCTTGCCCGTGCGCCGCAAGCCGCCGAGGACCTCTGTCGTCATCGGGTAGACGGAGACGATCACGTCCGGCTGGACGCGCTCGACGAGCGCGAGAACTCCGCGCGACCCGAACGCACGGACGAGCCTCTGCGTCAGGCGCCGGGTCGGCCCGAGCGACACGAAGAGCCAGAACGCCGCGTCCCAGAGCCACTGAAAGCGGAAGAAGACGACGCCCGGCGCCCGCTCGTTCAGCAGCACGAAGGGACGCCCCATCACGCGCAGGCCGTCCTCGGTCACGACCTCGACGCTCGGCTCCTCGTCGCGGAGCTGGTCGCCCAGCGTGCGTGCCGGGAGGTCGTGCCCCTCGCCGACGCTGGCTGTGAGGATCAGGACGCGGGTCACGCGCCGAGCCTAGACGATCGATTCCCGACTGGAGCACCCGCGGATGGGGGCCAGAAATCAATCGTCTACGCCTACTACGAGACGGCGGCGAGCACAGCTTCGACCTTCTCGACGAGCTGCGCAGGCGTGAACGGCTTCTGGATGAACGGCCCCTCGGCGCCGGCATCCGTGTAGCCGGAGGTGTAGAGGACCCGCACGTCCGGCAGCTCGCGGACGACGCGATCGGCGAGCTCGAACGCGTCCATCTCCGGCATGACGACATCGGTCACGAGCAGGTCGATGGGCCCGTCGTCGCGGACGAGCTCGAGTGCCGCGTTCGGCGACGAGGCCTCGAGAACCGCGTAGCCGGCGCGCTCCAGGGCGAGCCGGATGACATCCCGGACGACCTCCTGGTCGTCGACGACGAGCACCGTGTGCTGCATGCGTCCAGTGTCGCCCAAAGACAGCGCCACCGCGATCCCCGAAACGGGTTTTGGGCCCGTTTCGGCGCAGTTCACACCGCTTTCCTACTGATGCGTCGTCTTCACGGGCGGCCAGTGCGGCGAGATGGCCGGATCGCCGAGATCGCCGTAGGGGATGCAGTGCCCGGCGAGCAGCTGCCGGTCGGCCCGGAGGAGCTCGTCGACGCGCCGGTTCGCCGGGACGGCGCGCCGCCACGCGAGCCGATAGGCCTGCCCGAGGCGGATGAGCTGCTCGGGCCGGAGCTTCCGCGGCGAGCGGACGAGGAAGTAGCCCGGCGCCGGCCGCACGACGACGGCGCGCGTGCGGCCGAAGGCACGCGTCGCGGCGCGCGTATCGGGTCCCGCGACGGCATAGAAGAGCCAGATCCCGTAGCGCGGCGTCGCGTCGCCGCGCAGGAAGGGCTGTGCGCGCTCGCACGAGTCGTCGTCGACGAGCAGAAGCGAGCCGTCCCGGAACCAGACGTACCGGTCGAGGAGGTTCGCGGGATGCCCATAGTCGAAGGAGGAGAAGTTCGCGCCGCTCGTCCCGGTCGAGCCGAACAGCACCGCGCCGGCCGGCTGCCGGGCGGCGGCGTTCGCGATCGCCTCGATGCGGATCGCCTCCGTGCGGTCGCGGTGGCGCAGTGTGTCGTGCAGCTCGAGCGCGAGCAGCCCCCCGACCGCGACCGCGGCGACGAGCAGCCTGAACGGGCCGGCGAAGCGCGCGAGGCCGAGGATGCCGGCGAGCACGAGCGCGAGGAACGCCGGGATCGTCGGAATCATGTAGCGGTCGAAGAAGAGCGCCGAGTCGCCGGAGGCGGGGACGACGGAGAAGAACAGCACCGGCGTGGCGACGGTGATGACGCACACTGCGACCACGCGCCACTTCCGCGCGACGAGCAGCACGACGATCCCGACGAGCGCCAGGATCGTGAAGGCATTCACGTCGTGCGTGCCAGGGGCGACGAAGTTGCGCGCGTCCTCCCACACCGGTCGTCCCGAGAACGTGCGGCCGCGCGCCGCGCTCGAGGAGATCCCGTAGCGGTCGCCGAGCACGTGCAGCGTCCGGACGTAATAGGGGATGAACGTGACGGCGAACGCGAGCAGGCCGGGCCACGCCTCGCGCAGCACGGTGCGCGGATCGCGCGGCGCCCAGAGCAGCGCCACGACGAGCACCGTCCCCGCGTAGAGCGGCGCGGTCGGATGGACGAAGACGGAGACGCCGAGCACCGCGCCGGCCACTGCCCAGAGGCGGCGGTCGCCGTCGTCCGCCGCCTTGAGCGCGAGCACGGTCGCCCACATGATCCAGGCGAAGAGCAGCGTGTGCGGGCGGCCGAACGTCGCGTACAGCACCGGGATCGGCGACGCGGCTGTCAGCACGACGACGCCGACCGAGGCCTCCTCGCCGACGAGCCGACGCGCGACGAGCGCGGCCGCCGGCAGCGCGAGGCAGAGGAAGACGAGCGACGGGATGCGCAGCGAGCCGAGGCTCGGCCACCAGCCCAGCAGGAAGTGCTCGAGCCAGAAGTGCAGGGGCCCGCCGCCGCGCTCGGTCGAGACGATGTGGAAGACGTTCGCGAACGAGAACTCGCTGACGCGGATCGTCAACTCCTCGTCGACGTTCAGCGGCGTCCACCAGACGAGCGGCAGCGCGAGCCCGACGAGCAGTCCCACCGACCCGAGGGTCGCGAGCGGGAGCGCTGCCCGTCTACTCAGTAGGCCGAGAGGCAGCGAGCGCCTGCGTGTCAGGCGTCTCGGGAGCTGTGCGGTACGGATGCTCCTCGGCCACATCGGTCTCGTGGTAGACGCTCTCGACATTGACGGCCCAGATGTCGTGGTCGGCGCCCGCGACGAGATTGTCGACGGCGCGCATCGCCGTGAGCATCGAATGATCGGAGTTGTTGTAGCGGTGCAGGCCGTTGCGACCGACCTGCTGGAGGTTCTCGACGCCGTCGAGCCAGCCGCGGATCGTGCGCACGCGGGCGGCGTAGTCGGCGTCGTAGATCGGGTACGCCTTCGGCACGCGGATCGCGAAACCGCGCT
>Ga0136846_1219320_pt1 | contig 15387 bp, 14 predicted proteins | sample HopSoiMetagenom2_FD_96841 | JGI IMG/M metagenome (GOLD analysis project Ga0136846, IMG submission 96841) | Grasslands soil microbial communities from Hopland, California, USA - 2 Assembly 2016 (version 4) | ecosystem: Environmental > Terrestrial > Soil > Grasslands | place: USA: Hopland... | reverse complement strand
TCCACGGATAGACCCGGACGCAACGGCCGACTACCGCCGCACGGCTTGGTGACCGCGATTCTCACCGGCACACGCTGCACGACCTTGGTGAAGTTGCCCGTCGCATTGTCGGGCGGAAGCAGCGCGAACTTGGCACCCGTCGCACCGCTCACACTTTCCACTTTACCTTCCCCGGTGCAACCGTAGGCGTCCACCGAGAATTCAACCGGCTGTCCCGGATGAATCTTGGCGAGCTGGGTCTCCTTGAAATTCGCGGTCACCAAGCCGTGCGGCGGCAGTCGTCCGTTGCGTCCGGGTCTATCCGTGGACGTGCACGTGGATACATCCCGGTGAGCACCGCCGTACTGCAGTCGACGGGGGTTTCTACATCCGTCGAGGATAAGTACGCCCACAAATACATTATCGCCGCCACCGTGACGATGGCGGCGATGTTGGAGTTGATAGACACCTCGATCGTCAACGTCGCCATCCCGCACATGATGGGGAACCTCGGCGCCACACTCGACGAGATCGCATGGGTATCGACGGCCTACATCATCGCCAACGTCATCGTCATTCCGATGTCTGGTTGGCTCTCTGCCTATTTCGGCAGAAAGCGCTACTTCACCGGATCGATTGCGCTTTTTACCGTCGCGTCGTTTTTCTGCGGCGCAGCGCACTCGCTGCTCGGGCTGATTTTCTGGCGTGTAATCCAGGGAATCGGAGGTGGCGCTCTGCTTTCTACCGCGCAGGCGACGCTCTACGAATCCTTCCCGCCTGAAGAAGCCGGCACCGGCATGGCGATCTTCGGCGTCGGCGTCATGGTCGGGCCGACGCTCGGACCTACACTCGGCGGCTGGATCACGGACAATTACAACTGGCCGTGGATCTTCTACATCAACGTTCCGCTCGGCATTATCGCGGCGATCCTGACGATGACTTATGTCCACGATGCCGCGCACCAGGAGCGCGCCGATAAGATCGACTATCTGGGGATAGGGCTGTTGGCTTTGTGCGTCGGCTCATTGCAGTGGATGCTCGAGCGCGGCGAACGCTACGATTGGTGGGAATCACGATCGGTGACCGCGTTAGCTGTCACCGCAGCCGTCGCAGGCGTCGCGTTGATCTGGCACGAGCTGACCACTGACGAGCCCGTCATCAACTTTCGGATTCTCAAGAGCCGGCAGCTCACGGCCGGTATCAGTATCGGCCTGCTGCTCGGATTCGCGCTCTACGGGTCGGTGTTCATTCTGCCAGTATTTTTGCAAGGCCTGTTGCAGATGACCGCGTGGCAGACCGGCAAGATCATACTGCCGGGTGCGATTGCATCCGCGGTGACGATGGCGGTCGTCGGGCGCAATGCGATGCGACTCGACGCGCGCTATACAGTGGTGGCGGGCGCGTTCCTGTTCTTCCTGTCGATGCTGAAGCTGTCGCACCTGACGTCGGCGAGCGGATCCCAGGATCTGTTCTGGCCGTTGATCCTGCGCGGCATGGGCCTCGGGCTGATCTTTGTGCCGCTGACCAATGCGACGATGGCCGACCTCAAGGTGAAGGATCTGGCGCAAGGAACTGGCATGTTCAACTTGATGCGTCAGCTCGGCGGCTCATTGGGCATTGCGGTTATGGCGACATTGCTCGCGCGCTTCACGCCAGCAGAAAAGGCGGTTCTGGTCGAGCAAGTCGGCAACAGCGATCCGGAGACACTTGGCCGGCTCTCGATGCTGACTCGCGGTTTGATCTCCCGCGGAATAAACCCGATGGTGGCGCAGCAGCAGGCGCTGGCGATTCTGGACCGCCAAGTCACCGTGCAGTCGAGCATGCTCGCGTTCTCGAGGATCTACCTGTATAGCGGTCTCGTCCTCCTTTGCGCGCTGCCGTTGCTGCTGCTGTTCAGAACTGGCCGCGCCCGCGGGTCGATGGGACCCGTTCACTAGGCGGATCCTTGGCGCGCATCGATTCTGCAGACGCACCCGGCGGGCCTCCAGTAGGTTTGGAGCAGAGCCCGGGAGAATCGCATCTGTCCCAACAGTCCAGCCAGCCAGTTCGTATTTCTGATGAGGAAAAGGAGCTCGTTCGCCTTGCCAGGGCGGGCGACGACCGGGGGTTTGCAGGGCTGGTTCGACTGCATCAGAGAAGGGCGTACGCGGTAGCACGCTCAATCGTCCTGACGCACGAGGATGCGGAAGATGCGGTGCAGGAAGGGTTTCTGCGGGCGCACCAGGCGTTGGATCGGTTCGATCCGTCGCAGGCATTCGGAGCCTGGCTGAATCGCATCGTCGCAAACGCAGCGCTGGATCTGGCCCGTCGTCGTAAAGTCAGGAACGCGGAGGAGCTGTCGGACACGATGGCAACTCCTTTTCGCGACCCAGCCGAAGGCGACGAGTTGCGGGAGCGGTTGAAGGCTGCGCTGGCGAAGCTTTCTGATCGAGCGCGGTCGGTGATAGTTCTCCATGACATCGAGGGCTTTACGCACGCGGAAATTGGAGAGATGTTGGGTATACCGGGCGGCACTGCCCGGTCGGATTTGCACCACGCGCGACAGAAGTTGCGGGTGCTGCTGGGAAATCTGAGGGATTGATGATGGACGAAAAATTCGATTTGCGACTCGACAACCAAGACGGGCCGGACGCAGAGCTCACGAAGGCACTTCGTGAGATTTATGCGGCGCCCGCCACTACGTCCTATTGGGACGGCTTCGAGCAGCAGATCATGTTATATGTCAGGGATCGCGGTGCCGCAGTGATCCCGGTGAATTGGTGGTCTGATCTGGCGAGCTGGGCCGGGCCCGGACTCGCCGCCGCTGCATTGCTGTTCGTCGCCGCCGGATTGGTTTTGTCGAAAAAGAGGGAAGAAGATTTGCGCGTCAGCTACGAGGCGGTCACGGATTCGATGGCGTACGATGTCCTGCCTGGCGCGGTGCAGGTAGTTCAGGCTCCGCACGACGGATCGTCGCAGCGGGAAGCGACGTTCCGCTACGTCATGTCACACTGAGGTCGCGATGGAACGTTCTAAGGGTTACGCGCTGATGTTCCTGCTTGGCGCCTTCATCACGGGCGGCGCGCTGGGCTTTACGGCAGACCGAGTGATGGATGCGAAGCGCGAGCACGTGCGTGGACCCCGCGCCTCTCGGCAGCGCATGGCGGCGGAGCTGAACTTGACGCCACAGCAAGCAGCGGCGGTCGATACACTGATCGAGCAGAAGCACCGGCAGATCGTCACGCTGTATAAGCCCATTCAGCCGCAGCTCGACTCGATTGCAAAGCAGGCGCGAATCGTGAGCGACAGCACTCACGCGCAGATCAAGCGCTTGCTGACTCCCGAGCAGGGCGCCAAACTCGACAACCTTCGAGCGGCCGCGCGAAAGGATCTTGCCGAACGACGCGGCAGCGATACACTCGGCGGACCGAGTGGACCCGGAAGTCCGCCGCGCTACTGAGATGTGAAAAACAAAAAGGCCGGTGCAATGCACCGGCCTTTGTTTTTTCTCAGTTTTGGATGGAGGACTTAGACGTTATCGGGATCAGCGTCGCGTTCACCCTTTCCGAAGTTTTTCTGGACTTTTCCTTCCAGTTCTTCAGCGCGACCCTTGATGTGCTCGCTGCTGTTGTCGGTAGCGTCGCCGAGGTCACCACGAAGCTTTCCTTTCATCTCCTTGCCGGTCCCTTTGACCTGGTTCTCGAGACCTCTTTCGTTGAGATCTGCCATTTCTTCCTCCGTTTTAGTCAGGTGCTTGCGGGTCTTGTAAACGCAAGTGACATGCCCTCTTAGAAGGATGTTTTGGCGATGCAAAGGTACCGACCTTGCAAACGGCGTCGTGGCTACGGAAATTCCGAGGTCAAAGCCACCCTGTTAACGCACCCCAGCAGCACAGTGGCCTGAACTACCTCTATAGGTCGCGCAAATCAGTACTAACCTGGAAGCTCGTCCGAGCGGCCGCCGTCTCGCAAAACTCACTCTTCTCGCGCTGGGCGTCGTCTACGGCGACATAGGCACCAGCCCTCTTTACGCACTGCGAGAATGCTTCAAGCCCGAGTATGGGCTCACGCCCACTCCAGTCAACATCTACGGTGTTCTCTCGCTCATCGTCTGGTCGCTGATCGCTGTCGTCAGCATCAAGTACATCATCGTTGTCATGCGTGCGGACAATCATGGTGAAGGCGGAATTCTCGCGCTGGTAGCGCTGATTGCGCAGCGCTTGAACCGTGATGCCGACAGGCGCGCCAAAGTCACTATCACCGCGATCGGACTGATCGGCGCCGCACTTCTCTACGGTGATGGAATCATAACCCCGGCGATCTCAGTGCTCGGTGCGACAGAAGGTTTGGGTGTAGTCGAACCGCTGCTGGCAAGATTGGCGGTACCACTCACCCTCATCATCATCTTCACTCTCTTCTTCTTTCAGAAGTGGGGAACGGGGAAAGTCGGACGAGTCTTCGGGCCGATCACGCTGCTGTGGTTCATCGTGATCGGGCTACTCGGTGCGGCCGAGATTGGAAAGGAACCGCGAATTCTGCTGGCAATAAATCCGTGGTACGCTCTGGACTTTTTCGCCCTCCACGGCGTGCACTCGTTCGTGATACTCGGCGCAGTCGTGCTCGTTGTAACGGGTGCTGAAGCGCTCTACGCCGACATGGGTCATTTCGGAAAGCGTGCGATTAGGATCGCCTGGTTCAGCATCGTCTTCCCCGCGCTCATTCTCAATTACTTCGGACAGGGCGGCCTGTTGCTGCACGATCCGACCGCGGCGTCAAACCCGTTTTATCTGCTGGCGCCGCGTCCGATGCTCTATCCGCTCATCACGCTCGCGACCCTGGCTGCAATCATCGCATCTCAGGCACTGATCTCGGGAGCGTTCTCGATCACACAGCAGTGCGTTCAGCTCGGGTATAGCCCCCGCGTCACGATCATTCACACCTCGAAGCAGGAAGCGGGGCAGATCTATATCCCCGAAGTCAACAGCGCGCTGATGATTGGGTGCCTCCTCGTCGTGCTTTATTTCAGATCCTCGGACGCCCTTGGCGCGGCGTATGGCATTGCGGTGACGGGCACGTTCCTTATAACAACTGCGCTCATTTACACCGTTGCTCGCACCTGGTGGGGCTGGAGCAGGGCGCGAACCGCTCTACTCGTCGTCCCGTTCTTCATTATCGATGGCTCGTTCTTTGGAGCGAACATCCTGAAGGTGAAAGATGGCGGCTGGGTTCCGCTCACCGTGGCGCTGGTGTTGTTCATTCTGATGACAACGTGGCAACGCGGACGACTCATTGTTCGCGGATTGCTGCGTGATGCATCGATTCCGCTCGACGTGCTGCTGAACGACCTCGGCGACCAGAATCCGGATAAGCGTTTCAAGCCAGTGCGCGTGCCAGGTACGGCGGTGTTCCTGACCTCGGAGTCGAAGGACGCACCGCTGGTGCTGCTGCATCACCTGAAACACAACAAGGTTCTGCACGAGCACGTGGTGCTGCTATCAGTCGTCTCGGCGCCTGTTCCTGAAGTGCCGACGACTGAGCGAATCGAAGTAACGACATTCCCACATAACTTCACGCGTGTGAAAGCCAAGTATGGCTTCATGCAGACGCCGAATGTGCCGGAAGTCTTGTCGCTCTCTACCGAGCGTGGGGTCATCGCCAAGCCGACGGAAACTACGTACTACCTTGGCAGAGAGAACCTGATTCCGACCGGAACGAAGCCGCTCGCGCGCTGGCGCAAGCGGCTTTTCATTTTCATGCAGCGCAACTCGCGCCCCGCGACCGAGTTTTTCGGAATTCCGCCGAATCGGGTCGTAGAGCTCGGCGCCCAAATGGAGTTCTAGCTACTCCCGACGCTTCAATCTCTCGATATCGCGGCGATCCTTTTTCGTGGGTCGGCCTCGATCGTAGCCGGGAACTGATTGGGCGACGCGAACCTGGAGCTGCATTGCCTCGCGCGCCTTCCGGCTTTCTTCAGTTTCCGCGAATAGTTCAGCCGCGACGGCAGGCGGACCGCGGCGCTCGGAAATTCCACGCACTTTGACGATGTGATGATAGGGGCCAAGGCGGATCCGAAGTTCATCTCCGAGCTGTAGCTGCTTTGCGCGCTTTGCGCGCTCGCCGTTTACCTCAACCTTGCCGGTTTCTATCGCCTGAGCCGCCAAGCCCCGCGTTTTGAAGAAGCGGGCGGCCCACAGCCATTTATCCAGCCTGACTCGCGATATGTCGTCGGAACTCATCTTATCGTTGCCCAAAATGGGCTTTCGGAGTCTGGAAGATATCAGGGGTTTTGCCGAGGCGTGCGTGGCTCAAGACGACTGGTCGACACAACTCAAGAAAATAGAGCGCGAATTCGACGGTTTGCCGCCGGAGCCTTCGCTCGCGTACAAGAAGCTCCAGAGCGAAGAGGAACGGCGCGCCAAGGAACGTACTGCTCAGCGCGCAGCTCTCATCGGCGTTACTGCGCGACTGATTCTGGTTGCTGCCGTCGGTGTCGCTCTCCTCTTCTGGCCATACAACAATACCTGCGGCGCGGGTCTGTTTGGATTTCTCGGTGCGGAGGCGGTCATCGTCATCGGTGGCGTCTGGATCGGCATCACGTCGTGGCGCGCTCGCTTGCCGCGAATGCATTTGGTCTCACTCGCGATCGCGCTCGCCGGCATGATTCTCATTGCAGCCGATGTGTTGCCCCGTATCGGTTACGCCGCCGTCGATGCGAAAAATCCCCCGAGCTTCGCATGTTCGGATGCGCCGGCGGCAACGACTCCGGCGACGCCAGCAACGCCGGCAAAATCAACGCAAAACGCGCTGCCCGGCCCTACCGCGGCGGAACAGCGCGTTCAATCAGCAGCGATCGAGTTGCAATCGCGCTGGCAATCCCGTGTCAGCGAATTATCGAAACAATTCCAGCCACAGAAAGCAGCGCTGGCCCGACTCGAGCGGCCCGAGCTCCTTTCGCGGCAGACTCCGTAATCGGATTAGTGGATGAATCCCTGCTGGGCAGCGGCGCGCTGCTCCTCAGTACCGCGGTCCACCCGGTAACTGCGGGGTAGCGTCCGAAACGTCCGGACCCCGGGTGCCATGCGCAACTCGATCCGTTCAGGTAAATCGCGCAGACGTTCCTGCAACATCGGCTGCATCCTCTCGAGCATCGGCTGCATCCGCTCGAGCATGAGCGGCTCGAAATCCTCGTGCATCATGAGTTGTTCGGGACCGATCACCCTGTCAGGGCCGTAGAACTCGAAACCACCGCCAGGGAATCTGCCGTTCGCCGTTCTCAAACGCATCAGGTCGCTTGCCTTTCCGGCAGTCACCTGCACGTCGCGCAAGCGGCCGCCCGAGTAAACCCGCAGACTGACGCGCGCGCCGGGAGTGAGCTTCTGGACTTCGCGACTCAGCCTGCGCGCTCCGATCCCGCTGTCGAACTCATCATCTGCGTCGGCCGCCGCGGCGCGAAGGTCGATGCCGTTGATCGACGCAATCCGATCGCCTTCGACGATGCCGGCTGCTTCAGCCGGTCCCTTCGACGTCACGCCCTCGACGAATACGCCGAGCGTATCGCGCTTGTTGGCGGTCGAGCGAACTTCCAGGCCCAGTGCCGCCCGGTTGGCAAACACTGAGTCCATGCGGAAGCTCATTCTTCGCATCAGACTGTCTGATCCAAAGTGTCGGTAGACGCGACACTCGACGCGACCGTTCGAGTATTTGGTGCAGGTCGAGTCAGGCTGGACAGTTTTGTCCTGAGCGCCGGCAATGCCCGTTGCTGCAACCAGCGCCGAAAGAATTAGCGGTGACTTCATCATTTGCTCCTTTAGTGTTCTGTCCGATAGGACAAACTCTTCCGTGCAATGGTTGCCAAGGGTGCAAAAGGTGGCTCGGCGGATGATATTGAAGCATGTCTACGACGTTGGAACCACCGCGCCCCGCCCCCGACGCCCGCCCCGATAACGCGATCGATATCCACTCCTTCGAGCATCACTGGCAGGACGAAGCCGACGCCGCCTATCTCTATCGGCTTCTCGCTGAGGCCGAGTCTGACCCGAAGAAGAAAGACGTCTACGCTCGGCTGGCCAGCGTCGAGGATCGGCACGTCACAATCTGGACGGAGCTGCTAACCACACACGGTCACCCGCCGCGTGATTTCAAGCCGAGTGGACGCGCGCGACTGCTTGCCTCACTCGGCAAGATGTTCGGTCCGAATTTCCTGCTGCCGATGTTGCTCGAGGAGGAAGGACGTGAAGTAAAGGCTTACCTCGACATGCATCGCGGTACACCACGTGGCGCGCCGGGCGGTCCCGAAGCTTTGCTCCTCGCCCGCGAGTCCGCCGATCATGCCACTACGCTCGGTGAGATCTCCGGCAAGGGTGCCGAGCCGTGGCACAAGACAGAATCCGGTGGATTCCTGCGCAACGTCGTGTACGGATTCAATGATGGCCTCACCGCAAACTTCGGTCTGGTCGCCGGAGTCATCGGCGCGGCGGTCGTCAATCAACACCAGGCTGTAGTTCTTGCCGGCGTTGCGGGACTCATCGCCGACGCGTTGTCGATGGGATCGAGCGGTTATCTCGCCAGCAAGAGCGAGCGCGAGGTCTACGATTACGAGATCTCGATGGAGAAAACCGAAGTCGAGCTGATGCCGGAGATCGAGCGTGACGAGCTGGCGGTGATTTACGAAGCGAAGGGGATGGATCGCGACTCGGCGCATCATCTTGCAACGCAGATCATGGCCGATCCCGCGCTAATGCTGAAGGAGCAGGTGCAGGAAGAGCTGAAGATCGGCGAGTACGGGATGTCGCCACTCCGTGAAGGATGGCTGACCGGACTCGCGACGGCGTTTGGCGCCGCGATCCCCGTTTTTCCTTTCCTCATCTGGCACGGCACGACGGCCATCGTGATTTCCTTCGCGCTGGCGATGTTGTCGCACTTCCTGGTCGGCGCAGCCCGCTCGGTTTTCACAGGTCGCGGCGCATTCCGCTCAGGCCTCGACATGTTCGTGGTCGGTGTTGGCGTGGCAGCAGTCGGCTACTTCGTCGGTGGGTGGGTCGGGAAGCTGATCTAGCTGAAGGCTGACAACTCCGAACTCGCAACGGTTGACTGCAGACTGCCGACTTCAGTTTTCGAGCTGCTGAGGCTCGTCTTGCACCTTAACCTTGCTTGGCTCTTCTTTAGCAAATGCCAGCCCGTCCATACGTCCTCGCCGAAACGAATTGGAAAACGGTCAAGGACATCCGCTATGAGGTTGCAGTTCTGCCATGGGGCGCGACCGAGCCCCACAACCTTCACCTACCGTACGGCACCGACGTATACGAATCGCGACACATATCGGAGCGTGCCGTCGAGTTCGCCTGGAACAAGGGAGCGAAGGTGATCGCGCTTCCGACGGTTCCATTCGGCGTCAACACTGGTCAGCTCGATTTGCGTCTGGCAATCAACATGAACCCTAGCACTCAGTTGGTCGTGCTCACGGACGTCGCGTCAGCGATTCATGGTCAGGGCATCCACAAGCTGGTGATTCTGAACAGTCACGGCGGCAACGATTTCAAGCAGATGATCCGCGAGCTGCAACCGAAGCTCGACATGTTCATCTGCACGCTGAACTGGTGGACCTGCGTGAAAAGCACTGAATTCTTTGACGAGCCTGGCGATCACGCCGGCGAAATGGAGACGAGCATGATGATGGTGCTCGAGCCGGGTTTGCCGTTGCCGCTAAAGGAAGCGGGCCCGGGCAAGGCAAGAAGATTTCGTGTCGCAGGCTTCCGCGAGGGCTGGGCGTGGGCACCGCGCCAATGGACGAAGGTGACCGACGACACCGGCACCGGTAATCCATACGCGGCCACCGCTGCGAAGGGCGAGAAATTCATTCGCGCCGTCACGGAACGCGTCGGCGGATTCCTCGTCGATCTCGCCGCCGCCGACGTCGACCACATGTACGAGTAATCGATGCCACCGCGTTACATCCAGAGCCTGCCGGAATCGGCCCGTGTCATTGGCGACGCGAATGACGATGAGATTCAGATCATCGACAAGCGTGAAGCGCCGAAGATTCGCGCCAAGACCGGTGTACTGCTCGAGGACAAGCTCCACATCTTCGTGCGCGATGCTCTGAGATATCCGAGCGGCGAAGTCGGGACCGCGATGCGCATCATCGGCTGCACCATGCACGATGGACCGTCGGGCGTCGTCGCGCTCTGCTCACGCGACGGCAATATCTTCCTGCGCGAAACTTTTAGGCACGCGACGCGGCGCTGGGAGCTCGAGACACCCCGCGGTCAGCGTGAAACCGGCATGTCCGCGTCGGACGCCGCGCTCAAGGAAATCAGCGAGGAGCTCGGCTTCAAAGTCCGGAACATGGAGCAGATCGGCGAAGTCAGTGGCGACACCGCCATCCTGGCCAGCACGCTGCCGGTCTTCTGGGCCGATCTCGAGCCCGGACCTCCACGCGATCATCCGGAAGACAAGGAAGCGTTCGGCCGAATCGTAGAAGTTTTTCCGCCAGAGTTGCGCACCCGCATCTCGCGCTGCGAGATACGTGATGGCTACACCCTCGCCGCCCTCACCCTGGCGCAGGTTGCCGGGAAATTCAGGATTCCCGACTAGACGACCACGTTTAAGAGGCGCCCCGGCACGAAGATGACTTTCTTCGGCGCACCGGTGACGAACTTCGCGACTGCCTGATCTTCCAGCGCCGCGACGACCGCTTCTTTTTCGTCGATGTCACGCGGCACCAGTACACGACTGCGTACTTTGCCGTTCACCTGCACCACCAGCTCGATCATGTCGTCGGCGGCGAGTGCAGCGTCGAACGACGGCCACGCGGAGTCGAAGATGCTGCCCTTGCCACCGTTCTGCTCCCACAGCTCCTCGGCGATGTGTGGTGCGAATGGCGAGACCAGCGTAAAAAGCGGCAAAACCTCTTCGCGGTGAGGGGTGCGTTCCCCTTTGCGGAGGACGTTCATGTATTCCATCATCGCCGCGATCGCGGTGTTGTAGCTGAGACGCGGGATGTCTTCCGAGACTTTCCGGATTGTCTGATGGAGCTTGCGCAGCACGTCGTGATCGGGCTCGCCGTCGCCGGTCATGCTCTGCGCGGACGCGAACAGTCGATCCAGAAAACGACGAGTTCCGGAGATGCTGGCATCTCGGAAATCGCCGCCCTGCTCGTACGGGCCAAGGAACATCAGGTAGGTGCGGAATGCATCCGCGCCCCACTCTTCGATGTATTCGTCGGGATTCACGATGTTGCCCTGGGTCTTAGACATCTTCGCGCCTTCGCGGATGATGTGCCCATGCGCGCGGAAGCGTGTGAATGGCTCCTCGAATTCCAGATAGCCCATGTCGTGCAGAACCATGGAGATGAAACGCGAGTAGAGGAGGTGGAGCACGGCATGCTCGTTACCTCCAATGTACGAGTTGACGGGCAGCCACTTCTTTGTAACGCCGGCCTCAAACGGAACATCGTCGCGGCCCACACTGGGATAGCGCAGGAAATACCACGAGTTGTCGAGGAAGTTGTCGGAAACGTCGGTCTCGCGGCGTCCGGTCCTGCCACACTTCGGGCACGCGACCCGATACCACTCCTCGTGGCGGGCCAGCGGCGACACGCCCGAATCATCGGGTTTGAAGTCCTCGATGAACGGCAGGACGACCGGTAGATCCTTCTCCGGCACGGGGACGATTCCACAGTCGTCGCAGTAAATGATAGGAATCGGCGGACCCCAATAGCGCTGCCGGGAGATGCACCAGTCGTGCAACCTGTAATTCACGATCGGCTTCGCCGCTCCGGTCTTGGCCAGATAGTCGACGATCGCCTTTTTGGCCGCTTCGACCCGGAACCCATCGAACATTCCGGAATTCACCAGCGTCCCCGACTCGCATTCGACGAAAGCTTCATGCAGGGGCGTGTTCGCATCTTCCCGCTCGCCGCAAACAACGCGCACGATCGGCAGGTCGAATTTCTTTGCAAACTCGAAGTCGCGCTCATCGTGACCCGGGACGCCCATGATCGCGCCGGTCCCGTACTCCATCAACACGTAGTCCGAGATCCAGATCGGAATCGCCTTCCCCGTGGCCGGATTGAGGGCGTACGCACCCGTAAACGCGCCCGTCTTGTCGGTACTCGTCTTCCGAGACACCAGGTCCTGTTTCTTCGTTCTCTCCAGGTAGTCGGCTACATTCTTTTTTTCGGCCGGACTGGTGAGCGATTCCACCAGCGGGTGCTCGGGCGCCAGCACCATGTACGTGGCGCCGAAGATCGTGTCCGGACGCGTTGTGAAGACGCGGATCAGGCACTCCTCGCCGCTTACCCTCCTGGTCGCGAAGTCCAGCTCGGCGCCTTCCGATTTGCCGATCCAGTTCCGCTGCGCCGTCTTGGTCGTCTCGGACCAGTCGATGTGGTCGAGATTGCCGAGCAGCCGCGGCGTGTAGTCGCTGATGCGGAAGAACCACTGCTCGAGCAGACGCTGCTCGACTTCCGTCCCACAGCGCTCGCAGAATCCTCCCGAGACGACTTGCTCGTTCGCCAGCACCGTCTTGCAGCTCGGGCACCAGTTGACCGCCGCTTTCTTTCTGTAGGCGAGGCCCCTGGCGAACAGCTGCAGGAAAAGCCACTGGGTCCACTTGTAGTAGTTCGAATCGGTGGTGGCCAAGGTATAGCGCCAGTCCACCATCAGGCCCGCACTTTCAAGCTGTCGCCGGAAGTTGGCGATATTGCGCGGGATCAGGTCCATCGGATGCACGCCAACTTTGAGTGCGTAGTTCTCCGAATGAATCCCGAATGCGTCATAGCCGAGCGGCTCGAAGACGTTGTGTCCCTGAAGCCGCTGGAATCGTCCATAAATGTCGTTCCCCGTGAACGCGAAGAGATTCCCGACGTGGAGGCCCTCCGCCGACGGATAGGGGAACATCATCAGTGCATAAAACGGCCGCTGAGCGCGCTGCAGGTCGGTGTGGTTGGTGCCACGCTCCTGCCAGACGCGCTGCCATTTGCGCTCGATTGCCTGTGGGTCGTAAGTCACGGGCGGAGCCAGTGGATCGTTGCGTGTCGCCGAGTTGTCCATTCGTACCAAAGTAGCGGCTAAGCGGCACACTTTCATCTGTGGCGCGGCTGACTGAGTGCTCAAAATCGATTCTTAGATGACCGCAACGCCACTCCCAGTCGCACATCGTCCGCCTCCGACGCCACCCCGTCGGCCTCGTCCCGATTTTACACCATCATCGGGCTTCCTGAAGCCGGTGTTCAGCGCGTTGCAACGACGCGCTCTGCGCGCGAGCATCGGTTTCGGTGCCGCGTTCATCGTGGGGCTGGGCGCAATTTCCTGGCAGCTCTATCACCTGATTCCCGCTGCCGTCCGGGCCGAGTTGTTTGCGGTAAACGGCGTCGTCGTCGCGCTGGCGATGGCATTTCTGTGGATCGTCGTCGCTCTCGCCGCGACCATAACGGCGGCGCTGATTTTCGTGAGACAACACGTGAGCGGCCCCGCGGCAGATCTCGCGCGGACCCACGAAGCCATCGCCAAGGGCGATTTGTCGAGCATCTACAAGCCCGGCATCTCGAATCGAGCCGTCGATCGGTTGACTCGATCGACGATGACGATGCTGAGCGAGCTGCGTGGCGTTGCCGCGCGCATCAAGCGGTCGGCCGATGACAATACCGACCTCGCCGTGCAAATCTCAAAGGCGTCAGTGAGCGCGTCGGCTAAAGGGCGCGAGATGGCGAACCTCACCAACAGTCTCGAGCAGGAATCGGTCGCCCGCGAACGCGCGATCAAGGAGTTGATGAGCGAAGCCACCAAGCTCACCGACATCTCCGGCCATCTTCGCGAAGCAGCGCAGGAAGGATTGCGCCGCGACAAGGCACTGCGGCAGCTGGCGCGAGAGAATCGGGTGCGCCTGGAGCGCACTGCAACGTCATTGCAATCGCTCGCCTCCGATGCGCTCGAAAGCGCCGAAGGAATCGACGCGATGTCGGCAGCGGTTACCGAGATCGGCACCTTCCTGGTGCTGGTGCAGAAGATCGCCAAGCAGTCGAAGCTGCTGGCGCTCAACGCAGCGATGGAAGCGGCGCGCGCCGGCGAGCACGGACACGGCTTCGCCGTCGTCGCCAATGAAGTTCGCCGTCTCGCCACCAGCTCCGCCGACGCGGCGCTGCGCACCACCTCCCTGGTGCAGCAGATGCTCGACAGCGTCTCCCAGTAGCGCGAATCGTCTTCGCGAACGGTATCGACCGTTGAGCAGGTACTCGGTGCGACCCGCGCCGCGCGTCAGTCGCTCGCGAAAGTCGAAGAGGGCGCGGTTGAGGGTGAGGATTTGAGTGGTCGTGTCGACAAGGCCGTGCGCGACTCGAATCAGCTGATCACAGCGATGACGCAGCAGCTGGCGACGCTATCTCAGAGCTCCGGATGGTTCTCCCGGTCGATGCATCAAATCGCCGTCAGCGACGAAGACCAGAGCAAGGCGATGTCGGACCTCGCCGCCACCGCGCATGCGTTGACCGATGTCGCCGAGCGTCTGTCAGAGCTCGTAGGAATCTTCAAGCTCGGCGACAGCTGATCTCCGGCATCTGTGGGCGTTGAGCCCGCGGAAACTTGTAGGCAATCGGAACCAGTCGCGCCCCGCTCGCATCAGCGACAGCCACGTGCGCGCCTTCGTAGGCTGACGCGCCACCAAACCGACCGTCCTTCGCTACTGCATAGAACTCGAGATCGAACAGCGGGCGACCGTTGTCGAGCAGCCGCGACTCAGTCATGGCTATGACGCGATCGATGCAGCGGAGGCAGGCCTGCTCCGGGGAAAGTCCCTGGCGCATGAATTCAACGATGAGGAATGCGCCACAAACCTTGATGTTCGCTTCACCGCGTCCGGTCGATCCTGCCGCGCCGACGGTATTGTCGCAGTACTGACCCGCGCCGACGATCGGCGAATCACCGACCCGGCCAGGAATCTTCCACGACCGCCCGCTCGTGGTCGTCACCGAGGAAATGTCCCCACGCGCGTTGATGGCGTTCATGTTGATGGTCCCAGTCGTAAACTTCACGCGCAGCGGATGATCGTACGCGTCGGTTTCACTCTTCCCCCTTCCCGCCTCCCGCTTCCCGCCTCCCTCATCCAGCCAATTGTCATTCGGATTGAGACACTGCTTCCAGCGCAGCCAGTCCTGCCTGCTCTTCTCGGTGAGGAGGTTCTGCTCCTTGAATCCCATTTGCAGCGCGAACTTCTTCGCCCCGGCGCCGACGAGCATGACGTGATCGGTGTAGTCCATCACTGCTTTTGCGACGTTCGACGCAGTCGCGATGTCTTCCAGCGCTCCGACCGCGCCCGCTCGTCTGGTCGGGCCGTGCATGCACGATGCATCGAGCTGCACCACGCCGTCCTCGTTGGGCAAACCGCCAAGTCCGACCGACTGGTCTTCCGGATCGAGCTCGGTGATGTTGACGCC
>Ga0136846_1238446_pt1 | contig 15388 bp, 17 predicted proteins | sample HopSoiMetagenom2_FD_96841 | JGI IMG/M metagenome (GOLD analysis project Ga0136846, IMG submission 96841) | Grasslands soil microbial communities from Hopland, California, USA - 2 Assembly 2016 (version 4) | ecosystem: Environmental > Terrestrial > Soil > Grasslands | place: USA: Hopland... | reverse complement strand
GTCGAGACACCCCCCGTTCAGGCTGACCCTTCGATACCTCAGGGCAGGGTACGCCTGCGGCGTATCGAAGCCCCTTCACGACGCCACCAAAGCCCTTCGATCGCGAAGCGACCCAGTCCTGAGGTATCGAAGGATCAGGGCGAACGGCTATTTGCAGCAGCAGCAGCAGCAGCAGCAGCTTCAAGCGACAACTGTCCATGGATGCCACCCGAGAACATTTCGTCGAGACACCCTCCGTTCAGGCTGACCCTTCGATACCTCAGGGCAGGGTGCGCCTGCGGCGTATCGAAGCCCCCTCACCACGCCTGCAATAGCCCTTCGATCGCGAAGCGCGGCCATGTCCTGAGGCATCGAAGAATCAAGCCGAAAGGGACTTCTTTGCAGCAGTAGTCGCGATCTCGAGCGACAAAAAACTGTCAGCCCAAACCCAACCCTGACCCAGGAGCCAACTTTCCATGGTTATCGATCCGTCATCTCTCCGTCAACAATTCACGAGAAGCCGCGAGTCGTGGGGTGAAAACTTCCGGAATGGCCGAACACCGCGAACGGCGCCCCCACAGAACGACAAGCACCTGCTACAAAGCAATAAATGAAATCAACAAGATCACAGGGTGCAGTGCTATACGGACCGGTTGCCGAGTCGATTCCGGCGTCGGATCAAACACAGCGCAAGCTGGCCACGCCAGCTGAAAGCGCGGTATTTGGCACGCGCAATCCGGGCTTTGTTCCTTCGGAATTCGCGTTCCTGCGATCCGTTGCCGGCATGCGTGCACTGCTGGTTTTGCTAGGAGCCTTTGGCCTCCTGGTGCAATCCGACATCCAGTTGCGACATCCCCCTTTGCTGTTGACACCGTATGTCGTTTGGGTCGCCATCTTGTTATGGAAGACCCTGGGCGGGTGGTCTCACGCGGCATCGAAACTGTGGCCGTGGGTCGACGCGGCGACGCTGCTGCTGGCTTCATGGTTATTGCCCCAATCCGGCCCCTTGCTCAGCGCCTTGACCATGTTGCCGGTCGTGGCGTTGGCACTGATCGGCGGGGCAGCACAGGCCACCGCATTGGCAGCGGCCAGCGCAGCAGCCATGCTATTTCTGGCGCGTTGGCAGTCCAACGTCGGCGAGCTGCCGTCATTGCCCCTCATCGCACCCATCGTGATGCTGGCGTTTGGTCCAGCCACCGCGCTCATCGCGCGCCCGAGCCGCGAACTGCGCCAGCGGATGCAATTGCTCGACCAATTCAACGCACGGTCCGATCCACGTCAGGGCTTGCGCCATCAGGTCGACGTGCTGCTCGAGCTGCTTGCCGACCATTTTCATTTGACCGAGGCCACGATCAGCCTTCAGGGGCCACAGCCTCGCATCTTCCAGTGGCGTCCCGACAATCACGGCCAAGATCTCACTGAAGCAGAGGAATTGACGTGGCGCGAGCGCATTGCAGTTCTGCCTCGTGACCTGGGCTGCATTTGCACAACAAATGGCAGAGACAAAGACATCGCCGCATTCAATCTGAACTCGGGCACTCGGGACAAACTGAGCGACGTTGCAATGCTGGCTCTTCACGCCAATGTTCCGCAGACGATTGCCCTGCCCTTGATGAGCTATGGCCAGCCGCTGGGCTATCTCTGTTTGCGTCGAGATAGTCCGGCATTTGTTCCCGCCGACCTTCGGTGGCTGCATGACGTGATGCGCGAGACGCTGCCCTTGCTGGAGCGCAGCGACCTGCTCGAGCAGCTTCAGCGCGAGACAGCATCGCGAGAACGCGAGCGCATTGGGCGTGACTTGCACGACAGTGCCGTACAGCCCTATCTTGGCTTGAAATACGGCCTCGAGGCCTTGGCCAGAAAAGCCGGCCCGCACAACCCCATCGCATCGAATGTCCGCGAGCTGCTGGAATTGACCACTCAGGAATTGGGCACTCTTCGCGACGTCGTCAGCGGCTTGCGCAGTGGTGACGATCCCAATAGCGATAGTGCATCGTTGGTGGCGCTGCAGCGGCAAGTGGCAAGATTCGAAGCCCTTTATGGCTTGAAGGTGCACATCTTCGCGCCGCGGGCCCCGCATCTTCGCGGATCGGCTGCGAGGGCCGTCTTGCACATGGTCAATGAAGCGCTGACCAATGTTCGCCGGCACACGTCAGCCAGTGCCGTCACGATTTTGTTCGACGTGCATCAGAACGATGTTGTTCTGCGCCTGCGCAACGATCATGGCGCGGGAAAACCCACGCCTCCTGACTTCTTGCCAAGTTCTCTCACCGAGCGTGCCACCGAGTTCGGGGGTACCGTCACGGTGAGCCACGAGGCAAACTTTACCGAGATCACCATCACCTTGCCCATCATGGGAGCCATTGGATGAATCACCTTTCCAACATCGGTCTGCCGAACGCACAAGCTGTCACGAGGCCGATCCGCGTCATGCTTGCCGATGATCACGGCGTGATGCTGTGGGGCTTGCGCCAACTCATAGAAAGCGCCGGCCCTTCGATGGAAGTGGTGGGCACGGCCACCACCTGCAATGAACTGGTGACGCACCCTGCACTCGCGCAAACCGATGTCGTGCTGCTCGACCTGAGCCTGCGCGACGCCAATGCCCTCGATTGCGTGCCGGGACTCGTCAACGATGCCGGCGTGAAGGTGCTGGTGCTGACGGGCGAAACCAACCCAGCGAAACATCGCGATGCCGTGATGCGTGGTGCACGCGGCATCGTGCTCAAGTCTGACCCCACCGAAAACGTACTGCGGGCAATCGAGCGCGTGCATGCGGGCGAGGTCTGGCTAGACGGGTCGCTGATGTCGACCTTGCTTGGCGGCATCCCGGGCATCACATCAAAGCGCGGCGCACTCGCTGAAGAACTATCCCGCCGCCATGACTCGCTCACCGCGAAAGAGCGAGAAGTTGTCAAGGCGATGGTGCAGCACCGGGGCGCGAAAGGCCTGGTTGTCGCCGACGCCCTCGGAATGAGCGCACACACCTTGCGCAACCACCTCACCGTCATCTACAGCAAGCTTGGCGTTCAGGGCAAACTCAACCTCTATGCCTATGCAATCGAGCAAGGCCTCGCGAATCCGCCGGCTGCGCCCATGCGACCCGCCGGCTTGCCGTCGGCATGGGGCGCGCTGGGTTCCTATGCCGGGTCTGCTGCTTGATTGACAGAGACGACGGTCGCATCGTTTTTGATTCATTGGATCGTCATCCAGTTTTGGTTCTCGCGCCGAGCCGCGCGCTCTTGCGTCATGCCATCTCGAGCTTGGTGACGACGAAGTGCTGATCTGACTTGAACAGGCCGAATCACTCGGAAGAGTTTGGATGCCAGCACGTTTCAGAGCAGCCGTTGTCAGGATTCGGTGCGAACCAACACCCTGTCGAAGGGTGCACCGTGTAAGCGTCCATTGATTGCGGTTGCCGCGTCGCCTATATACCAATCAGGCAGATCGACCGGCGGGATGGCCTGTCCGCCTCGCCGTGCTTCGGCGCCACTCGCAGCGGTTGGATCCGCGCAGTTCGACCGTCCCGTTTGTTGCATCAAAAGGAGCCATTCATGCTGACGAATTCCCACATCACCACGATTCTTCCGGTTGTGAAAATGGACCGGGCGCGGCAGTTTTATATAGACAAACTCGGACTCGTCCCCGATGGCGAACATGCCGATGGATCATTCTGGATGCACGCTGGCGATGGCGGCACCGTGGCCCTCATTCTTCGGTCCGATCGCAAACAGTCGGAGCACACCGCGATGAGCTTCGAGGTGGTCAACCTCGACTCCGAGATCAATGATCTCGAGCGACGCGGCGTGAAGTTCGAGGACTATGACCTGCCCGACCTGAAGACGGTGAACCATGTCTTCTCCACCAGCGACGAAAAGTGCGCCTGGCTCACCGATACCGAAGGAAATATCCTCTGCTTGCACCAGAGCATGCGTTCGCACTGAAGCAATCAGCGCCCTGCGCTTTGCCGTAGGGCGCAGCGATCTTTCACAAACCGGGTTGTGGTTGACGGGGTTGTGGGGCGGTGACGACTTGGTCGCGCCTCGAGCCTTCGAGGGCATTCCCATCGTCACGCCCGATCAAGCCCTACAGCGCCTCTGCACCGGCTGAGGTGCTCTCCCAATCCCAACCCCAACCCCAACCCGTTCAGACTGAGGTATCGAAGCCCTTCGCCGCATTGACCGATTTCCGCTCATTCTGTCGAGGCCCGATCAGGAGGAGCTGGGCCTTCGATACCTGTGATTGACCGGACACGAGGGAGGCTTCGATACGGCGCAGGCGTATCCTGCCCTGAGGTATCGAAGGGTCAACCCGAACGGGGAGGTGGCGGAGTGGCGGAAGCGCGGGACGAACGGAGAGGTGGGATGGCGCACGCGCACGACGGCGAGGCGCTGGTATCGCAGGGGCCGGCGGATACACCCCGCCAGCAGACAGCCGGTCAGCTGCAGACCGTGTTGCTGCCCGGATCCTGCCCCATGATTTCCCGCGGCAGATACGTCGAAAAATCGGGAACAGTCAGCGCTGAAAAGCCGATCCAACCCACTGGCGAGATCGGTGTGATCGTCAGACCCTTGACGCTCACCGCCACGCCGGCACAACTCGTGCTGTCGCAAGAGGCGCTGATATTTCCACTCCCGTCGTACCAGTCGACTTGCAGATTTGCACCAGTGATAGGTATGAACTTTTGCATTTCTGCGAGGACCCGGGAAGCGCCCTTGTCGCAGACCACGGACACCCGGGCACCCACTCGCGTAGCTTCAGCCGCAGAGTTCCAGGTGAACAAAAGACGGCCAAAGTCCATGATGCCCAACAGCACCGTGAAGAACACGATCGCTATCAGCGCGAACTCGACGATGGCCACACCCCGTTGGTTGCTTTTCATGATTGTTTGCGCATGGTTACGCTGATGTCGCCGAAGGTGATTGAGGTCGTCGCACCCGATCCCCCGGTATACATGCGTGTGAATATCAAGAGGTCGATCACCGGGTTGAACTGATAGCCCTTGATGGTGACCGTGACGGTATCGATGACAGGAAGGCTGCCCTGGCTGTAGTTGGACGCGCATCTAGGGAGGTCCGCCGGATCGCAGATATCCACCATGGCAGTAGTCAGCCCCGGCATCAAAGACGAGCCTGTGCCAGCAGGGTTGCCGTAAACCACCAGATTCCTCGCCTTGCCCTGAGCGGTCGCGTTCCCTGACGCCTGCGTAGAAAGGTAGCGCGATGCATCGCGTGTCGACTTCGCAAGCGTGTTGTACGTATAGATCGCTCGCCCGAACTCGGTCGTTGCAAAACAGATTGCCAAGAGCAAAGGCAGTATCAGTGCCAGCTCAACCGCCGCGACGCCGCGTTGCTTGTATTTCATGACATGCGCTCCTATTGCACCAAGGCAGGGACCAGCGGGCCAGCGGTTCCGCCCACCAGCCCATTTGTGCTGCAGGGGCTGCTGGAGTTGCCGGCATTGCCGAGGAACTCGAGTTGGATGGTGGTCGTGGGGCCACTGATCGGCTGCAGCATCAGCATGCATGCATAGTCGATGACTTGGGATGCCGCCGAAAGTATGGGTACGAGAACGATGCGTTTGCTTTCACCCAGCGATTGGTGCTGCCCGCCAACGCCGGGGCTTGCAAGGTCTTTGTACCCGCCCTTCATGTTCAGGCCGGTCATGTTGTCGCCGTCTTTGACTACGGTGGTGGTATCACCGTAGCTCGCATAGGCCTGACGCTTGAGCTTGAAGTTTGCTGCGGTCAAAGCCGACCCAACCGCTGGGGTGCCTGCAAAGGCGTTCTGCGGCACAGCATTCTTCCAATTGGTTGATGTGTAAGCGTAGCCCGAATAGTCGGGCCTCATGCCACTGGTGGCGGCATCGCCATTGTTCTTGTAAATGCCGAATCGAGCATTCCATTCGTCGTCGAGACTGACTTTCGCGCCGGGCGTGCCCAGCGTGTCGCCGATCCTGGTTCCGCAATATCCAGTGCCGGCCATTTCCTTCTTGGTTTCGCTAGCGCTCGTCGAGCCGTCCAGGTTGTACCAACCCATTTCCGAGGGGTCGGTTTTGGTCGGGTCATAGAGCATTGCGACCCATTCGCCCGTCAGATAGCCGTAGTTCGGTGAGGTGCCCCCAGGCCTTGATCTCAGACCAACGGGAATTGGGCAGGTGCTTTGCGCGTGGGAGCGCGTCGCCACCGCGACAGCCCCCACAGAATTAGTTGTTGAGCCACCGACCATCTGGATCAGGTAGTTGGTAATCCCGTCTATCTTGTGGGTGCACTTCGCATATCGAGCACTGCTCGGTGGAATTGTCTTGCTGTAGATGCCAGGGAGCACGTCGTTAAAATTCACATCAGCATCCGTGATTCCGGCCGATGCTGCTTGATACTGAACCTTGTTCGCATTGCCGGCCGTTCGACCCGCATTGGTGGCGCGGGTGAGAGCGTCAGGCGCGCCGTCCAGCTCCTGAGCCGCCGCCAGGCTGCAACTGTCGAGCGCAGATTGGAGCTCTGTCTTGGCGACGAACATGCCGCCCGCATCGATGACCAGACCGCCGAAGCCCAACAGAACGAACAGTGTCAGACCAACCAGTGGAAGGACGGCGCCGCGCTGTTTGACGGGTACGCGATTGAGCATGTGAATCACCTTGCAAGGAAGTGGAAGAGGCGCCCTTTATTCAGGCTCATCGTTGGTGCTTTACTCTGCTTCGCTGCGATTGCGACTGCATCAGCACTTTGTCCCAGTTCGGGAGGGAAAAAGCTACCGACGTATGCCGTGGTCGACTGCAGCACCAGCCACGTCGTCCGGCGCTTTCGCAAGCCACGACATGTCCGTGCTTTCATTTGCATGCTCGGACTCCGTTTGAAAATGGCTTCAGAGAAATGCTACGGAGCACGATGGCCCGAAGCGAGAGCGTTTGCTCCTGTCGACGGCAGGAGATTTCTCCCCCTTTGGTTGCGTGCACGGTCACCTCTTCATCGTGGCTCTGGTGTTCCACCATCCATGCATACGGGTTAACTCTCACCCCGGCCCACGACGCAAGACATTCGACCGATTAGGGGGGACAAAACTCCCACGCGCGCTCGCACTTCCTCCCATGACCGCGGCTGCGTCCCAGATTGAAACTCCTACCAGAGCCGCTGTGCGCATGGCCGCGCATTCGGCGACGCAATCGAACACACGTTCCCATCGAGCTCGTTGCATGCACAACACACGAACACCGCGCTTCTTGCAGGCCGCACTCGAGGTCCTTGGCCGGCACAACCTGGCATGGACGCTCACGTGGAGCGTGATCATCCTGGATGCCGTGTGGTTGCTGCTCACCGAATGGTCGCTGCCCTGGCGCGGAGTCGTCGTGGCCGCGATTGCAGGGGCGGCCTTCCTTGCACCGCTGGCAATCGGCCGCTATCGCCGCGATCTGCGTCTTTACACCACGCTGCGGGCTGCAGCATTGCTCATCATGTTCCAGGCCGCAGGGGCAACCCTGAGCTACTTGGTCGTCGGAACGAACGCTGCGCTGGTCGACGCGACGCTGGCGGCCTGGGATCGTGCCTTGGGCTTTGACTGGCTGGCGCTGCAGGCATGGATTGCGAACCATCCAAACATACAAACAATGCTCAGTTTCGCTTATCAGAGCGGAATGATGCAATTGATCTTCGTGCTCCTGTTCCTGGGCTTCTGTGCACGCGCCGAGCAACTCGACCAATTCATGCGACTGTTCATTGTCGCCACATTGCTGACTATCGTCGCGTCGGGCTTCTTCCCTGCGGCCGGCACGTGGCAACACTATGCGCTGGCCGAAAAACTGGATCTGTTGTCCTTGTCCCATTTCGATTTGTTGCGCGACGGTCGCATGCGCGACATTCCGCTGGGGCAACATATGCAGGGCCTGATCTCCATGCCATCGCTTCACGCAGCGACGGCGGTCCTGCTCATGCATGCCATGCGTGGAACGCGTCTCGTGCCAGCATTCATCGCCCTCAATCTCGCAATGCTGGTGTCGACCCCGATCGACGGAGGCCACTACCTTGTCGACGTGCTGGCCGGCATCGCACTTGCCGTCGGACTGATCGCACTTGAGCCCCGGCGCAGCGCACGCCCTCGTTCAGCCGTTTACCCAGTTACCAATGAAGGTCTGCGGGCAGCGCACCAATGAATACCGCCACCGCTACCTTGTCGGCCGAGCCGGCACGCGCTGAAGCACTACCGATGACAACATGGGCACCGAGTGGAGCCACTTTTGGGGCGGTCTTCGCTCCCTCTTCCTCTGGGAGACGGCTGGGGTGAGGGCCGTGGGCGGTGAATAAAGCCATTGGTTGCCATCACCGCAGCCCCTCACCCAACCTCTCCCCAGGGGGGAGAGGAGCCAATACAAGACCTTGAAAGGGGTGGTATTGAAGCCCGGTCACGATGGTTCACTAGCCTTTCGATGCCTCAGGGCGAACGGGTGTTGTTCTGAGTTCATCCGGATTGCCGATAACAACGCGTCGAGCAAAAAGAAGATCTCGGCCGGCTGAGACTATCCGTCCGCCATCCAAAAGTTCGGCGCCGATCAGGTCCGACTTGAGGAGTCGTTCCTCTGCGACGCAAGGACCTACGCACGCACCCCATCGCCCCGCGCTCAAAAATCGCCAGACGCCTGCCCCCTCCCCATTCGCGGCAGTACAAAGCTCCTATTTCCTCCCCGCACACCTGACCTCGCGCAGGACCTCGACCAACCCTACTCTTGAGCATCGGCTGGCCATGGGGGCGAGCCGCACTCAACATGGATGGTTGCGATGCCAGTTGAAGGCCCGATCAAGGTGCTCGTCGTCGACGATCACGCCAGCATCCGCAGAGGCCTCTGCAGCCTGATCAATGTCGAGTGGCCCCACCTGACTTGTGTCGGGACGGCGGCCACGGCAGCGGAAGCGCTGAGGCTGACGCGAGAGTGCCAGCCCCATGTGGTACTGCTCGACATCAATCTGGCCGGCGAGGACGGCATGGCTTTGATCACAGTGCTTCGAAGTCTGGTTCCGTGCGAGATCGTCATGGTGACCAGCCTCTCGGACCCGCGAGTCGCCACACAGGCGCAGCGTCTGGGCGCGCATGCCTGCCTGCACAAGACTGCGCCCGCAGCACAGCTGGTGGCCGCTGTCTTTGCGGCACATCAAGCCCATGACCGTGCGTCCGTTTGAGGAGGTAGGCGTTTTGTCCTATGCCTCTGGGAGCAAGCACCCATCGGCGCAAGGCAATAACAACGATGTGCGCGACGGCCCGGATACCTAAAGTAAGCACCATGGATCGCACCCCAACACAAGCAGCAGAAAGGACCGGCATGTTGAGCGACGGCAAGAGCGTCACCCGGTTCGCCGCTGGAATGGTGCGTGAAGAGGACGGAGTGACCACGATTGAGTACGCGCTGCTCGCCGCATTGATTGCCATGGTGTGCATCGTTGCCTTCCAGGCGACGGGCATGTCGTTGAAGGCGCTGTATGCGTACTGGAGTGCTGTGGTCATCGCTGCACTGCAAGTTCAGTAAAGGATTTCAGCCTGGAGACGGGTTGATTTTGGAAGCCGGCAACGGCATTGTTTTTCAACGAAGAGGAAGCATCATGAAACTCGTTCAATTCATCAAGACCTTTGCTCGTGAAGAAGATGGCGTCACGGCCATCGAATACGGTCTGATTGCGGCTCTGATCGCGATCGTGATCATTGGCGCCGTCACGGTAGTTGGCAGCAAGCTTTGCGGGACCTTTAACAAGGTCGCGACTGCGCTCGGCGGTACAGCCGCTGCCTGTTAAGTATCGAACGCGACGGAGGTCATCTATGGCCTCTCTCGTGACCGAACTCGGAGTCGCTGTGTTCAGTGACCTGCGCGCCCGGCGCAGCCCGAACGCACTTGTGGCGATCGGAATCGCGCCCGGATTCTTGCTTCAGATAGGTAACGCATCATGAAACTAGTTCAATTCATCAAGAACTTTGCTCGTGAAGAAGATGGCGTCACGGCCATTGAATACGGTCTTATTGCGGCGCTGATTGCGATCGTGATCATCGGCGCCGTCACGGTGGTTGGCAGCAAGCTTTGCGCCACGTTCAACGCGGTCGCAGTTGCGCTCGGCGGCACGGCTGCTGCCTGTTAAGTAACGAACGCGACGGAGGTCAAGAGATGTCTGCCTTGGATCTACTGTTTATGGCTTCTCTCGTGACCGTACTTGGAGTCGCTGTGGTCAGTGATTTGCGCACTCGGCGCATCCCGAATGTACTCGTGGCGACCGGAATCGCGCTGGGCTTCTTGTTCCAGATACTTGCGCCCGAAGGTTATGGTCTCTTCGCCCGGTGGTCGGGTTCAATCGGGCCGTTGCAGGGCCTGTATGGCCTGCTCGCCGGTCTTGCGCTCTTCATGCCTTTCTACGTTTTACGCACATTCGGTGCTGGAGACGTGAAGCTGCTCGGAATGGTCGGTGTCTGGTTCGGACCGAGGCCAATGATCGGCGTGTTCCTCCTGAGCATGCTCGCCGGCGGCGTGCTCGCCCTGGTGGTGGCTCTGTGGAACCGTTCACTGCGCCAGGCCCTTAGCAACATCCGCTTCATGGTCACCGACGTGGTGGTGCGCGTCACATCAGGTGGTGGCCCCCAAGTGCCGACGCCGGCGCGAACGAGTGGCCGACTGCCATATGCGCTCGCGATTGCTGTCGGCACGAGCCTCGAAGTAGCGCTGTTGAAGGGGTGGTGGCATTGAGCACCCTAATCATTGAAGACCACCAAATGACACCGCCTGCGGCACTACCGCTGAAGTAGTACGCGTCTTGACGCATTAAGGAGTTTGAACACCATGGCTTTGCGCGTGATTTCCAGTCCCACACCGAGCGAATCGCTTGCTGTGGACCATGCCTTCGAACAGGCTTCTCACGGAAGCAATCAGCATGTCGAGGTCAGCGACTTGCCCGCCGCGCCTCGCACGGTCGAAGAAACCGGCCTGCCCTTGCTGCTGATTTCCGAGCTGGCGCTGAAGGTGATGCATCAGCACGGGCTGACCCACCTGCATGAACTCTCGGTCCACCTGAAGCTGAGCGCCGCGCTAATCGACAACTTGTTCATGCATCTGCGCAAGGAAGCGCTGATCGACGTTCGCCGCCGCGGCACGCTCGATGGCGACGTGCAGTACCAGTTGACGCTGGCAGGCCGCAACCGTGCGGCCGAGGCGTTGACTCGCAACCTCTACAGCGGCCCCGCGCCGGTGCCGCTCGCAGCATACGCGGCGCGGGTCGAGGCACAGAGCGTCAGCTCGATGGGTGTCACCCGACGCGAACTCGAGCAGGTCTTTGCCAATGTGGTGGTGCGCCCCGAGGTACGCGACCAACTCGGCGCTGCTATGAATTCGCGCCGCGCCATCTTGCTATACGGCCCCCCGGGAGCGGGCAAAACCTACCTGTGCGAACAGATGGCACGCCTGCTCACCGGCCACATCGCTGTCCCCCACGCAATCGAGGTTGACGGAGAGATCATCCGTGTCTTCGATCCGCTGGTGCACCACGAGGTGCCTGCCACCGACGTCCCATGCCACACGATCGACAGCCGCAGCCGGACAGATGCCCGCTGGGTTCTGTGCGAGCGCCCGATGGTGATGGCCGGCGGCGAGTTGACCCTCGACATGCTCGATCTGGTGTACGACGCACGCGCTGGCTATTACCAGGCGCCACCGCACTTCAAGGCCAACAACGGGATCTTTCTCGTCGATGACCTGGGCCGCCAATTGGTCACGCCGCGCCAGTTGCTCAACCGCTGGATCTTGCCCATGGAACACCGGCACGACTACCTGATGCTGCGCAATGGCAGCAAGTTCCGCATCCCCTTCGACACGATGCTGTTCTTCTCGACCAACATGCAGCCATCTGAGGTGGCCGATGAGGCCTTCCTGCGGCGCATTGGCTACAAGATCTTCGTCGGCGAGGTTGCGGTGGATGACTACCGCCGCATCTTGCGAGAGGTGTGCGATGAGTACAAGGTGCCCTGCGACGAAGAAGTTTTCGACATCCTCGTAGAGGGACTTCACGAGCAGCATGGCCGCCCTCTGCTCGCCTGTATTCCGCGCGACCTGGTCGGCCAGATCGTCGACTACGCCGCCTATCACGGCCGTGAGCCAGAGCTGACCCCCGACATGCTGCATTGGGCCTGGCACAACTATTTCGCAACCCAACTGGCTCCCGCTGCGGCTGCCAACATGGAGAGGACATCATGAAGAGCACCCGAGGTATGTTCATGCTGCTGGTGGCCTTGCTGGCCGGAGGCGCAGCGGTGTTGTTCGCGTCGAAGTGGATGAATGCGCAGGCCAAAAACAGCGGGCAGATTGCCGTGGCCGCGGTCGACGTGGAGACGGGAGCGAGGCTGGTGCCGGAGATGCTGCGCATGGTCACCTGGCCGGCCGGCAACGAGCCGCCAGGGGCATACGCCGATCTTGCTGCACTCAACGGCCGTGTCGTGAAGACATCGCTGACACGCGGCGAACCGATTCTTGAGGGCAAGCTGGCACCCGCCGGCACCAAGGGAGGCCTCTCGGCCGTGGTGGCTGAGGGCCGGCGCGCAATCACTGTGCGTGTGAACGACGTGATCGGCGTGGCCGGGTTTGCCTTGCCCGGCAATTACGTGGACATCATGGTCAACACGCAGAGCGACGCCGGCAAGCGCGGCGACCAGGACAAATCGATCAGCAAGATCGTGCTCGAACGCATCCTCGTGCTCGCCATTGCACAGGAAGCGAGCCGCGACGAGACGAAGCCGAAGGTGGTCAACGCCGTCACGCTTGAAGTCACGCCCGAACAAGCCGAGAACCTCGACCTTGCGCGCAGTGTCGGCACGCTGTCGCTGGTGTTGCGCAATCAGGTGGACCCGAAGCCCGGCTCCACCGAGGGCGCAACCAAGACCTCAATGCTCAGGGAAATGCATGTGCCGCAGGCCGCGTCCGCACCCAAGGCTGTGACGCCCAGGCGCAGCGCGCCCCGAGTGGTCGTGGCGGCCGTGGCAGCACCTGCTCCTGAGGCACCGAAGAGCACGAACTGCGTCGAGGTGATCCGCGGCACGGTCAAGTCCAACGAGTGCTTCTGAGATTCACGACATTCACATCAACGATGGGAAACATGATGCGCACCCAACTCCGCCCCTTGCACCCTGTGTGGGTCCCTGCGATCCGAATCATCGTCGTGGCGATGATCGCAGGCTTGTCAATCCGTTCCGCCAATGCGTCGCCGCAGACTGCAGGCGGCGTCAAGATGGCCGCCACAGCGCCGGCACCGCAGCGCAACGCAGTGGCCGCGGCTGTCGTCAGCTCGGTGAGTCCCACGGCCCCATGCGGCCGGGTGGAGATCGCGCCGGCAGTGAACGTGAGCGTGGGAAAGTCCACGGTCATCCGGCCTGTCAGTCCGATCACGCGCATCTTGCTGGGCAACCCTGATGGCTCTCGGGCTGCTCGGCCGGTCGAGAGCAAGGGCAAGGATCGCGATGCCGACGTCAGCACCACATCCGATGACAAGACGCGACCCGGCGTCGCTGAACTCGATGTGCTGCTGCTCAGCCCGACCGAGGTCTATCTGCTGGGCAAGAGCATCGGCTCGACCAACGTGGTGCTGCTCGACAAGGCGGGCCAATGCACGGCCTTCGACGTGGTGGTGAACATGGACACGGGTGCGTTGCAAAACGTGATCGGCCAGTTGCTGCCCGAAGAAAAGAACCTGCGCGTCACCTCTGCCTTCGATTCCATCGTGCTGACCGGCTCGGTCACCGATGCCGGTGCCGTGATCCGTGTGATGGACCTCGCCAATGCGTATGTGCGCGGCTCGGGCGGCGGCTCCGGTGCGAGCGTCGCGGGAGCCAACCCGCGCATTGTCAACATGCTGTCCACCGCCGCGCCGCAGCAGGTGATGCTCGAAGTGAAGGTGGCCGAGGTCTCTAAGGCGCTGATTGACAAGCTGGGCATGCAGTTCAGCGGGTCGAAGAGCAAGGGCGACTGGACCTATAACCTGCTCGCGACTTTCCTGACCGGCGGTAGCGGCGTGGCAACGGCCGTGAAGTCGGTGAGCGGCATCGCGGTGACTCTGGACGCCCAAAAGGACGACAGCATGGTGAAGGTCCTGGCCGAGCCGACGGTGATGGCGATCAGCGGGCAGAAAGGCAGCTTCCTGGCCGGCGGCAAGATCTTCATTCCGGTGGCGCAGGAGAACAGCGGCGGCGGCCGCACCATCACGCTGGAGGAAAAGCCGTTCGGCGTATCGGTTGCCTTCGTGCCGACGGTTCTCGATGGCGGACGCATCAACCTCGAAGTCGCCACGGAGGTTTCCGAGCTCAATCGTGACGGCATCGGCATTTCTGCACCTGGTGTCAACGGGCTGGCGGTGCTGCCCTCGTTCACGTCACGCAGCGCAAAGACAACGGTGCAGTTGATGGATGGGCAGAGCTTCGCCATCGGCGGCCTGATCAAGAACAACAGCACGGCGAACATCAAAGCGTTCCCGGTCCTTGGCGAGTTGCCGATCGTCGGCGCCTTGTTCCGCAGCACCGAGTTCCAGACCGACAAGTCTGAACTGGTCTTCGTGATCACCCCGCGCCTGGCCAAGCCGATGCCGCCGCACTATGCGCTGCCGACAGACAGCTATGTGCCGCCGACACGTGTGGAGCTGCAGGCTCTTGGCCAGCTCGAAGGCAGGCGGCAGGAAGAAGCGCCCCCTGCGGCGACGGCGGCCCCGGTTCCCCCGGCAGCTGCAGGCAGTGCACCTGCGGGTGGGTTTCAGGTCAAGTAATCGGGCAAATCAACGAGGAGTCCTGTGATGAAAACCATTCTTCCGATCGTCGCCGTATTGGCCATGACTTTCTCCGGTTGCGCTACGGCACCCGAGTGGGAACGCAACTTCGGCGATGCCGCGCGGCAGACGCGGGCGGCGCAAACCCTCGACCCGAATGCGTCGAGCCGCAATACCGCGCTCGCCCCGACAGATGGCAAGGCTGCGGCAGGCGCGATGACCAAGTACGCCGAGTCGCATGGCTACGCGGTCAAGGAAGGCAAGCAACCGGTGTTGGTGCTTTCCACGGGCGGCCGCTAAGGCCGGGTCGAAGACTCATCTGCCGAGTTGTGGTCATGCAAAGAATTTGGTTCGGAACAACTTCCCAGAGTCTGTGCGGGCTGTGGGATTCCCAAAGTCCGTGGGGGCTGAGCTATTCCCAAAGTCCTTTCGGGCGGCACCTGTCTCCGTTCGGGTTGCACCTTTCCGTTCGGGCTGCACCCCTCTCCGTTCGGGCTGAGGTATCGAAGCCTCAGCCCGTGGTGGAGGGCTTCGATACCTCAGCCCGAACGGGTGGGGGCGCGGGTGGGAGCGCAGTTAGGCGCGACCTCCGTTCGGGCAGCACCTTTCGGGCGGCACCTTTCTCCGTTCGGGCAGCACCTTTCGGGC
>Ga0136846_1207726_pt1 | contig 15390 bp, 14 predicted proteins | sample HopSoiMetagenom2_FD_96841 | JGI IMG/M metagenome (GOLD analysis project Ga0136846, IMG submission 96841) | Grasslands soil microbial communities from Hopland, California, USA - 2 Assembly 2016 (version 4) | ecosystem: Environmental > Terrestrial > Soil > Grasslands | place: USA: Hopland... | reverse complement strand
TGCAATGGCTGTCGATGGATGAAGCGGTCAAGCATTGCGAAGCCGGTATCGGCATTTGGAATTGGGCCTGCAACGAACAAAGTGCCGTTGAACCCGATGTCGTCATGGCCTGCGCCGGTGATGTCCCTACCATGGAGACGCTCGCTGCCGTCGATCTTCTTCGCCAGAATATTCCGGAACTGTCGATCCGCGTTGTCAACGTTGTCGACTTGATGGCGCTGCAATCGAAGGAGCAACATCCGCATGGTCTCGCCGACGACGTCTTCGATAGCCTGTTCACACCGGACAGGCCGGTGATCTTCGCCTATCATGGCTATCCCTACCTGATCCACCGTCTGACCTACAGGCGCACCAACCACCGCAACTTCCATGTCCGCGGCTTCATCGAGGAAGGAACGACGACGACCCCCTTCGACATGACTGTTCTCAACGAGCTCGACCGCTACCATCTTGCCATCGAAGCGATCGAGCGCGTACCGGGTCTCAAGGAAAAGGCACAAGATGTGATCAAGCTTTTCCGCGACAAGCTCGAGGAACACGGTCGCTACATTCGCCAATACGGTGAAGACATGCCGGAAATCAGCAATTGGAGATGGCCCTATAACACCGATGGGGATCGTTTGTCCTGAGGTGATGCTCTAATCAAGGGATCGGCTGAGGTGGTCGGTTTCTTGAGGAGTGTGCGGCGATACAAAAGCCTGCCCCTTTTTTGCGTGCGGCAACGATCGTGATAAGGATCTGATATCATCGCAACAGATCGGTGGAGAACCCAAAACGAAGGTCGATTTCAGCGGTCGGCAGGTCTTTTGGGAGGCTTGCTAGTCCGACCGCCTAGTCTATGATCTCGTTCTGGCGCAATTATCAAGCGCGAGTGATCCAACCGTGCGGCGCCGCTGCTGGCGTTACGGTAAGCTCGAGCCAGTCCACCGGCGAAATAAAGGACTATACCGTCCCCGACGCCTGTCCATTTTCTCCCGGCCGCGGAAAACCAGGTGATTTCACCGGATATGGTCGCCGTATACGGAAAGTCGCTCGGCAAGAACACGAGCGTCCTGCGCAATGTCGACCATTGCGGCTATTTGGCAGACAAGAGCTGTGCTACCGCGGGGTGATTGCGCTCACAATTGTTTCCATAATGGTGGTGGACAGCCCGGCCCCCAATTATAACACTCTCACTTTGCTGGTTTTGCTTCTCAAGGAACAAGCACGGCCGCTCCTTAGAAACGGCCCGCCCGTAGATCGTCGAGCGCCCGATTTGCCTCGCGCAGCGGATAGATGGTCGTGCCGGTGAGATGCCGACCTTCGGAGCGATCCCGAGGAAAACGATGCCATCCTGTCGCGTGAGATTGGCGGCCGACACGACCGGCCTTTCCTCCTACAGAAGCGAATAGGGAAGGCTCGGTATGTCGCTCACGTGGATACCGGCGCAGACCACATGGCCGCCTTTGCGGACCGCCTTCAGCGCAGCCGGCATGAGGCTGCCCACGGGGGGCGAAGATGATCGCAGCATCGCGCGGTTGCGGCGGGCTGTCTTCGGCCACGCGCGCCCGGAACTCGCCGAGGCTTCTGGCAAAATCCCGCGTCGCTTATCGCCTGCGCGGGTGAAAGCGTAAACGGAGCGGCTCCTGCCGGCGCGCGACCTCCGCTGTGATATGAGTTGCTGCGCCGAAACCAAAGAGACCGAAGTGTTCGTCCTTGCCGGCCATGACGAGCGCGCACCAGCCGATCAGCTCGGCGCAAAGCAGTGGCGTCGCCAAGACGTCCTCATCCTCCTCCCGGGCGGAAGGGCGAAGCGCGCGTCCACAACGACGGCTGCCGCGTAGCTGCCGTCGCGCGTATAGCCTTTAAATTGCGGCCCATCGCCAAGGTTTTCCTGGTCGTTGCAGCAATAGGAGCAGACGTCGCAGGTGTAACCCAACCAAGAAATGCCCCACCCGCTCGCCTATCGCCAGTCCCGTCACGCCTTCTCCGATAACATCGATCCGGCCGGCGATCTCATGGCCGGGTATAATCGGGACGTGCAGGTTGGGCAGTTCCCCGTCCGCCATCGGTGCGGCAGACGCCGCAAGCCAGAACCTGCACGCTGATTTCACTGGCGCCGGGCTTCCGGTCCGGAAGCTCTGCGCACCAATGACATTCAGGACCATTACACGCATCGTCGCTCACCCACGATGCTACTGTGCAAAATCGATGACGATACGACCTTGAATGTCGCCCTTGTGCATACGCGAGAAGATCTCGTTGATGTTTTCCAGACGGTCTGTCGCGATCGTCGCTCTAACCTTGCCCTCGCCGGCAAAATTTAGCGCTTCCTGTAGATCGAGGCGTGTCCCGACTATTGAACCGCGGACCGTGACACCGTTAATTACGGTGTCGAAGATTGACAGCGGAAAATCACCAGGCGGCAAACCGTTAAGCGACACCGTTCCGCCGCGTCCGACCATGCCAAGCGCCTGTTCGAAGGCTTTTGGAGAGACCGCCGTGACCAATACCCCCTGCGCCCCGCCAACCTCCTTCTTAACGAAAGAGACAGGATCCTGATGTCGGGCGTTTACGACGAGCGCAGCACCGAGAGACTTCGCGAGCTCGAGCTTTTCGTCGTCGATATCGACAGCAATGACATTGAGGCCCATAGCCTTTGCATATTGAACGGCAAGATGGCCTAGCCCCCCGATTCCAGAGATCACCACCCAATCGTTGGGCTTGGTATCGGTAACCTTCAGACCTTTGTACACCGTAACACCAGCGCACAGGATTGGAGCGATGTCGATGAAGTCGACATTGCCAGGAAGATGGCCGACGTAATTTGGATCGGCTATGACATATTCGGCGAAGCTGCCATTGACTGAGTAGCCGGTGTTTTGCTGCTCTTCACACAGTGTCTCCCAACCGCCCAGGCAATGCTTGCAGTGGCCACAAGCAGTGTAAAGCCAGGGCACGCCGACACGATCCCCCTCTCTGACATGCTTGACGCCCGCCCCGACGGCCACGACGTGGCCTACGCCTTCGTGGCCCGGGATGAAGGGCGGCTTCGGCTTGACCGGCCAATCGCCTTCGGCGGCATGCAGATCCGTGTGGCACACGCCGGTTGCGGCAATCTTGACAAGGATTTGGCCTGCCCCCGGTTTCGGGACAGTGGCCTCTTCAATGATGAGGGGCTTTCCGAATTCACGGACAACGGCGGCTTTCATGGTTTTTTCCATCGGAGCAATCTCTCTCTCTCTCTCTCTCTCTCTCTGCTTTAGAGGCGGGGCGCTGTGTGCCCCCGCCTTGGGACTCAGAAATGCGCGTCGATATCGACCACATCGATCAGCTTGTGGTTGACGAATTCCTTCAGGCCGAGAGCGAGCAGTTCACGGCCGTAGCCGGAGCGGCGGACACCGCCGAACGGCAGGTCGGCTTCCACCTTGGTCGGGTGGTTGACGAACACCATGCCGGTCGAGATCCGCTTGGCGACCTCGAAGCCACGCTTTTCGTCAGAGGTGAAGACAGAACCTCCGAGCCCGAAGGGTGAATCATTGGCGATACGCACCGCGTCGTCCTCGTCCCTGGCGCGCAACAGCATGGAAACAGGTCCGAAGAATTCCCAGTAACGGGCTGGATTGTCCTCGCCGATGTCGGTGAGAATAGTCGGCTGCACGAAGGCGCCGTGCTTGGGCACCGGCGGGCCGACCTCCTCCGCCTTTGCGCCATGCCCGACAGCTTTGCGGATCTGCTCCTTGATATCGTCGGCAGCCTTCTGCGAGGAAAGCGGCGCCAGCGTCGTCTTGGGGTCGAAGGGATCGCCGGCAATCAGCTTTGCGACGCCCTTGCGATAGCCATCGAGAAAGGTGTCGTAGACCTCGTCGACGATGATCATCCGCTTGGAGGAAACGCAGACCTGTCCGCCGTTCCAGTGGCGACCGAACACCGCCCAGTCGATGGTCTTTTTCAGGTCGGCATCGCCGAGCACGACGAAAGCGTCGGCACCGCCGAGCTCCATCGTCGATTTCTTCAGCGCCTTGCCCGCCTCTGCCGCGACGACAGAACCCGCCGCCTCGGACCCGGTCAGCGCCACGCCATGAACACGCGGATCGTTGATGATCATGTTGATCTGGTCGCGCGTGGCATAGAGGTTCTGGAAGCAGCCCTCCGGCAGACCGGCTTCCGCCATCAGCTTTTCGAAGGCGGCAGCACTTTGCGGCACATTGGACGCGTGCTTGAGAATGAGCGTGTTGCCGGCGGAAAGCTGGGGGGCCAGGATGCGGGCGATCTGGTAGTAGGGGAAATTCCAGGGTTCGATGGCGAGCAGCACGCCGAGCGGCTCGTGTACCAGCACGGCATCGCCCTCGTCCGGGTCGAGGACGGGGAGTTTTTCCGGCTTCAGCAGCGCCTCGGCGTTACGGAGATAATATTCGAAAATCTTGGCGGAAAGCTCGACTTCCGCCTTTGCCTCGGCAAAGAGCTTGCCCATTTCCAACGTCAGCAGCTTCGCATAGGCGTCGCTGTCGCGACGCAGGAGGTCGGCTGCCTTCTGCAGGATACGGCCTCGCTCGGCAAAGGAGGTCTGCCGCCATTTCAGGAATGCGGCATCCGCTTTGTCGAGGGCGCCCTTCGCCTCTGCGTCTGTCGCGTCGGGAAAGGTCGCGACAGTCTCTCCGGTATAAGGATTGATGGTTGCGTAGGCCATTTCATTCTCCTTCGTGAATGGTGGTTGGGTTTCCGGATGGGGATCAGGCGCCGAGATCTTTCACGGCCTGAATCATCCGGGTCAGCACGGCCTGGGCGTCGCCGTAGACCATGCTGCAGTTTTCCTGGAAGAACAGGAGGTTTTCGACGCCGGAATAGCCTTTCCCCTGACCGCGCTTGACGACGTAGACCTGACGGGCCTGGTCGGCGTCGAGGATGGGCATGCCGTAGATGGGCGAGGACTTGTCGGTTCGCGCCGCCGGATTGACGACGTCGTTCGCTCCGATCACCAGCGCCACATCGGTATTAGCGAAGTCGGCATTGATGTCTTCCATGTCGTAGATGATGTCGTAGGGCACGCCAGCCTCGGCAAGGAGCACGTTCATGTGCCCCGGCATGCGGCCCGCCACGGGGTGGATCGCGAACTTCACATCGATGCCGGCCGCCTGCAGCAGCTTCACGAATTCGTAGAGTTTCTGCTGCGCCTGCGCGACGGCAAGGCCGTAGCCGGGAATGATGACGACACTTGCGGCATAACGCATCGCAACCGCCGCGTCGCTCGCATCGGCGCTCTTCATCTCGCCCTGCGCACCGCCGCTACCCTGAACCACCGCATCGCCGAAATTCGAGAACAGCACATTGGCGAGCGAGCGGTTCATCGCCTTGGCCATCAGCACGGTGAGCAGCGTGCCGGCGGACCCCACGACCATGCCTGCAATCATCAGCGCCGGGTTCTGGAGCGCGTAGCCCTCCAATCCCACCGCGAGCCCCGTGAAGGCGTTGTAGAGCGAGATCACCACCGGCATGTCGGCGCCGCCGATCGGCAGCGTCATCATGACGCCGAAGGCGAGCGCACCGAAGAAGAACAGCACGGCGATGAACGGAAGGGCCTGGCAGTCGAAGAAGAAGACGAGGGCGATGCCGAGAAGCACGGTCGCAGCGAACAGCGCGCCATTGACGATCCGCTGCCCGCCAAAGCGGAAGGGCTTACTGATCCTGCCGTCAAGCTTCGCCCAGGCGATGACGGAACCCGTGAGCGAAATCGAGCCTATCAGGGCACCGGCGGCGGTCACCGCCAGAACCACCGCGCTCGATGCGTCGCGCGCCGACAGTTCGACTGCCGCCACCGCGGCCGCCGCGCCGCCACCCATGCCGTTATAGAGCGCCACCATCTGCGGCATCGCGGTCATCTCGACCTTCTTGCCGCGCAGCCAGGCCCAGCCGCCGCCGATAGTAAGCGCGACGAGAGCGAGCACGAGATTGACTGTCAGATGCGGCCGGACCTGTTCCGACAAATCGAAGACTACCAGAAAACTGGCTGCGATAGCGACCACCATGCCGATGCCGGCCACGACGATGCCCGAAAGCGCAGTTACCGGCGACGACATGCGCTTCAGGCCGAAGATGAACAGGATGGCGGCGCAGAGCCCACTCAGTCCGAGGATATGCTGGACAAACATCTCACTTCTTCCCCGCGCCGCTGGACTTGAACATTGCCAGCATTCGGTCGGTGACCACATAACCGCCCGCGGCATTGGCCGCGCCGAACGCAACGGCGACGAAACTGACGATTTGACCGAACAGGCTGCTTGCGTTGAGCAAGGCGTGCAGCGCGCCGACGACGACGATGCCGTGGATGAAGTTCGATCCGGACATCAGCGGCGTATGAAGAATTGACGGAACGCGGCTGATGACTTCGTAGCCGGTGAATGCCGCCAGCATAAAGATATAAAGCGCGATCAGCCAGGTCATGGATGTGTCGATAGTCATTTCGCAGTCTCCAGGTGGGTTGCAGCCGCGTCCTCGACGGCTTTTCTCGCCGCCGCGTTGCGGATATCCCCCGCATGGCTGAGGATGGTTCCGGCGATCACCTCGTCGTCGAAGTCGAGAGTGACAACGCCGTCCTTCACGATGAGCATCAAGAGGTTGAGAACATTCTTCGCGTAGAGTTCGCTCGCATGCTGAGCGAGCGCCGAAGACACATCCACCGGCCCCAAGACCGTAGCGGGGCCAATGGCGACGGTTTCTCCCGGCTTCGTCCCCTCACAGTTGCCGCCGCTTTCCGCTCCCAGATCGACAATCACCGCCCCCGGCTTCATAGCGGCGATCTGGTCGGCGTCGATCAGCACTGGCGCCCGCCTGCCGGGCACCGAAGCTGCGGTGATGATCATGTCGGCTTCGGCAATATGCTGGGAGAGGACCCGCCGCACCTTCGCCTTCTCGTCCGCCGTTAGTTCGCGGGCATAGCCGCCTTCGCCCCGCGCGTCGATGCCGGTATCGACGAACTTGGCCCCGAGCGAGCGCGCCTGCTCTGCGGTTTCAGGCCGGACGTCATAGCCCTCGGTAATCGCGCCCAGCCGATGAGCGGTCGCCAGCGCCGAAAGACCGGCGACACCAAGGCCCATGACGAGTACCTTCGCCGCCCGCAGTGAGCCGACGGCGGTGGTCATCATCGGAAGGATGCGAGACATGTGCACCGATCCAAGCAGCGGCGCATAGTAGCCGGCAAGCGCCGCCTGGCTTGACAGAGCGTCCATGGACTGCGCGCGACTGATGCGCGGAACAAGTTCCATGGCGAAAGCCGTCACCATCCTGCCCCGGAGCGCCGCGACCAGTTTAGTATTCATTTGGCCGTACACGAAGGACACCAGCAGGGCGCCCGCCTTCATGGCTTCCACGGTCGCGACGGGTGGCGGCTGCACGGCAAGAACGATGTCGGCATCCCAGACCGTTTCGCTGGCCGTATCTGCGAAGGTCGCATCCTTGTAGGCATCGTCCGCGAAGGTCGCGGCGGCACCTGCGCCTTTCTCCAGCACCACGGATGCTCCGAGATGCGCCAGTCGTGGAACGACCGCAGGCACGGTGGCCACGCGCTTCTCTCCGGGGCTTGTTTCCTTCAGGATTGCTATTTTGATCGTCATGAATAATCCACGCAGCAATGTGGCCCCCCGTTACGGTGCGGCTCGTGACGAAAGGATAGGTCGCTCCCGGCGGGGTCTTCATTGATCGAAATCAAATGAAATCCAGATATCGTCTGCTATCTTTAGAGCCTGGATTCTCAATACCGGGAGGAGGCGTTGAGAGGTCATGTCCAAGACCTTTGGGGGGAAACGACTGAGCAGACAGGAGGCTCAGGTTCAGACCCGTGAACGACTGATCGAGGCTGCGCGGAGATTATTTGTGCAGCACGGCTTCAGGGGCACGTCATTGCGCGATATCGCGGAAGAGGCTGGATATTCCCAAGGCGCGTTCTATTCGAATTTTCCAGGCAAGGAGGCTGTGCTGCTTGAACTTCTGAAACGACATGTTGCCTTGGAGGATGAGGAGGCCAAAGCCATCGTCGGGAATGAGCAGCACACGGTTGACAAGGTCCTGATCGAATTCGAGGCTTGGCTGGACCGGTTTGAGAAAGACCGGGACTGGTCGGTGCTCGCCATCGAACTCCAGCTGCACGCACTCAGAAGCCCGACCTTTGCCCAAAGCTATGCGCGCTTCTGGTCCGAGCACGAGCAACGGGTCGCGGCGCTGCTCAAGTGGACATTCGAGCGGCTAGGAAAAGTACCGCCGGCTCAGCCCGAGCGGCTTGCTGCCGGCGTCATTGCCCTCACGAACGGGCTTGTTGTGCAGGCGAACGCAAACGACTCGCCACGGATCGCTGCGACCGTGACCGTATTCCTGCGCGCCATTCTCGCGGCCGGGTCGGATGTGCCTCGTGAGCATAACTTATAAGGTTGACGGACGGAAAGGGTGTCGACCTTCCCGGTCCCGCCTTTCTCAGAAATTTGCTGCTGAAGAAACTGGAATCGACCGAAATCGAGGAGCTGCTCAAGGACCTCTGCCACCAACTTCGCAACATCGGTAGTCAAGATCGATGATTTCATCATCGGCGATGGCAAACCGGGACCTGTCGCCGGAAAGTTGCGCAGGCTTTCCACGAGACGCGCTTGGCTTCGGCAATCTGAAAAATCGAGGTGCACATCACTACGGTTGGGAGTTCAGCGCGATGCTGAGATTATTCAACCCGACCATCAGCATCATGGGATCAGATGGCGAAGGCAGAAAGCCGACCGCCTCATAGAAGGCTCGTGCGTCATCGGAAATCGCGTGCACCAGCACGCTGCGGATGCCGAGGATCTCAGCCGCATTGAGCAAGCGTAAGCCTGCGTCGCGCACCAATGCTCTGCCGATCCCGCGCCCCTGATATGACTGATCAATGGCGAGACGACCAAGCACGGCAACCGGAATTGGATCGGGCATGTTGCGTCTAAAACGGCCCGGCGCTTCCGGCTGTTTCACAGCCGGAAGCGAGTGCGTAATAGGCGATGACGCGATTTTCTTCACACGCGACAAAGGTGCGCGATGCGCCACCTGCCTGATTGGCGCGGGCGCAGCGATGCAGCCAGTCATCCAGTTCAGGGACATTGGAATTGTCCCTCGTTGCCAGTAATTTCGGAGTTACCGATCAAAGCCTTGATCTCTTTGGAGGGCATCAACTTAACGAAATGTGGATGACAATGTGAGATGACGGGCCATGACAGACCGTGATCCGATTTATCGCCGCCATCGCTTTCCCGCCGAGATCATCACCCACGCTGTGTGGCTCTATATTTCCGCTTCCCCCTCAGCCTGCGAATGGTCGAGGACATGATGGCGGCTCCTGGCATCTTTGTCTCGCATCAAACGGTTCGGCTTTGGGCAGAGAAATTCGGGCGGACCTTTGCAAACGACATCCGCCGGCGCTCATCCGGTCGGCTCGGCGACAAGTGGCACCTCGACGAGGCCGTCGTTTCGATCCGTGGCAAGAAGCACTGGCTCTGGCACGCTGTGGATCAGGACGGTTTCGTCCTGGAAGTTCTGGTGCAAAGCCGCCGCAACACCAAGGCGGTCAAGCGCCTGATACGTAAGCTCTTGAAGGGTCAGGGACGATCGCCGCGGGTGATGGTCACCGATAAGCTTCGCTCCTACGATGCCGCAAAGCGGGACATCATGCCGAGTGTCGAGTATCGCTCCCACAAGGGCTTGAACAATCGGGCGGAAAATTCCCATCAGCCGATCCGGCGGCTTGAGCGGATTATGAAACGCTTCAAGTCACAGCGACGTCTTCAACGCTTCGTCTCCATCTATGAGCCGATCACCAACCTGGTCCAAATCCCCAGACACGACATCTCCTCCAGCCATCATCGCGAACTGCGTTCAGCGGCGATGAACCTGTGGGCAAAATTCACTCGGGCATGAACCACAGTGGTGCGAGCGGGCTACGACTGCCCCCGTGTCCGAGGTCGGAGGCATGTATGAATGACGATCTAGCCGTTGATCCCGCCCATGAATTGAGATCGTAGGAATTGCCGCCGAAATCGGGACGATTCCATCGCTCGAAAAAGACCTCGGCTGCCAGACAGCCATAGACGCCGATGAGATCACCGATATAGCCGACCCATCGAACGTGAATGCGACGGCACTGATCCACTCGTATTTGCGATCGGCTCAGCTGGAGCGTCTGATTTAAACATCGAAAAGTAGAGAATACAGAGCGATCAGCTATCGTATAAGTATTAATTCGGTTTAATGTATATATTCTTCATGGGTTATCAATGGTTTTGAAGTGTAAATTACTGGCATGGAAGAACCAGTTAAATCTCGCCGCCACAAGGACCGTTTCGAGAGTAGCGACGACACTATAGGCGCGGATCGTCTTTTGGAGGAGACAATAATGAAGGCATTTTCTCTCGGCTTTGGCGCAGACGCCAGCCATATCCTTGCAGCCGTTAACAGGTCGCAGGCCATTATCGAATTCGAACTCGACGGGCGGATCATCACGGCAAACGAAAACTTCTGCCATGCGATGGGTTATAATGTTGCTGAAATTGCTGGACAACATCACCGCATGTTCGTCGACCCAGCGGAGGCCAATTCGACCGAGTATCGCGAATTCTGGGCCAAACTCCGGCGCGGCGAGTTCGACCAGCGTCAATATAGGCGTATCGGGAAAGGCGGAAAGGAAGTCTGGATCGAAGGCGCCTACAATCCAGTGTTCCGCCGGGGCAAGCCGTACAAAGTCGTGAAGTTCGCCACGGATATCACTGAGCAAAAGCTGCGTAATGCGGAAGCATCCGGCAAACTGGATGCGCTTTCGCGGGCGCAGGCAGTGATTGAATTCACGCCGAACGGGGACATTCTGACCGCCAACCACAATTTCCTGGCAGCACTGGGCTATGAGCCCACAGAAATCGAAGGTCGTCATCACTCGATGTTCTGTGAGAAATCTTACGTCCAAAGCGCTGAGTACCAGAGATTTTGGGAACGTCTTCGCGGAGGCGACTTCATTGCCGAAGAGTTTATGCGGCTCGGAAATGGTGGCAGACGCGTCTTCATCCAAGCATCCTACAATCCGATTTTCGATATGAATGGTAAGGTGTTCAAGGTCGTCAAATTTGCCACTGACGTTACAGGTCGTGTGGAAAACGTAGAGGCTTTGGCAGGAGCCCTTACGAAGCTGGCCGATGGCGATCTGACCACGCATCTGGCGACGCCGTTCATACCATCTTTGGACAGGGTTCGAACCGACCTCAACAATGCCATCGTGAAATTGCGATCGGCAATGCAGGCGGTCGGCGAAAACGCGCAGACGATCTCCGCGGGATCGAACCAGATCAGTTCGGCCGCCAATGATCTATCGAAACGGACCGAACAGCAGGCTGCCTCGATCGAAGAAACAGCGGCCGCACTCGAGGAAATCACGACGACCGTTGCAGATTCTAGCCGGCGTGCGGACGAGGCAGGCAGGATGGTGGCCGATACCCGCGAGAATGCCGAGAAGTCTGGCGAAATCGTTCGCAAAGCGATTGCAGCAATGGGACAGATTGAAGGATCATCCAAGGAGATCTCAAATATTATCGGTGTGATCGATGACATTGCATTTCAGACCAATCTCTTGGCTCTAAATGCCGGCGTTGAGGCGGCGCGTGCTGGAGATGCTGGAAAGGGTTTTGCCGTCGTAGCGCAAGAGGTCCGGGAGTTGGCTCAGCGCTCGGCAAAGGCTGCCAAGGAAATCAAGGCCCTGATCAACACGTCGGGAGAGCAGGTGAAAAGCGGCGTGCAGCTTGTCGGTCAGACCGGGCAGGCGCTGGAGCAGATCGTCCGGCAAGTCCATGAGATCAACGTCAATGTGTCTGCAATTGTCGAAGCCGCTAAAGAGCAAGCGACGGGTCTGAAGGAAATCAACACCGCTGTGAATGTGATGGATCAGGGCACACAACAAAATGCCGCGATGGTGGAAGAGTCGACGGCTGCAAGCAATAGCTTAGCGAAAGAGGCCGCAGCGCTGTTTTCTCTGATTGGGCAGTTCCAATTTGCCAGCGCTACAACGCACGGCCGCCCCACCGTGGTTCATCAGAATCACCTTGCTGTACCGTCGCCCGCACGCACTCTCACTGGTCAGGTGGCAAGAGCGTTCCGTAAGACTGAAACTTCTGCCGCGGCGAGGGAAAGCTGGGAAGAATTCTGACGGAAGCGAGACAGAGGAGCGAGGCTATTCGTTGCTTTTTTCGGCAATAGGCACCTAAATCCCTGGATGGAAGTATTTACATCCTGAGATTGCTTCAATTGATCTGAACCCTTCAAACTGGAGCGTTTTTGGTTAGAGTTTTCCGGTGCATTTTCCAAGCTGGGAAAGGAACCGGAAGACGATGAAAGCATCGCAGTTTTCGGACGCACAGAAGGCGTTCATTCTGAAGCAGGATGATGAAGGAGTGTCGGTGGCGGAGATCTGCCGCAAGGCGGGAATTAGCCAGGCGACCTATTTCAACTGGAAGAAAAAATACGCGGGCATGCTGCCGCCGGAGATGAAGAAGCTGAAGCAGCTCGAGAACGAGAATACGCGGTTGAAGAAGATCGTCGCGGACCTGACGCTGGGCCGCGAGATGTTGCAGGATGTCATTCGGCGAAAGCTCTAAGGCCTGCTCGGAAACGCGAGATGGTGAAAGGCATGTGCCGGGATTGGATGATCTCGATCCGGCGTGCCTGTGGGGCACTGAACTTCGATCGGTCGACCCACCATTACACCTCTCGCCGTGCCGATCAGGCCGGTCTGGAACGTCGAATTCGTGAGATCTGCGAGACTCGTGTGCGCTATGGTTATCGTCGTGTACATGTACTCCTGGAACGCGAGGGTTGGGGGACCAACATCAAGCGAACCTAACGCATTTATAGGGACTTGGGACTGCAACTGCGCAACAAGACGCCGAAGCGACGGGTCAAAGCCAAGCTGCGGGAAGATCGGCAAATGGCCGTTGGACCGAACGATGTCTGGGCGATGGACTTCGTGCACGACCAACTCGCGACCGGCAAGAAACTGCGGGTGCTCACGGTGGTCGACACCTTCTCGCGCTATGTGCCGATGCTTGATCCACGTCACAGCTATCGCGGTGAAGATGTCGTGCAAACCTTGGAACGGGTATGCCGGAAAGTTGGCTATCCGAAGACGATCCGTGTCGATCAGGGGACTGAGTTCGTGTCTCGCGATCTTGACCTTTGGGCCTATGCCAAAGGCGTCACCTTGGACTTCTCACGCCCCGGCAAACCGACCGACACTGCGTTCATCTTGCGTCGGGGCAATCGATTCACTGGATCGATTGCTTTTCCCTCCTCACCTTCAATGGCCGCTTCCGCGCCGAATGTCTGAACCAGCACTGGTTCCTGACCCTTGCGGATGCCCGCGAAAAGATGGAGGATTGGCGTAGAAAGTATAATGAGTTTCGGCCACATGGTGCGATCGGCAACAAGGTGCCGATCTCGCTGATGAAATCAGGAGGCGCAACCAGCCCGCCTCCCTGAATGAAGCCGGAAAACTCTAGCCTCAGCTGGTCCAGAGTTGGGGGGCGGTTCACGCCGCCAACGTCAATACCCGCGGCTGGTGGGAAAAAGACATGCAGGTTTAAAGCTCCGCGGTCTCAAGACCTCGGACGCGTTCGAGCAATACGGCAGGCGACCATCTTATTTTGCGGGGTGATCGCCTGCCTTCTCCAGCGTCGGCCTTTGACGCGAAGCCGTCGCGCAGCGTTAACCGCAATTAGGATTGGGCACTTTGCCGGACGGGCTTCTTCGCCTTGAATAGGCTTTGAACAATTACCCCGTTGAGATCCCCTGCAACAATTCGAAATTGATAGGAAAATGGATCGAATCATGGGCGATGGCGGTATGATCGCCACCTTCTCCAAAACAGAATACATGACCTGAGCCTCATCTCAGCGGGGTTATTCTTGGGGTCCGACTCATACCTAAATCCACCCACTCCGCTCGCGAGAGAAAGCCGCCTGGAGAAGGCTTCAGTCAATCAAGATTGCTACGGCTCTTTGCGTGAAGTGCGTGGACTGCGACAACCCCGCCGTCGTCATATTCGGACGGCGAGAGGCCACTCATTGAAGGATGCTGGATGCAAACATTTACGGAAGAGAAGACAATAGTGTCGTTATACCAATAAATAGAAATGTAGCTGCAAAGAATAGATCGAACCGATCGCGATGACGCCCCGATAGCGATTGCAGTCTGCCGTTTGATGCCATCACGGCGACGACGGTAAACCAGCTCGCCGCTGTTGCGAAGATTATACCCGCGCAAATAAAGGTCGGGAAGGACGGGGATGCAACAAGGCGAGAAGACGCGAAGAACATAGCGGTAACCGGATTGGCGATCGCAGTGAAGAAGGCCATCAGAAAATAACCCGATGTGGGTTCTGCTGCCGTTGAATGCGTCCACCGAGCCATCACGCGGGTACGACAGAAGGATTTGACGGAGAGATAAACCAGATAGGCACCGAAAAATACCATGCCTAGGCGTTTCGTCATATCGCTTACGGGCAAGAGGCCGGCACAGAGCGTTACTGCAAGATAAAGAAGACAGGCGCCAAGTGCGACGCCAAGAGCTGCCGCAATCGCACTCGTGCGCTGCGAGCGCAGCCCGGCGGCGGAAACGATCATGAAATTCGGCCCAGGAGAGATGGCCAGCAAAAGATAGGACAGCCCGAAGGATATCAAATGTCCTGCGGGACTTTCGAAACCGTCAAGCATGGTGGCATGTCCATTCTACGCAACGGTTTGCAACACCTGGTCCCGGTGTGATCGTGTTTGCCAGCCTGGCCGCCCTCATGCCAGGCTGGCAGCACGGTGGCGCGCCGACGCCTTCAGAAAACGGCGCGCCCGGCCGTGATGCGAGCCCTTTGCTGGCCCGCATCCCTTGAAATCGGGGATCTCGTGAAAGTGCAGTTCCTCGCCAAGTCGCGAAAGGTGCTATATTACCAAGATTAGTCATAGTCACCCGCCTCGGTTGTTCTCGGTTCATGAGAAGATTCTCAGCCTTGACGAGCATTTCCTGCTTGGCATTTTCAACCTTTCAGATTTTTTGGGGGTTGGCATCCGCCATTTGGTGGATGCTTCAAGACTTTCGGACCTCCAGACGTGCTGAGTTACGCAGAGGTGCCGGTGGGGACGGCAGCCTCAACGTCGGAGCATCCAAAGTGTCTTGATCTTTCCTCGATAAACGACGCCGGCGCGCAATGATGGCAGCACAAGGAATTGCGAAGAATGTCTGTGGAGTTGACACTTTCGCTCATGACCGGCTCGTCGGTCTCATTGCTGATTTGAACCGAAAACAGGATCTCGGATCATTGCCCGGCGGCAAGATCCAAACTTAGGCGCATGGCAGCGCGGCTACTACTCTTCGGTATTC
>Ga0136846_1227359_pt1 | contig 15392 bp, 12 predicted proteins | sample HopSoiMetagenom2_FD_96841 | JGI IMG/M metagenome (GOLD analysis project Ga0136846, IMG submission 96841) | Grasslands soil microbial communities from Hopland, California, USA - 2 Assembly 2016 (version 4) | ecosystem: Environmental > Terrestrial > Soil > Grasslands | place: USA: Hopland... | reverse complement strand
GGCACATTGTCCATTCTGGAGGACATCCTGCTGGCACAGCTCCGGGTTGGTTTCCTCTTTCCTGTCCTTATGTGGATTGCGTTGCGATCCCGAACCCGCGATCCAGGGCTGCACAAGCGCTTGATCTTTTTGGCAACCGCGATGCCCCTTCCGGCGGCGATTGACCGCATCGAATGGTTGCCGACGACCTTTCCAAACAACCTGCTGGCGACAGACATCTATGTGTTGTTGGCTGTATCTCCACTGTTGGCTTGGGATCTGGCGCGTAATCGCAATGTGCACCGGGCCTATCTCGTGTTTGCAGCCCTCTTCCTCCCGGTGAGCGCAGTGGTTTATGCTTTTTGGGATACGCCAGTCTGGCATGCGACCGCTCGCCACATAATGGGCGTCTAACAGAATATTGGCGCGGCGTCAGGTGAACTTCGGCGGCCTATTCCACAAACAACAGCTGGCCGAAGCGATCCGGATAGTGCGGGTCTGGCTTCACCATGCCTGAATCCGACCATTGAGATAGCCGACGGTTGGGCTCGGTCCCATCCCAACGATTCATGTTCGCGATCCAACGGTCGCCGATCTTCGGCACAGGGTTGTCCGCCAAATCGGAGAACGAGCGCCAGGGGATCGACACTTCAAGGCTCCAGCCTTGGTCCTGGTCTCCGCTATTGTTGAGCGTGCCCTTCCTAGAAACAGCCAGCTTCACCCCCGGCAGGTTGTAGTTCTTCACCAGGCGTTGTGGAAACGGATAGAGATAGTCATACAGGACAGCGCGGGCGTTCATTTCAAGGCCGAGATACAGGTTCTTGACGCCAGGCGGAGCAATGAAGATTTCGACCGCATCATCTTTGTAAGTAGGATCGTCATGCCGGGTCCGCACCGCAGTGATGTCGCTATCCTCGCACTCGTAGGCGACATAGAGATTATCGCTGTCCCAGGTCAGCCGGGCCAAGGTCTTCTGCTTCTTTCCGGTCTGATCGGCCCAGGGAAAGATGAAGGTTACCGGCGTGGCCGCTTGCCAAGCGGCATCGTCGAGTTTGCCGTCCATACGCGGAGCAGTCTTCGCGCGATGCACCTCGTAAGTCGGAATGGGGGGAAGATTTGATCGCTGGGCCTGGGCCAGTGCGGGTACCCCGGTCGCTAGCGCAAGGCAGGCGTAAGAGAGAAGTACAGCGGGTTTTTTCACAGCCTCAAATCCTCGGGCAAGGTGATGAAATGAAAGGCCGCAAAACTAGACCGGGTTTTATTGGAGCGCAAAGGCGTAGATTGCATCGCCCGCACCGACCAGGACGTACTGCTTTCCATCGAGCATGTAAGTTGTGGGTCCATTGCTGCTGTTCACCCCAAGATCCGCATGCCAGAGAGGCTGACCGTCGGTATCACGGTAGCCAACAAAGTCCCCAACCCCGTCATTCCCGAACACCAGGCCACCTGCCGTGGATAACAGGCCCATCGCACCGATGCTTTGGGGGCCGGACGGGCCCTTGCCAAGTGAACGCTCCCAAACGATTTTGCCCGTTTGGTAATCAATCGCCTTGAGAGAGGATTTGACGACTCCCACACTCTGTTCGGCAGCGCCATATCCTTGAGGACGCGCGTCGGTGTCTGTCAGGTAGAAAAGGGAAAATGATTCATTTGCGCCTACGTAGAACAATCCGCTCTTGGGGCTAAAGGTGGCAGGAGGCCAGTTGGTTGTTCCTGACGAGAAGGGAGAGACCAGCACGCCAGGAACGGTTGGATCCTTCCCCGGGTCGCGCATCGGTTGGCCATTGGCGCTATATCCTTTGAACCAGTTCAATCCTTGGACGAGCGGCGTCGTCAGTAGATGTTCGCCTGTTACGCGGTCGAGTAGAAAGAAGTTCCCGGTACGGTTGGCCTGGGCCAACAACTTTCTGGGCTTGCCTTTGTAGAGGCCGTCGATCAATACAACATCCTGTACGGCATCAAAGTCATGGGTGTCGTGTGGCGAAACTTGGTAAGACCAGCGCAACTTACCAGTGTTGATATCCAGCGCGACGATCGAACAGGTCCAAAGATTGTCGCCGTTTCGGCTTTGACCGGCGAGCACAGGATTGGGATTGCCCGTACCAACATAATACAGCCCCAACTCAGGATCATAGCTTCCTGGAAGCCAAGCGTGTCCCGCACCGGCAATGGCGGATTCCTCGCTGGGCCAGGTGGCAAGCGCCGGGTCTCCCTTGCGCGGCGTGGTGTACCACCGCCAGATGACGTCACCAGTCTCGGGGTTGCGTGCCTCGACAAAGCCAGGCACGTCCAGTGAGTCGCCTCCGGGCGATATCAGCAGCTTGTCCCCAATGACCACGGGCGCCATCGTGGAAAAATATTCGCGCCGGACGTTGGCAATCTGCTTGTGCCAGCGCTCCTTGCCTGTCGCCGCGTCCAGGCTGACCAGGTAATCATCGGGAGTGAGAAAATAAAGCCAGTTTTTGTAGATCCCCACTCCGCGATTGCCGATATGGATGCCGCCGGTGGTTTTCCAGAAGTAGTGCCAGCGCTCCCGGCCCGTGCGCGCGTCAACTGCCCATGCGTGGTCGGGCGCGGAGAAATACAAGACTCCATCGACCATGAGTGGAACGGATTTGATGGATGGGGTGGCGGCCACGGGTGCGGCGCCCTCGCCCCCGGTTATTGCTCCTACTTCACCGAAGTTTAAACGATAGACCCAGGCCAGGCTCAATTGCTTGACGCTATCCTGGTTGATTTGCTTGAGCGTGGAAAAGCGGCGGCCTGAATAGTCGCCGTTGTACGTGGTCCACATGTCCACCGGCGCCTTGCCGATATCTTTGGGATCAAGACCTGGTCCGGGCTGGGCAAGAGCTGGACCGCAAGCAAGCACGATAACCGAGAAAAACAGTTTGCCAATCATTTGAAACCTGCCAAGTAAGCAGTTACGTCGTGCAAATCGCGATCGTTCCATTGATACAACCGATCGACGTGAGCCTTGAGGGGATCACTTATGGTCACTGCCGGCTCATTTCCTGATCGCGTGAACGACCGCGTTGCGCCGCTGACAGGGTCAAAAATAGTGATGTTGAAGTCAGACAGCCGAACAAGCCGCCCCTGATAGCGACCCACGTGGGTCGTGATCGTGGCCTGTAACGCGTTCGGGTCGAGATATCCGGTCTTGCCCCCGCCCGGCCCCACTCCAATCTGGCTGCCTGCCCGAGGCAGCAAAATCCGCCGCTGCAATGCGACAGGATCAAACCGGGCTCCGATGCCCTTGAGGTCATTCTCAACCGAGTGGCAGCTCGCGCAGCCACCAGGGCTATCGAAGATGGATTGGCCGCGCTTCGGGTCGCCAACGAGAATATTTCCTATGGTGTAAAGTCGTCGATCGGAGTTGAGATAGATCTGGGAGTGCAGAAACGTGGCAATGTCCTTCACTTCGGCCTCCCGAAGCTGGGCAAAGCTGGGCATGCCTTGGCCGGGCCGACCTGTTTTCAGGAGCTCGCCTATCTGACGGCCCTCGACGTCCTCCTGAACCAGTGGTGATCGGGTCAGGTCGGGGCCACCTGCCCCACCTCGCCCGTTCGTTCCATGGCAGAAGCCGCAATTGGCGGCCAGGATTGATTGGCCGCGCGTGGCTGAGGCCCGGTCGAATTGCGCGGGGACTTGCAGCCGCTCCTGGTCGTCGCTGTCCGCCGACGTTTGTTGTTGAGGCTGGCCGGCTGCTGGCATTACCGAACCGATCGACACAGCAAGTGCGATCGACCAGATCAATCCTGTCAGCCTGCCGCGTCGATGGTTCGGAGCGCACGCCAGATTCGCGCCAGGCGGCATCACCATCGGCTAACCGAACTCAGATTTTCGGCTTGGCGGCCATGTCGATCAACCCCGTTACCCATTGTTCTCCCCATTTTTGGCTCACTACCGCTTCTATTCGCAGGAATGGATTGGCCGCTGCCGCTCTCCCAGAATGCAGCAACGGCCACCCATGAAACGCGAATATATCAGCGTGCCGCAGGACCGGCCACTGCAACCACCCTCCACAATTCCCGCCGAACTAGACGCCGAAGCCCCTGGCCCTCTTGCACGAATGCGGTGTAGCTCTTAGCCGGGAATATCTTCGCAAAAGAAGCCGGCGCACCCTGGTTGGGGTTTGCAAGCGGGGGCGCGAGCACCTGCGCCATGTCTTTATAGACATTACTGGTCGTGGCATCATAAGCCACGTCGTCCCCGGACGGAAAAATGGCTCTGCTCGCGCTCCATGATTGGAATACCCCTTCCTTGACTCCTTCGGTGTTCATGGGCTGAGCTCCCGTCTTGATGAAGTTGCCATAATCCGTGCCGCGTCCGGACGAGATCTTCCAGCGCGAGACACTAACGAGGTTTCCGACCGCGAGAGGTTGCCCTTCTGTGCTCGCTTCTATGCGGGAAAGCACGGAGTTTCCTGAAACCAAAAAGCTGGTCAACTTCTTCTGGTAATCCTGGTAGCTCATTCCAATCACCTTGCGATACATTTGATCGCGGGCTTCGGGGCTTAACTCTGGAGCCGGCTGGCCATCAAAGGTGGTAACCTGAATGTAATTGTAGTCGGTTCCCACACCGGCATAGGCAGTTCGCAACAAACTCCATGACGTAATGCGGCCCGCGTTAATATTCTCTTGGGCCAGCTTCACGCCAGCAGTGCGCACTAAATCCAAGGCGGCAGCCTGCTTTTCAGGTGGAATCATGACAAAGGTGGTCGTTCGATAGTGAATTTTCTCTTGGGCCTCAGCAATCGAGTAAGTGCATAGAATTGCCGCAACGGCAGATGCAATCGCAAATAAACGTCTCATCAAAATCTCCCCTTGGCGCCGAACATAATTATCCGCCGCATGTTGAACCGATTGCCTTTCAGAATTGAAAAGCGAATTGGCAGCGAGGCAACAGCAGGCACGTGACATGGTGTGGGCTTGGATCGTTGGCTTGACGTGTTATCCGGCGATCCTTCCGCTTGAAATTGACTGGAAGCAATTCTCCGGCCCGAGCTTGAGATCCAACGGCTCGGCATAGCTGGGCGCGAGAGGCTGTAAAAAAATCCCGTTTTCAAATAGCTTTTATTTCTCATGAAGACGTGCATGGGCTTTGCAGGCTTCGGCTGCATAGTAGTCGCCCTGATGACAGTGCCCGCTTGCGAGATGCGCATGTTGAGCCGCTGCCACCGGATCTTCTTCCGCGAAATGCCGTTCTGCCTGCCGGTGATGACACGCAGCTTTTTCGTAATGGTGCGCCGCATCGTGGTGGTGGCGTGCGGCTGGATGTCTACAGGACATGATTGCCCCCGAGCCAAGGAACGCTGATTGCAGCTGTTCGAGGCGTGATGCGCGCTATTCGCGCGCAGAATAATTGCGACGCTGGCGGCGTGAGCGCGGAGTTATGTCGAAACGGATTTCGACGCTGCCGCTCCATCCCCAAATCGCCCCCCCAGGCTTTAGTCCGAGGATTGAGGCACGTGTTGACGGCGTTAGCAAGCAAAGTTCCATCGAGGAACCGCTGGAACAACAATTATCTTCGGATACCCGTAACGCGCACCCCAATTAGTGAGACTCGTTCTCAGACTCGCCCGGATCTCTGCTTTCGGGGGCGTGCTTCTTGCCAGATTGACAAGGACGGTCGGAAAATTGGCAAGGAGCCGCGTCGTGTCAGTGCCAAATATCCTTTCCACTTCGCGCATCCCGCCACTCTGCGTCTAGTCACCAATTCCGAGAAGCGCGCCTGCGCCAGGTGACAGCACTGCGGAATTTAGCAGACCTGAAAAAACTTTTGAGACGTCTGATGAGAATTAAAGGGTGCCGCCGAGAATGTCTGGACATACTCCGAGCGGACATATGTGATCAGTTTTTAGATCTTACGGCTATCATATGCCCAGTGTAGCAGGGCTTGGCGCTGGCGCGGACGGCAGTGCAGATTGCCTAGCTCGCAATTTTGTTTCAGCTGTGCAGCGTGGCGGCGGATCGCCTTCCAGCGTTTTATTTGGCGTGCGTCGTCCGCAGAGCGCCTGCCCATATGGTAGCGGCAATACCACTGAAACCAGCCGCGTGGATCCTGAGGGTGAATCCAGCCATTCGCTTTCCAGACTGTTAGTGGTTGGCTTGCATCAACGCCAAAATAATTGAGCTTGCAATTTCGTCCTTCCGGAGAAAGTTTTGCGCTTTCAAACCAGCTCGCCGGAAATTCCAGAGCGCAATCTGTCATGTACTTGCCGCCAAATACGCCGAGCGCCAGCATTTGCTTTGGCGTCAAATCTGGCTTGAATTCGGGATCAAAGTTGCGGCCGACTGGTGCGGCAAGGGTATACCGGTAATCCCGCTGCATCGTGTCGTGGACAGTAACGAATGTTTTTCGCACGGCCTTCTCACCGCTTCTCCAACCACTTGCTAACTCAGTAACACCTACCGACGCAGCCCGTACGCAAGCCATTCCATGTATTTCGTCGAAATGCCCGTCAGCGGTTTTGACTGGCCATAACCAAAAACGGGGCCGTTTCATAGGACGGCTCGTCGCCAGCAGCAAACGCCGAAGCGCTGACAAGCGAACCAAATAGAACTAATGAAACAAGGACTTTTTCTTGAAAACTCCTGTTGGCGGCTTGGCAGCGATCTTGTGGGCAAAGCACTTTAGTAGTGGATTTTACCACAGCAGGTCCGTCGCTGGAAACAGCTGCCCGCGCCCATGAATGTACCGCCGCGGTTACAGTGTCTGGCGATTCCAACGCAACCACTTGGCGTCCCCAGCGCTGCCTTTTAATGGTCCCTGAACGAGGAGGGAGGTGGCCCTGTTCGGAAGCATTAGGGTCGAAGGCGGATGATCGTCTTCCCGCTGATCCGTCGGGTCGGATTCAATGCCGCTACGGCATCGTTGAGAGATGCGACGGTGCCGATGTTCGTCCGCAGTCGCCCCTCCCGCACCCGCTTGACGATCTCCCCCAGTTGGGCGCGATCGGACTCGACAACGAAGTCAACGGTCAGGCCGTCGGCGGGACGTGCCTCGGACGGCCCCACGATGGAGACTAGCGTTCCCCCCGGTCGGACCAGGCGCGCGGATCGTTTCCCGATGTCGCCGCCGATGAGATCGAACACCAGATCGACACCGCCGGCGTCTTCCAAAGCGTCGTTCTCAAGGTCAATGAACTCATTCGCGCCGAAGTCGAGCGTCTTCTGTCGGTCAGCAGCTCGTCCGGTACCGATGACGTAGGCGCCGAACTCACGCGCGAGTTGGGTCACCAGCGATCCGACCGCACCTGCCGCGCCGTGTGCGAGGACGCGCTGTCCTGCCCGAAGGCGGCCATGCTCGAACAGTCCCTGCCACGCGGTCAAGCCCGAGATCGGCAGGCTCGCGCCCGCGGTGAAGTCGATGTCGCCCGGCAGCGGCGCGAGATTGCGCGCCTCGACGGCCGCGTACTCCGCCAGGGTACCGTCCCGATACCAGTCGGTGAGGCCGAACACTCGCTGTCCTACCGACAACCCCGTGGTGCCATAGCCAAGGGCGGTGACGATTCCGGCAAACTCATGCCCGGGAATCGACGGTGTTCGGTCACGGTCCAGGCGATCAGTCCAGGTCGAGGGCCACGTTGGCTCTGTGGAGATAAATCCCGATGCATGAACTTGAACGATGACGTCGTTTATCGCCGCCTGCGGCTCAGGGCGCTCCACTAGCTTCATCCCGGCTGTTCCCCCAGCCTGGTCGGTCACAACGATCGCCTTCATATGAGTTATCTCCTGCTTTCGTTATCTCTTTGCGGGATATGCCGACCTGCCCCAGGCAACGCTTCTCGAGGTCAGAAAGTGTTGCTAATCTTGAAATATTCTCGCCATACACCGGAACCCGTCCAGTTAGATTTTCCCGGCTTTCGCGTCGCTTGTGTTTGCCCGGACGACTTCAACGCATCTCGCGAGCGCGGGCAGCTGCCCGAAACTGGGAAGGGTCTCCACCAACGCTTTTCTGAAACGCCCGGAAAAAGCTGCTTCGGCTCGCATAGCCGCAAGCGTCGGCTACCTGATCGATGGAGAGCGTGTCCGCTTCTAGAAGCGTCGCTGCGTGGCGCATGCGAATTTGGCGTAGAACTGCCATCGGAGAAGTCCCAAATGCCTCTCGGAATCGAACCATGAAAGCCGAACGGCTTAGGCCAGATGTTTGTGATAGAGAGACAACAGTGTGCGGTGAACTAGGCTTGGCAACCATATCGGCGAATGCACGTGCCACTTGAGGGTCCTTTAGGGTGGAGAACCGCTCAACCCAAAGATTCTGTGAGGCAAGCGAGCGGCGCAGCACGGTCACGAGCACTTGTTTGATGAGTGCGGCTGACATCGCGCCGCTTCCCACTTCTTGAGAAATCAGTTCGGCGACGGCGTCCTTCAGCTTTTGGTCTAGCCGATCTGCGGCGGTGAAGGATTCGACGATTGGTGTATTTATGCGGTCAAAGATGTCGATTGATCCGAAAGAAGTTTTGAAGTAGCCACAGATCAAAACGATCTCGGCAGTATTCGCGTCGCCGGCCACGAAGCGCTGCAGAGTGCCGGGCTGGATCTGCGGCTTACAGTCCACATGAGTCAAGTTTGTAAACTCTCCCCGGCTGTTCGCCGCCTCTAGTCGAATTGGATGGCGAGGAGGCAGGATCACCAAAGTATGCGGCCGTAGCTCGATCGGTGATATTCCGTCGACCAATAACCGTCCGTGCCCGGATAGGTTGTAGTGCATGCCCGGTATATTGATGTCGCGCAGTTGCAGCCGGTTACCGCCGCTGACTAAACACTCCGTCAGCGCCAGATAGGTCACGTCCAATGTTGCCATCAGACGATCGAGTTCTGTTGCCCCAATGCGGGCTATCGGCTGTTGCGTCAAAACTGTCTTTTTGGAGACGTTCATCTGCGCGGAATCTCGATACAAAACGTTTTAGTGCAACTGGGCTGCGGTTTCCAGCGCTTAAGCCACTGCGCTGCTGCGATAATGGAGTTCTCGCCAAAGTTCCGGCTCACCATCTCCTTCAGGTCGTAACGATTGTGGCGCATGAGGCGGCCGTGAATCTGCGTCACGTCAAAGGGGTCCATGGCGTGGGCAGCGACACAGCTCCCGGACAGGCTTTAGGAGGCGGTTGAAGAGATCCTGCCAAGCTCAAACAATAAAGGCGGGGAGCTGCGAGGTGAGCGTTCTGCACATATCTCAGGCAAAGACGAAGGCGGTCTCAGGAATATCGCCGCCGCTGGCCCCGTTCAGTACCGTCCAATGGAGGGTTTCGTCGGCAGAAATTTCCGCGAAAAGCCGGGCCAACTGGCGGTCGTGTAGTCCGGCGATTTGACCGGCATAGCCGCTGGCAGCTTGTCGTTCCAGCTGAGTGGCCAATTTGATCACATCCGCCTGGTTTTTCAATTTTTGGAGATTTAGAGCATGGACGTATTCAGCGTCCGCGCGGGGTTCGACTGGCTTCGCTCCCGCCAGACGGATGAGCTGTGCGAGCGCATCCCGGTGCTGTTCGTGGTGGCCCAAGAATATCAGCGCGACCGACAAAGTGTCGGGAACGAGCAACCCGCTGGCCCGGGCAAGGCGGTAGGCGGCGATGCCTTCGTGTTCGAATGCCAATGTTGTCTGCAGAACTTCGATGTCAGCTTTAGGGTCGATTCCCATTAGACGGGCGGCGGATTTGTTGATCGAGTTCATTGGGGTCCTTTCATCACGTTGCGCCTTTCCTAGAGTGACTTGCCATTGACGCGGGCCCGATAAAAGCCCTGGTTGGCACTTCTGGACGAGCGGACACGTGTTCCGGACTCCCGAATGGGGCATAGTTTCCCTATTAGCTTCTGAAAGCCCAAAAATTGTCGGAAGAAATAGCAACCACAGCGTATGACGCTAACTGCCAGTCAACCGGAAGACTGATCCCTTTCTGGACACGCCGTCGAGTGAAGTCAGGCACGATCATGCAAAATCGACTGCGATCACCTCGTGGATCAATACGCGCGGCACTTCAACAACCAACCGTCCGGCTTCATTGCGGGCGGTTGCTGCGGTGCCCGCCTCCAACAACCGCACCGCCTTCGGCACACGGCCGGGCGGCAATTCCAGGCTGACGCTATAAGGGCCCATCGGCAGGATTTCGCGCATATAGCCTTTCATGGCCATGGGATTGGTGAGATTGACCAAGTGTGCGGTCACTGAATCTTTCTGCCGCCAATAGCTGACATCGACCATCCCCGGCCCTTTCACTGTCATCGGCTGTTGAGCGCTGGCTGCCCAAATCACGGCATTGCGCAACAGCGCCAAGTGATCCTGGTTGGAGGTTTCCCAAAAACAGCGGTCCAGGTCGAAGGGAAAATAGACTACCCTGCCCTTACCTACAGTCCGCAGATAGACCATCGGCGTATTGGTTTGCCAGATATTGGAGAAGACCCGCTCCATCGGCAGGTCGGGATAGCTGGGTACGAGTGTGAGAGGCGCTGAAATCGTGCCATGAGGTTTCACATGCACCAGTTTGGTGCCCGCCATGATGCGCGGAGCATCGTCAAAGCCCGCCGTCAGCGGATGTGGCCCATGCACCGTGAGATACGAGTTCTGCACGCGCTGATCGGTTTTACCGGCATAGTCACAGCCGAACAGCTCGGCGAGCGCAAAATTGGTGCGGGGCTTGCCCCATTCATCGTACAGAGAGGTTTCGTGTGTCGCGACGATCGCACCGCCTTTCTCGACATAGTCACGCAGCTGGGTGCATTGCTTGTCCGAAAGCGCGGCCGCATTGGGCAGCACGAGCACCCGATAGCGGCCGATGTAGTCAGGCTCCAGCTGGCGTTCGTCGGCCAGGTTGAAGGGAATCCGTGATTCCACCATCGCCTGATAGAAACCGCGCACATAATCGCCATTGCCGGCCCGTGGCTGGACGGCTTCCGGAACGACTTCGCGATTGCCAGCCGCCTGCGAGATCGGCGGCACATAATAGGTGGCGGTCTGGTCGGACTGCAGCATCGCCACGCGAGCCAGATTTTCGGTATGACGGAAATAGCTCTCGTTCTTGGCATGCCAGGTGTACGCTTGCTCAACCACGGGAAGCCAGCGTTTATCAAACACTTCCGCCTTGAATTTTGTCATCCAGGGACGAAAGCCATGCGCCAGCCCGTCATGGATATAAGTCGCGAGTTCGGCGCTGGATTGAGTGGAATCCTCAAAACGGTATGGAGTGGAAGTCTCGCCCACCGCGAATATGCCGCTGACCGGCCGCTCCTGCATGGTGCAATAGGCTTCCTTGGCACTTCTGCCATTCAGCCAAGCCGGATCCTGGCCATTGCGGCCTTGTCGGTCGGAAAACACCGCGCGAATGGTGGACCGCAGACGTACCGGATCCAACCGTCCCCAGGTGCCGGGCGTGAAAAAGGCATTGGGATTGACGCCGCTCACCACGTCGCCCCAAAGCTTAAGCTGCGCGTAGCGCTTTTCATCGACCCAAACGTTATAGGCTCTGACTTCCGGTGCCTGGGGATTGGCGAGTGACAGCGGAACGTCGAAACCGCTGGCGGCCTTGAATTCGCTTTTGCAGACACCGCAATAGCAGATGCCGGCGCTACCCGCCCACCGGTTGCCAAAGATTCCATCCACCGGATAACTACTAGTAATCTCTTTAAGGATCTTGGGCATCCAATCGAAGGTGATGCCGCCATTCGGACAGGTCAGGAACAGGTCCGGCGCAGTAGGATGTTTCTTCGGATTTCCATCGGCGCTGCGCGCTACCCATTCGGGATGCGCTACCAACGCGTCGGCGCGCATCGCGTGTGGATCGACACGGCCCAGCACGCGAATGCCCATCTTCTTGCAAGCCTTGGTGAGATCGCCGAACATGTCGGTCTTGCCCAGAAAGGGGCTGCGGGCATGGAATGGTACCTTGGTGGGGTAAAATGCCGTGACGCCGCCTGCGCTCAAACAGACACCTTGAGTACTGGTGCGCTTGAGAAAGCCCATCCAGAAATCCGGATCGTAACGCTGAGGGTCATCCTCGGTGGCACAGATTTGCACCCAGCGCATCGGCTCCCATTCCCATCCCTTTCCCAGCGCGGGCGCGGCCGCCGCCCCTGCGGCGCTAGGAGAAAATGCCAGCAGACCGGCAACGGCGCCGGCGGATTGAACCAGCATCCGGCGGTCGATGCCGCCGGCATTTTCATTTTTCATGGCGGTACCCTTTTTTCACGTCAGGCAATGGCCACGACTTCATGGCTGGCGATCGACGGAATGACGAATTCCGCCCAACCGTTCGACACGCTGGCCTGGACAGGCTGACCGGCGACCAGTAGTTTCACATTCTGGCCCGATACGCCCTTGTTCAGCTTGACCCGAATTTTGAACGGGCCGACCGGAACAAATTCGTCCAGTGGCGCGCGGAAGGTCGCGTAGGTCAGATTGGCGACATGCAGCACCAGGCGGCCTGACTGCTGGTAAAGATTGCAGTCCATATAACCCGGCCCTTCCACCGCCAGCGGCAGGTCATCCTTGGCCGCCCAACGCACCGCGTTGGAAAGCAGAACGCCATGGTCGGGATTGTTGCCATTGGCATATTGCCGGTCGAAATCGGCGGGAATGAACACCACGCGCGCGCCGCTCGGCAGGGTCCGTACCATCAGGGCCTGGATGTCGGTCTTGGGCGTACGCCACCAGGCATTTTCGGCCTGCAGGACGGGTGCGACCGGAATGAAGGTCAACAGCACCTCGGTACCCGTATCGGTGTTGAGCTTAGGAACAACACCGCCGAAATAAATCGCATCGGTCTTGTCGAAGCCCTTGAATATCGGATGGCGCGCCGCGCCCGGCATTACCGGCGGCTCGTCGCCCTTGGGATGCGGGCTGTAGGCCACAGTTCCGCGCAGTTCAGGCGTCAGGCGCCCATAGGTATTGATACCGAGCGGGCGCTCGCCTTCACCCGCGGAATTGAAGCCCAGGCCCGGGTCCACCTCGAACGGGTTCGAGCGGCCGTTGATGGGAGCCCGATAGCCGGTATTGGGCCGCGAGCCCGCAACCCAATGGGCGCCGAACACATCGGCCAGGGCGTAATCCTGGCGTGCATCACCAAACTGGTCGTGTAGGCTGGTATCGCCCGTCGCGACCAGATTGCCGCCGTTGGCCACGAAGCGCTTCACCGCCGCCACCTGCGCATCCGTCATAGCGGCGAGGTTCGGCAACACCAGGGTGCGCACCTTGGGCGCATCTCGCTCGATATGGTCGGCGTTGATGACGATGTAGGGGACGCGATAGCGGGTGAAGGTGTTGATCCAGCCGCGCCAAGGCGTCTCTACATTGCCAGATACATCGTCGCGACCATAAAAGACATTGTTGTCTTCCGAATAGACGATACCGATGGTCGCGACCGGCGTCCGGTCATAGAGATATTGTTCATTCTCTGCGTGCCATTTAAATACCGGCAGCGCGGTTTCATACCGGCGCTTGTCGTGATGATGGGCGCTGATGGTGTGCCACCAAGGCGAGATTGATCCCGCGATGCCCTCAAACATCCACATTTGGCTCTCCGGCACCGCCTTGGTGGTCATGCGCGGGCCATAAAGCGCTTGCGAGGCCGTAACGATCTTGTCCCAGCCCATGACGCCATGGGTGAGCTTGCCGTCCTCGGTGAATTGCTGGAAGCCGCTGGCGTCGGAACGGTTCTGGTGATCCTGGAAAGACACCGGCGAACGTTCCAGAATGCGCAGCATGTTGCGCTCGGTAACGACGCCACGCGTCATGCCGATCCAATAGCAATCGGGACCGCCGGCCGTCCGAGTGACCTTATTCTGAAAATCCCACAAGGCGATAACTTGGTCGGCGTTCCACTTCACCCAATCGCGGTAGACCGGATCCTCCCAGTTCACCGCCTTGGGCAGATCGTGGCCGGTCTTGTCCTTGAACAGCTTGGTGCAGACCTGGCAATAGCAGAGCTGATAGTTGAGACCGCCGCCGCCATTCACGGCAAAGCCGGCCGGCTTGTAGCGGGCGATGATCTCCTTCATCTGCGCCGGCACCCACTCGTAGAGATAGCCCCCGTTCATGCAGGCGCGGCTGGTGCGCTTGCCAGTCACGTCTTGGCACATCCACTCCGGATGCATCCTGATGGTATCGTCGGTCGGGACATTGGTCATGCGCGCGACGTAAACGATACCGTCCTCGCGGCAGGCCTTGACCAACTCACCCAGCAGGTCGCGGTTGCCCAGGGTGAGCCCCTTGTGCGCGCCGGGAATCTTGGAATCGTAATAGTTCACCACCCCGCCGGAATTGATGATCGTGCCCTGGGTGTTGGTGTCCTTCAGGTACCGGCGCCAGAAGCCGATATCCATATTGCCGTCGTCTTCGGTGATGTTGATCTGGCCCCAGCGCCTGACCCAGCGATACCAGGGCTCGACGGCGGTTGCGGCCTGCGACTGCCCGCCCGCGGAGGCCGCGGCGGCAGCGGCGCTCAAAACAACAAATTCGCGCCTGGTCGTTTTCATGTGTCCCCTGTGATCTTTGTCCAGCTGTCTTTTCCAGCGGCAGCAAAAGGTGATCGGTCACACCGATTGGAATTGTGCCGCGACCACCCTGCCCTGACAGTTGATTATTCCCAAGTGTATCGCACACCGATGCCAAACACACGACCCAGGTCATATTCCGGGTAAAGGGATGAACTGTCCGCCAGCGCTTTCAAGGTGGCGTTGTTGGCGATCATCGGCGGATCGGTGTTCAGTAAGTTGTTGATCTTGCCATAAACCTGAAGCGAGTCCGTCACCTGATACTGAACAGAAAGATCGAACACCGACCTGCCGTCAAAATGGTACGGGTTGATGTCCGCCGCTGTCTTGAGGGTGGGCGAATAGCGGCCCGGTCCCGTGTACGCCCACAAAACGCGCGCGGTGAACGGCCCTTCATTGTAAACCAGAGTCGTTATGGCGCGCCAATTCGGTGTGGAGTTACCACCGGTCAGGAAGCCCGCATTCTCCTGGGTGACGTTGTTAGCGGTGGTGGTGATGTGTTCAAAATAGGAGGCACGGTTGCTGATCGCGAGCGAACCCTCCAGCTCGTCCCAGACATCCTTTAGCGAAAAGACATAGGTGGTCTCGAAATCGACACCGCTGACCTTCAGTGTCTGGGCGTTGAACTGGGAGGACTGCACCACTGTGATGACATTGGCGGCGTTGCGGGTGACGGCGCTGCAGAACAGCGCGCTGCCCGCGGCGCAATTGTCCACCACATTCTGGGCGGTGAAGGTAGTGAGGGCGTTGCCCATATCGATTTTATAATAGTCGACCGAGGTGGTGAAGCCCGGAATAAAGCGCGGCGACAGCACCACACCCGCCGTGAAGGTATTGGCAGTTTCTGGTTTCAGCTTGGGATTGCCGCCCGACAGCGTCTGGATGGTGGGGCTGCCTTGAAAGTTCGGATTGGTGGCGCCGTTGATGGTC
>Ga0136846_1223458_pt1 | contig 15392 bp, 12 predicted proteins | sample HopSoiMetagenom2_FD_96841 | JGI IMG/M metagenome (GOLD analysis project Ga0136846, IMG submission 96841) | Grasslands soil microbial communities from Hopland, California, USA - 2 Assembly 2016 (version 4) | ecosystem: Environmental > Terrestrial > Soil > Grasslands | place: USA: Hopland... | reverse complement strand
GCAGGCCTTGATAAAGCACTGCAACGCTTGCGGCACCCCTGTTGTCCGCCGGATCCCGGAGGGCGATTCCATGATGCGCGCGGTGTGCCCCGCGTGCGGGCACAGCCAGTACGAAAATCCGAAGGTCGTCGTCGGATGCATCCCCGTGCATGGCGAGCGCATCGTCATGTGCAAGAGGGCCATCGAGCCCAGGCATGGCCTCTGGACGTTGCCGGCGGGCTTCATGGAGTTGAATGAGACCGCGGCCGAAGGCGCCGCCCGCGAAGCCCTCGAAGAGGCGAACGCGCAGGTGGAGATCGAGGAGCTCTACACCGTCTTCTCGATCCCGCACATCAGCCAGGTCTACATGATGTTCCGGGCGCGGCTGCTGGATCCGAATGTGTCGCCCGGCGTCGAGAGCCTGGAAGTGCGCCTCGTGACCGAAGACGAGATCCCGTGGGACTCGCTCGCCTTCGCGATGGTGAAGCGCACGCTCGACTTCTTCCTCGAGGACCGCAGGCGCGGGGAGTTCGTCACGAGGTTCGGCGACATCCGCGCGCCCCTGCGCTAGAACCTTTCCCGCTTCTTCTCCCAGGGCCCGACCACCTCGCGACGGGCCCACAGCAGCAAGCGCCCCGCATCGGTTCCCGGATACATCTCCACCAGCCGCTCGAGTTGCCCCATGCCGAAGCCGGGCAGCTTCACGCCGGGAATCTCCGTGGTCTCTTCGGCATGGACCGCGAGCCACGAGGCCGGTGAAGGCGCGATCCGCGTGGCGCGCAGGACGTCTTCGGCCACGAAGAGCAGCCGATCGTGGTGCTCCTCGACGCGGATCTTCTGGTTGTCGAACTCGTAGTGCGTGCCCTGCCAGCCGCCGATGGACGAGCCCGAGAACCACGAGAACATGCCGAACCCGCCATGCACCAGGGCGCGCGACGCAAACCAGGCGAAGAGCGGGATGCAGAGCACGAGCCCGATCCCGGCGGGGGCATGCGACGCGAGCCATACGAAGAAGCCGATGATGGCGCAGACCACCACCACGTTGAAGACCTTCCAGATCGGCCGGTCGTACTTCATCACGCCACCTTGAGGACTTCCTCCTCTGCGATCACGAAGACCTGGTCGCCGCGGCGCGGGAGCACCTCGGCATTCCCGGTGAAGGCGCCGAAGGCGGGCAGCACGCCGTAGCGCACGCCGAACCAGAAGCACGGCAGCCGAATGGATTTCTCTCCCGGTGCGGAAAGACGCACGGCCGGATGGATATGGCCGGAGAGCGCATAGCCGCCGCGGCTGGGGCCCGGCTCGTGGTTGAGCACGAAGGGGCCCAGGGTCTCGCCCGCCTCGATGCAATTCACGTTCCACGCCTGCGGCGGATCGCCCGCCTTCTTGTCGTGGTTGCCGCGCACCAACGTGACCTCGACGTCCTCGCGCGATTGTCGCCAGCTCGCGAACTTGTCGAACGTCCGCGGCGCCCGGCCGTCCGCGCTATGGAGGAAGTCGCCGAGGAAGACAACGGACTTCGCGCGCGTATGCGCGACTGCACGTTCCAGCCGCTGCACGTTCTCGGTGGTGCTGCCCGAGGGAAGCGGGATGCCCGCCTTGCGGAAGCTCGCCGCCTTTCCGAGGTGGAAATCGGCGACGAAAAGCGTCTTGCGCGCCGCCCAGTACACGACGCGCTCCGGCAAGAGCGACAGCTTTTCGCCCACGACTTCGCACTCGATCATGGCGCGATTTTACTCTGTGGCGACGCTGTTCCCTGTGTTCGGCCCGGTCGTTTCTCAACCGAAGAGCGTTGCCTGGTCGGCTTGCGCAAGGGGCGCCGCCTTGTCGTACTCGAGCTGCATGCGCGCCACCCGGTCGGCGAGCTTCTCGCTCGTGAGCTTCTCGCGGAAGCGCCCGACCATGATCGGGAACGCGAACGGCGACGGCTTGTGTGTCTGGCGCAGCACGATGGGCGCGCCCGCCATGCGACGCAAGGCTTCGGCGAGCCGCGAGAACTCCAGCTGCCGCTCGAGCACTTCGCGCTCCGCCTGGCCCAGCAGCGGGTTCGCCGGATCCCAGCGCGCGAACACTTCCCAGATGAGGCCGCTCGTGGCCTGCACCTGCCGGTTGGTCTTGGGTTGCCCGGGGTAGCCCTGGAATACGAGTCCCGCGACGCGCGCGATCTCCCGGAACTGCCGCTTCGAAAGCTCCGCGGCGTTGAGGCTGGCGAGCATGTCCTCGAGCAGGTTGTCCGTGGAGAGGATCCCGGACTGGAGCAGCGGGATCAGCTCGAAGCGCTCGCGCGAGATGAGCTCGAAACCGTAGTCGGTGAAGGAGAGGCTGAAAGTGGCAGCGCGGGTCTTCGACAGCCGATAGGAGAGCAGCGCGGACAGGCCCATGTGCACCTGCCGCCCCTCGAACGGATAGAAGAAGATGTGGTGGCCTTCGCGCGTCTCGGTCTGCTCGACCAGCATCTCGTGACGGCGCGGCACGCGCGACCATGCGTGCTGGAGCTTGAGGAGCCGCTTCACCGCGCGCATCTCCGGCTCGTTCTCACGCCCATCGACGTGGAGCTCCAGCAACTCGCGGATGCTGTCGGATACCTCGGATGAGAGCGGGCAGCGACCCCCGTCCCAGCGCGGAATGAGCGCGGAGCCGGGCTTTCCCGGCTTCACGTAGGCGGTCATGTTTTCCACGCGCATGAACTCGAGCTGCAGCCCGGCGAAGATGAAGTTGTCGCCCGGCGACAGGCGCGCGATGAACGACTCCTCCACGTTGCCCAGGCGCTTGCCGCGGCGATACTGGATGTTGACCGCGGCGTCGGAGACGATGGTGCCGATCGACATGCGATGCCGCTTCGCGATGGCCGCCTCGCGCACGCGGTAGATGCCGTCCTCACCGCGTTCGACCTTGTGGTATTCGGGGTATGCCTTCAGCGCGTCGCCACCACGGGTCACGAAATCGAGCGCCCATTGCCATTCGCCATCGCCCAGGTCGCGGAATGCCCGCGTGCTGCGCACCTCCGCCTTCATCGCCTCTTCCTCGAAGCCCTCGCCTACCGCGATCGTCACGAGGTGCTGGGTGATGAGGTCGAGCGGCCGGTCCACCGGCGCTCGCGCCTCGATGCGGCCGGCGAGCGCTGCGCGTCTCGCCGCGGCGGCCTCGACGAATTCCAGCGCGTGCGACGGCACGCAGGTCACCCGGCTTTCCTGGCCAGGCGCGTGGCCCGAGCGGCCCGCCCGCTGCAGCAGGCGCGCCACGCCCTTGGGACTGCCGATCTGCAGCACGCGCTCCACGGGCGAGAAGTCCACGCCCAGGTCGAGGCTGGACGTCGCGACGACCGCCTTGAGGCGCCCTTCCTTGAGGCCCGCCTCCACCCACTGCCGCACCTCGGTGTCGAGCGAGCCGTGGTGCAGGCCGATGAGGCCTGCCCATTCGGGCTTGGCTTCCAGGATCCCCTGGTACCAGATCTCCGCCTGCGAGCGCACGTTGGTGAACACGAGCGTCGAGCGCGCGCCGTCGATGGCTTCGATCACCGGCCCCAGCATCGCGAGCCCGAGATGCCCCGCCCACGGAAATTTCTCGACATCCGCGGGGATGAGCGTGTCCATCACGACTTTCTTGTCGGTCACGCCCTTCACGATGCGAACGTCCACGCCTGGAGCCAACCGCTCCGCCGCTTCAGCCACGTTCCCCAACGTCGCCGACAAGCCCCAGGTGCGCAGCTTCGGGTTCCATTTGCGCAGCCGCGCGAGGGCCAACTCCGTCATGACGCCACGCTTGTTGCCGAGGAGCTCGTGCCATTCGTCGACGACGACGAGGCGCAGCTCCGAGAGCTTCTCGCGCGCGTCGGCCTGCGACAGCATGAGCGACAGGCTCTCCGGCGTCGTGACCAGTGCTGAAGGCAGCCGCCGGGCCTGCTTCGCGCGCTCCGCGCTAGACGTGTCGCCGGTGCGCATTCCCACGGTCCACGGCAATTTCAGGCCATCGACCGCGCGCTGCAGCGAAAGGCGCGTGTCGCCCGCGAGCGCCCGCATGGGCGTGATCCAAAGCACGCGAAGAGCCGGCGCGTCACCCGCCGCTCGCTCCGCCATCCATTCCGCCAGCGGCCCGAGCCACGCGGCGAGCGTCTTCCCGCTGCCGGTCGCCGAATGCACCAGGCCCGATTCGCCGTCCAGGTATGCGCGCCACACCTCCCGCTGGAAATCGAACGCGCGCCAGCCGTTGCCGGCGAACCAGCGTTCGAGGGCGTCGGTGGCGGGCAGCGCGACGTCGGGCATGACGCTACTTCGCGAGCGGCTCGAAGGCGAGCGGCTTGCCTTCCGACTGCGCGGGCGCGGCGATGCCGAGCAGCTTCGAGAGCGTTGGGGCGATGTCGGAGACCTCGACCGGCCGGTCGATGCGGCCGGTCGGCGGAATCCACGCCGGCCCGTAGAGCATCAGGGGCACATTGGTGTCGTACGGATACGGCGATCCGTGCGTGGTGCCGGCGGCGTGCGAGCCGAGCAGCCAGTACGGCTTGAGCACGAAGGCGAGGTCCGGGGAGCGCTGCGGATACCAGGAGTTGCGCACCGACTCCAGGATCGCGTCACCCGGGCTGGCGTTTGCCTCGATCTGCGCGCGCGTATATGCCTTCGCGACGCCAGGCTCGGCCGCGATCACGTTGCGCGCCTCTTCGGCGACGTCGGCCAGCGCCACGTTGCGCGTCGTCGCGAGCTGCCGATTGAGCAGCAGCCCACCCGCGGAGAAGCCCCTCACCCACCGGCCCGCGCCGAATCGCTTCGCGAGCGCGGCATTCACGCGCATCGACATTCGCCGCGGATCGATGCGTCCTGCATCGCGTCCCAGCGACTGGCTGTGCTCCGGCACCGGCGTGAATCCGTGGTCGGCCGTCAGCAGCGCCACGTAGCTGTCGCGGCCGACGGCCACGTCGAGGTCATTGAAGAATTCGGCCAGCTCGCGGTCGAGGTACAGCATGTGGTCGTGCGACAGCCGCGACTCCGCGCCGTAGCCGTGGTTGATGTAGTCGTGCGTCGAGAGGCTCACGTAGAGGATGTCGGGAGACGCGTCCCGCCCGAGCTGCTCGCCGGCGATCGCCGCACGCGCGAAGGCGAGCAGCAAGTCGTCCCCGAAGGGCGACTCCATGAGCGCCTCGTTGAAATCCTTCCCCGCAGCGGCGGGAAGCGCGCGCGGCAGCTTGCCGCCCGGCGCGTACCACTTGCGCTCGTCGGGCAGCGAGCGCGCGTACGCGGCGTCCGCCAGCAGCGGCCGCCATTCCGCCCCGAGATAACGCTGCGTGGGCTTCCCCGCGTTGAAGTCGGCAACCCATTTCGGATGTTCCTTCATGTAATAGGTGGTCGAAGCGAATTCGCCCGCATCCTCGCGAAATACATAGGCACTGCCGCGCCGGCCAGCCGGACCGATGGCGCCACGGTCCTTGTGGGAGATGGCGATCACTTTCGAGCGCTCGTCGCCCCGCTTCAGCACGTCGCCGACGGCTTCGGCCAGCAGGTTTCTCGGGCTCGTCCCGTCGTTCGCGTGCGTGGCCTGACCGATATATCTGGCCCCCGGGTCGGCGAAGCAATAGGCCATTGCGCCCGTGGCGGGGTCGAGCCACTGGTTGGAGACGATGCCGCTGCGATGCGGGTAAGCCCCCGTGGCGATGGTCACGTGGCCCGGCGCCGTCTCGGTCATCGCGTATCGGTAGTGCGCCTCGGTGAACCATACGCCCCGGGTGAAGAACCGCTCCAGCCCGTCGGGCGAGAGCTGGTCGCGGTAATCGACCACCTGCCGCTGTGGCAGGCCGTCCACCACGATGACGACCACGAGGCGGGGCTTGCCGCCCGAGACGGCGGCGGGCGGTTGCGTGGCCGAGGCGCAGCCGCCGAGCGCCAGCGCGATAAGAAAGTGGCAGGTCCGCATCACGATGCCCATCGCGCCTGCGCGGCCAGCAACGTATTGGCGTGAATCTCCACCGAGTCGTCGATGTTGCGCGCGTAACCACCCGCCATGGTGATGGCCACCGGGATGCCGCGGGCGCGCAGCGTTCCGAGGACCAGGTCGTCGCGCCGGGCAAGGCCGCGCTTGGTGAGCTTCAGCCGCCCGAGCCGGTCGTCCTCATAGGGATCGGCGCCCGCGAGGTAGATCGCGAGCTGCGGGCGCGAGCGCTCCAGCGTCTCGTCCAGCCCGCGCTCCAGGTGCCAGAGGTACTCGTCGTCGCCGGTCCCGTCCGGCAGCTCGATGTCGAGGTCGCTGCGTTCCTTCGCGAACGGGAAGTTGCGCGCGCCATGGATCGAGAACGTGAAGACGGAGTCGTCCCCGGCGAAGATCGACGCGGTGCCATTGCCCTGGTGCACGTCGCAATCGACGATCGCCACGCGCTGCAGCCCCGCCTCCACCTGCATGGCGCGCGCCGCGATGGCGGCGTCGTTGAAGACGCAGAAGCCCTCGCCGCGGGCGCGATGGGCGTGATGCGTGCCGCCCGCCAGGTTCGCCGACCAGCTGCGCGCGAGCGCCTCTCGCGCGGCGGCGAGCGTGGCGCCACTGGAGCGTCGCGAGCGTTCCACCATGCGCTCCGACCAGGGGAAACCGATGGCGCGGATCTCGGCGGCGTCGAGATCGCCCCTCGTCACCCGCTCCAAATAGCGAGGACAATGGGCGCGAGTGATTTCCTGGTCGGTGGCTCCCTCGGGCACCCGGAAATCGCGCTCGGCGAACTCGTTCGAGGCCAGCAGCCGTTCGCGCAGGCGGAGGTACTTTCCCATCGGGAAACGATGGTGCGAAGGCAGCGGAAGGACGAAGACGTCGCTGTAAAATAAGGTCATGTTGGCGCAATGAACTCTACCGCATCGCCGCCCCTCGCGAGCGTCGTGGTCCGCACCCTGGGCCGCGCCACGCTCCCCCGTGCGCTCGCCTCCGTCGCCGCCCAGACACACCGGCCGGTGGAGATCGTGCTCGTGGACGCCGCGGGCTCGGGCCTCAAGATGGCGCGCCACGCGAACGTGGCCGTGCGCGTGGTCGGTCGTGGCGAGCCGCTCGATCGTTCGCGCGCCGCGAACGCGGGGCTGCAGGGCGCCCGCGGAGCCTGGATTTCCTTCCTCGACGAAGATGACGAGATCGCCCCCGGGCACCTCGCGCAGCTCATCGCAACGGCGACGATTGCCGGCCTGCCGGTCGCCTATAGCCAGACGCGCCTCGGCGACGATGGGCGCGTCTTCGGCGGCCCCTTCGATCGCGCCGCATTGATGCGCTCCAATTACATCGCGGTGCACGCGCCCGTGTTCCATCGCTCGCTGGTGGACGCCGGGGCCCGCTTCGACGAGTCGCTCGACCTCCTCGAGGACTGGGACTTCTGGCTGCAGCTCGCGCAGAAGACCGATTTTGCGTTTTCGGGAAAGCCCACGGCGGTGTACCACGCGGGCAGCGGCGCCTCGGGCGCCGGCGCTGGGCAGAACCTCGATCGCGACGCGGTCCTCGCGGCGCGTGAGCGCCTCATGAAGAAATGGCAGCGGGGCGCTACCTGAGTCGGGACAGCAAAAACCACGCGATGCCCCATACCGCCAGTCCGCCAGCGAACAGGTATACCGGCGCAAAGATGAAGATGAGCCCCGATGTGGACGAGGTCGAGAACCACATCGCGCCGATGTAGAACCAGCAGGTGAACAGCAGGACGGTCACTGCGGCGATGGATCCGGCGAACCTTCCCGCGCCATATCGCCTGGGCAGGAAAGCGAATACGCCGAAAAGCACGACATACGGGCCGATGACCCAGGGATAGAACCCGTTCCACTCGAATTTGCCGGCGCCATGGATCATTGCGGATAGCGCCACGATGGATGCGGTGACGAGGCTCACCGCCGTGATTGCGACGGGCCTGGCTCTCATGCCCGGCATTTTGATATTTTTGACATATGCGCTTCGCATATTACGACTCCCTCAGCTCTGGCTCGAAGAAGACTTACCGCAAGAGCGACGCGCTGCTTCGTGTCGAGGTGCCCGATATCCAGGCGCTGCTCCCGCTCGCCCGCGCCATCGAGCCCGCGCTCGCGGCCGAGGACCGCAGGGCGGTCGAGCGGGCCTGCCAGGCACTCGTGGACGCGATCAACGCGCGCCTCCAGACGCCGCCCGTCCGCATGAACGTCCTCGAACGCCGGCCGAGCAATTCGGGCGGGGAGCTGCACGGCCTTTACGAGCCCGACGAGGTCACCGGCGGCGTGGCGAAGATCAGCATCTGGATGCGCACCGCGCGCAAGGAACAGGTGGTCAAGTTCCGCACGTTCCTGCGCACCGTGGTGCACGAGCTCTGCCACCACTTCGACTACGAGCTGTACGGCTTCGCGGAGACCTTCCACACGCAGGGCTTCTACACCCGCGAATCGACGCTCATGCGCGAGTTGCTGGGAGAGAAGCCTAGGGAGTGAGCAACGCGCGATGCGCCGCGACGATCTTGTCGCGCGCCGCAGGGATGGTGATGTACTCGACCTTCGCCCATCGGTCGGTGAGGTTCGAATACCAGGGCGACAGCACGTTGCCCGATTGTCCCGTCGCCTGCATGAAGAGGGACTTGTCGAGGTCGGCGAGGTCGTAGATGGCCCGCAGGCTGCCCGCGTGGCGGTTCACGAACGGGCGCTCCTCGTCGCGAATCGTGTAGGCGCCCACGTTGATGCTGTAGGCGTCACCCGCCGTTTCCGGCGCCACGTTGAAGAAGCCCTTCACCACCGGGAAGAATCCCAGCGGCCGATGGTCGTTCGCAGCCGGGTGGGCCAGGCCCCAACGCCACCCGGTGGGGTTCCCGTAACGGCGCGTGAGGTCGATGGCCGCCAGGTCGAACGCCTTGCCGGTGAGCATCGCGCAGGTTTCCCTCACGCGCGGGGTCTTCGTGTCGTCGCACCACTTCTCATACCCATTCTCGCCGCGCAGCGCCTGCATCATGAACTGCATGCGGATCTCCCAGGCGTCGCGGAAGATGTCGCCCAGCTCGTCCTCGTAGACGAGTCGCGTGAGCTCGCGGTACCAGGCGGCGAAGACCAGCGGCGCGGGCGAGTCCGGGGTCATGTCACCCGTCCATCCGGTGAGCTTGCCCTGGGCGAGCCGGCCCTCCTCGGTCCCCGGCTTGGCCGAACGTGCAAACGGCAACGCGTCGCGCGCCAAGCGCGACTGGCCGTCGGCCTGCATCTTCGCGAACGTGGCGAGCGAATGCTTCGGCACCTTCTGCAGCAGCTCCTCGATGCGGTCGGCGCGATACGGCGGGAACCAATCGACCGAAAGGAATGGCTTGTAGCCCGGCGGCGTGATCTTGTGGTTCGCGGTCACGATCCGGCCGGTGGGCGGATCCATGAGCGCGGGCAGCTGGTCGAAGGCCAGCATGCCCTGCCAGTCGTACTTCGCGATCCATCCCGGGACCGGGACGCGGCCCTGCGCCTCGTTGTCGGCCCGCCGCACGGGAACGCGCGCCGGCGCGAGGAACCCGATATGCCCCTCGCGATCGGCGAACACCAGGTTCTGCTGCGGCGCATGGAAGTCGCGGGCAGCGTCCGTGAACTCCTTTGCGTTGCGCGCGCGATTGAGCCCCAGGCCCGCGCGCATGGTGGCGTTGTCGTCGGCCAATGCCGCCCAGGCGAGCGCGATGACGTGTCCCTTGGGCGTGGCGCCATCCATGCTTTTCACGACGTCCGAAATGACCGGCCCGTGGCGGGTCGTGCGCACCTTGATGCGCCGCTCCTCGCCCCGCACGCCAATCACTTCGTCGCGCACCTCGAACTTCGCGCGCCCCGTCGGCGTGAGGTAGCTCGATGCATCGTCGGGCGCCACGCGCTCGACGAAGAGGTCCTGCGTGTCGCCGAGCGTCGTCGTCATCGACCACGCCAGGAAGTCGTTGCGGCCGAGCACCACGAACGGCAGTCCCGGCAGCGTTCCGCCGACCACGTTGCCCGACGGCGTGGACAGGTGCGCGAGGTACCAGAGCGCCGGCGCCTGCAAGCCGAGGTGCGGGTCGTTCGCGAGCAGCGGCTTGCCCGTTTCCGATCGCGCGCCGCTCACCACCCAGTTGTTCGAGCCGATGGCGTGCTCGGTCGGCGGCGAGACCTGCAGCAATGCCGTCGCTGCAGGCGAGAGGTTCCCCCACAGCGCGGAGAAGTCGGGCAACGGCACTTCCTTGTCGCCGGGATAGGGCGGAATCAATTGCGCGGCCCGGTCCTGCCCCAGTCGTGCCGCGTATCGAAGGCGGCCGAGCTCCGTGCGCCAGTTGGCGGACAGGTCCCACGCCATGACGAGCAGCCACGAGACGCTATCAGCGGGCTTCCACGGTTGCGGCTTGATCCGGAACACCTGGAATTCGATCGGCAGCACCGGATCGGAGGCGAGGTAGCCATTCACGCCCGCCGCGTACGCGTCGAGCGCGGCGCGCGTCTCGGGATCGAGCTTCGCCACGATCGCGTTTGCCGTTCGCGACATTCCGACGGTGCGCATGAGGCGATCGGTGTCGTACGAGAGCTCGCCCAGGAATTCCGAGAGCCGGCCATCGGCCACCCGCCTCTGGAACTCCATCTGCCACAGCCGATCCTGCGCATGCGCGTAGCCGATCGCGTACCAGCCGTCGCGATCGCTCTTGGCGAAGATGTGCGGCACGCCCTCGGCGTCCCGGATCACCTCGACCGCCGCTGCCAGGCCGGGTGCGCGGATCTCGCCATCGACCTGGGGCAGCGACTTGTGCAGCCACACCCACGCGGCGGCGCCCGCGAGGAGGATCGCGAGCACGATGACGACAAGGAATCTGCCCAGGGCCTTCACCGTTAGAATCTTCTCATGCGAAACACCCTCCTCGCCTGCTTGCTCCTCGGCGCGTCGCTCGCGCATGCGGCCGAGCCCCTCTCACCGCCGACTTTCCGCCTGGGCGACCTCGCCGCGCCCAAGCGATACGAGGCGCGGCTCACCGCGAGCCCGCGCGAGGATCGCTTCGACGGAGAAATTCGCATCACCGTCGAGCTGGGTCGCGCGAGCCCGATCGTCTGGCTGAACGCCACCGGTCTCACAATCGATTCGGCGCGCATCACCCAGGGCGCGCGCGAGGTCGGCGTGAAGGTGGTGGAAGGCGGCGAGGACTTCGTGGGCCTCGCCTCCACCGCGGAGCCATTCGCCGCCGGCCCGGCCGTGATTGCGATCAGCTACCACGGGGCCGTCGAAGGCGTCGCCGCGCAAGGCCTCTTCCGCAAGCGCTACGAGGACGCACCATACCTGTACACGCAGTTCGAGGAGACGGACGCGCGGCGCACCTTCCCCTGTTTCGACGAGCCCGGCTTCAAGGCGCCTTGGCAGGTGACGATCGATGCACCCGCCGGCAACGTCGTGGTGAGCAACACGCCGGAGAAATCCGTTGCCGACGCGCCCGGAAAGCCCGGCTGGCGGCGCCACGAGTTCAAGGCGACGCAGGCGTTGCCGACCTACCTGGTGGCATTCGCCATCGGCCCGTTCGACGTGGTGGATGGTGGCACGGCGGGGCAGCACAAGGTGCCGCTGCGGTTCATCGTGCCCAAGGGTCATGCGGCGGAGGCGCGCCTTGCGCGCGACAACACCGCGCGCATCGTCGATCTCCTGGAAGGCTACTTCGGCATTCCCTATCCCTTCGAGAAGCTGGACAGCGTCGCCGTTCCCCAGCTCGGGGGCGCGATGGAGAACGCGGCGATGATCACCTACGACGCGCTCTCCCTCATCGCCCGGCCGCACGAGGAGACCGACGACAGCCGCCGGCGGTATGTGTCCGTCGCCGCCCACGAGATCGCGCACCAGTGGTTCGGCGATTACATGACGCTCGGCTGGTGGGACGACACCTGGCTCAACGAAGCCTTCGCGACCTGGATCGGGCAGAAGACGATGTACCGGGTGAATCCGGCCTGGGACGACGGATTCGAGCAGGCGTGGAGCCGGCGCCGTGCGGTGGATTCGGACCGGCTCGCCTCGGCCCGCAAGATCCACAACCCGGTCGCGGACAAGGGCGACATCCGGGCCGCATTCGACGGCATCACGTACTACAAGGGCGCGGAAGTGCTCGCCATGTTCGAGGCCGGCATCGGCCCGGACAAATTCCGCCAGGGCGTGTCGCTCTTCCTGCGCCGCCATGCGTGGGCCTCGGCGACCTCGTCGGATTTCTTCCGCGCCATCGCGGAGGCCTCGGGCAGCACCGACGAGACCCTTCGCGCGTTCCGCGCATTCGTCGACCAGTCAGCAGTGCCGCTCATAAACGCGGCGCTGCAGTGCAACGATGGCCGCGCCACGCTGGAGCTCACCCAGGCGCGGCTCAAGCCGGCCGGCTCGCGCGCCGCCGATGCGCGCTGGAGCACCCCCGTTTGCTTCCGATACCCCGGCTCCGACGGAGCAGCGCATTCGCAATGCACGACCATCGCCGGCGATGCGGGGCGCCTCGCACTGGATAGCTGCCCGGCGTGGATCGTCGGCAACGAGCATGGCGCGGGGCACTATGTCGTCCGCTACGACGCGCCACTCGCGGCCGCGAATGCCAAGGGCTTCTCGGCCGTCGGCGCCCACGAGGCCATCGCGCTCCTGGGCGATGCGGCGCTGCTTTCGAAGAGCGGCCTCCAGCCCCTCGACGTGGCACTCGACTGGGCGGACGCGGGCTTGCAGCATCCCTCGCCTTATGTGAAGAGCACCGCGGCCACGCTGCTGGATGAGCAGCGCGACACGTGGCTCGACGCCTCGCAGGCGCGGCGCAAGCGCGAGATCGTGGAAAGGCGCCTGGTCCCGCTCGCCGAGCGCGTGGGCTGGAAGCCGCGGCCCGGCGAAGGGCGCGGCATCGTGCGCCTGCGTGGCGTGCTCATGCCGATCGCGGCGAAGCAGGAAGCCGGCGGCAGGCTGCGCGCGGAGGCCAACGCCATGGCCCGGGCCTGGATGGACGATCGCGCCGCGATCGACGCCGACGTGGCGCAAGCCGCGCTGGACACCGCGGCGCGGTTCGCGGACGCCGCGATGCTCGACCGCTTTCGCGATGCCTTGCGCACGAGCACCTCGCAGCGCGACCAGCGCTCGCTGCTGAAGGCGCTGGCGAAGGTGCGCGAGCCTCGCCAACGAGAGCGCGCGCTCGGTTTCACTCTCGCCCAGGTCGAGGGACAAGACGTCATGAATGGCAGCCACGTCGTCGATTTCCTCGACTACGCCCTTGGCGACGACGACAACCGGGTCGCCGCCTTCGATTACATCCGTGATCGCTTCGAGCCGCTGGTGGCCAAGGTGCCGCGCGATTCGCCGACGCGGATCATCCAGAGCATGGACGACCTTTGCACGAGCCGGGACAAGGCCGCGTTCACCGGCTTCTTCGCCGGGCGGGCGCCGCGTTTCGTCGGGGGCGAGGTGGCCTACCGCCAGTCGCTCGAAAGCATCGAGCTCTGCGTGGCCGCCCGCGGGAGCTGAGGCTCGCTTATGCGAGCGGCGCGGACTTGAGGACTTCTTCGAAGGTCGTGAGGCCTTGCGCGACCTTGGTAGCACCGGAGACGCGCAGCGGCCGCATGCCGTTCTTGTAGGCCATCTGCGTGAGTGCCACGATGTCGATCTCCTCGCGGATGAGGTGCTTGATGTCGCGCGTCACCTGCAGGATCTCGTAGATGCCGATGCGCCCCTGGTAGCCCGTGTTGCGGCACTCGAGGCAACCGACCGCGCGATAGACCGTCTCCGGCGGCGGCGCCTTGAAGGGTGCGATGACGCTTTCCCAGAGGCGGTGCTCCTCGTCGCGCGCGAAGGCCACCTTTTCCTTGCAGTGCGGGCAAAGCGTGCGCACCAGGCGCTGCGCCATGATGCCGAGGATCGTCGAGTTGAGCAGGTAGGCCGGCGCTCCCAGGTCGAGCAATCGCGTGATCGACGAAGGCGCGTCGTTGGTATGCAGCGTGGAAAGCACCAGGTGGCCCGTAAGCGCCGCCTGGATCGCCATGTCGGCGGTCTCGCCGTCGCGGATCTCGCCGATCATGATGATGTCCGGGTCCTGGCGCATGAGGGCGCGCACCCCGGCGGCGAAGGTGAGCTCGATCTCCGACTGCACCTGCATCTGGTTCACCTTCGAGTCGATCATCTCGATCGGATCCTCGATGGTGCAGACGTTCACCTCCGGCTGCGCGAGCTGCTTGAGCGTCGTGTAGAGCGTGGTCGTCTTGCCGGAGCCGGTGGGCCCGGTCACGAGCACGATTCCCCCCGGCTGCTTGATGAGGTTCTGCCAGATGTTGTGCTCGTCGTCGGTGAAGCCGAGATCCTTGAAGTCCCGCTGCAGCACCTCGGGATCGAAGATCCGCATCACGAGCTTCTCGCCGTGCGCGGTGGGAAGCGTGGACAGGCGCAGCTCGATCTCCTCGCCGTCGGGCATCCGCGTCTTGATGCGGCCGTCCTGGGGGCGGCGCTTCTCCACCACGTCCATGCGGCCGAGGATCTTGATGCGCGAGGTCATCGCCATCAGCACCGAGAACGGGAACTGGTAGACCTCGTGCAGCACGCCGTCGATGCGGAAGCGCAGCACGCCGACGTCGCGGCGGGGCTCGAGGTGGATGTCGCTCGCGCGCTGGTCGAAGGCGTACTGCCAGAGCCAGTCCACGAGGTGGACGATGTGGTGGTCGTTGGCGTCGAGCTGGCGGCCCGCCTTTCCCAGCTCCACCAGCTGCTCGAAGTTGGTGAGCCCCGAGGTCTGCACGCCCGCGGCCTCGGCGCGCTTCATGCTCTTGGCCAGGTTGAAGAACTCGCCCTGGAAGCGCTCGATGTCCACGGGGTTCGACAACACGCGCTTGATGTTCAAGCGCAGCATCTGCGCGAGCTCGGCCTCCCACGCGGTCATCATCGGCTCGGCGGTGGCGATGGTGACGTTGCTGCCGCTCACCTCGACGGGCAGGATGCCGCGCTTCTGCGCGTAGTCCGCGGACATCACCTGCGTCACCGACTTGAGGTCGATCTTGAGCGGATCGATCCGGTACGACGGAATCTTGAGCCGCCCCGCGAGCCACTCGGTCAGCGTCTCTGGCGTGAGCATCGGGCTCGGCGCGAGCTTCGAGCGCAGCCGTGCTTCCCCGATCGAGAGGAACGGGTGGCGCGGGCCCGTGCGCGCGAACCGCGAGTCGTGGAGGATCTTCTCGGCCGCCGCGGCGTCGATGAGCCCGTCGGCGAGCAGCCAGTCCAGGACTTCCTTGAGCTGGAGCTTGCGGTCGACCTTGGCGGCGGCGGTGGAGGCCATGGGGAATTATCCCTTAGATCGTTACCCCGAGCGAATACGCGACCCAGAGCATCCCCACGAGGATCCCGTAGCTCGCGACCGCGCCCAATGCCAGCCTTGGGGCGAGGCGACGCTCGCGTTCGGGAATCGCTTCCGCCGGATAGGGGCGGATGAAGATGAGATACGCCGCGAGCGCCAGGATGATCCCGCCGGCCACGTCGGCCACGTAGTGTTGCTT
>Ga0136846_1233774_pt1 | contig 15393 bp, 14 predicted proteins | sample HopSoiMetagenom2_FD_96841 | JGI IMG/M metagenome (GOLD analysis project Ga0136846, IMG submission 96841) | Grasslands soil microbial communities from Hopland, California, USA - 2 Assembly 2016 (version 4) | ecosystem: Environmental > Terrestrial > Soil > Grasslands | place: USA: Hopland... | reverse complement strand
TTTCGCGACGGCCAGCCCGAAGAATATTCCGTCAAGCTCAAACCCGACGGCGCCCTTTTTGCCGTCAATCACAAGCTGGCCGAAGACGCGCCCGGCGCCTCCCTGACCAAGGACGAGGCCGTGGCGCGCGCCGAAAAATACCTTCGCGACGAAAAGAAACTCGACCTCAGCCAGTGGACTCTCGTCGAATCAAATTCCGACAAGCGCCCGCATCGTATCGATCACGTCCTGACATGGCAGCAGAATGCACCTCTGGACTCGGCGCAGGAGGCGGCCGATTCGAAAGCGCCTGACCTCGGCGGCCACGCCTTCGCACGCGTCAAAGTCGTCGTCCTCGGCGATCAGGTTAGCGACTATCGCCAGTCCTACTACCCGGAATCCCGCGATACCGATGCCACTTATGGCACGTACATAAAAATCCCCGACGAATGGCGGCGGCACCAGCAAGAACTGACACCCATGCGCACGATCTTCAATTACGTCTTGCCTCTGCTGGTGCTGGGAGGCGGCGCAATTACTATCCTCATTATTTTTCTCAAGAATCTGCGCTCAGAAACAGCGCGCTCCATCCCCTGGAAGCGGCTTTCCAGGTGGGCACTCTGGGCTTTCGCAGCTTTCTACGTTTCATTTTTCCTGGGCGATCGCATCGCCGCGGCACTGAATGCCTATGACACCGCCGTTCCCATCAAAACGATCTACGGCGTGTTAGGAATCAGCGCCTTGCTGGGTGGACCGTTCAATCTAGGTCTCGTCGCCGTGACCTTCGCGGTCGCGTGGTATTTCGCCAAGCGCGCTTTCGATGGCCGCGAAGATCTTCCCGCGTGGTCAGGCATGCCAGCGCCTTACTATCGCGACGCATTTTTCATCGGACTCGGCGGAGCGGCTGCCATTCTTGCCTTGCGCACATTGATCCTCACCGCGTCACAGCACTTACACACCGCGCATCGCTCCGTGGACGCTTCCTTCGGTGCGAACTTCGATGCCGTGTCACCCGCCGGCGCGATCATCGCAGGCATGGTCAATCACAGTCTGCTGCTCACCGCAATCCTCGCGGTCATCGCCTGCTTCGTGGCCGGATTCCTGCGAGCCCCCTGGCAGCGAGCCCTCATCTTCCTTCTCGCTGCCCTGGCCATTACTGGATCGAACTGGGGCACTCCCACAGATCTCGCGAAGCAATGGGTGGCGCAGCTGATCCTGCTCGGCGCAATCGCATTCGGCGTGAGCCGCATCATGCGGTTCAACATCCTAGGCTGCTTTCTCGCCATCGCCCTGCTCACCCTGATTGAACAAGCCGCCGACCTCCTCGGTCAGCCCGACCATTTTTATCGCCTCAACGGCTACGCAGTCGTCGCCGCGATGCTAGCCCTCCTGCTCTGGCCGCTCGCAGCCTGGCGTAAATCGCCACCTGCCCCAATCCTGTAGCGGCCATCTTCTGCTCGTCCTGAGCTCGAAGGGAGGTCGGCGCCTTTTTTCTTTATCCGAGCCTCAACCTCGACATTCCCAAGCCCAAAATAAAATTCCGAAACAACCATCCCACCTCCGTCGTTATACCCACCAGGGAGTGGCTGCTTACCCACCCAACCTTCACGCGTCAAAATGGGTGGTCCTGTGCTGGCGCCTCGCGGACCAACAGGCTAAGCTTGCCGCAACGTGTTATGGCTAAAGACCTAACACCTGGCAAGCTCGAACAGAAAGCGAAAATGCCGCTTCCTCGATTGGCTTTGGCAAACGTCTTCGGCCAGGCTTCCTCTTCTGAGGCTGCTTTGGCCACGGTGACTCCGTTGCCCCAACTCGACGAGCGGGCGATCGTAGCCGAAGCGCAGGCGGGCTGCCGCACTGCCTTCGAGGAACTCGTGCGCCGCTACGACCGCGATGTCCTTCGGCTCGCGCTCAACCTCATGAAGCGTCCCGAGGACGCCCGCGACGTTTATCAGGAAGCCTTCCTCAAGGTCTACCGCAACCTTCACCGCTTCCGCTTCGAGTGCAGCTTCTATACCTGGCTCTACCGTATCGTTACGAATGTCTGCCTCGATCACCTGCGCCGCCGCCAGGCGCGTCCCGAAGATCAGGCTCCAGAGCTGAACTCCAATCACCACGAAGAAGGCATCACTGACTTTTTCGAGCGACAACGCGAGCACCGCCCGACACTCGACCCCGAGCGCCAGCTTTTCGGCAAGGAAATTCAGTTCCGCCTCGCGGTCGCCATGGAGCTGCTCTCACCGCGCGAGCGAGTCGTTTTTGAAATGAAGCACTATCAGGGCCTGAAGCTTCGCGCCATCGGCGATGCCCTCGGTACGACCGAAGAGACGGTGAAGAACTCGCTGTTCCGCGCTACCCGTAAGCTCCGTAGTCAGCTGGGGGAATTGCTGTGAGCGCCCGCCGCCTGACTCGCTGCGAAGATATCGCTCCCCTGCTGGTCTTCTACGCCTGCTTTGAAGTTGACGAGCGCGAACGGACTGAGATTGATGCGCACCTCGCGACCTGCGAAACCTGCGCGAGGCAGCTCAACGAAGAGAGCACATTTCAGACCGCGTTTTGCGAAGCCTCCCAGCCCGCCGATCAACTCGATCCTTCCGGCGCGTTGCTCGCTCAGTGCCGCAGTGAACTCGCGGAAAAACTCGACGACCTGCAGGCGCCACCTGTCCGCGACCAATGGATGCCATTCGGCTGGTTGCGCCACTGGATGGCGCTGCGCCCCGCGCTAAGTGCCGGCGTGCTTGTGCTCCTCGGACTCGGAGTCGGTATTCAGATGTCGCCGTTGTTTTCGCGCGGGCATTCTGGCGACGGCACCGACGAAGCCGTGAACGTTACCGCCTCGCCGCGCTTAACCGACGAAGATCTGGCGAAGATGGCCGTGGCGGGAATCAATTTCGCACCCTCTTCCGATGCCGGGCCGGGAACCTTGCAGGTGCAAGTGCGCACCGAGCAGCCCATCCAGATGGTTGGCAATGTCGATGATGCCGACATGCGTCGTGTGCTCACCTACGTCGTCGCCAACGGCGAGCGCTTCGATCCTGGCGTGCGCCTGGATTGTCTCGATGCGCTTCGTGCCCGCGCCGCAGATGCGCAAGTTCGGCGCGCCCTGGTAACCGCAGCCCGAAAGGACCAGAACCCCGCAGTGCGCATGAAGGCGCTGGAAGCGCTCCGCGATTCGACTTCTGATGAATCCGTCCGCGAAACGCTCCTCCAGGCGTTGCAACATGATCCCAACCCGGGTGTGCGCGTCGAAGCGGTGAATTTGCTGGTGCGCTCTCTGGATGGCGACGACTTCGCCCACGGAAATATCGGTTTCAGCGCCCCGCTCTCTGCTCCGACTCCCGAGTTGACACTTACTCCCGGCGTGCCACCACTCCCCGCCGAGCTAGGCGAAGATTCCGTCGGACGCGTGGTTCGCGCTCTGGAAGATTTGCGCCACAGTGATCCCAACCGCTACGTGCGGTTGCGTAGCGCGGCCGCACTGCGGCAGATCAACGCGCGCGATTTGCAATGACGATCGCTCAAAATGCGCTTTCAATGCATCGCTGCGCTTCAAATGAAATTCATAACCGAAAATGAATCCGCAATCCACTAACGCGTTCTCGAGCCCTCCGCTCTGCGTTCTTCGCAGCGCCGCGATCATCGCTCTTTCGCTGTCCGCAGCGTTTGTCGCTGCAGTTGCTCCAGCCACGTGCGCTGCCGAAACGCTTGGCAACGATCCGGTAAAAAATAACGACATCAACCTTCCGCACGTTGCTGCCGATCGCACTGGTGCCCTTCCCACGAAAGACATCGCTACCCTGCATTTGACCGCCGATCTCGGCTCCGTTCGAGTAATCGCGCTCCCGCCGGGCGTCGCGCCTGAAGTGCGCTACTCCGTTCACATTGAAACGGACGCGCGCAGCCCGCTCGCCGAGCATTTGCTAGATCGCTACGCACTGAACGCTCGCAACGTTCCTGATGGCGTTGAAATTTCCGGCACTCTGCCTCCTCAGCTCGCGCGCGCTTCCTCGAACGGAGCGCAATTTTGGGTCGAGTTCGAAGTAGCGGTGCCGCGCGGCTACAACGTTGAAGTAAAAACCGATGCCGGTGACATCGAAACGCAGGACATCGGCGGCACCGCGCAGCTCGTTACGCAAGGCGGCAACATTCGCACCGGGCGGATTGGTACGGAGCGCTCGCGCAATGCCTCCACGACTCTCGTTGCTAAACTCGAAACCGAAGGCGGACACATTCAGGTCGCGGACGTCGCCGGCGATCTGAATGCCTTCACCGCTGGCGGGCACATCAATGCCGGAAACATCGCCGGCGACGCACATCTGCATAGCGGCGGCGGGCACATCCGCGCCGGCCAGATTCACGGTCGCGCCGATCTGGAGACTGATGGCGGCAACATCACCATCGGTCAGGCGGGCAGCTTTGTGACCGTGCGCACCGGCGGCGGCCAAATCGATTTCGGCGAAGTTCGCGGCTCCGTTCGCGCGCAGACTGGCGGCGGTGGCATTCGCATCATGTACGTCTCCGGGCCACTGGAAGTGGAATCCAGCGCCGGGAGCATTTGCCTCACGCGCGTGGCAGGTACCGTTCGCGCCGCTACCGCGGGGGGCACCATTCGCGCGTGGATCAATCCTGACGCGCCGTCTTCTCCCGGCGGCACCGTGCATCTGGCAGGCTCATCGCAGTTAACTTCCGGCAAGGGCGACATCGTGGTCTTTCTGCCGCGCAATCTGGCGGCGGATATTGACGCTGTCGTGGAATCCGGCGGTGACCGCAAGATTGACGCCGATCCTGCCCTGGCGCTGACGGTACAGCAGATGCCCGGGACGCACGGCAGCTCGCTGCACGCCGCAGCCAAGCTGAATGGCGGCGGCCCTCCGCTGAAACTCCGCACCAACTCGGGCACCATCCGCTTGCAATTTCTCGATTCCGAAGTCGCGCTGCGTGAATCGCTCATCCGCGAACAGCGCGAACGCCTTACACAATACGGAGTGCAATTGCTGCCTGCTGGCTTCGACCTCCCCGAAATGCCACAGCCCGAAGTGCAGGCAGCCGAAGAGAAGGGCGATTGGCTGGAAAACTGGATCAGCCGCATGGAAATCGCTTTCTGGGGCGGCACGCGCGAAGACTCCGAAGAGTTTCGCAAGCACCTGACCAGCTGGCCGACTCCGCCGTATCCGGAGATCGCGCAACGCGCCGGTGTACAAGGCGTCGTCAAGCTGGAAGTGCGCGGCATGAAAGACGGTCGCGTCGAGGTGTTGAAGCTCATCGAAGGTTCGCCCACGTTGGCCGATGCGGCTATCTCCACGATGAAGCTGTGGCGCGTCAGTCCCTCTTGGATCAGTGCAAAAAAGGGTGATGTCATCTCCACCATCACGTTCAATTTTCAGTTGCAGCACTAAGGAGCATTTCGGCCGAGGCATCAGCAAAGTTGTGGATCCTTTCTTCAGGAGATCGGGCTTCAGCCCCTGAAGGAGGCTGTTGTAGCGGCCGCTTTCCGAAGCGGGCGCTTTGCGGGCTCTCAAGGCGGTAAGTAACGCGAGCAAGAAATTTTCTTCAGGTCCCGGGTCCTGAAGTTTTTCGGTCAACAGCAAAGTTTCTCGATGGGGGTAAAACCTATGTTGCGCCGTTCCTCAGTGGTTCTCGCGGCATTCTTCGGCTTGATCCTGGCGTTCGCTTCGGCCGCGCCCTGTTTTGCCATCAGCAAGGAATTCAACCAAACCTATCCGCTGCAGCCTGGCGGAACCTTCGAGTTGCAAAATGTCAACGGCACCGTGGATGTTCAGGTCTGGGACCGCGATGAAGTGGAAGTGCGCGCGGTGAAGACCGCCAAGCGCAAGGAATCCGACCTAGAACTGGTCGCCATAGACGTGGATGCCAAGGGAAGTTCCGTCTCCGTCACCACGCGCTATCCGCAAAATGAAGGCGTTGAAGTGGCCGTCGAATACGTCGTGCACGTTCCCCACTGCGCCCACGTGGAACATCTCGGCACCGTCAACGGCACCCTGCGTATTGCCGGCGTCGAGCGTATTGAAGACCTGCGCACCGTGAACGGCAACATCGAGGTGTACGAAGGTGGCGGATCGGTGCACGCGCACACCACCAACGGCAACGTGCATCTGGAGTTGCTGCACGTGCAGGACAAGACCGGCGCGACCGCGGAAACCACCAACGGCTCCTTGCTGATTGCCGTCCCCGCCGACACCCAGGCCGACGTCGAGGCCCGCTGTCTTAACGGCAGTTTTTCCTCCGAGCTGCCTCTATCGCTGGCCAGCTCACAGCGTCCGCGCGAAACGCATGGACGTCTGGGCAAAGGTGGATCGCCCATAAAACTTCACACTGTGAATGGCGGCATCCGAGTTGTCGCTCTCCGGTCGACGGTTTAGCGTTTGCCGCGTCTAACTCCGTAAGGAGAAGGATGACATGAACAGAAATATTTGGGTCGGAGGCATCGGAGTCGCACTGATCGCGCCGGTCTTGATGGCGCTACCGGGTCATTCGGCCCCTGCCTACCAGAAAAATTCCCAGGAGAGCAGCACCCAGGGGGTCGTGGCAAACGGGGCCGGACAAAAGGTTCGCCCACTTCAAAAACTTCCAGCAAATGTTGACTCCGTCACGTTCATCAGCGACGAAGGCCCCAGCTGGCTGGGCATCGAAACACAGGAAGTCACCGCCGACAAAGTCAAAGAATTCAAACTTCCTGCTGAACGAGGCGTGGTGGTGGGGCGAGTCGCGCCAGACAGTCCCGCCGCGAAAGCCGGACTGAAAGAAAACGACGTCATCACCGAAGTGGAAGGGCAACGCGTGGAAGGTGCGGCGCAGTTCAGCCGCATTATTCACGAAATTCCTTCCGGCCGAACCATTCAGCTGACCATCTGGCGTGATGCAAAATCGCAGACACTCAGCGCGACTCTCGGCGAAGCCGAGCAGGTCCATCGTGGCTGGTTCAATACCCAACCCGGCGCGTTCGCGCTGAACATGCCCGAAGTGGAGATTCCCGACATGCACGCTCTCGATCTACCCGATGTCGCGGATCTGCCATCAATGGAATGGGATGGCGGAAATCTGGTGATGCCCGGCGTGATGCCGGGACTTCGGCCGCGCTTGGGAATCGATGCTGAAGATATTAACGGGCAGCTCGGCGCCTACTTTGGCGCGCCTGACGGCGAAGGCATTCTGGTTCGCAATGTGAATCCCGGCTCAGCGGCGGAAAAAGCCGGACTGAAGGCCGGCGATGTCATCACTTCCTTCAACGGCGAACGTCTGCGCTCCCTTGGTGATCTTCGTCAGAAGCTATCGGCCCAGAACGACGACAAGCCGGCGAAGCTGGGCGTGCTCCGTAATAAGAGCAACTTAACGCTGACCGTTGAACTCCCCGCGCAAAAAGCAAAACCCGCTCACAAGCTTTCGCATAGCACCAAAATCTGACGAGTATCGTTGTCCAAGTGCGCGAACGACGAGAGCGACAATTTTTCTGCCGCTGGCGTCAACCTCACCATGCATTGTCATCCCTGAGGCTGCCGCGATGATGGCAGCCGAAGGATTTCGTCGTAAGTTGCGCCACGAACAACAGCGACGATCATCCCGGGATCTGGAATCAAGTTCGCAACATTGTCATCCTGAGGCTACCCGACGAGGGTAGCAGAAGGATCTCAACGTGAGCCGCACCAGCGACGATAGGGACGATCATCGCGGCGGCTGCCGTCAAGCTCATTGCCTCATCATCCTCAATCCGGTCGCTCGTCGCGCCCGTACTTCCGCATCAAGCGAAACGGTCGCGCGGCCGCATCCACGATCCACGAACGCCTCTCTTCCGCTCCCGCAACCCAGTCTTCTTCGGTTGGCGAAAGCGAAAGCCGCACTAGATACGCAGGCGCTTGCAGCAGACCTCCTCGCATCCGCATGCGAAAAGCGGCGCGTCCCAATATTCCGAAGCGCGCAGTTTCGCCTAGATGCAGGCGTCGCGCGATTCTCGCAGCGCTACGAATAGCTGCGGAATCAGATCGCAGAAAATTCCTGACTTTAACCGGAACACGCGCCCCCAGAACATTCACCGCCAGCAATAGCGCGATCCGCAGCATGCGCTCCGCGCGGACCTCGCCCGCGACCGAAATCGCGCCGTCCCATTCCACGTTTTGCCGGGAGATCAGCGCCGCAACATCAGCAACCCACATCAGTCGCGTCCAGAAATGCTTCGCCGCGTGAATGCTGATCAACAGCAGCTCATCTTCAACGGACAAAACGGGAACTTCGCGGCCGTCAAAACGCACGCTGGTGTGCCGCAAGAACAGTTTCTCGACGGGAAGTGGTTGTGGATGGTATCGAAAAGTCTTCTCAGTATGGAATTCGACCATCAATTTCGTGTCCGGCCGCACGAAAACGTACTCTCCCGGAAATTTCCCCACTTCGATCGATTTGACCGGCACTTTGGAATCGTAGCCCAGCGCGATCATGGTTTCGGTCGCTCGCCGGATATCCGCGCTTCGCGCCACAAAATCCAGATCGGAGTATTGCCGGCTTCCGGGATCTCCGTAGCAGCGGGCGGCCAGAGCCGGGCCCTTCGTCAAGAGAATCTGCGTGCTCGCGGAGGCAAATCGCTCGAGAACGCGAAATAATTCGGCGGTAAGGCTCAACGTAAAAATGATTTGCGAGCGTTGCACATCCTGCAGCTGCTGCGATATTTCCTCCGGCGGATCAATATCTGCGGCGCGCAAGCGTGTGCTCAAGAGGGGCTGCAAGCCGTGCTCATCCGCCAGCGCCAGAAGGCGAGTCCAATTCAGCGCTTGGCCAAACGCTTCTGCCAGGTTGCTCGCATCGACACTGGGCCGAGCACATGCAAGCAGCGCCAGCCATTCCGGTGTGATACCCGCATTTTCAGCACGATTTGTAGACAGTTTTTGCAGAGCAGTTTCGCTTGGCGCGCAAGACCGGGAATTCGCGTCCTATTAGGCTTTACCGTACTCTCGAAGCATACGCAAGACACACCGAGCGCACCAGCGCGACTGCTTCCCTCAGGCACGAAGCGATTTGATTCAATTCGCTGAACCATTGCCGGGGGGAGCAGCAGGCCGATGGGAACTCAATAATCGATGTGAACTTGATTTGAAGTGATTGCTAGGTCGGAGAAGATGTCAGCCGGTTTTTGGCGGCAAAGCGGAGAAGGATCCTTCGAATGCTGCATACCGCGAATATGAGTCTTCCTGATCATCGAGAACCGCGCCATCACGCTCTACCCAGGCGTGAGCTTCAAACACGCCATTGTTCATGCGCGTTCCGATCCGCAGCGCCACCGGAATGTGCTGCCGTTCCAGCAACCACCACAATGTGAGCGACTTTTCGAGACAAGTCGGGGATCCAATTCCATATCTCGCCGCCGCTCGCACCATGCGCACAGTTCGCGCGATCGCGACCGGACTGAACTCCTGTTCCGTTTGAGATGCTCTATCAGCAGCAGGGAGCAATTTCTGTAAGGCCGTTTGCGTGCCCGTAAATCCACGTATGGTCAGACCAATGGAAACGAGCCGCAGTAGTATCCACGCACGTAAGAACAATGCGCGTGAAGCAGGATCAAGTGCTTTAAATCGTCGAAGGCGTTCCCACATCAACTCGGACCATTTGCAGCAGATCATTCTCAACCAGCTTGTCGAGCAGACTCAAAAGATCGTTGCGCAGAGTATCCGGTTCCACTTCAAATTCGCTCAGCAATTGCTGGAAAGCGGCCTCAATGTTCGAAGAACCGGTAATCACCTGCCACATACGCGTGCCGGTTTGATCCAAGCCGAAGTAGCGTTCGGTGTCCAGATTGAGAAACACGGATTCGTTATCGAGAAAACGCACCATCACGTGCGCCGGAACTTCCACTCGATCGGTAAATACGATCATTGCTCCTCACGCCACGATGCGACCAAGACTCGGCGATCGTGCTCACAGGAAAGCAAAAGGCCAGCTCCACCTCGTGAGGCTGGCCTGATGCGATTCTTTCTGCCGCCGGTCAAGACTTCTTCTTGCCTGCCTTCACCTTGGTTTCGATGCCCTTGTCCATTGCCGCGAGAGCCTCGATTCCCTGCTTCGCCTGCTGCCCATAAGGCCCATTGGGATCGAGTTCGACGGCCTTCTGATACGCTTCCAGTGTGCCGGGCAACACAGTGACCTGCATTTTGTCGCCGACCTGCTTGTACTCCATCGCGCCGACCAGCGAAGCTCCAAGCAGATACCACGCCTGCGCACTCTTGGGATCGATCTCGGTAGCTTTCTTCAGCGGCTCGACGGCTTCCTTCATCTTGCCGGCGTTGTAGAGGGTGATGCCGGCATTGCGCCACGCCTGCGCTGCGTTCGCAGGTTCTAGTTCCGCGCTTTTCTGATAGGCGTCCATCGCTTCCTGCGTTTTTCCAGCGCGACCCAAAATTCCGCCGAGATTATTGTAGTAGGCGGCTGTCGGCTTGAGCGCCACGGCTTGCTTGTACGCGTTGGCGGCATCGTCGGGACGACCCGCCGCTTCGTAGGCGTCACCCAAGCGAGCCAAGATCAGATGCATGTTGGGATCTTTCTCCGGAGCGCCCGCCTTTGCGGCTTCCAATTCAGTTACGGCTTTGCCGGAAAGATCGGTCACCTGCGTTTTCAAAGCGTCGCGCTGGTCGGCCGGAGCTTTGGCCAAATCAGCCTTGGCCTGACCGACTTGCCCAAGCAGAGCAATACCGGCGTCGAAGTGTTGCTTCATGCCGGTGAATTTTGCTTTATCCTCAGCTGCTTTTTTCTGCTGCTCGGCGGCTGCTGCGCTCTCTTTGCCGACGAGGTCCTTGAAATTCAGTGTGACTTTCGGCGTGTCAGCACCGCGCACCTGAACCTGCGCCGCCTTATAGGGCTGGTTCGGCGCTGGAAGATCAACGATCAGCGAGTAAATCCCGGAACGCAGTCCGCGAATTGTAAAGTTGCCGTCTTTATCGGATTTCGTCGTGGTCTTGCTTCCCTGATCGCTGACGGCTTCGATCGTCATATCCGCCCACGGCTTGCCGGCGACGTCCAGAAGCTGGCCGTTAATGACGCCGTCGAGCTGCGCGGAAGCGCGCGGCGCAAAGGCGAATGCCAATGCCATCACAAACATCACAGCCAATACGACAATCCTGTTCCCGTTGGACCGCGAAGCGGTCAAGTCCATTGGCTTCATACTCCACTCTCCTTTGTTACAGGAAACTTCTACCCGGAAGTCGCCCTGCTGGCACGCGCCTATTATCCCCATTTTCAGGCGGATTCCAAGCCTTCAGGGCCGCACCGAAGCGACGCGTTGGTACGGAATTGGATCGGGGATGCCCGCTTCGGCGAATGCCCGCAGCCGCAACAAGCAACTGTCACAGATTCCGCAGGCTAAATCCTGCCCCTGGTAGCACGACCAAGTTAGATGCAACGGCGCGCTCAATGCGATGCCGTGGCGGATTATCTCGCTTTTCTTCAACGTGATAACCGGCGTGACTATCTCGATTTTGGTTTCCGGCCGAGTGCCAACTCGAACCACTTCCTGAAACGCCTGATAGTATTCCGGCCGGCAATCCGGATACCCGGAGCTGTCTTCCGCGACCGCTCCAATGTAAATCGCGCCGGCACCGATAGCCTCCGCCCAACTGACCGCCACCGACAGGAAATGCGCATTGCGGAACGGAACGTAGGTGACTGGAATGCTGGTGCCGTGGGTTCCGGCTGAGTTCAAATCATTTTCCGGAACGGCGATGCTCTCGTCCGTGAGCGCGGAACCACCGATCACACGAAAGTGATCGAGGTGCACCACCAAACGATCGTGGGCTGCAACCTTGTAAAAATCAGCGATCTCGCCGAAGGCGCGGCGTTCCCGATCCTGTGTACGTTGCCCATAGCCGGCGTGAAGAAATGCGACATTCGCAGGTCCGTGGTCTTCACGCGCAATTGCGGCGCTGACGCACGAGTCCATGCCGCCGCTCAACAGCACTACCGCTTTGCGTGCATCCACCATTCTTGTCTAAACGCCTTTCGTGGCGGGATGCCACACAAATTTGTGTAACTGCAATCCCAGGCGCACCGGCAATTCATCCGCCAGGATCCACTCCACCAGTTGGCGCGGTTCGAGGCCCTGCCATTTGCCATCCGGATCGTCGAAAACCGGCGAGAACAAGACCTGGCGCACCCGTGCGGCGAGCTGATGTTTGGCCGTGAATTCGCGCGCAAATTCGTAGTCGCGCCGCGAAGACAGAACAAATTTCACTTCGTCCTCGAGGGTCAGTGCATCCAGGTTGTTCATGTCGAAAGTATCCGCTTCACCTGAATCCGGGCATTTCACATCCACGATCTTGATGACTTTTTTTGGCAGGCGGTCAATGAAACGCTCACCGCTGGTTTCGATCATCACTGTGTAGCCCGCGGCCAGTAGTTTCTCAGCCAGCGGATAAATCTCTTCCTGCAGCAGCGGCTCGCCTCCGGTCAGCTCTACCAGCGGAACAGCGGCCGATGTGGACGCCAATGCGTCCTCACGCCGGCCGGCAAGTTCATCGACTTGAGCCATGACTTCCTCGATGGCCATCTTCTTGCCGCCGTGAAACGCGTATGCGGTATCGCACCAGGTACAGCGCAAGTTGCAACCGGTCAGCCGCACAAAGACACAGGGCAGGCCTGCGCGAGTGCCTTCTCCCTGAATCGATTTGAAGATTTCAGTGATGAACATGAAGCAGATCCAAACTATGAGGAACTTGAGGTCAGCGCAGTGCAAATATGACCGCTACGCTGTCTCACGATTCATTCTGATATTGATCGTATGAAAACATAGGGTGGCACCCTGATCCGCTCTAAGTGCCTGGCCGATACTGCGCGCTGGTAGTATCGGTTTCCCAAACGACGGTGCCGGTGACCCGAGCTCCCGTCGGTAGATCTTTTAGATTCTGGGTGATCTGGTCATAAAAGTATTTGGCCATATTTTCCGCGGACGGATTCACGGTGCGAAAGGCTTCCAGATCATTCATGAACTGGTGGTCGAGACCGCCGATGATCTCGCGCATTACGTGTTTAAGCTGCGTGAAATCGCAAAGCAGACCGATGGAATCGAGTTGCGGGCCTTCCAGAGTTACCCTCACGCGATAGTTGTGGCCGTGCGGGTTCTCGCATTTGCCGCGATAGCCGCGCAAAGCGTGTCCAGCCGAAAACGTTTCTTCCACGCTGACTTGAAACATCGGATTCTCTATAACTCACGTTCCGCAGGTTGGGGAATGGCGCCTGCCGTTTGCTACTAGTTGCCCGATTCACCCTGGCTCAGGAACCGCTCCACGTCCGCCAAGTCTCGAGTTAGCCCATAAGGCGGTAGCGATTCCAGGAAAATTTTACCATAGGGCATGCGTTCAATCCGGCTATCCAGCAGCGCCAGAACGCCGCGATCGGTTTTGGTGCGGATCAGGCGCCCGAAACCCTGCTTCAACGCGAGGACTGCCTGGGGCACCTGGAATTCGGAAAAGGCGTTGCGGCCCTCCTCGTTGAGGGCGTTGACGCGCGCGGCGACGATAGGATCGCTGGGCACTGCGAATGGCAAACGATCTACGATCACGCAGGAGAGCTGGTCGCCAGGAACATCGACGCCTTGCCAGAAGCTGGAAGTGGCGAACAAGACCGCACCGGGAGTGTTCTTGAAGCGCTCCAGCAACACCGATCGCGGCGCGGTGCCTTGCAGCAGCAAAGGAAACTTCACGCGCAGACGAACACGTTCGAACAAATCCTTCATCTGCGCATAGCTGGTGAAAAGACAAAAAGCGCGCCCCTGGCTCAGCTCCAGCAATGTCACGATTTCGTCCGCGGCGGATGCGGCGAAACCCGGGCTGCGCACATCCGGCAACAACCGCGGCAAATAGAGCAGCGCCTGGTGCGCCCAGTCAAACTCCGGAGGCAAGGCGCTTTCCTTGGAGTGGTCAAGCCCAACGCGGTGGCGAATGTATTCGAAGCGGCCGCCAACCGTGAGCGTCGCGGAAGTCAGCACCACAGTGTCGAACTGCTCGAAAAGCCGCTCGCGCAAAATCTGGCTGACATCAATCGGCGTCGCGGCGAGGAACACGCCTTTATTCCGGCGTTCGAACCAGTAGACGAAATTCCGCTCGTTGGATTCGAAGAGGAAAGTCATCTCCTGGCGAATTTCGAAACTGCGGCGTGCCAGGCGCGTCAATTCTTCGGGCTTGGAGGTGAGCGCTGCAAATTCGGTTTCGAGGCCCTTCAAAGCGGTGGTTAACGCGTCGTAGGGCTCGCGATGCTGCTCGAGAAAAGCCTCGCGCTCGTTGCGAGAAAATGGAAAGCGGCCGTCCCGAGCGGGAAAAGAGTCAAAGAAAGCGCGCGATTTTTCGCGAATGCGCTGAGTCCGCCGCAGCAATGCTGCCGAGCCGAGCTTGAGGAGGCGCAGCATCTGATCTGCATCGCGGGCCAGCTCTTCGAAGCGGTAATTCGATATCTGCCGGCCGAAATAATCGCTGGCAGTATCTTCCATCTCGTGAGCTTCATCGAAGACCACCGCGGAATATTCCGGGAGAATGCTGCCAAAATCGTCCTGCTTGAGCGCGAGGTCCGCAAAAAACAGATGATGGTTGACGATGATCAGATCGGCTTCTTTGGCGCGCTGATGCATGGCGGTCACGAAGCATTCGTTGAATTGCGCGCATTTCTGACCGGTGCAGGTATCGCGTCGCGCGTCCAGCCGCGCCCACAGGTCGGAATCGTCCGGCAAAAAGGTCAGCTCCGCGCGATCGCCGGTTTCGGTCAGCTTCGACCAATCCTGAATTTGGCGGAAGGCGTCGATTTCGTCCATGCCCTTGAGCATCGGCTGATCGACCATCTGATGCGCCTTGATGCGACACAAAAAATTGGAGCGGCCCTTCATGACCGCGACTTTCAGATCGGGTGCGAAATGTTTTTGCAAAAACGGAATGTCTTTCTGGAATAGCTGCTCCTGCAGCGATTTTGTCGCGGTGGAAACGACCACACGGCGTCCGCTGCAAATCGCGGGAAGCAGATAGGCGAGAGTTTTGCCGGTCCCGGTGCCGGCTTCCACGATGGCATGATGGTGCTTCTCGAAAGCATCGTGGACCAGCTCGGCCATCTCGAGCTGCGCGCGGCGATGCTCGTAGCCGCCGATCATGCAACGCTCCAGCAACCCGCCCGGTCCGAAGACGTCGTGCATGGAAACTTTTCCGGCTGGAATTGTGGAAGCGGAGCCCGTGCTTTCCGCGACGTCTTGCGCTGCGAATTCGTGGCCCACCGTCGGATCATCTTCCACGGGAACGTACACGCGATCGGAATTCGAATGAGTCGCGGAAATCGGCGTGGGCTTCGCAATATTCGCGAGCTTCGCCGATGTGTCGCGCCGTTCACGCCGCTCTGCAATGGAGATTACGCGTTTCGCCAAATCCGCCCCGCACACCTGTACGCATG
>Ga0136846_1217007_pt1 | contig 15393 bp, 21 predicted proteins | sample HopSoiMetagenom2_FD_96841 | JGI IMG/M metagenome (GOLD analysis project Ga0136846, IMG submission 96841) | Grasslands soil microbial communities from Hopland, California, USA - 2 Assembly 2016 (version 4) | ecosystem: Environmental > Terrestrial > Soil > Grasslands | place: USA: Hopland... | reverse complement strand
GGTCTTTGCGGAGCGACGGCCATGTTGCCGCTCGCCGTGCGTGCGCAGCCGACGCCTGCACCGAGTGTTCCCCTTGCAGCCCGCGTCGGGCTCCTGACCTTCAATACGCCCGAAGCAAGCGTACCGTTCCGCGACGAACTCTTGCAGGGCCTTAAAGAGCTTGGGTATGCTGAAGGGCAGAACCTAACGTTGGTGGCGCGATATGCGCGCGATGATCCGCAACAGGTCGTGCCGCTAGCGCAGGAGCTCACGCGCTCGGGCATCAACTTGCTCGTTGTCACCGGCGCCGCGACACCTGACACCTTACAGGCGGTTCGCGAGGTGCCGGTCGTGTATGTCTTCAGCGGCGATCCTGTGGCCGCCGGATGGGCCACCTCGCTCGCGACCCCCAATGAGGGCGCGACCGGCATGACGTGGCTCTCAATCGAGCTGAACGGAAAGCGCATCGAATTGCTGAAGGAAGCTCTCCCGGAGCTGCGGCGCCTCGCCATCCTCTCGAACCCGCTACATCCTGGCGAGGACATGGAGATCGCCGAGTGCCGCAAGGCCGCTGCTGCCCTCGGGATTGAGCTCCTGTACCTGGCCGCCCGCGACGGTAACGAGCTCGAGGCGGCTTTACAGCGGATCGATGCGCAAGGTGGCGCGGACGCGATCCTCGCGTTGCCCGACATGCTGATGGTAGCGAAGCGCTCGCACATAATCGAGTTCGGGACCGAGCGCCGAATACCGGTGATTTCCGGCTGGGCGCGGTTCGCGCACAGTGGCGCGCTCCTGACCTACGGCCCCAACCTGCCCAAATCGCTTCGGCGCTTGGCGAGCTATGTGCACCGCGTGCTCACGGGGACGAAGCCCTCGGCGCTACCGATCGAGCAACCGACAACGTTCGAGCTCGTCATCAACCTGAAGGTCGCTACGGCCCTAGGCCTCACTATTCCCCCCACGCTCCTCGCCCGCGCCGACGAGGTGATCGAGTGAGGAGGCGGGTGTTCGTGTGTGGACTTGCGAGCGCTGCCGCCGCTCCCTGCCTCGCGCTCGCGCAGGACCGGGCGAAGGTCGCGCGCATCGGCTATCTCGGACTGGCTCCCGCCGCGGGCTTCGCGCCGCGGGTCGAGGCGTTGCGCGCCGGCTTGCGCGACCTCGGCTACGTGGAAGGCCGAAACCTGAGCCTCGAGTTCCGCTGGGCGGAGAGCCCGCTGGAAATGCCGCAGCTCGCGGCAGAGCTGGTCCGCGCGGGCGTGGATGTGATCTTCGCGCCCTCCTCGACGGAAACGGGGGCCGCGCTCGAGATGACCAAGACGGTGCCTGTGGTCTTCACGCATGCCGATCCAGTCGGCGTCGGCCATGTGGCGAGCCTCGCGCGACCCGGCGGCAATGCCACCGGCACGACGATGCTCCTGACCGATCTGGTAGCGAAGGAACTGGAGGTGTTCAAGGAGGCGCTCCCGCAGGCGAGGCGGTTCGGCGTGCTCTTCGCCTCGACCGCGCCCTCGCACGTCCTCGCGCTCGAGGCCGCCGAAACGGCCGCTCGACAACTTGCCGTCGCGCTGCGCTACGCTCCCGTGCGTAGCGAAAGTGATTTGCGCGATGCCATTCCGAGCATGGCGCAGGACGGTGTCGACGGGCTCATGGTCTTTGCCACGCCGCTGATGGTCTCGACGCGCGCGCGGATCGCCGAGCTTGCGATCAGGCATCGGCTGCCGACTGTGTTCGGGGCCAAGGACAACGTACTGGCCGGCGGCCTGATGAGCTACGCGCCAGACATTCTCGATCTCACCCGCCGGGCTGCGAGCTACGTCGACAGAATTCTCAAGGGCGAGAGGCCCTCCGACCTGCCGGTGGAGCAGGCGACCCGATATGAGCTTACGATCAACCTCAACACAGCCAAGGCGCTCGGCCTGACGATCCCGCCGACCCTCCTCGCCCGCGCCGACGAGGTGATCGAGTAGCGCGAGCAATCACAGCTTTCTCTACCCCACCAAATGCCGCAAGATCGCTGAGGCAAAGGCCGAAGAGGCGCTCGGAGGAAATCATGCTGGTCCTGACCGAGGAGCAGATACGTCCGCTGCTTTGCTGGGACGATCTGATCCCGGCAATGGAAGCTGCGTTGGCGGCGTTCTCGGAGGGCCGCGTCATCCAGCCCGTGCGCAACATGATCACAATTGAGGAAGGCAGACGCTATCTGGGCGTAATGCCTGCCGTGGCCGAAGCCGCTATGGGACTGAAGCTCGTCAGCTTCTATCCTGGCAATTCTGGAACAGACGTTCCAACTCACCTTGCCACGATCATTCTTTTTCGACCCGACACGGGTCAGCCCCTCGCAGTGCTCGATGGCCGACTGATCACCGAAATGCGCACTGCGGCGGTTTCGGCGGCGGTCACGAAGCACCTGTCAGCACCTGAAAGCCGAGTACTTGCTCTTCTTGGAAGCGGGGTCCAGGCCCAGGCTCATCTGGAAGCGCTCTCTCGCGTCCGCCAGTTCGAGGAGGTGCGCGTCTGGAGCCGCACTCCAGATCACGCTCGGAAATTCGCGGAGCGGCACAAGGCGAGAGCCCTTGACGCCGAGACCGCCGTACGAGGCGCAGACGTAGTGGTGACGGCCACCAATGCGCTTCAGCCAATCCTCAAGGGCGGATGGCTGAAGCCCGGTGCCCACGTCAACTCAGTTGGCTCACCCCGGCCTACTTGGCGTGAGTTGGATGATGAAGCGATGCGGTGCACTCTTGTCGTGGATTCGCGGGAGGCTGTGCTGAAGGAATCGGGGGATGTGATCCTCTCGAACGCCGACATCTACGCCGAAGCTGGAGAGATTTTCTCAGGAGCAAAGAGGCCCAGCGCGACAGACACGACTGTCTTTAAGTCAGTGGGCATAGCCGCGGAGGACATTGCCGCAGCCATGCTGGTCTATGGGCAAGCGGCTGTGGCTCGGCTCGATGACTATCGGATACGGGGTTCGTCCGAAGGACTTGCTTCCACGCTGCTCGCCCGCACCAACGAGGTGATCGAATGAGACGGCGGGTCTCGGACACTAGTGCCGAGGAGCCCGTAACGGCAACAATCGACATCGCGGGAATCTGAGCGCACAATCCAGCTAAGCCGCGTCTCTCCAGACTGCGACCCACCGAGGTGCCCAGATGAGGCGGCGCGATGTCTTGGGTTGGCTCGGCAGCGCAGCCGTCGTCCACCCGCTCTCAGTCCGCGCGCAGCAGGCGCGGAAAATTCCACGGATTGGGTTTTTAGGAGCCATCTCCGCACCCCGCTACGTTCGCCAAGTGGAAGCGTTGCGTTCGGGGTTGCGGGACCTTGGCTATTTCGAGGGCGAATGCAGCCGGGCGGGAATATCACGGGACTTGCGCATTTTAGCCCTGAGCTCAGTGTGAAGCGCCTCGAGATTCTTACACAATCGCTTCCGCACCTGAAGCGGGCAGCGATCCTGCTGAACCCCGACAATGCTCTTGCTAAACCCATCCTTGTTGCGGTGGAGGCCGCAGCAAACTCGTTCGGGGTGGCGGTTCAACGGGTGGAGGTGAGCGGGCCGAGTGAATTCTCGGGCCTATTGTCTTCGCTCGCGAACGTTGAAGGCCTTGTGGTCGTCGATGACGCTATGCTGATTGCACATGCGCAAGCAGTCGGCGAACTGGCTTCAAGCCAAGGCGTTCCCGCCATCGGTTTCACGGAATTCGCACACGGCGGGGGTTTGCTGGGCTACGGAGTGAACTTCCTCCTCATGTTTCGCCGCGCGGCGGTTTTCGTGGATCGCATTCTCAAGGGCGCACGGCCAGCCGATCTGCCGGTGGAACAGGCCACTCACTTCGAACTCGTGATCAATATGAAGACCGCGAAAGCGCTCCGCCTGACGATTCCTCCCACGCTCCTCGCCCGCGCCGACGAGGTGATCGAATGAGGCGGCGGGAGGTCGTTGCCGGGGTGGCGGCAGCGGCATGGCAGCTCGAGGCGCGCGGCGAGCAACCGCCGGTCCCGGTGGTCGGGTTTCTAAGTGGCAGATCGCAGGAGGATTCGGCCGGTGATGCCGCCGCGTTCCGCCAAGGTTTGAACGAAATGGGCTATGTCGCGGGCCGCAACGTCGTGCTCGAATACCGCTGGGCCGAGGGCCGAAATGAACGGCTGCCTGAGCTAGCGGCCGACTTGGTCCGGCAAGGAGTGGCGGTGATCGCCGCCGTGGGCGGTAACAATTCGGCCCTGTCCGCAAGAGCCGCGACAGCTACCATTCCCATCGTGTTCACGAGCGGCGCCGACCCTATCAAGGTCGGCTTGGTCGCTAGCCTCGACCGCCCAGGTGGGCTTGTGACGGGCGTCAGCTGGTTTGCCGCTGAATCCGTGTCCAAGCTGCTGGAACTTTTGGGCTACCTGGTGCCGAACGTCGCGCGTGCGGTGCTGCTGGTAAATCCCTCAAGCCCGGAACTCGCCGGACAGCCGGAGACGGCGCAGCAGGCGGCGCGGGCGCTGGGCTGGCACCTGCAGCTCATCGAAGCCCGAAGCGACAAAGAGATCGATACGGCGTTCGCGGACGCGAAGCGCCAACGCGCCGATGCCCTCGTCGTCAGTGCGGATCCGTTCTTTCTCACCCGCCATCAACAAATTGTTGAGCAGGCGGCTCGCCACCGGCTCCCGACGAGCCATTTCGCACGCGAATTCGTAAAGGCCGGCGGCCTAGTCAGCTACGGCAACAGCCTTCCGGACGCGTATCGACGCGCAGGCGTCCAGACCGGCCGTATCCTCAGGGGCGCCAAGCCGGCCGAGCTCCCAGTCGACCGCGCTACAAAATTTGAGTTGGTGATCAATCTCAAGACAGCCAAGACGCTCGGCCTTGACATTCCGCCGACGCTGCTCGCGCTTGCCGACGAGCTGATCGATTAGCTCAGCGTCGCTCGTAATCCGGGTTCTTCACCTTCACCCAACTGGGGCACCGGCCGGACTTTTAGCGGTCACCGCCGCTCGTACTCCGGGTTCTTCACCTTCACCCAACTGAAGCACCGGCCGGACTTTTAGCGGCTGTCAGCCCGCTTCGAGATGATGCCTTCGCGGCCCATTGCGGCAGGCGTGGCGAAAGATCGCCTCGCCGTCCTGAACGTCCATGTGGTCGCTGTAGAGCAGCCCGGCCCGCTTGAGGTGCCGTCCGGCGAGGCCAACACAGCGGCGGTGATCGCGACCATTTCGGCCGACCAGTCCCGGCACCACTAGGTGCACGCGATTCGCCATAAAGACCTGGCAAAGCCGTTTCCTCTGGAACGGATATGCTACAGATAAGCGCCGGCTTTCAGGAGGGCAGTGACATGCTGAAATGCGTCACGATAATCGTCGGGTACCTCATGCTCGTCACAGCCGCGCTAGCGCAGGCTACGCCCACCACGATCACAGACGTCCTCTGGGTTTGGATCATCGCGGGAATCATTATCGTCGGCGGCATCATCTGGTGGTACATGAAGCGAGGCCGTGGTCCTCGCGTTTAGCTTTCGGCGTTCACTTAGAGAGAGCGCAGCGCGAGCTGCGTCGGCGGCTTCACCGCCCAGCCGCCTGTCGGCCACTTAGCTCAACGACGATCTTCGCGCCTTCGCCGACCTCGCCGAGAGCTTGCAGCACCTTGGCCCGGATCTGTTCCTGACGGGCAACGCTAGGGCTCGTCACCGTGATCTGCAGCTGATCTGGCTCTTCCTTTGTTACGTAGTTGGTCCTGAAGCCAGCGATCACGCCAGTGGACACGAGGCCATTGAGGGCGACGTTTATCAGACCGCGCCTGGAGCTATTGCCCTTGGGCACTCGGTTCCTCCCTTGTCAGTAGCGTGATCGGCCTTTACTGAGGAGGCCCGCCTTTCTGGTCAACCCCGTTCGGCGGCGGCTCCCACTCCAGGATGATCCTGGTGACCAGCAGAGCCATAACGGCGGCGGTGATCGCGACCATTTCGGCGGACCACCGTTGCGGCTCCACAGCCGGACGACGTCGCCGTCCTTGTGAGCGACGATCCTGAAGCCGTCGTGCTTGAGCCTCGTGGATCCCACTTAGAGCCGGTCGGGACCTTCAGGGAGAGGACGGGCTTGCAGGGTGGAGATGCCCGGCGGCTGGCGCCGGTGCCGGGGCGAACGCATCAACATGGGCGGTGCGCAGCCGTTACACGGTCGCCATGAGGCGCCGAAGCACGCGCCGTCCCTCTTTGGTGATCCCTGCACCTGCGGGCCGATCCTCGGCGAGGCCGTACTTCTTCAGGTGCTGAAGGGCGAGCCAATCCAGCTCGCTAACGATATCGGCAGCGTTTTCCATGGATCTATCCCGGTCGGCGCCGCAGCGCAGTGCGGCGGCGTGGCGTACGGGCGCCGCCGCTCCTCGCGTGAGAGATAGGCGTATGAACCGGTGCTCCCGAGTAGCCCAATGGAATCGACAGTGGCGGCAGTTAGTCGTGAGAGGAGGTGCCGCAGGCCGCTCACATCGACCCGTCCGTTCGCGTCAGACGGCGTGATCGGAAACGCCGAGAGCCCTGTCAGGAATGCCATTGCCGCCTCTCCTACGCGCCGACAAAACACGTTCTATAGCCGCGCGCTCGGCAATATTCGAGATCGTAGCGGATAGGTAGTTGTCGCTCAAGATTGCCTGAAAGGCAGCACGCCCGCCGTGCGGCTGTGCAGATGTTTGCTGCTCCCGGTCTAAATACCAGCATGTCTCCGCAGTTTACCCCCGAGCAGATCATCGAGAGGATCGCTGCCCGCACCGGTTTGCAGCCGGGCTTCCTGACCAGCGCCCGCCGAGCCGCAACGCCCTACACCGTCGATGTCACCGGCCTAACGGTCACCAATCTTCAGCAGCGCTTCTCGTGGGAGATGCAGGGCCGGGTGCACTGGTGCAAGGACCCCATCAACTGTCCCGGAGGGTTCGAGGTTCAAGCGCTGCATCAGAATGGCTTGGAGGTCGGCAGGACCTTCCGCTTCGCCACTCTGAGCGATGGCACCCATTTCAAGATGCGGTTTCCTACTGTCCTCTGAGCCGCGCGCCGCGTGCTCATCCCAGACGCATGGGCATGATAAACTCGACCTCGGCCATTTCACCCCGAGGCATGCACCATGCAGGAGTATCTCGCACCCGGCATTTACGTCGTGGAGGTCGAATGGCGAGCTAAGCCGATTCCCGGCGTTCCAACCCGCATCGACGATGAGGAACTGCGCGCCATAGCCCTCATCATACGCGAGCGCTTGGCGCGCTTCAGTCCGCAGTGGACTGACTTCAATGACAGCGATCCTGGCGTGACCCTGCTCGAACTCTTCGCGTTTCTCACCGAGTCGCTGCTGTATCGTGAGGGACGCCCATCAGAGCGCGGGAGGCGGCAAGCTGGTCGATTGGCAGCAGGAGCGCTGGCTCTTCTCATCGACCAAGAGCCCGCCCCTGGTCGAATACTAAGATATGTGAAGTTTCTATGTGGCTGGAGGGCGCGCCTCGTTCGTCTAATCGCAAGGAGGCAGCCGTGATGGAAAGGGGGCTGAGTTCGCATGAGATGCCATCATGCGAAGAGGCACGGCATAGGCTCGATGGCATGTTCAGGGTGCGACGCTTGCGACGCGCGGTAGCCCGCCCCCTTCAAGGGTGATGCGACCTTCTGCGGCTTCAGTGTGAATCTCACCGCCTGCCCGCTCTGTCCGCCTGAATGGACGGTCACGGTCGGCTCGACTGCGGCGTAGATCGCTCCTGCCAATTCATCAGCTTCGATGTTTGCTAGGGTTATCGGCCAGCGCCGGAACGCCTCCTCGAACTCCTCGCAAGTGATCGCGTCCAAGCTAACGACGCCGCGCAGCCGTCCGTCTGCGCCCAGCCATACCTGCATGGCCACCTCCCGCCACCAGCGACATTCCCGCCGCTTGTGATCGACGAGGTTCCGAGCAGCCGTTCGCCAGCTTCGAAACTGCTCGTGCGAGAGCGTAGTGTCGAACTCCACCGCGAACAGCCGTCGAGGGTTGGTGGCGAGGATCGTCCTCGCGGCACGACGGGCGTATCGCGCGCTGCATCTCGGGCAACTTGGGTTGGGCGGTTGATGGCGGCGGCAGCCTCGCATGCATTGATTTATCGTATCGCGTTCGGCGCGTTATGGCCCTCCTCGTGCCTATCATCCGAAAGTGGAACTTGCCTTCGCGAAAAACCCTCGAAACCATGTCCCCGCGCTGCTACGGCAGTACGCCAAATCACGAAAAGCAGCGACGGGAGCCGGGGGCAAGGATGACCAAGGACGATAACGAGGGCAGAAGGCACTCACCCAAGACTGTAGGGCGCTCAAGGATCGAAAAAAGGAAGCGACAGCGGCTGGAGGATAAGCCCGCATCTCCGCGACAAGTGGTGGTGCAGGGGCGCACGATTTCGCTGCCAGGGCTGCGCTACCTGGACGACCCTAATGACGGCTGAAGCGTCGTGAAGATTGGGATTATCGGCGCAGGCAACATCGGCCAGACGCTTAAGGCCATGTTGGCGAGTGTCGATGGCGTGACGAGCGTGAGCTTGGGCGACAACGGGGGAGGCGGCGACACGCACGTCGATGCTGGGACCGGTGAGCACCTCGGGGCATTCGTGAGCCAGCACGACGCCATTGTGAACGCCCTGCCGTTCCACCTCAACCAGCGAGTTGCCAGTGCCTGCGCCGAGGCGCGACGGTCCTATTTCGACTTCTCCGAGGATGTTGAATCGACCTCGTTCGTGAAGGGCCTCGCTGAGAATGAGAAGGAGCTTGTCTTCGTTCCTCAATGCGGCCTCGCCCCCGGAGCCGTGAACATTATCGGCGCTTCTTTGATCGCCTCGCTCGACGGAGTGCGGTCGCTCGAATTGCGAGTCGGGGCGCTACCGCTCTCAGCCAACAACGAGATGAAGTACTACCTCTCCTGGTCGTCCTCCGGTCTCGTAAACGAGTACATCAAGCCCTGTGATGCGCTCTATCGTGGCGAGCCGATCAAGACCCTTCCCCTCGACGGGCGGGAGAACATCGTGCTCGACGGTGTTGCCTATGAGGCTTTCAACACGTCGGGCGGTGTCGCCACCATGTGCGAGACCTATCGAGGACGGATTGACGAATTGAATTACAAGACGATCCGCTACCCCGGTCATCTCGACCACATGCGATTTGTGATCCACGACCTCGGGCTCGGCTACCGGCCCGATCTCCTGACGCAGATTTTCGATCAGGCGGTGCCCGCGACCATCCAGGACGTGGTGCTCATCTACGTGAACGCAGTCGGCACTCGCAAAGGCGGGCTCACTCAGCGTTCGTACATCAAGAAGGTGAAGGCGCAGGAACTCTTCCCGGCCACCGCGATCCAGACGACAACCGCTGCCGGGATGGCTGCTGTCATCGAGCTATGGATCAAGGGTGAGCTTAAGCCCGGCTTCGTCCGCCAGGAGGAGATCGCGTTCGCGAAGTTTGCGAAGACGAAGTGGGGCGCGGCTGTATACGGGTAGCGCCGGTCCGTGCGGCCCCCCAGGCGACGGAGAACGTGGTAGACCTCCTTGCTCCGGAGGAACGCCATGCTGCCGATTAAACGCACCAACCTCGAACGCTTTGATGTGCCGCAAGGCGACTATGAGACCGTGATCATGCTGGTCGAGGTTCCGCCACAGGTGAACACCGGCCTTCACACTCACCCTGGCTTTGACGCCGCCTATCTGATTGAGGGTGACTTGACGGTGCTCGTGCAGGGTCAGCCGAGCAAGCCGATTAAGCCCGGCGAATCCTGGCGCGTGGCTCCAGGCGTGATCCACGAGGTAAAGGCCGGAAATCAGGCCGCGAAGGTGGTCGCCATTTATGTCGTGGAGAAGGGCAAGCCGCTTGCGACACCGCACACAGCCGCAGGCCCGTGAATTCGTTGGGCAAAGACGGCGCTTGCTTCAGGAATGAGCGAGACAACGCTCAGCATGGAACGTGATTAACTCGCCAGCTACCCTGTTCAGAGCGTGCGACAACATAAACACCTCTGCCTCGTTGACATTCCGTGCATCGCGCCACACGTGCCTCACGCGAACACCAGTTCAAAGGAGTAAGTTCGATCATGGCACGTAGCCAATCCTCACAAGCTAACACTGCTGTTATCCGTCGCGCACTCGCCACCGCTCAGAAAGAGATCGAGCGTGCTGAGCGCACATTCCATCAAACCATTCGCGCTTATGCGAGCAGGCCAGTCAGAGCCGCTCAACGCTCGAACACGACCACTTCTAGGATTAGCATTCCTGTCCGCTCAGGTGCGGGCAAGCCTGCGCCAGTTCAGACTGCGATCACGAGGGTGCTGAGCAAGCGCCGGAGAGGTCTCACTATGGAGCGCCTGCAAGACGCCCTTCCGCAGTTCGACCAGAAGTCCCTTCTCAACGCGACCTTCGCGATGCGGCAGAAGGGTCTGGTGGAGTTCGACCGGAGTGGCGAGGGACGCGGCGTTTACCGCTGGCAGGAATGAGCCACTCATCAGCAATGATTACGTGAAGGGGACCATTCGGTCCCCTTTTTCGTTCCCGCTCGCCCTCTTGTCCGCCCGGCGCACCTCATCCGGCTGAATCGTGGGCGGGCGACCTTTGTAGGTGCGCTCGTGCTTGGGCTTCCTACGTCGATCTCCTGGATGCGGCGGATGGTTCCATCTGGCGTTCGCGGCGGATGTTGGGCGTTCGCTAAGGCCGGTGAGCTTGCGGGGTCGTTCAGGTCGGCGGGTCAGGCACGCTGAGATCAAGGTGCGTTGGGAGGCGCGGATTGACCCGAGCGCCCCTCTCCTCCCGGCGGCCCTGAAACCAGCGCTCGCACGAGGAAAGGTAAGGTAACCACACTGCTCTGCTTGACGCTGCGTAAGCTCTTCGGCATCAGGCGGCCATGCTCGCCCGCGCAGGCCAAGCTCGAAACCGTCACCGGCTGTTCGTCGCAAATTATCCTCATGAAGCTGGCGCATGTACTTGCGCCTAGGCGTATGGAGTGGTGGGTCGGCACCCCGCTCGCGCAGTGGCTACCGTCGGCGCGCCCAGCGGAACACGAGGTAGCGGCTCTGAGCACGGCTCAATGGGAAACACAGGAGGGCGATAGGGCTGGATTGACGCGCCGCAGCTTCGGACTTCTCGCGCCAGGAATCATTGGTTTCGGGGTCATGTCAGGCGCGAGCGCGGCTGAAGATCGTTTCTTTGACTCCGCAGGCGTTCGCATCCACTACATCGAGCAGGGAGCAGGCGAGCCCGTCGTGCTGATCCACGGCTACACTGTTGACCTGAAGGAGCAATGGATAACGACGGGAGTTTTCCCCGCACTGGCTGCTTCATTATCGAGTGATTGCGCTCGACGCGCGGGGGCACGGGCTCTCGGACAAGCCGCACGAGCGCTCCGCCTATGGGCCTGAAATGGGTCTCGATATCGTTCGTCTTCTTGATCACCTCGGCATCCGTCGTGCGCACATTGTCGGCTACTCGATGGGCGCTCACATCGTTGCCCAGCTTGACCACCCATCCGGATCGGTTCATCACCCTCATACTCGGCGGTGCTTCCGGTCGCCGGAACTGGTCAGCGGATGACCAGCATCGTGTCGATGTGGAATCCGCCGAGATGGACGAAGGCATGCTGCGCTCGCAAATCCTTCGCCTCTGGCCCAAGGATCAACCGCCGCCTTCCGATGAAGTCATCCGGCAACGCTCTGCCGAGCGCATGGCAGGCAACGACCCGAAGGCCCTTGCCGCAGTACGACGCTCGAACCCAGACCAAATCGTCACCGAAGCGCAGATGCGCGCCGTGAACGTGCCCGCCATCGGGATCGTCGGGACTGCTGACCCCTACCTGCGTGAGTTCGAGCAGCTAAAGTCCGCAATGCCGCAGCTACAGCTTGTCACGATAGAGGGAGCCTCTCACGGCAGTGCACCGGGCAGACCGGAGTTCATCCAAGCGCTCAAAGCGTTTCTCGCAGCGCATCCTGCTGCACCTGAGCGTCCCATCGGGAGAATCCCACCACGTCGGCGGCAAGGATCGCTGCGAGACGGCGAGTGGTCATTCGGGGAGACCTAACGCACGGAAGGCTTCTCCGAACTTCGCCTTGATGAAATCGCTTCCTGGCGTGCGATCAAGGAGGCTTCGGACTGTAAGACCTGGGAAGGCTTTGCCAAAGGCAGCAAACGTGCGGCGCGCCTCTTCTGTGCGCCCAGCGTAAAAAATAGGAAGCGCTAAGCAGACGGAAGGCCCAGAGTGCATCGGGCTTCTCGCTCAAGCCCTTCTCGATCCATTGAGCCGCCTTGTCGTACTCTTCCTTCTCAAAATGAGCCGCTCCGATCCCAATGAAGACGTTAAACATCAGAGGGTCCACCGGACTCAGACGCATAGCCCGTTCGAGATGCTGAATCGCCGTATCGGGCTGACGGATGTAGGCGTGCAGCCAGCCGCTGCGGTGCCATGCCCAAGCTGAGTTCGGGTCCAAAGCGAGCGCCTTGGCGATCAGTGCCTGGGCACGAGGGTATTCGCTCGCAATCGAGTACGCAGCACCCGCGCAGGTGAGGACTAGAGGATCGTTGTCGTCAATGCGAGCCGCATCCCGCGCCAGCGTCACCGCTTGGGCGCGATCCGCGTTGAGGTCTTTGGTTCTGAGGTAAGACAGGCGCTGTGCATAGCACCACCCGGCCACGGCTTTTGGCAGGGCATAGCTTGGATCAAGTTTGATCGCCTGTTCTGCAAGCCTCAGGCCGCCCTAGTGGTTTCTAAGTCCTGCGACCAGATCGCCGGAAGTGCGCGCATGATCAGATCGTACGCGGTGAGGCTTTCGGGCCGCTTGCGCCTCGCGCGCTCGATTTCGCTGACGGTGATACTCGGCTCCAACGCGCCAACGACAGCCTCAGTCACGTGGTCTTGCAGGTCGAAGATGTCAGACGCGTCGCCCTCATAGCGTTCACCCCAGACTTGATTGCCGCTCGTTGCGTCGATCAGTTGGGCGACGATCCGCAGGCGGCTACCGGATTTCCTGACACTGCCCTCGACCACGTATCGCACGCCGAGTTCCCGACTCACTTGGCGCGGATCAATCGCCCGTCCTTTGTAGGTGAAGCTGGAGTTTCGCGAGATCACGAAGAATGAGCGCACTCGCGACAACGCGGCGATGATCTCCTCAACGATCCCATCGGCGACGTGGCCCTGCTCGGGATCGCCACTCATATTCGTGAACGGCAGCACAGCAATCGACGGCCTGTCCGGAAGGGGTAACGGCTTCGGCTCGTTCTTCGCCTGAAGCGCTCCGCCGAGAGAGTAGACGCGCACTGGCCGGGCAATGTTCTTGACCTGCTGCTCGCCACGCTCTTGGAAAGAGCGGTCGATCTTCCCCGATACATGCCGATGAATTTCCTCAGACAGCCAGATGCTGCCCGGCTCGGCCATCTGCTCAAGCCGGGCAGCAATGTTCACCCCCTCACCGTAGATGTCGCCATCTGCCTCGATGATGATATCGCCGAGATTGATGCCCATCCGCAGCAGGAGACCGGTTTCGTTAGCGCCCGTCGCCTCTAGCACCTCCAACGCGCACCGGACCGCTTCGACGGGGCTGCCAAACTCACAGAGAAATCCATCGCCCGTGGTCTTAACCAGCCGACCACCTCGCTGCTTCACACGAGGCTCAATCACCTCTCGCTGAAGCACCTTCACCCTTGTGAGCGTCCCCTCCTCGTCCTTCTCCATCATCGCCGAGAAACCGACCACGTCGGCTGCAAGTATCGCTGCGAGGCGGCGGGTTGTCATTCGGGGAGACCAGCTTTCCGCAGGCCCTCGACATAGCGGTAGAGATATTCGCGGTTCATCGGCGGCAGTGGCTGGCACAAGAGGCATATCGTGAGGCCGGGCCACTCTCGGAGGAGTTCTTGAACGACCAATCGCGCCTCGTCGATGCAGCCAAGTTGAGCCAAAGCAGCGGCAAGCGCTGCTTCTCGTCGCGAAGTGAGGCTTGACCTCGGTTGGCGCATTGAGCGCCTCGCCCACTCTAGCGCTTTCTCATATTCCCCGAGGAATAGGTTGCCCTCTGCAATCGCCGCCATAAAACGACCAGCGTATTGATCATGCGGGCTCAGCCTGATCGCCGATTCGATGTGAGGGAGCCCTTCGTTCGCACGCCCATCGTAAAGGTGCGACATTCCGAGTAGGTACAAGGCCAGGGCCGAAGCTGGGTTAAGAGCCAGTGCTGTTTCCGCGTAGGACGAAGCAGTTCCATGGTCGCCGCTCATCATGTTGGCGCGAGCCAAGGCGCAGTAAGCTCCGGGGTCCTGGTTGTCCAAATTGACGGCTCGATCCGCGAGCCTCTTCGCCTCCAAACGATGAAACGCCACCTCGGACGATTGCCCGAAGAAGGTCTGGAAATAGTGGACCTCGGACAGAGCACACAGCGCGGGAACGAGAGTGTTGTCTAACTCCAGTGCGAGGTTGAAGAGACGCTCGGCTTCGGACACGTCATATTTTGTGCGCCGATAAAGATGCGACATGCCGCGCTGGTACCAGTCCCAGGCGGTCAGGCTTTCTGGCCGCTTCGCGCGGGCGCGCTCGCGCTCCGCTGCTCCTAGCTCCGGGACGACTGCGGCGAATATGCTCTCCGTGAGATCATCTTGAACCGCAAAAATATCTTCAAGTGCCCGATCATATCGTTTCGCCCAAATGTGAGTACCTGTAGCACCGTCAGTGAGTTGGGCCGTGAGTCTAACCCGACTTGTCTCTCGCCGGGCGCTCCCTTCCAGTACGTATGTAGCCTGAAGGTCGCGGGCAGCTTGCCGAACATCCTGAGCTTTTCGGTTGTAACCGAACACGGAATTTCGTGCCACCACGTGAATCCACCTAACGCGGGTGAGGGCTGTGATGAGGTCCTCTGTGATCCCGTCCGCAAAATATTGTTGTTCCGGGTTGCCACTTAAGTTTTCGAACGGCAGCACAGCCAGTGAGGGCCTGTCTACCACTGCGGAAGCACTGAGCAGGTTCCGAGTCGAAGCTATGGCCTGTGCTGGCAAGGGAGAAACAGAATAAGCCCTCACCGCCTCGTCAATGTTTTTGACCTGCTGCTCGCCCAGATCGGTGTAGGCCAGCGGCAGGGCCTTTCGGACATATCCATGGGCAGCCCCTGAGATCGCGATCCCTCCAGGCTCGGCTAAGCCTTCCAGGCGTGCCGCGACATTCACGCCGTCGCCGAGCAGGTCTCCTCCCCGCACCACCACGTCGCCGACATGGACGCCGATCCGGAACTGAAGGCGGCGATCCTCAGGCACGTCAGCATTCGCTTCCCCGAGCCCCTCCTGAACCGCCACCGCGCACTGGACGGCATTCACGGCGCTCGGAAATTCGGCCAGCACGCTGTCACCCGCCGTGTTGGCGATCCTGCCGCCATGCTCGGCGATAAAGCCGTCCATGACCGCGCGAGCAGCCGCCAGGGCGTGGAGGGTTCCGG
>Ga0136846_1214590_pt1 | contig 15398 bp, 14 predicted proteins | sample HopSoiMetagenom2_FD_96841 | JGI IMG/M metagenome (GOLD analysis project Ga0136846, IMG submission 96841) | Grasslands soil microbial communities from Hopland, California, USA - 2 Assembly 2016 (version 4) | ecosystem: Environmental > Terrestrial > Soil > Grasslands | place: USA: Hopland... | reverse complement strand
GTGCGCTTCGGGTTCGGCTTGACCTGGTCGGCCGCCGACATCAGGACCGACGAGACCTTGGGCGCCACGGTGCTGGTGACAGCCTCCGCGGCGTCTTCGAGCTTGGGCGCGACCCATTCCCGGGCGCCGGTCACGGCGTCCTCGACCTTGGGCGCGGCCCACTCCCGGGTGCCCTGCACGGTGTTCTCGAGCCGCGGCGCGGCCCATTCCCTGGCACCCTGAACGCCTTGTCGGACTCCCTGGACCGCTGTCGTTCCCGCTCGCTTCCCGGCTGGAATGGTCTGCGCGGCGACGACCGCGGCGGCGGCGGCGGCGACCGCAGCGCGTTCCTTCGCGCGGGCGCTGATCGGAGCCACTTCATCGGTGGTGCGGTTGGTCTTGGTAAGGGACACAGTAAAAACCTCCCGAGCGTGATCCCGTTCCCTCAGGCTTCCCGGGTTTGCTGGGTTCAATCATGCTGCGCTACCGGTACGGTGAGGACTGGAGGAGTTTTTACACCGGCGAAATGTCCGGGCACCAGGTGACCGGATGAGGAGTCAACCGCATGACAGACACGCTGACCGCGACGCTGCGCACCAATCAGGGGACGATTGTCATCCGTCTTTTCCCTGATCACGCGCCGAAGACGGTACGCAACTTCGTGGAACTGGCCGAGGGCGGCCGGGAGTGGACAGACCCGACCACCGGGCAGGTCACCACGAGCAGGCTGTACGACGGGACCATCTTTCACCGGGTTATCCCCGACTTCATGATCCAGGGCGGCGACCCGCTCGGATCCGGCCGCGGCGGCCCCGGCTACAAGTTCGCCGACGAGATCCACCCGGACCTGCGCTTCGACCGGCCGTACCTGCTGGCCATGGCCAACGCCGGGCCCGGCACCAACGGCTCGCAGTTCTTCGTCACGGTGGCGGCGACGCCCTGGCTGAACGGCAAGCACACCATCTTCGGCGAGGTCATCGAGGGTGCCGACGTGGTCGACACGATCAGCCGCCTCAAGACGGGCAGCCAGGACCGGCCGGTCGAGGACGTGACCGTCGAATCGGTCACGATCGAGCGCAGCACCTCTTAGCTGATTGGACCATGCCGTGAGCACGCCCAGCGACCCCGGTTCCGCCGGACAGGCCCGGCCGGACGGGGGCGCTCCCGGGACCGGCGGTGACCAGGACTTCCCGACCTGCTACCGCCATCCCGGGCGGGAGACGTACGTCTCCTGTGTCCGCTGCGGGCGGCACGCGTGCCCGGATTGCATGCGCTCGGCCTCGGTCGGCCAGCAGTGCGTGGAGTGCGTGGGCGAGGGCGCGCGCAGCACCCGCCAGGCCAGGACCACCTTCGGCGGCCGGCCGGCGGCCGGCTCCGTCGTCACCTGGACGCTGCTGGGCATCAACGTCGCACTGTTCCTGGCGGCCTGGGTCCGTCCCGGCATCGTCAACGACCTGGTGATGCTCGGCTACGCCTCGTACGGCTATGGCTCCCCCCTGCACGGCGTGGCCGCGGGCGAATGGTACCGGCTGATCACGTCCGCGTTCATTGTCCCGGGGGCCGGCCTGAACGGCCTGGGGCTCATGGACATCCTGTTCAATATGTGGGCGCTGGTGGTCGTGGGACCTTCACTGGAGGGAGTCCTCGGCCGGGCCCGCTTCCTCGCGGTCTACCTGGTCAGCGCCGTCGGCGGCGGGGTGATGTACTACTACCTGGTAGCGCCCAACAGCGCCGCGGCGGGCGCCTCGGGCGCCGTCTTCGGGCTGTTCGGAGCGTGGTTCGTGGTGTCCAGGCGGCTGCACCTCGACACCCGGGGCATCGTCGGCCTCATCGTCATCAACCTGGCGCTCGGCTTCTTCTTCCACAGCTTCATCGCCTGGCAGGACCACATCGGCGGCCTGCTGACCGGCGTGCTGCTCACCGCCGCCTACGTGTACGCCCCGCGGAAGAACCGCGCCGTCGTCCAGGTAGCCGCCACGATCGCGGTCGTGGCCCTGATCGTGGTCGCGGTCGTGATCAGGAGCCATCAGCTCACCAGCGGCGCGGCCTGAGCGTCCTGCGGGCTGTGGGGGGACACCCTGTCGTCTAGATGGCCGCGGGTCTAGGCGGCTGTGGTCTCCAGGCGGCCAGTGGCGCGGTCAGCGCCACCTGGTGGAGAGCGTGACGCCCACGATGATGAACGCGAACCCGATCACGAGGTTCCAGGCGCCCAGGGTGGACACGCCAGGGATCGATCCCTGCGAGAGGTAGTAGACCACGATCCAGGCGAGGCCGAGGACCAGGAAGACCACGATGGCCGGGCCGACCCACGCGGCACTGACCTTCCGCTTCACCGTCTTCGGCGGCGGAGGAGTGTAGACCGTCCTCTTGCGGACGCGCGACTTGGGCACGACGGCCTCCTGCGTAGCAACATGGCGAAGCAACCGCTATCAAACCCCGCGATGCGGACTCAAGCGTAGCCGCTCCGCGCGGTGGTCGGCGCGATCCGCGGTTACCCGGCAGCGATGATAACTAATAGATAACATTCAGTTTCTCTGAGTCACCGTGCTTCGCCGCCGGGGTGATCGGCCTGCTCTTCCTGGGCTACCTCGTCTGGGCACCGGGCTGCGGACGGCGTGCCCAGCGGTCGCTGAGCAGCGAACTGAACAACGAATGGCGGCAGTCGCCGGTCCGCGGCAACGCCGTCGGCGCCAGCCCGGAACGGTTCGACGTCGCCACCGGGCAGCCCTTCGCCTCATCCGGATCCCCGCCTTCGGCCCGCAGTGGCGGTTCACGCTGATCCAGGGGACCGCGCTCGCCCAGCTCAACATGAGCCCCGGTCGCGTGCCGGATACTCAGTGGCCCGGGCAGACCGGCAACTTCGCCGTCGCCGGTCACCGGGTCACGGCGGGCAACCCCTTCTGGTCGCTGCCGTCGATGAAGGACGGTGATCTGGTGTATATCCAGACGCGGCTCAACAACTACACCTGCCGGGTCACCGGCAAGAAGATGGTGGCACCGGCCGACACGGCCGTGCTCGACCCGGTGCCCGGCCATCCGCGACAGCGGCCAGCCCAGCGGATGATCACGCTGATTACCTGCGACCCGGCCTGGACCGGTACCCACCGGGTGATCGTCACCGGTGTCCTGGTCGCCGCGAAGACCCGTTAGGCGACCCCGTCAAGGAGCCTGTATGTACGCCTGGATCTGGCACCGGCTGCCCGGCCGCATCCCCGCCCGGCGGGGATGCGGGCCGTGATCATCGTGGCCGTGGTGGCGGCCCTGTGGTTCTGCGTCTTCCCGTGGGCCGCGCTTCACCTGCCGATCGACGCCTCCGGCTTCGGCGACTAGGCCGCCAGGAGCCGCCTCAGCGCCTGGTGACCCATAAGAATCCCAGGCCCCCGCCCTGGCCGTTCCCGCCCTGGCCGTTCCCGCCCTGGCCGTTCCCGCCCTGGCCGTCCGCGGCCGGGCTGCCGCTGGCGGTCGGGCTCCCGGGGGCCGTGGGCGATCCGGTCGGGGACGCATTGGGCTGGACCAGGATCTGCACCGTCGTCCCCTGCGCGGCGGTCGTGCCGGCAGTAGGAGTCTGCTGCCAGACGTTGCCCGCACCGGTACCCGCCGGCCCGGCCACGGTTTCCACCTTCACGCTGAAGCCCGCGCTCTGCAGCGACGCTTCCGCGCTCGCCACGCTCAGGCCGACCACGTTCGGCACGCTCGCGGCGCCGGAGACGAAGATGGTGATCTTGGACCCGGGCGGCACCTGCGTGTTCGGCGCCGGGTCCTGGTTCACCACCGTCCCGGCGGCCTGGGTCGACGTCGTGTCCTGCTTGACGATGACGGTGAAGCCGTCGTTCTGCAAGATCGTCTCGGCTTCATTGTCCATCTTGCCCTGCACGTTGGGGACGGCCACCGGGGCCGCGCCGCTCGAGACGTACAGGGTCACCACGGTGTCGGCCGCGACGTTGTTGCCCTCCGCCGGGCTGGACTTGATGACCCGCCCCTTCTTGACACTGGAATTGGACTGGTAGATGACCGCCGAACGCAGGTGCGCGGCGGTGATCTGCGACTTGGCCGTGGCTACGGGCTCGCCGTTTACCAGTGGCACCGCATAGGTCTTGCCCGCGCCGGCCAGCAGGTAGTACGACACGCCGACCACGACGCCGATCACCACGACCAGGCCGAGGACCCAGGGGATCCAGCGGCGGCTCGAGCCGCCCCCGCCGCCCCGGCCCGCGTAGTCGTATTCCCGGCCCTGGTAGTCGTAGTCTTCGACCGGCGGGATCTGTGACGTCGCGCCCGCCATCATCGTGCCCGTGTTGCCCATCCGCTGGGTGTGCTGCGGGTACATGTCGTACCTGGTCGGCGGCGCGGCCGCCACCGGCATGCCAGAGGCGGCCCGCTGCAGGTCGGCGCGCATGTCGGCGGCGGTCTGGTACCGGTCGGCCGGGGACTTGGCCATCGCCTTCAGCACGATCGCGTCCGCCCACGGCGGCACGTCCGGGTCCACCCGGGACGGCGGCACCGGGTTCTCCCGCACGTGCTGGTAGGCGATCGCCACCGGCGAGTCGCCGGTGAACGGGGGCCGCCCGGTCAGCAGCTCGTACAGCAGGCAGCCGGTCGAGTACAGGTCGCTGCGGGAGTCGACCCGCTCGCCGCGGGCCTGCTCCGGCGACAGGTACTGCGCGGTGCCGATCACCTGGGCGGTCTGGGTCATGGTGGCCTGGGCGTCGCTCATCGCCCGGGCGATGCCGAAGTCCATCACCTTGACGTCGCCGTTGCGGGTCACCATCACGTTGCCCGGCTTGATGTCGCGGTGCACGATGCCGGCCTGGTGGCTGTAGTCCAGGGCGCGCAGCACCCCGTCGATGATCTCCAGCGAGCGCTCGGGTAGCAGTCGGTGACCCTCCTGGAGCAGGTCCCGCACCGTGCGGCCGTCCACGTACTCCATGACGATGTACGGGATCGGCATCCCGGAGGCCATGTCCTCGCCGGTGTCGTAGACGGCGACGATCGACGGGTGGTTGAGGGACGCCGCCGATTGTGCCTCCCGGCGGAACCTCGCCTGGAAGATCTGGTCCCTGGCCAGGTCGGCGCGGAGCGTCTTGATCGCGACGATCCGGTCGAGCCGGATATCACGCGCCCGGTACACCTCGGCCATGCCGCCGCGGCCCACTACGCCATCGAGCTCGTAGCGGCCACCGAGTAGACGGGGCTGAGTCATATCTCGCACTGTGCCAAACCACCCTGCGTTTTTCTAGTTTCTCTAGGACGTCGTCGGCGGAGAAGGTGAAGACGGAGTTGTCGTCGGCGTTGCTGACGAGGTGCCCGTCGGAGTCGGTGAACTGCTGGCCGAGTCAGACGGGCTCGCCGACGGTGAGCCCGTAGGGGACTTCGTCGGTTGAAGGGTCTTGCTCGGCTTCGGGTTGCCAGCCGGACGGGGCGTCTTGGACGGCAGCACCCGGGCCAGACTGGGGCTCGGGGCGGGGGTGGTGGAGATGGACGAACTGCTGGGCGAGGCCGTGGGCGTAACCGGCGGCGAGCTGAGGTGCTGCGCCGAGTTGCTCTGGACGTTCTCCGTGCTCGGGCTGGCTTTATGGCTGGTCAGGTAGAATCCGGTCGCGATCGCGGCGGCGCACAGGGCTGCCGTCGAGCCGATCGCCACGAGCTGGCGGCGGCGGCCCGGGCGGCGCGGGGCTCCGGCTGCGCCGGGGCTTTCCTCGCCGGCCATAACCCCGGTCGGGGCGGCCGGGAGGTCTACCCGGGTCGCCCGGGGGTACGCGGCCGACTCCGCGGTCTCGCCCAGCGCGAGCGCGCCCCGCAGCACGTCGACGCGGTCGGCGAGCGCCCGCATGCTGGCCGGGCGCTCCTCCGGGGTCTTGGCCAGCATGTGGTAAACCAGATCGCTGACCGGCTGCGGTACGTCCGGCGGCAGCGCCGGCACCGGCTCGTGCTTATGCGCGAACGCGATCGCCAGCGGCTCGCTGGCCGTGAAGGGCGGGTGCCCGGCCAGGCACTCGTAGGCGACCACGCCGAGCGAGTAGATGTCGGACGAGTCGGTCACCTTGGCCCCGGTGGCCTGCTCGGGCGAGACGTACATCGCCGTGCCCATGACCATGCCGGTCTCGGTCAGGTGCGACGCCTGCGCCGCGGCCACCGCCGTGGCGATGCCGAAATCGGTGATCTTCGTGGTGCCGCCCGCGGCCACCAGCAGGTTGCCCGGCTTGATGTCTCGGTGCACGATGCCGGCCTGGTGCGCGACGTCGAGCGCGCGCGCCGACTGGCTGATGATGTCCAGGGTGGCGTCGGGGGACAGGGCGCCCGCCCGGGCCAGGATGGCGGACAGCGGCTCGCCGTTGACCAGCTCCATGACCAGGTATGCCCCGCCGAACTCGGAAGACTCACCGTAGTCGTAGACCCGGGCGATGCCTGCGTGGGACAGGCTGGCCGCGTAACGCGCCTCGGCCCGGAACCGGGCCAGGAACGCATCGTCGCCTGCCCGCCCGGTAGGCAGCAGCTTGACGGCCACGGCGCGGTTGAGCAGGCTATCTTCGGCGCGCCAGACCTCGCCCATACCGCCGGCCGCGATGCGGTCGGTCAGCCGGTAACGGCCGGCCAGCAGATATTCGCTCACTGATTCCCCACGGCAGACTGGTAAGCCTTGATGACTTGCACAGCGATGGGTGCGGCCGCTGAGGCGCCGTATCCGCCACCTTGAATTATGACGCCGACGGCGATGTTGGGGTTGGCGTACGGAGCGAATGAGGTGAAGGCGGCGTCGTTCAGGCTGATCGTGCCGGTCTCGGCCGTGCCGGTCTTGCCGGCGATCTGGATCCCGGTGACGCCCTGGTTGAAGGCGTAGGCGGTGCCCTCGGGCTGCTGCACCACGGCGAGCATCATCTGCTTGATGCTGCCGGCGACGGAGGGGGAGACCGGCTGGCTCAGCACCGACTGCCCGGTGCTCTGCACCGTGCTCAGGTCGCTCGCCATCACCTGCTTGACCAGGTACGGCTTCATCAGCGTGCCGTTGTTGGCGATGGCCGCGGCGAGCATGGCCTCCTGCAGCGGAGTGACGGTGTCGCTGAACTGCCCGATGGCCGAGAAGGCAGTCAGCGCCTGACTGGGCGGTATCACGTAGTTGCTCTTCGCCACCGGCAGCGGGATGTTCAGGTTGGCGTCGTTCATACCGAACTTCTGCGCCATGTCGTTGAGCGAATTGGCGCCGACCTGAATGCCGATCTTGCCGAAGGTGGTGTCGCAGGACTGGGCGAACGCCGTGATCAGCGGGGCCTGGCCGGAGCCGTCACCGCAGGCCTCGCCCTGGTCGTTGTGCAGGACGTGGGCGGTCTGCGGCAGCGTGAGCTGGGTCGGCGAGTCAACCCGGGTGTTGATCGTCGAGTTCGGGTTCTGCGTCAGGTACGCCGAGCTCGTCACGATCTTGAACGTCGAGCCAGGCGGGTAGGTGCCGAGCAGAGCCCGGTTCAGCAGCGGCTGCGCCTTGTCCGCGAGCAGCTCTTTATCCACCTTGTTGAGCTCGGTGCCGTCGTGGATGGCCAGTACGTTCGGGTCGTAGCTGGGGTAGCTGGCCATGGCCAGGATCGCTCCCGTCTTCGGGTCGATCGCTACCGCCGCGCCCGGCTTGCCGAGCGCCTTGAGCGCGTCGTAGGCCGCGGTCTGCGCCTTGGAGTTGATGGTGAGCTCGACGGTGGCGCCCTTGGTGGTCTTGCCGGTGACCAGGTCGACGATCTTCCTGACGTCCAGCGCGGAGTCGTTGCCGGACAGCAGCGAGTTCTGCGCCGCCTCGATGCCGCTGTTGCTGAAGATCGTCTCGGCCCCGGTGACCGCGGCGTACTCCGGTCCCTGGGGGTACTTGCGCTGGTACTTGATGGAGTCGTTGGCGCCGCTGCTCTTCACGGAGGTGGCAATGGTCACGCCGTCCGCGGTGACGATGTTGCCGCGCTGGTACTGGTTCTGCGCCGCGTAGAACGCGCGGGAGTTACCCGGCTTGCTCGCCAGGCTGGCCGTCTGGAAGCCCTGCAGGTAGTTGACGTTGACGAGGAGCAGCACGAACATCACGAGGACGGCGATGGAAATCCGGCGCAGGGCGCGGTTCACTTCAGCGTCACCACCTGGGTCAGTCCCTCGTCCTGTATCGGCCGCGGCGGCGGACGCCGCGCGCTGTCGCTGATCCGGGCCAGCAAGGCGATGAGTATCCAGTTGCCCACCAGCGACGACCCTCCCTGGGAGAGGAAGGGGGTAGTGATGCCGGTCAGCGGGATGAGCCGGGTGACGCCGCCGACGATGACGAACACCTGGAGGGCCAGCATGAAGGACAGCCCGCCCGCCAGCAGCTTGGAGAACGGGTCTTTGACCGACATCGCGGCCCGCAGCCCGCGCTGCACGATCAGCCCGTAGATGAGCAAGATGGCCATCACCCCGGCCAGCCCGATCTCCTCACCGAACGCGGTGAACACCAGGTCGCTCTGCACCAGCGGGGTGATGTACGGCTGGCCCGCGCCCAGGCCCTTGCCGAGCAGGCCGCCGCTGCCCATCCCGTACAGGCCCTGGACCAGCTGGTAGGAGCTGCGATGCACGTTGGCGGCGGCGAACGGGTGCAGCCAGATGTCGAACCGCTCGCCGACATGGCCGACGAGCTTGCTCGCGGCCAGCGCGCCGACCACGAACATGACGAAGCCGAGCAGCAGCCAGGAGGTCCGTGAGGTCGCGATGTACAGCATGGCGACGAACAGTCCCATGAACACCGCGCTGGTGCCGATGTCGCTCTCGAAGACGAGCAGCAGCAGGCTCGCCGCCCAGGTCAGCAGGATCGGGCCGAGGTCGCGGGCCCGGGGCAGGTCGAGGCCGAGCATCCGGCGGCCGGCCAGCGCCAGCACGTCCCGCTTGGCCACCAGGTAGCCAGCGAACGCGGCGGCCAGCGCCAGCTTGGCGAACTCCTCGGGCTGGATGGTGGTGAACGAGCCGAACCGGATCTGGATCCTGGCGCCGTTCACCTCGCTGATGGACGCCGGGAGCAGCGCCGGCAGCGCGAACAGGAAGATCCCGACCGCACCGAGCGTGTAGGTATAGCGCTGCAGCACCCGGGGCTCGCGGATCAGGGCGAGCACCGCGACGAAGGCCCCGATGCCGATGGCCGAGAAGGCGATCTGCAGGTCAGCCTGCGAGGCGCCGATCGCGGGATGGCCAGTGGCCGGGTTGACCTGCGCCGACAGGCGGTACATCATCACGATGCCGAGGCCGTTGAGCAGCGTCGCGAGCGGGAGCAGCAGCGGGTCCGCCCAGGGGGCGAACTTCCGCATGGCCAGGTGCGCCCCCAAGATAATGATCAGGTAGGCGGTCAGGTACTCCGCCACCCCCGAGGGCAGCTTGCCGTTGAGGCTGAAGCCCACGTTGGCCATGGCGAACACGATCAGGGCGAAGGCGAAGGCGAGCATGATCAGCTCGGTGCGCCGCCTGCTGCGGGCCACCGGGAGCACCGGGCCCGTCGGATCAACGGCCGGCGACGAGGCGGTTACGCTACTCACGCGCTTCCCGAGGGCGCCGGGACAAGGGCGCTGGCCGGGATGCCGAAAGCGGTGGACGCCGGGCACATCGGCGCGGGCTTGGCCGGCTGCGCGGGCGGCGGCTTGGGCTTGTCCTTGGCCGGCTTCTTGTTCTTGTTGAACTGCGTCAGCGCGGCCTGGTAGGCATTTTCTTGCGTTACCCAGTCCTGCAAGGCGGTGTACTCCTGGTGGCAGGTGGTGACCGCCGAGCGGATGTTCGCGACGATCGCCTGGGCGCCGTGCAGGTTGCTGGCCGCGTCGGTGGCCTTGACCGTCTGCTGGTACGGCGCCGGCACCTGGGCGAGCTGGATCCCGGTCCGCTGGTAGGGATGGGAGAGGCTGACCCCGACGATCCGCTCGTTGACGCCACGGTAGATGAGCACCTGGCCGTTGTCGTCGGCCCCGATGTAGTACTGGTCCTGGCTCCACCGCCAGGCGATGTAGCCGCCGCCGATGACCATGGCCAGCAGCACCACCAGCGAGGTGGCCACGATCGGCCAGCGCCGCCGCCGGGAGCGCCGGGCGCCGCGCTTAGGCTGGCCGCGGTGGCCGCCGCGGGCTCGTACCGCGGTCAGGTCGGTGCCGTCCTCGTCCGCCAGCGCGAGCGCCATGGCCGGGTCGAGCGGGTCCAGGTCATCGGCCGTCAGCATGTGCTGCGGGGCGGTCAGCGGCGGGTGCCCGTGCTGGTCGTAGACGCCGGTGAAGTTACCGTCCAGGTGCTCGTCCAGGTCGTCGAACGAGCCGCCGGGGCCGCCCGGGGCGGTGCCGTCGGTGCTCAGCCGCGGGTCGCTGACGGCCGCCGCGGCGCCGGCCATGACCGGCGTCTCGGTCGGCGGCAACCGGGAGGCGGCGGTGTCCACCACATCGGCCACGATGCAGGTGATGTTGTCCGGTCCGCCGCCGCGCAGCGCGAGGTCGATCAGCTGGCGGGTAACCGCCTCGGGTTCGGGCAGGGTGGCCATCGTCTCGCGCAGCAGTTCATCGCTGACCACGCCGGACAGTCCGTCCGAGCAGAGCAGGTAGCGGTCGCCTTCCTGGCTGTCGTGCACGGACAGGTCGGGCTCGGCGACCGACCGGCCGTCGAGCGCCCGGAGCAGCAGCGAGCGCTGCGGGTGGCTCGAGACGTCGTCGACGCTGATCCTGCCCTCGTCGACCAGTGACTGCACCAGCGTGTGGTCGTGGGTGATCTGGTAAAGCTCCCCTTCCCGCAGCAGGTAGCCCCGGGAGTCGCCGATGTGGCATACGGCCGCGTGCCCGTCGAACCAGAACAGGGCGGTCAGCGTGGTGCCCATGCCCTCGACCGCCGGGTTGGCGATGATCATTTCCTGCAGCCGGGTGTTGGCCGCCGCCACCGCGGACGACAGTTCCGCCAGCATGTCACCGCCGGGCGGCTCGGAGTCGAGCTTCGCCATCGAGGTGATGGTCAGGGAGCTGGCCACCTCGCCGGCGGCGTGCCCGCCCATCCCGTCCGCCACCGCGAGCAGGCGTGGTCCCGCGTACGCCGAGTCCTCGTTGCCTTCACGGAGGAGCCCGACGTCGGAACGTATCGCGTAGCGGAGTACTAGTGTCATCTGCGCAGTTCCAGAACGGTCTTACCGATGCGGATCGGCACGCCCAATGGCACGGGCATCGGCCGCGTCACCTTCTGCCGGTCCAAATAGGTGCCATTAGTCGAGCCGAGGTCCTCGACGATCCACTGACCGTCTTGCGGGAAAATCCGGGCATGTCGGCTTGAAGCGTAGTCGTCGTTGAGCACCAGCGTGGCATCATTGGCCCGCCCGAGCGTGATCTGCTGCTGAGCGAGATCGATGCTCGTGCCCTTCAGGCCGCCGGCCGTCACCACCAGGACGCGCGGCGAGCCGCGGCCTGGCCGCTGCGGCTTGGCCGGGCGCCCTGGGCGGGGGGCCTGGGCTGGCCGGGCCTTTCCTCGCCGGGTCGTCGCGGACGGGCCCCCCAGCAGGTCAGTGCGGACGACTCCGATGGCCGCTATGACGAAAAGCCACAGCGCAGCCAGGAACGCCACCCTGATGATGGTGAGAGACAGCTCGTTCATCTGCGGCCACGCCCCTGGACCCTAGTAGCTGGTGCGCGAGTAAGCAGGGCCCTGACCGTCATCGCGGTCGGGGCCATCCTGGCGGAAGATCAGGGTGGTCCGGCCGAGCGAGACGTGCGTCCCGTCGGCGAGTGCCACCCGCCTGACCGGCTGACCATTGACGAAGGTGCCGTTGGTGGAGCTGAGATCGACCAGGACGACCTGGCCGTTTTCCACCCTTAGCTCCGCATGGTGCCGAGACACGCCCGGATCTACTAGTCGCAAGTCACAATCTGTGCCCCGGCCGAGCAACGTGACCGGTGTCTGCAGCTCATACGTGTGCTGTTCGCTGCCCTGGCCGCCCGGTGCCCCGGGCCCGGAGACCAGCAGCCGCGGGTGGCCGGGAAACCCGCGTCCCTGCGTCCGCGGCAGATCGCTGGCCGGCATCCTGATCTCGCCGCCCTCGATGGTCGAGCCGCGGATGACGCCGGACCGGATCCGGAACGTGCCCGTGGTCATGTCGGGCACCCCCTCGAACCGCATCCGCACCGGGCCGACGAACGAATAGCCCTGTTCCTTGGCGTAGTCCCGGGCCAGGTTAGCGAGTTCGACGCCGAGGCTCTCGGCGTACACGTCGAGACGCTCGTGGTCGCTCTCCGCCAGCTCGACGACGAAATCGTTCGGCACCAGCGTGCGGCCCTTGGCCACGATGGCGGCCCGGTCATCCATCTCGCGCTGGACGGCGCTCGCCACCTCGACCGGCTGCAGCTCGGACCTGAAGGCACGCGCGAAGGCACCCTCGACCATGCCTTCAAGACGACGCTCGAAGCGCTGCAGAACTCCCAACGTGCCACCTCCCTTCGCGTCCCTTGCCCACGATCGTATCCGGGGCGCGGGAGCGCTCGCGGTCGTGCTAACCTATCCGTCGTTGCCCGGGCGGGTGGCGGAACGGCAGACGCGCACGGTTCAGGTCCGTGTGTCCGAAAGGACGTGAGGGTTCAAATCCCTCCTCGCCCACAAAACTTACGGAACGACGATCACGGGACAGCGGGCATGGCGGGCCAGCCAGCCGGACACAGAGCCCGCGACCCGATGCCAGATATGCTTCGGCGCCCCTATAACGAGCGCGTCGGCGCTGAATTCCTCGGCGGCGGCGGCGAGTTCCCTGGCCGGGCTGCCCCGCCTGGTGCGGACGTGCACCTCCACCTCGGCGTCACCGGTGACCTGGTCGAGCTCGGCCAGCAGCCAGCGCTCCAGCGCCTCGACGTCCCGGGGGACGCCGACGACCTGCCCGGTCAGCGGCTCGCAGTAGACCCCGGATGAGCACACGTAGACGACAAGAAGCGGCCGGCCGAGCCGCCGCGATACCCCGGCCGCGTACGCCAGCGCGTTACGGCTCGACGCCGAGCCGTCGTAGCCGGCGATAACGGGATGCTCGAGCCGGAGCGCGGACGGGTACGGCTCGCCGGACGAAGCCGGCCCGGGAACGTCAGCGCCGCCCCCCGCCGCGACCTCGGGAGGCGTGCGGGAGGGGCGCCCGGCCCGGTCCGGCTGTGCCGGTCCGGGCTGGCCCGGTCCTGGTTGGCCCGGTGACGGGCCTGATTCTGCCTGGTCCATAATCCGCGTCCTAGCGGAAGACCGTCTCCGCAGCAGTCATACGGTGATGATTGCCCCGGATGAACGGCCTTACTCGTATTTGAAAAGCACTATAGATCAGCGCGCGGCCATTTGGTGAGTCCTCGGGGGTGCCTGCATGGCACGATGTTCAGGTGACCGCAGAGCCAGCGGGGACGATTAGCGACCGCACCGACGCCACGGCCCGCGCCGTGATCGAATGCGCCGCCGACGCGATCGTCGCATTTAGCACCGATCGCACCGTCATGCTCTGGAATCCCGCGGCGGAACGGATGTTCGGCTGGGCCGCGACCGAGGTCGTCGGCCTCGAGCCGCAGATCATCCCGGAGGAGCTGAAAGCCGAGCACAACGCGGTCCTGGAACGGGTCAGGGGCGGCGACCGGATCTCCATCGCTACCCGCCGCACCCGCAAGGACAGCACAGTCATCGACGTGCGGATCGATACCAGCGCGCTGACCGACGCCGCGGGCGAGGTGACCGGCTGGGTCAACGTCTGCCATCAGACCGGCGAGGACGACGTCGCCCGGCACTACATGGCCGAACGGGCGCGGGTGGTGCGCCGGCTCGGGGACGTGGTCGCGGACATGAACGCGCAGCGCGACCTGGAATCGGTGCTGGACCGTATCGCGGCCAGCCTGCGCGAGCTGACCAGCGCCGACGCGGGCGGCTTCGTGCTCATCGAGGACGACTCGCTCCGGCTGGTCAGCACGGCCGGGCTGCCGGCCCGGCTGCGCGGGAAGACCGCCACCCTGGCCAGCAGCCTGGTCGGCGAGCTGATGAACTCCGGCAAGACGGTCATGATGGCGACCGGGGAGTCGGGCGGCTTCGATGACCTGATCTGGTCGGCCCTGCCGGGCCTGCACACGATCGCGCTCAGCCTGTCGCACGTGGGGGGCAAGCCCTACGGCGCCCTCTACGCGCTGTACAGCAGGCGCAAGCTCAGCCATGTCGAGCTGGAACTGCTCGAACTGCTGGCCGGGCACGCCGGCGTGGCCCTGACCAACGCGATGGCGTTCGAGGAAGTGGTCCGGCAGCGGGCGCACGAGCGGGCGGTCATCGACGGCAGCGCGGACGGCATCGCGGTGCTCGACGAGGACGGCCTGGTGCGGCAGTGGAATCCGGCCGCGCACCGGATCACCGGGACGTCGGCCGCGGACGCCATCGGCAAGCCGCCGTCGTTCCCGCTGCCCGAGTCCGGCTCCACGCTCACCCACAAGCTGCCGAACGGGCGCTGGCTCGACGTCCTGTGCACCTCCCTGGCCGGCGGTGAAGAGCTCGTCATCGACTTCCGTGATGTCACCGCGGCCAAGGAACTCGAGGAGGCGAAGGATTTGTTCCTCGCCACGACGAGCCACGAACTACGGACGCCGATCACGGTGGTACAGGGTTTCGCCACCACCTTGGCCACCCGGTGGGACCAGCTCGGGGACGCCGAAAGACGCGCCGCGGTACGGACCATCGCGGAGCGGGCCGGCTCGCTCGGCAGGCTGGTGGAGCAGCTGCTGCTCGGCTCGCGGGCCGGCGCCGACCAGCTGCCGGTGAGCAACGGGCCGTTCGACCTCGGCGCCGTCCTGCACGGGGCCGCCGCGGCGTTCCGCCCGCTGTCGGACAAGCACGTGGTGCTGGCCGACATCCCCGCCGGCCTCCCGGCCGCCAGCGGCGACACCATGGCCACCGACATCATCGTCGGGCAGCTGCTCGAGAACGCGTTCAAGTACTCGCCCAACGGCGGCACGGTCTGCGTCCGGGCCCGGGCGGCCGGAGACTGGATCGAGGTCATCGTGGAGGATGATGGCGTCGGCATCGCCGCGGGTGATCACGAGCGCATCTTCGACCGGTTCTTCCAGGGCGAAGCCGGTGACCGCCGCCGGTTCGGCGGCGTCGGCATCGGCCTGTTCATCGTCCGCCGCCTGGCCGAGGCCCAGCACGGCGAGGTCACCGCCAGCTCCCGGCCGCAGGGGGGCACCTCGATGTGCCTGCGGCTGCGGCCCGCGAGCGACTAGAGGGAAGTCCGGCTAGAGCGAAGCCGGTGTGCCCCCGGATACCGTCTTACGTACCCTGTGCGCCACCGACCGCCCGGCGGCTCTGCGTACCCGGGGCACACACTGCTTCTTCGCGGGCTCAGGAGGACGATCTCGCGTGCCAGTAGCCTCGGCTGTCACATCAGGCTCGTACGTGGCGCAGGCCTGGCCGATGCGGGATCCGGACCGGGACTC
>Ga0136846_1230938_pt1 | contig 15403 bp, 13 predicted proteins | sample HopSoiMetagenom2_FD_96841 | JGI IMG/M metagenome (GOLD analysis project Ga0136846, IMG submission 96841) | Grasslands soil microbial communities from Hopland, California, USA - 2 Assembly 2016 (version 4) | ecosystem: Environmental > Terrestrial > Soil > Grasslands | place: USA: Hopland... | reverse complement strand
GCCTGGAGCGAAGGACCCGCAACTCCTCCAAGGCAATAAGGCACAAGAAAGGCGAACATCATCCAGCTTTTTGTGGCAAATGCAAACAAAACCAGCCCTACAGTATAAAGCCATAATCCCAGGTAAATGCTTTTTTCGTTACCGAGTCTTGGATTGACCACCCTGGTTAATCCAGCCTGTACAGCCCCGACCAGCAAGCCCACTATCGCAAGCGATAGACCGATCATTCCCTCACTCCAATGAAAAAGATGCTTGGTAAAAAAATTCCAGTTACCCTGCACCGACTGGGCTGCCATATAAATAAGAAAAAATGCAATCGCCAGCCTGCCAACGACCGGGTATTTTTTTAAAAATTGTAATGAACCAAAGGGATTGGCTCTTTTCCAGTGGAACGCTCTTCGGTTTTCGAGGCTCAGAGATTCAGGTAAAACGAAGTAACCATACAGAAAATTTAGCGCACAAAGAATAGCGGCTGCAAAAAAAGGAGCTCTTACTCCCAAACTCGCCAGCAAACCACCAAGAGCTGGACCCAGGATAAATCCAAGACCAAATGCGGCCCCGATCATTCCAAAGTTTTTTGCCCTGGTCTCAGTAGTACTGATGTCTGCGATATAAGCCGAAGCAGTGGTGAAGCTCGCTCCCGTTATACCGGCGATAATACGTCCAATGAACAACAAGCCATACGTTGGTGCAAGTGCCAGGAAGAGATAGTCGATGCCAAAGCCAGCCAATGAACAAAGTAACACTGGGCGGCGTCCATACTTGTCACTCAGGTTGCCAATAATGGGGGCACATAAAAACTGTGTGAAAGCATATGCAAATAATAACCACGCGCCGTAGGAGCTTGCAACGTTGGCGGGGATATGTTTTAGCTCGGAGAGAAGTTTAGGCATTACGGGAATTATCAGGCCCCAGCCCATCACATCGATAAGCAATGTGACAAATATGAATTTTAACGCTGCTGGTTTGGATGCTGCCATAGAATTAGTAGTAGTCAGGCAAAATTGCGGGTTTTTTCACGCCGGAAACAATAAATCAGGCACGATTTTGAAATCAGAAATTAACATTGTCGAAGGTTTTACCTTTGTCTCTGCCTCTATCTTTGGGCATGATCATAAATTGATTATTCATTTAAAAATTAGCATATGAGTTCCAGACAAATTGTTATTACGTTACTCTCAGCAGTTGTTCTCTTTTCCTGTGTCAGTCAGAAAAAATTTAAAAAGTCCCAGTCGGATTATGCATTGTTACAAACCCAGTGCGACCAGGCTAAAAGCCAGATGCAGTCAAGCCTGAATGAATGCACTACTGCAAGGACCGACCTGGAACGCCAAAAAACAGGCATGGAAGCCGATATAGCTAATCTTAATAAGCAAATAGATCTTCTTAAGCAGAATAACACCCAGGCCTTGAAACAACTGGAGGATATGTCGGTGATCTCAGCTTCCCAGGCTGAAAGCATTAAAAAATCACTTGATAATATTGGAGCAAAAGATAGTTATATACAAACACTGCAACAACAAATGGCAAGAAAAGATTCACTGAACATGGTGCTGGTGATGAATTTGAAGGGCGCTGTAGGCAATCTGGATGATAAGGATATCAATATTAAGGTAGACAAAGGAGTTGTGTATATAGATATCTCCGACAAACTTTTATTCAAGAGCGGGAAATTTGAAGTAACCGACCAGGCCAAAACAGTATTGGGTAAAGTAGCCGCCGTATTACAAAACCAGCAGGATATCGAGTTTATGGTAGAAGGCCATACAGACAATGTACCTTACAAGGGCGGCGGCGTGCTACTTGATAACTGGGACCTTAGTGTTAAGCGTGCAACAGCTGTGGTGAGGATCTTACAAAAGCAATATGGATTAGATCCCGCTAAAATGGCTGCTGCAGGCCGCAGTGAATACAAACCCGTTGCCGACAATAGCACGCCTGAAGGTAAAGCTGCCAACCGCAGAACCAGGATCGTGATACTGCCGCAGCTTGACCAGTTCTTCAAACTATTGGAGCCCAAAAAAGCTTAGTTCGAAATAACTATTTTCTATAGTAAAAAAGGGGTTGAATTTGTCAACCTCTTTTTTTGTTGTCTATTTGTTTGAAACCAACCCTGTGACGTTCCTCCCAATTTTTCTTTTTCGTCCTATCATTCAATAAGATTTCGATCGCGTTATAAACTGCTCTTAATTGGGTATCATGCTTACCAATCCGGTTATACAATTCGTCCCGGAGTTCTTTAAGTTGCTGGGCAAGGGCTTTATGTTGTAAGACGAATTCCTTTAATGAAATAAAGACTCTTACTACTACAATGCTTAGTTTAACGGCTTTCTTACTTTTCAATAAATTGGCAGCCATAGTCACGCCATGCTCAGTGAATGCAAGAGGAAGTTTGCGGGTACCTCCCCCAACCTGAAGTCACAATTTGTGACTTCAGGTTTTCAAATTCTTTGGTAGACAATTGGAACATGAAGCCGGCAGGGAATCTTTCGGTATTTCTTTTGACCGCCTGGCTTAATACTTTTGTTTCTACCTGGTATATCTCTGCGAGATGAAAATCAAGCATTACTTTCTGGCCTTTGTTGGTGCTCTCTGCCCACATTGAACGAAGAGTCATTTTTTATAGGCGAGAAACACCAACAACGGCGGAAATGTAAAAATCCGACAGGCCTTAACCCTCTTCAACCCACTCATCTTGTTTCTTCTGCTGGCGGTACCAATTGACTACGACGGAGTTCGTTTTTATGCAATTTTTGGCGAAAGACTACTATATGAAAAGACTTTATTTGTGCGCCGTGATCTTATGTTTTGCGGTCGCCAGCCAGGGACAGGGATCGGTGAAGGTCACTATCGTAAATGATAAACAGGCCGGCATTGAAAATGCTACAGTTGAGGTGATCAGGAAAAAGGATTCTTCGCTGGTTAAAGCCGCTATCGCCGACAGGAATGGTCTCGCTGAGTTTGAGAATATTCATTTAGGTGAATATTTGGTCAGGGTAAGTATGGTCAACTTCTCCACTGAATACTCGCAATCTTTCTCACTCTCGACCGATCAAACGGCTGTTACAATTCCGGCTATTATGTTGTTGCCAAAAACCGGGCAGCTGGGCGGAGTGACCGTAACCGGCAGAAAGCCCTTTATCCAGAAATTGTCAGATCGGATCGTTGTTAATGTAGAGAACAGCATTGTAAGTGCCGGTAGTTCGGCCCTGGATGTGCTGGAACGTTCACCCGGTGTAAATGTGAGCAATGATGACATAATCAGTTTGAGAGGCCGCTCAGGAGTGATCATTATGATCGATGGAAAACCTACAGCCATGTCAGGAGCCGATCTTGCGAATTATTTGAGAGGGCTGCCTTCAGCTGCCATTGAACGGATAGATATCATTACAAACCCTTCGGCAAAATATGATGCCGCCGGCAACTCGGGAATAATTGATATAAGAATGAAGAAAGACCAGCGGATGGGTACCAACGGAACCTTTACAGCAGGATATGGCCAGGGAGTTTATCCCAAAGCTAATGCCGGCACAACTTTTAACTACCGGAATAAGAAAGTGAATGTCTTTGGCAATTATAATTACGCTTACAGGATAGGTTTGAATCATTTATTTCTTGACAGGAACTTCTATACCGACAACGGTGTATATAATGGTGGAGATTTAAAAGATAACTACAATAAACCGAAGTTTGGATCGCATACGGCTCGCATCGGCGCCGATTTCTTCCCTAATAAAAAAACGATCATTGGCTTTGTATTGAATGGAAACTTCAACCACTTTACACGAATGAATGATAACAGCTCGATAGTTATCAATAACCAGAAGGAGCAGATAAGCACGTTTAAATCACTGGCGACAAACAACGATCATTTCCACAATATAGTGGCCAACGTCAACCTTAAGCATACATTCGATAGTACGGGCCGGGAGATCACGGCCGATATAGACCACGGTGAATATAATTCGGGCTCGCTGACACGTAACGCTACAAATTATTATAAGCTGGATGGAACTCAGCTTCAGCCCAGCTATATTCTCGATGGCGACCAGGACGGCGGCCTGCAATTCACCACTATCAAGTCCGATTATGTAAACCCACTGAACAAAAATGCGAAGCTTGAGGCCGGGTTCAAACTAAGCTTTGTCTCCAGTGACAATGATGCTAAATTTTTTGATGTCAGCAATGGTTCACCCGTCAATGATCCCAACAAAACCAATCATTTCTTTTACAAGGAGAATAATAATGCCGCTTACCTGAATTTTAGCAAGACCTTTAAAAAATTTGACCTGACCCTTGGTCTTCGCGGCGAGCAGACAAACATCAAAACGCACCAGGTAAATGGCGACATTCGATATGATTCCAGCTATTTCCAATTATTCCCGAGTGCGTTCTTCAATTATAAACTTAAAGAAGATCATACACTGGGTGTTTCTGTCAGCCGCAGGATCGACCGCCCGGGCTATGGTCAACTCAATCCATTCCTTTTCCTGATCGATGTGACAACATATGCTACTGGCAGCCCGGGTCTGTTGCCGCAGATGACCTGGTCGTATGAGTTGAGTTATACGGTGAAGAACCTAAACTTCACATTGGGCTATAGTCACAGCAAGAATAGCCAGAATATCGCCATAGCCAAATTCAGGGATGTGTTCCCCAATATTCCCGCCGAGGATAATGTGACCGTACAGATACCAGTGAATTTGGCTTCCTCCGATTATTTTGGATTGTCGATTTCTTCACCGCTTCGGATCACCAAATGGTGGAACATGATCAACAATGCCAATATCTATTATCAAAAATTCAATGGTAGCCTGGGAATGACCCAATTGAACCGCGGTAAACCTGCGGCCGATGTTCGCACCAACAACACATTCACATTAAAGAAAGGATGGACTGCTGAATTGAATGCGAGCCTGAATTCCGGGGGACAATACGGCTTTATGGTTACAGATCCTCAATGGGCGTTGTCAGCAGGCGTGCAGAAAATAATCTTGAAGAGCAAGGGTACGCTCCGGTTCAATATCAGTGATATCTTCTGGACAAATCTCCCGAAGGCAGTTATCACTTATGACAACTATATAGAGAAATGGCATGCAGTACGTGAAACCAGGGTGGCCAACCTGACATTTACTTATCGTTTTGGGAACAGCAAGGTGCAGGCAGCGAGGAGAAGGTCCACAGGATCTGAGGAAGAAAGGCAGAGGGCAGGCAATTAATAAGGAATTGATAGTCGTGAGTGGTGAGTGATCAGTAGGGAGTGGTCAATAGAAGTGACTGCACCAAATTCACCATTCACGGTTCACCTATTGACCACTCACTGTATCATACTTCTCGATCTGTTTTCACTACCGTTGTGCTGCGCGATACGTCTGTGCGACTGGAGTTGCTGCGGAATAAGGCTACCAGTATTATGATAAAGATTGCAGCGCCTACTACCCATACCCATGGTTGCGCGTACCAGGTTGTGCTGGTCGTCGTGGTTGTTGTCTCGGTGTGGCTTGAGCTTGAACTGTCCTGGCCCCATGAGACTGCCTGCACCAGGCTTAAAAGAAATACCATCATCCATCTGCAGGCAATACTGCCACTTGTTTTTTTCATGATTTCTGTTTTAAATGGATAAAAAGAATTGACAGAATAAGCTATAAAATAATTGGGCCAGATATTTTTCGCTTATAGCCAACTTGTTAACAGGTATTTTTGTAGAACAGATTCTACATTTTTAAGCCTTATGAAGTAATTCAAGCAACCGCGTGTGGGGTTCCAGGTTCTTCAATGTGTTTTGCCGCAAAAACTGTTTCAGGTGCTTGTAGAAGTGGCTGTGATCATAATAGCCATATTGAGAATAATGAAAGTCTTTTGGGGAGTTGGCCAGGTGGGCCGTGGCCTTGCGGATTCGCATGATCTGTAAAGCCTGTTTACCGTTGATACCGGTACATTTTTCAAAATAGCGTTGGAGGGTCCGGGCTGCAATAGCGTGTTCCCCGGCCAATGCTTCCAGCGAAACCGTGAACGCATTTTGCTGAAAAATTTTATCCAGTATCCCGCTCACAATATTTACGGGATGAAGGGATCCCCGGTATTTATTTACCAGAGACAAAAAATAGTCCGACAGGATGTTGACACGTTCATCAAAGTCCGATGCGTTTTTTACACGGTCAATGACGCGGTGATCCATCAGGTAGCTTAAAGGAAAGATATACTCTTTGTATTCGGAGAAATCAACCTTTTTTTCAAGTATTACCGGCGAAGTACGAAACTTGATACCCAACAGGTGATTGCCCGGTTTGTGAAAACATTCAATAGCATTGTATCTCGGCAGGAAGCAATCCGTCTTGACCGGGAATTTTTTCTCATTCACCTGCATTACGAATGGAGTGCCCAGGTTGATGATGTAAGTGTACCCGATATTCGGAAACTGGGCATCCGAAAACCCCCTGGGATACTGCTCCCACAGGTGTTCGAATTTTGTTTCCCAGAAAAAATCAATAAGAGGACTGAGTGCAGCAGGAGGCGGCACACGGTGATAGTTATTTTCAAAATGATCTGAATGGAAGAACTCGATGTGTTGCATACCGAGAATAAAGTCCAACCTAAGAACGAATTTGTGGGGCTGAGATTATACAAATCAAAAAATATTAGCGCCTTTTAATCTCCACCAGCATCATTATTCGTTTTTTGTTCATCCCACATTCTTTGGATGCTTTCCCATCTCATGGTGGCCAGCTTTTTCAGAATATCTAGTGTAATCTGGTTGTGGTTGCGGTCAAAAACCCCAACAGTATCGGCATCAAATCGCATCTGCCCGCTTTCGATATACCTATTGTGGCCATCACAGAAGAATTCATACTGGCGCGGAGGGTGATACTGGTAACTCTGGATATCTAATCCCAATGCCGATATCTTATCACAGTCGCAAGTGGTTTCAAGTTTACCGTTCTTGTTCAGGTACTCGCAGGTGACTCCGGTGCAGCCGGTTAACTCTACTAACAAGATGTATTCGTCAACGCCCCAAAGCTCACCGAAGGGAGTATTGATAGTAATAACCAGCACCTCTTTTTCGAGTTTTATGTTTACGATATCAAAATCATGAAACATCGAGAACAGGTCATTGATATCCTCGCGTGAGACAATCATTTGCTATTGCTGGTTTCTTGGTGATTGAATTACCTTACTTCTTCAAAAATGCCAGTCTCTTTATTCTTCCTGACATTGTTCCAGTGAAAATAGCGGCCGTTCATGGCGACATATACGCCGGCTGGTAAAGTTTGCACAAATGCTAATGCGCTTCCAAGGTTGAACAACCCGTCGGAGCTACCGAACTTAATAGGTATCATGGCCCCGAACAGGACGACTGTTTTGTTTTTTACTTTTTCTGCGAGAACCCTGGCGGTCTGGCTCATAGTGTCTGTGCCATGAGTGATCACGATCTGGTCTTCCTCGCAATGATTACACTGGTGAGCGATCAGCTCGCGGTCCTCGTCAGTCATTTCCAGGCTATCGATCATCATGAGAGTTCTGACCTCGGTATCGAGACGGCAGCGGCCCATTTCCAGCAGGTCCTGCATATGTGTGTCCTTAAAATACAGTTGACCGTTCAGCTCGTTGTATTCCTTGTCGAAAGTGCCGCCAGTGATAAAAATGCGAATAGCCATAAGCCTTTATTGAATACGTGAAGATAGAAAAATCGGCCACGAGGGCTACCTAATGCCCTGAACATTATCTAATAACAGGCAGGACAGGATGGATAAACATAAAAAAAGACGGGAAAAATTAACGGCGGAAGGTTTTATCAGTTATTTTAGCGGGCCTTTAAACAAAAAAGGCCCTTCCGTAGAAACGGACTGACCTCTAACGATTGCTTGCCATATGAAATTCTTCGAATAATCTTGCTGACCACAAGCTCAGGCAGGTTAGCATTTTGAACTTGACCTCTGACTGCTTGCTCCTCATTAACGATTGCTGCCTTTTTAATGAACTAATGCTATGTCGAAATTATAGCTGGTTCAGCTTACATTCAAAACAAGTTAGGCATGATTTGGGGATGTCAAAAAGATGAAAATTTTTCTAAATCATTGACTGTGATGAGTTTTGAGATAATTTGCGCACTATGTCCAACCGCCCGTCAGACATATTATTTCAGTTAATTAAATCCCTCGAAAAGGCTGAAAAAAGACATTTTAAACTCTACATAAAAAGAAGCTCGGCTAAGGAAGACCTTAAGATCATCCAGCTTTTCGATGCTGTAGATAAACTGCAGGAATACGATGAAAGGGTATTATTGAAAAAACTTCCCGGCACTGAAAAACGACAACTCTATAATTTAAAAACACATTTATATAAAGAAATATTAGCCAGCCTGCGACTATTGAAAAGTGCAGATAGCATAGACCTGCAGCTGAATGAACAGTTCGATTACGCACATATCCTTTATAAAAAAGGGTTATTTCACCAGAGCTTAAAAATTCTCGAAAAGACAAAAGAAACGGCTAAGGCCAATCAGAAATTCAATTTCCTGACGATGGTGATCGCTTTGGAAAAAAGAATAGAGTCGTTGCATATTACCCGCAGCATGCTGGACAAAATGGAACAACTGGCCGATGAGGCCAATGAGATCAGCCGGCACATAGATATGGTGGCCAGGCTTTCCAATCTTGCATTACAACTTTACAGCTGGTTCATCAAACATGGACATGTGAGAAATGAAAAAGACGAAACCAGTATTGTTCAATTCATGAAGGATAACCTGCCGGCCAATGCCTGGGAACAACCAGGATTTTATGAAAAACTATACCTGTACCAGAGCTATACCTGGTACGCATTTATCCGCCAGGATTTCCTGATGTATTACCGTTATACTCAAAAATGGACGGACCTCTTCAAATCACAACCGGTGATGATCCGTGTAGAGACGGGACACTACATTAAAGGATTGCACAACTTGTTGAATGCTCATTTTGACCTCCGGAACTTTCAAAAGTTCAAAATTACCCTGCACGAGTTCGAATCGTTCGCCGCTACAAACAGGGTTGTAGACAATGACAGTTTCCGGATACAGGCTTTTATCTATATCGCCAGCGCCAAGATCAACTATCATGCAATGACTGGCACTTTTAAAGAAGGCTTACCTCTCGTGCCGGGTATCGAAGAAAAAATGAATGATTATGCCCTGTTCGTTGACACGCACAGGATACTCGTGCTGAACTACAAGATCGCGACTCTCTATTTTGGCAGCGGTGATTTTGCTACCAGCATCGATTACCTGCAAAAGATCATAAACAATAACAGTGATCTGCGGGATGACCTGCAGTGTTATGCGCGGCTTGTTCACCTGCTGGCACACTATGAGCTGGGTAATACCGGTATTATGGAGTCGCTGGTGAGATCGGTCTATCGTTTTATGGCAAAAATGGAAAACCTTACCGTTGTGGAGGAAGAAATGTTGCGCTTCCTTCGCAATTCTTTTGATGTGCCCACTAAAAAAATAAAGCCGGAACTGGAGAAATTACTAAGCAAGATAAAACACCTCGAAAAAAACCGCTTTGAAACAAGATCCTTTGCCTACCTCGATATTATCTCCTGGCTGGAAAGCAAAGTGTATGAAAAGCCGATGAGCGCTATCATCTACGACAAATACAAGCAAAGTAAAAAGAGGCATTATCGGAAATAAAATATTCCTCCTGCGGTGGATTGCTCCAGTATGCAGGAAGAACATTTTATGGGAAAGGATTTAAAAATGTGCGATGGGATCTGGTGTACCATCCGGGTCATTCTGTGCGGTACCCGAATGATTGATATTATTTCCTTTTAACAAAAGCAGGCCCGCTACATGTGGTGTTGCCATGGAAGTGCCACTCATGATAGCATAGCGATTATTCAAATAAGTAGACAATATTTTTACTCCGGGCGCAGCTATATCTACCGCATCGTTTCCATAGTTGGAGAACGAAGCGAAATTATCAAGACTGTCAATAGCCGATACAGTATAGATATTCGGCCCATTGGCCCTACCTGGAGAATAATTGATAGCAGGCTGTGAGTCATTGCCTGCAGCAATTGCGATAAATATCCCTTTGGAAGCGGTATTCTTTACCTGTTGATCAAGGGTAGCTGAGGTGACATCTTCTCCCAGGCTCATATTTACCACATCGCCCGCTTTTCCATTAGCGTTCACATAAGCAAGCGCCTGGATGATGGAAGATAAAACGCCGTCACCACTTGCATCCAGCACTCTTAATGAAACCAGGTTAGCACCAGACGCCACGCCCAGGATGCCGAAAGAATTGTTTTTTGCGCCAATGATACCGGCTACATGTGTTCCATGACCGTTTTCGTCCCTTGCGGAAGTATTGTTGGCAAGAAAAGATTTACTCCTGGTCACATCAACATTCAAATCAGGATGGTCAAAATCTATTCCCGAATCAATGATCCAGGCTGTTTTACCGGTGCCATCTCCATATCCTACGCGACTCACACTCCATGTCACCAATCTTGGTTCAACAACTGTAAAACACGCACCCAGAGCAATAACCCTGTCTGGTTCTACTATATCCACCGATTCATCGGATTTCAGCGCCTTCGCCTCTTCGTCAGAGAGATGGGCAACGAAACCGCCATGTTCTCCGGGAAATGATTTTTGTAAAGCATTTTCCCTTATCGCATGAGCCTGCAAAATGCTTTTACCGATAGCAGCCACCCTGTCCGTAGACATGGCTCTTGTAGTAATACTTGTTGAAGAAGATTTTAAAGAAACGATATACTGGCCTGGAATAATAGCACCTGTATTTGCTCACCTCCCAACTACACATTCTTCAGGCTGTTGTTGGGATACAGAGGCACTCTTATCCTTTTTGCAAGAGGTAATAGCGAGAGCAGCGACTAACGCTGCAAATATTACAAATGGTTTTAATGGACGCATAGGATAAAGAATAGAAGACAAAATAAACGCCAAAAGCCTCCTTTCGTTGATAAAGTTTGGCTCTTTAACAGCCTCTTCTCAAAATCCTTAATCAGGGTCAATTTTCCCCCGTCGGATATTGATCAGAAATAGAAATCTATGACCGTATTATAACCATACGCGGAATGTGGCTGGATGGATACGCCAATTTTGCTGTATGAACTGAGACATAGAAAGCGATGCCCATGGAAGGGCACATTTTGATCAATGAATAATGCCATCAGTACCAGCAAAGGATCTTTGTAACCGTATTGGCAACATTCACCCTGGTGATGCTTACTGCGTTTGCATTGATCAGTTTTACGCTCATGTCCTACATAGCCCAGGCTACCTGCAGATATGGCGTGACATTTTGCACTTTCAAAACAAATTGAATCCGGGTAAAGCAAAGGAAGAGCTCTGACCAGGCGTAAAGTATCCAGCAGGGATTTATAATCGGGCAGATCTTTAAGAGAAGGTTTGTTGCGAAAACCAGGATATTTTTCAACAACCGTATTGGCGAAAAGCGCCGGGTCGGTCCTGGCCATGTTGAGTATATAAATGATATCCTTTTCTTCCTTGCTCAGGTAGCTTGTATTGGCTGCGGTATTGCATTTCAAAAACCGGGCATCATTCCAGGCGGAAGAAAATGCGGACAATGGCGAAGTCTGAGGTAATGCAAGGGGTTTTTGTAGGAACAACCCACAAAAGATAAATGAGAGGGCGGGGAATAATTGTTGTGGTTTCATACAATCGATACGATAATGATACGCCGGCTGCGCAAAGTTATTGTTCATCTTTAAAAAAATAACGGAGTATACCTTGCTTTTTAGGTCCTGTTAAAGGCTGTTAACGTGCAGTTAAGCGGCGGCTTTTTTTAGATTTAGAAAAATGAATTTTTCAAATTCGCAGTGAGAAAGCGTTTAACAAAAGCAGTAACAAAATAGAAAAAAGAGATCCGTGTCCGCCATTTGCATTTAACGGTTATAATGGTTAGTGGTTTCGGCAAAGACGGTTCCTGCCAAGGGGATCGTCTTTTTTACTCATATGGCATCTAAATCGACTACCTTTCCCTTTTCGTTTTCTATGGCCTCGTACTTTATACGGTCATCCACTATCCGGCTGGGAATATTTATCAGCACACTGGCTATTGCTGCAATCCTGGTCTTTCAACTCGTCTGGTTAAGAAAAATATACAACAAAGAACAAAAAGAGTTTGACAGGAGTGTGATCATTGCTGTCAAGGGAGTATATGAAAAAATGGCGGTGAGTAATTATAACAGTTCTTACCTGAATGAATTGATAGAAAGCCCGGAAATGCACCTGTACCTGGCGCGAATCACGTTGCCTGTTAATAAAGATTCATTGGCCAGTTATGTTCAAAACGAGCTGGAGGACTTTGACATTTTTACCGATTGCTACCTTGGAATTTATAGCGCTGGTGAAAATAGATACATCTATACTACGATATTGAAATCAGCGGCTACCCGTGGAAAACATTTATCGACCATACCCGTAGTAACCCGGCCTTACGATCATATTGTTTTGTATTTTCCAAACAGGCGCCAGTATATTCTTAGCAAAATGGATTTCTGGATCATTAGTAGCGCTGTGCTGCTTGTAGTGTTGATCCTTTTTGGCGGCGGTCTTTATTATTTTTATCGCCAAAAATTTCTGAATGAAACTCAAAAGGATTTCATTCATAATTTCACCCATGAATTTAAAACGCCTGTTTCGGTTATCAGCCTGGCGGCCGACGTATTAAAGAACCCGGCTATCATCGAGAAGCCGGATAAACTAGCTACTTATGCAGGCATTGTAGAATACCAGGCGGCCTATCTCCAGAGCCAGACCGAAAAACTCCTCAACTTTGCCTATACGGAATCAAGGCAATTACACTTTACTAAAGAAAGAGTGAATATACACGAGGTGGTAAATGAAGCAGTCAGTAACCTGGCTCCGCTCATCGAGGAAAGAAAGGCAAAGATCATTCTTGACCTTTATGCAGAAGATCCATTCCTCATGGCGAATAAAGATTACCTGACTATCGTCATCATCAATCTCCTGGATAATGCGGTCAAGTACTCTAAACAACCGGAGATAAAAGTTACCACGACCAGAACGGAAGACAGGATGATACTTTCGGTGAAGGACAATGGCATCGGAATAGAAAAAAAGCAGTTAAAGAAAGTATTTAAAAAATTTTTCAGGATACGGAAAGAAGATACCTATACTTCCAAGGGTTTTGGCCTTGGACTTTCATTCGTTAAAAAAATTGTGACTGCACATGGCGGAAAGATAAAAGTGGAAAGCGTTTTGGGAAAAGGCAGCAATTTTACCATTGAATTACCTCTTGAATAATTATGGCCATGCAGGAAAAAATAAAAATACTTGTCGCTGAAGACGATCTGCAACTGGGCTTTATTATTAAAGACAATCTTGAAGACGCCGGTTTCCAGGTTGTTAATTGCCCTGATGGTGAAACGGCCTGGGAATATTACCAGAAAACCTCTCCCGACGTCTGCATCCTTGACATTAATATGCCCTACCGAGACGGCTTTAGTGTTGCCAAAAAGATCAGGCAAAAAAGCGATATCGTCCCAATCCTGTTCCTTACCGCCAAATCCCTGGAAGAAGATAAACTAAAGGGGTTTGCAATGGGGGCAGATGATTATATTGTCAAACCTTTCAGCATGAAAGAGCTTCTTTCGCGGATCAATGTATTCCTCAGGAGAAATAAGCTGCTTATCAACCAGTCCCCCGACTCTTTTACTTTCGGACGTTTCACGTTTGTGCCCGAAGAGCTTAAATTGACCGGTAATGAAGAGACGACCACGCTGACACAGCGTGAAGCGGAATTGCTGTCGTTCCTGTGCCAGCACCCCAATAAAGTGTTGCGCAGAGAGGAGATCTTGCTGAATGTATGGGGAAAAAATGATTTTTTTCTCGGCAGGAGTATGGATGTTTTTATGGCGAGATTAAGAAAGATGTTCGTTTCTGACCCGTCTATCAATATTGAAACCATTCATAAGGTAGGATACAGGTTTAGCGTAAAGCAGTAATGATACCGGGAAAGGAATACAGAGTAAAAGGAATGGATGCTCGATGCGGGATGCTAGATGCAGCGGTGTCCATTTCGACTATCAGGTATCTGGCATCCAGCATCCAGTATCCACTATTTTTAACTATGAGCCAGCTTCAGGATTTGCATTGACCACCTCCCAAAGAATTTTGTTGTGGTATTGTTAACTGATTTTATTCATTTACCTGCATGCCGTAATTTCAGCCCTTAATTGCTGTAACGAAAAATGACACTCCTTAAAAGATTATTACTTCTTCCTGGGTTGATAGCCGTGGGCATTGCCACAAAAGCGCAGAATATCGATGCCGCCATTCAAAACTGGGCAGATAAATACACTCCCGAGCGGGTTTATCTCCATTATGACAAGGCCGCTTATTCTGCCGGGGAAACGGTTTGGTTCAAGGCCTACCTGATGACCGATGTCAGTCCCGCCATGGACAGCAAAACGCTATATGTCGACTGGGTTGACGAAAAAGGCAATTTATTACAACATTCGGTGAGCCCGATACTGGACGCCGCTACCAATGGCCAGTTTGAAATACCGGAAGATTACCGGGGAAAATATATCCAGGTAAAGGCTTATACCAAATGGATGCTCAATTTCGATTCTGCTTTTTTGTATTCCAAGAATATTCGCGTACTCACAAGAGAATCTAATCAACAGGCTTCAAAGGCGGTACCTATTCCTTCCCTTTCCTTATTTCCGGAAGGAGGAGATGCAGTTGCCGATATAAATAATAAAATCGCTTTCAAGGCAAACGATCAATGGGGTCGTCCTGTGCGTATCAGGGGTGTGGTCGTGGGAAGCGATAGTAAGGTTGTGGACAGTTTAAGAACGATACATGACGGGATGGGTTATTTCTTCGTGACTCCCCAACCGGGGCTTAGTTATTCTGCAAAATGGAAGGACGAAAAAAATGTGGAGCATACAACGCCCCTGCCTGAAATAAAACAAAGTGGTGTTACAATGCAGGTGACAAGTGTCGGTTCGAACCGTTCTTTAAGCGTTTTTTATCCGGCCGCATTTGCCGAGACCATGGATTCATTGCACATTGTAGGCACGATGTACCAACGACCCGCGTTTAAAATTGGAAGAAGCACGAGCGCGCCGATGATCAAACTGACAATTCCGACAAAGGACCTGCCAAGTGGAATTCTTACAATTACCGTTTTTGACAAACAATGGAATGCATTGGCCGAGCGTATAACTTTTATCGACAATGAAGAATACGTATTTCAACCTGAAATAGAGGTGCAGCGTTGGGGACTGAATAAACGGGCACGCAATGAAATAAAAATTAAGGTGCCGGATAGCCTGGTTGCCAATTTGTCCGTGTCAATAACGGATATCGGTATCGGCGTTGACAGCAGTACCAATATCATTT
>Ga0136846_1227851_pt1 | contig 15404 bp, 11 predicted proteins | sample HopSoiMetagenom2_FD_96841 | JGI IMG/M metagenome (GOLD analysis project Ga0136846, IMG submission 96841) | Grasslands soil microbial communities from Hopland, California, USA - 2 Assembly 2016 (version 4) | ecosystem: Environmental > Terrestrial > Soil > Grasslands | place: USA: Hopland... | reverse complement strand
TCACCCACGAACGACAGGAACTGCTTCTGACCGTTCACGACCTTGTAGAGCACCAGCCAGATGCTGCCGGCCGGGTCCACGGTCTTGATGTTCCACTGCACCGCCTTGGTCTGGGAGGTCGCCGTCACCGGGTAGTCCGGCAGATCGGCGTCCGCCGCGCCAGCGGGCACCGCACCCGGAACCAGAGGAGCGGACACGACGCCGTACGACCGGATTGGTGTGCCGGCCTTGCCGGACGTCGCGGAGAACGACACGGAGCCAGAAGCGCCCGAGCCGGACACCGCAGTTGGAGCCAGCACAGACGTCGGTACGACGACAATCGGGCTCCGTACCGTCTTCCCAGCTCCCTGCCAGGTCAGCCAGCCATTGGAAGTCGCACCGGAGTCACCTGTGTCCAGCGTGAGCGTCACCTTGAAGGTCTTGGTCTGCCCGGCCGCAGTGAAGTTCAAGATCGACGGCGTCACCACAGCCTTCATGCCGGGCACGGAGACGGTCGCGCGGTACAGACCGGGAGTCACAGCGGTCACGCGGCGAGTGATGGTCTGAGTACCGAGCAACTGGCCCACCGAGATCGACGGAGCGTTGTAGTCGCTCGGGTCGATGGCCGGTACGCCGGTGCCGGTGTTGACGCCACTGCCCTCCAGGTAGCCCAGCCAGTCCGCATCGCCCGAGTCGTACACCAGACCCGGGTCGAACATCTTCGACGGCTGCACCTCACCAGCACCCGCGTCGAACGGGTTGCGGTCGACAGCACCAGTAGAAGTCAGCACATCCCCGGCAGTGGTCATCAGCGCCGACTTCACAGCCATCGGCGACCAGTCCGGGTGCTTCGACAGGTAGAGCGCTGCCAGGCCGGCAACGTGTGGTGCCGCCATCGACGTACCTGACAGGAACGCGTAGCTCTGGCCGTTGTTGGTGGGTGGCGCGACAGCGGCCAGCACGTTGACACCCGGAGCAGCCAGGTCAGGCTTCAGCAGATCGCCGTGGCTCGCCAGCGACGGGCCACGCGACGAGAAGTCAGCCATCTGCGGGTACGGCGTATTCGAGCCAGTCGTGTTGCCCGGCAGGAGTTCAGCGGTCGCACCGGCCTGTGCCGCGTACGACTTCACCGACAGCGCGCCCGGCACGTTGACATGGACAGTCGGTACGGCGTGGGAGTCGCCGACCACGTCCTGGTCGAACAGGTTCAGCAGCACCATTCCGACACCGCCTGCTCGCTTCACCTCGGTCGACTTGTCCACACGAGCGTTCACACCCCGCTCGCAGGCGACGATCTTCCCGGCCGTCTTGCTCGGGTCCAGAGTGTTCGCCAGACAGATGAGTGCGTCGGCGTCACTCACGCCGGCGTTCTTGACCGCAGCTCCGTTGACGAGCGGCTTACTGCCAGTCGCTGTCGCCACCGTCGTACTGAGGCCGGCGTACTTCTGGCCGTTGCCCAGCACGACAGTGCCCTCGTACGGCGCAACAGTACTGGCGCCGACCGTGGTTACCCACGGAGAGGTGTTGTCGAGCGTCGACGCGTCCGGACCGGAGTTGCCGCCGGCTGCCGAGACGAAGATGCCGGCTGACGCGGCCGACAGGAACGCGAGCTGGACCGGGTCGGTGTGCTCGGACTCGAAGATCGATCCGACCGAGTAGTTGATGACGTCGACGCCATCGGCGACCGCCTGGTCGATGGCCGACAGGATGTCGGAGGTGAGACCACCGGAGTTCTGGCCGTCCTTGCCGGACCACAGTGCCTTGTAGACAGCGATCTTGGCGGCCGGAGCCACACCGGTGACCGTGCCGAAGTTGACGCCGCCCACTGCGACGTCCACACCGGCCCGACCGGCGGCGGTAGTTGCGGTGTGGGTTCCGTGGCCCTCGCCGTCGCGCGGTGACACGTAGTCGGCCCGCTGGTCCGGTGGGACCAGGCTGAGCCAGCCGTCACCGAAGTACTTCGCACTGATCAGCTTGGTGTTGCACAGGTCGGCGGTGAAGTCCTCACCGGCCTCGCAACTGCCCGTGAAGGTGCTGCCGTCCGCCTTCTGCATGACGGTCGTCGAGCCGGAGAGGTACGGACGGTAGGGGTCTGCTGCCGTTGGCGGCTCGGTGCCGAGCTTGGGGCCGGACAAGGACGCGCTCTCGGGCCAGATACCGGTGTCGACGACGCCTACCACGACACCCTTGCCGGCGGACGCCGTACCGCCGAGTGTGTTCCAGACGCCGGTGTTGCCGGACAGTTTGAGGAAGTCAGCGGGCTTCCGGTCGTCCAGAGCGACGTGCAGCTGATCAGGTACGACGGACACGACGCCGGGGGTCTTGCTGAGCTCGTTGACCTGCTTCGAGTTCAGTGAGGCGGCGAAGCCGTTCAGAGTGGTCGAGTAGTCGTGGTCGATCTTGGCTCCGACCTTCGCAGCGACCTGTGCGTGCTTGCTGGTCAAGAAGGTGCGATACGCCTTGGCATTGGTGCTGTTGACCTCGACCTTGCGACCAGCGGCCGGCTTGGTGGCCTTGAGCCCGGTCACGCCACCCTGGTACGTCGCGAGCGGCTTGTCGGCCAGCGTGACGACGTACCGGCCTGGGGCGAAGCTCGACCGGCCCTGCGGGGCGGTGGGCGGCGTCGCCGAGCCTGGTGGAGCCACCAAGGCGGTGGTGATCAGCGCGGCGGCCGCCAGGAGTGCGGCTCGCCTGCGCAGGTTCGGATGGTTCACGTGATGCCTCCACGGCATGTAGTCCTGGCCGCGGGCTGTAGCCCCGGCCGCCCGCCCCCGAGCACGGACGCCGAAGAGCCTGCCAATCCGTCGCTGCGACTACACCGTTTTGGCTTCAACTAGCCGCTGGCGAAAATCTGCCAACGATCAGCGCGTGGCTGTTGCAAGCAGGTACTGCGCCTTCAGCCGGACCTCGCCCGTGGAGGTGGTCCAGCCGTCATTGATCGTCCGCAGGACCCGGTCGTGCACGTCGTCCAGGCGCCCAGCCTTCTCCAGCAGTGGCAGAGTGTTGATCCCGAGCGGGTGGGCCGCAATGCGGGTCTGCCAGTAGTCCTCGGCGGACGCCGCCACGACATCGAGCTCCAGCGTTGTGCCGGACACCTCGAGGCCGTGCGGGGCGAGAAGCTTCGATAGCGCGTTCGGGTCATGCCACTCGAACGGCGTACCCGGGTCACCGCCCGTGACTTCCCGCACCGCCGTGAGGATGAGGTCTACCAGCTGGCTCAGTACGCCTGGCTGCCAGCTGGTCAGGAGGATCCGGCTGGTCGGCTTCGCGACCCGGCTGAGCTCCGCGATCGCCGCACCCGGATCGGCGGCGAAGTTGAGGGCGAAGTTCGACAGGATCACGTCCGCCGAGGAGTCCGGGAGTGGAATGGACGCCGCCGTACCGTCGACGACGGTCAGGTCCCGGTCGAGGGCGGTCTCGGTGATCACCTCGCGGAGCCGGGCGGCCGGCTCGACCGCAGTGACCCGGGCGCCGCGGTCCGCCGCGAGCAGGGCGACGCTTCCGGTCCCCGCGCCGACGTCCACCACGTGCTCACCGGGCTGGATCCGCGCTGCGTCCACCAGCTCCCGAGCAGCCGGCATCAGATCGGCGGCCGTCGTCTCGTACGTCCCTTGACCCCAGTCGATGTCACTCACGCGCCCACCCTAGGCCGGTCGGTCCGGTTCGGGCCTAGGCAACTGGGAGTTCCAGGACAGGCACGCGCCGTACCTCGCCTTCGTGCCGTGAGAGGCTCGCCCACCCGGTCCGGTCCACAACAGCCCTTCGGATCGGGTCATGGCCTGTGGATTACCGATGCCTGTTTCTGGGTTTTCGCTGGTATGAAAGAGGCATGACAGCGTCAACGACCCGCCCGGTGATCATCACCGTGGACGACGACCCCGGCGTTTCCCGGTCGATCGCTCGCGACCTCCGCCGTCGGTACGGTGAGGCCAACCGCATCGTCCGGGCGGAGAGCCCGGCGCAGGCGCTGGACGCGCTCAAGGAGCTCAAGCTCCGCGGCGAACCCGTGGCTCTACTGCTGGCCGATTACCGGATGCCGCAGATGTCCGGCATCGAGTTCCTCGAGGCCGCGATGGACCTGTTCCCGCTCGCCCGTCGCGTGCTGCTGACGGCGTACGCCGACACCGATGCGGCCATCCAGGCCATCAACGTTGTCGACCTCGACCACTATCTGCTCAAGCCGTGGAACCCACCGGAGGAGAAGCTGTACCCGGTGGTCGACGCGATGCTCGACCTGTGGAAGGCGACCCCGGAGCAGTCCGGCGACGAGACCCGGGTGATCGGGCACCGTTGGTCGGCGCCGTCGTTCGCCGCCCGCGACTTCCTGGCGCGAAACGCGGTGCCGTACCGCTGGCTGAACGTCGACGACGAGGAGGCCAAGCGGCTCCTGGACGCGGCCGGTGTCGACGGTACGACGCTTCCGGTCGTGATCACCCCGGATGCGACCGTGATGATCGCGCCGTCCGAGAGCGAGCTGGCCGGCAAGGTCGGTCTGTCCACGGCACCGGCCAAGGACTTCTACGACCTGGTTGTGGTCGGTGGCGGTCCGGCCGGACTCGGCGCGGCCGTGTACGGCGCGAGCGAGGGGCTGCGGACCGTGCTGGTGGAGCAGTTGGCGACAGGCGGTCAGGCCGGCCAGTCGAGCCGGATCGAGAACTACCTGGGCTTCCCCGACGGGGTATCGGGCGCGCAGCTGACGGACCGGGCGAGGCGGCAGGCGGTCCGGTTCGGGGCCGAGCTGCTCACGACCCGCCAGGTCGTCGGGCTGGAGACACTGGGGAACGCCCGGCGGCTGCGGTTCGCCGACGGCAGCGAGATCTCGGCGCATTCGGTGATCCTCGCGACCGGCGTCTCCTACCGGACCTTGGAGGCTCCCGGCGTCGGGGACCTGAGCGGCAGTGGGATCTACTACGGGTCCGCTACCACCGAGGGTCCGACCTGTGCCGGCGCCGAGGTCTACATCATCGGCGGCGCGAACTCCGCAGGGCAGGCGGCGGTCTATTTCTCGAGGTATGCCAAACGCGTGCATATGCTGGTAAGAGGACCATCGCTCACCGCGACGATGTCGTCGTACCTCATCGACCAGATCGACAGCATCGACAACATCGAGGTGCATACCTGCACGCAGGTCATTTCCTGCGAAGGCTCGGAGCACCTGGAGCGAGTCACCCTGCGGAACAGTGCGACCGGCGAGAGTCGCGAGGTGGACACGGAGTGGATGTTCGTGTTCATCGGCGCGGCCCCGCGGACGGACTGGCTGCCGGGTGATGTGCTCCGCGACGAGCGCGGCTTCGTCCTCACCGGTCCGGACCTGCACGGCAAGCCGACGGGCTGGGCGCTGGAGCGGGAGCCGTACCACCTGGAGACCAGCATGCCGGGCGTCTTCGCGGCCGGCGACGTGCGGGCCGAGTCGGTGAAGCGGGTCGCCTCGGCGGTCGGTGACGGAGCGATGGCCGTGACACTGGTGCACCGATACCTGGAGATGCTCTGATGACTGACCAAGCTGTGGAGCCGCGGCGGCTGAGCTCTGACGAGCTGCGCACGCTGTTCCTCTTCGAGAGCCTTACCGACGAGCAGTTGCAGTGGCTCTCCGAGGCCGGGTACGTCGAATCCGTACGCGACGGGATCGTGTTCAACGAAGGCGACGAGGCGACCTGCTGCTACGTCCTGCTCTCCGGTGAGATCCGGCTCTGCAAGCTGTCGCACGGCGAGCTGGTGGAGATCAACCGGACCGGGCAACGCGGGGTGTACTCCGGTGCGTTCAACGCCTTCTTCGGCGCTGCCGAGAAGAAGTCGTACACCGCGACCATGCAGGTGACCCAGCCGTCGGAGTTCTTCGTCATCGGTGCCGAGACGATGGCGACGATGATGAACACCTGGTTCCCGATGGCCGTGCACCTGATTGAGGGCTTCGTGATGGGCATGCGGCGGACCAACGAGACGCTGGGGGAGCGCGAGCGCCTCCTCGCCCTCGGTTCGCTGTCCGCCGGGCTGACCCACGAGCTGAACAACCCGGCCGCCGCGGCGGTCCGGGCCGCTGCCTCGTTGCGGCAGCGGGTGTCGGGGATGCGGTCGAAGCTGGCGATGCTCGCCGACGGCACGCTGGACGCGACCAAACTGCACCAGATCGTCGCGCTCCAGGACGACGCGGTCGAGCGGCTCGACAAGAACAAGGACAAGGACATCCCGCCGATGGAGCTGTCCGACCGCGAGGACACGCTCACCGACTGGCTGGACGACCACGACGTCCAGGCCAGCTGGGACGTGGCGCCGGTGCTCGCGTCGGCCGGGTTGGACGTGCCGTGGATGGAGGCGGTGCTGACAGCGGTCGGCCCGAAGTACCTCGAGGGCGCGGTGCGGTGGTTGATGTACACGATCGACACCGAGTCGCTGATGAACGAGATCGACGACTCCGTCACCCGGATCTCGACGCTGGTGGGTGCCGCCAAGCAGTACTCGCAGATCGACCGGGCGCCGTACCAGACCGTCGATCTGCGCGAGCTGCTGAAGTCGACGCTGGTGATGATGTCAGGGAAGCTGCAGGGCTACGAGGTGGTGAAGGACTTCGATCCGGAGCTGCCGCCGATACCGGCGTACGCCGCGGAGCTCAACCAGGTGTGGACGAACATCATCGACAACGCGGTGAGCGCGATGGGCGGGTCGGGGACTCTGACGCTCCGGACGCGCAAGGACGGTGCTTACGCGGTGGTCGAGATCGGTGACACCGGTCCGGGGATCCCGGAGGAGATCCGGCGCCGGATCTTCGAGCCGTTCTTCACCACCAAACCGATCGGTGAAGGCACCGGCCTGGGGCTCGACATCTCCTGGCGGATCGTGGTCAAGAAGCACCACGGCGACCTGCGGGTGGAGTCCGAGCCCGGGCACACGGTCTTCAAGATCGTCCTTCCCCTCGACCCCGAACGAGAACTGGAGTCCGACCCCGCCCTGCTGACCTGAGCTCGGTTCCGTTCCGCCAACTGGAGGCCCTGGTGCGTGACGGCTTCGCTCACCGGCATCAGGAGGGCGACCGAGGTCGGGGCGGCCGATCACGTTCACGGTCCGGATCGGGACTGGGCGGTGGATACGCTGGCGACAGCGATAGTGCAGGATGCATGATGGTGACGCCGGACCTCGGCTTCCGTGGGCCCGACGTGGAATCGACGGAGGGGAAGCCGAGCACCTCATGAGGCGACTCGAAGGCGAGCAGGCGACCGCTGACAGGTTCGCGTGGTTGGCGGTGCAGCTGCACTCTGCCGGGAGCGTCGAGAAGACCGTCGATGCGGTCGTGCAGTTCGCGCTGGACGCGCTGGACTGTTCGTACGCCGGTGTCGCGTTGCGGAGCAGCTCCCGGGCGGAGATCCCGGCGGTCACGGATGCGGTGGTGACCGACATCTTCCAGTTCCAGCTCGATCGCCGGAGCGGACCGCTGATCGAGACGATGCACGGCTCGGCAGCTGTGCTGGTCCGCGACACGCACAAGGACGACCGCTGGCCCGAGTGGGCTGCGAAGGCTGCCGGCCTGGGAGTGTGCAGTGCGCTGGACGTGCCACTGCAGATCGGAGATCCACCGGCCGAGACGGTCGGCGTGCTGGCTCTCTACAGGCCGGAGGCCGACGCGTTCGACATGGAGCACGAGGCGACCGCGCACATTCTCGCCCGGCACGCATCGGTTGCGGTGACAGCCGCTCGCCGCCTGCAAAACCTGACTGCTGCCGTCGATGCCCGCAAGGTCGTCGGGCAGGCGATGGGCATCCTGATGGAGCGGTACTCCCTCGACGAGGACCGCGCGTTCCAGGTGCTCAAGCGCTACTCCCAGGAGAGTCGTCGCAAGCTCCGCGACGTCGCTGAGGAACTGATCGGCAGCCGCAACCTCCCGAAGTGAGCCCTTGATCAGCGCAGTGCGGTGCCGTGGCTGTGCGATAGCAGCTGAAGGTCATCGCGGGTGGGGAGGGATTCCCAGTCGCCGTACGCCGTGACGCAGAAGGCACCGCAGGTGGTGGCGCGATCCAGGCGGGACTCGATCGAGAGACCGTCGAGAGTGGCCGACAGGTAGCCGGAGACAAACGCGTCGCCGGCGCCGATGCTGTCGACGACGGTGACTGGGAGTGCTGGGCGGTGGATGGTGTGCACGACAGCCGACGACGGGCCGCCCGTGTCGGCGCTCGTCGTGTGCAGCCAGGCACCTTTACCGCCTGCGGTGACGACGACGGTCCGAACTGAGGTGCCGCTGAGCAGGTCGGCGACCGGGTCGGCTGCCTCGGTGAGGAGGTCGAGCTCGTCGTCGGAGGCGAAGACGGTGTGGATGTGGGGGATGAGCTCGCGGATCGCGGTCGCGGCGTCGGAACGAGACCAGAGGCGGGCTCGATAGTTCACGTCCAGGGACACCTCGATGCCGGCTGCCGCGGCTGTGCGTACGGCGGCCAGGTTCGCGGCTCGGGCGGTGTCGGAGAGCGCGGGGGTGATGCCCGTGACGTGGAGCAGAGTCGGCTTCGTGGCGTTGACGGCGGCCGTCGCCTCGTCGGCACTGAGCGTTGAAGCGGCCGAGCCGCGGCGGTGATAGCTCACGCGGGTGATGTCGTGCGACGGCTGGTCGAATGCGATGAAGCCGGTGAAGGCGTCGTCGGCGAGTCGGACGTGGGTCGTGTCGACATTCTCCGCGCGGAGGGTGCGCTGGATCAGGCGGCCGGGCTCGTCGTTGCCGATGGCACCCAACCAGGCCGCGTCATGCCCGAGTCGCGCCACTCCGATCGCCACGTTGCTCTCGGATCCGGCGATCGACAGGTGTGCGTCACCACCTAACCGCATCGGCCGAGCAGTCCGCACCGAAACCATCGTCTCGCCGAGCGTGAGTAGATCAGTCATTGGTGTACTCCGAGAGCATGAGGCGGTCGAGTGGGTCAGACGCCCAGCGCCGTACGGAAGGTGCTGGCTCGGATGGCGAGTTCGGCCAGGGAGCCACCGGTGCCGGCGTCGCCCAGCAGAGGCGAACCCACGCCTACTGCCAGGGCTCCGGCGGACAGGTACTTCGGTGCGGATTGAGCGTCCACTCCACCGACGGCGATGAGAGGTACGTCAGGAAGCGGGGCGCGGAGCTCGGAGAGATAGCCGGGCCCGTGGAGCTTCGCGGGGAAGATCTTGACCGCGGTGGCGCCCAGGTCGAGGGCTGCGACCACCTCGGTAGGGGTAAGCGCACCACACAGAAGTGGCAGGCCCAGTTCGACCGAGCGGTGCGCGCCGCGAGTGATCGCCGGCGTGACGACGAACCCGGCGCGGGCCGCGGCCACCTCATCGGCCTGGGCCGGAGTGAGGACCGTGCCGGCGCCGATCAGGATGCTCGGGTCGTACTCCGATCGCGCCTGGGCGATCGCGTCGACCGCACCCGGCGTGGTCAGGGAGACCTCCAACGCGGTGATCCCCGCCTCGACCAACGTGCGCACGCACGTCAGCGCGGTCTCGGCCCCATCGGCGCGAATGATCGCGAGCATCTTCCGGTCCCGCAGTTCCGCAAGCAGATCCATGATCCCAACCTATGTGATTGATCCAGACGAAGGACGTCCGATGAGCTGCGCAGCCAACCGTGCAACGGACGCGTACGTCGTACTCGACGACATCAAACCGCCCTGGCGGAAACAGTCAACCGCCAGGCCAGCTCACCGCTGGCTGGAACGACGGCGGCGTCCTCCGGCCCGGCCTCGGACAGATCGAACACCCGGCCCAGCATCGGCTCCACGCCCAGACTCCGGTACGGCGCCTCGGCCGGGAACCCACCCTGGTTGCGCCACAACGCAGTCGACACTGGTTGCCCTGGGCAACTCAGCGTCATGGTGAGCTCGGCGCCGCGGTCGCGGACCGAGACGGTCGGACAGTCCACCAGAACCGCACCGACCGCGGTCCCGTCGGTGGGGCCGTAGGTGGTCAGGTCGAGCGGTGTCGGCCAAGCTGCCGTCACCCACGGCGCGTCGTCAGGCCAGGCCCAGGGCAGCAGAGGAGCGGCCTCGGGGTAGATGCGACACTCCGTCCCAGCAGGCGCCGCGACGTTCGCGCCAGTGACGCAGTCGAGGAGCGCATGGGCGGCCCAGATGAACCGGTAGCCGGGCGGCGCGGCCAGCCGGTAGTCGGCGGTGACGGTGTTCGCGCCGGAGGTGATCGATCGCGTGAGGACCGCATCCTCATACGCGACCGAGCCATCCCAGGGCTGATTCCACAGGCCACCGTGATCAGGTTTGCCACGGACGGTCGGGAAGCACTCATCCACACCGCCGGCGTCGACGAAGTCAGCCATCCCGGTGCGCGGGCCGGTGACCAGGCCCGGGCCTTCCCAGAGCCACTCGCGATTGGCCAGTCGGAGCGATGTCCAGCGGCCGCCGTCGATCAGGTCCACGGTCACCATTCGGCGAACGAGCCATCTGCGTTGGACCACACCGGGTTGCGCCAGGCGTGGCCGACCTTGTCGGCGGCGCGGACAGCCTGCTCGTCGACGGTGATCCCGAGGCCCGGCAGCGGGTTCCACTCGGCGTGACCGTTGATCCAGGTGAACGGCGTCGGATCGACCAGGTACGACGTCAGATCGCTCGACACGTTGTAGTGGATCCCCCGGCTCTGCTCCTGGATCAGGAAGTTCGGCGTCGCGAACGACACCTGCAGGCTCGCCGCCAGCGAGATCGGTCCGAGCGGACAGTGCGGCGCCAGCTGGGCTCCGTGCGTGTCCGCGAGTACAGCGATCCGTCGCAACTCGGAAATCCCACCGGCATGCGCAACGTCCGGCTGGACCACTGCGACGCCTGCGTTCAACGGAGCCTGGAAGTCCGCGCGATGGTAGAGCCGCTCGCCGAGCGCGACCGGAACTGTCGACGTGCTGACGACCTGGGCGAGGTGCGCCATCTGCTCCGGCAGCACCGGCTCCTCGACGAACATCGGCTGCAGGTCCTCGACCGCGTGCAGGATCCGTCGCGCACCGGCGAAACCCACCCGGCCGTGCAGATCGATCGCGACATCGCGCGTGTCGCCGAGCACCTCTCGAGCCGCGCCCAAGCGGGCGACGATGTCCTTGACCTCGGCAACGGACGGCGAGGACTGGATCAGCCCGCTGGCGTTCATCTTCACCGCGGTCATGCCGGCCGCGACCTGCTCAGCGACCGCATCGCCGACCTCGGACGGCTCGTCGCCGCCGACCCATGCGTACACCCGGACCCGGTCGCGTACCCGCCCACCGAGCAGCGCGGACACCGGAGCGCCGTACACCTTGCCGGCGATGTCCCAGAGCGCGTGGTCGAGACCCGCGACCGCGCTGCTGAGCACCGGTCCGCCGCGGTAGAAGCCACCCTTGGTGAGGATCTGCCAGTGCCGCTCGATCTGCAACGGGTCCTGGCCGATCAGGTACTCCGACAGTACGTCGATCGCGCTCCGGACGACCTCGGCGCGGCCTTCGACGACCGGTTCGCCCCAGCCGACGACTCCGTCGCTGGTCTCGATGCGGCAGAACAGCCAGCGGGGCGGAACCAGGAAAGTCTCGATCCGCTCGATCTTCACGAGCGCCGCCGACCACGGCCGGAGGAGCGCCGGGTGGACGAACCTCGAACCTCGGTGAGGTCCTCGGCCGCCTTCGCCAGCAGCTCCCGCATCGCGAGCTCGGCGCCCTCCGGGTCGTGCGCGCGGACCGCGTCCACGACGCGCCGATGACTGGGCACCGGGTCGTCAGAAGGCTTCAGCTTGTGCACCAGCCGGTCGCGATCGGCCAGGCCGGTTTCCATGATCACTTCCATCTTCGTCAGTAGTTCGTTGCCAGTCGCTGCGAGCAACGCCCGGTGGAAAGCGAGGTCCGCAGTCGCGGCCGCCAGGTCGTCACGCGCCGACGCCATCGCTGCGAGCGCCTCGTCCAGCACGGCCAGGTGCGTGTCCTCAGCGCGTACGGCGGCCAGCCGAGCCGCAGCCGGCTCGACGATCCCGCGCACCTCGTGCAGCTCCTCGAGCAGCTCCGGCCGGACGTCGGCGTCGTTGAAGTGCCAGCGAATCATGTCCGCATCGAGCAGGTTCCAGTCCGAGCGGGGGCGGACGAACGTACCGCGCTTCTGCCGCGCGTCGACCAGTCCCTTGGCCGTCAGCACCTTCAATGCCTCGCGCACTGCGGTCAGGCTGACGCCCAGGTCGGACTGCAGGTCGGTCAGGTTGATGGTCGCGCCCTCCGGGATCTGCCCGGACAGGATGCGCTGCGCCATCTCCTCCACGATCTGGCCATGCAGTCCGCGCGTCACGCCGCGCTGAATCCCCGTCACTGCGCTCTCTCCCTCATGCCGAGTCCTTCACCGCGGACCATCCGCCGTCGACCACCAGGCTGGTAGCCGTCACGAACGAGGCCTCGGACGACAGCAGGAAGGCCACCGCCTGCGCCACCTCGTCCGGCTGCCCGAGGCGCCCCAAGGCCGTCGCCTGTGCGCTGCGCTCGCGTCCCTCGGCGTCGACGCGATCCCACATCGCCGTCACGACCGGTCCCGGAAGCACGGTGTTCACCCGGATCGAGCGGCCGTACTCGACGGCCAGTTGCCGGCCGAGCGAAACGAGCGCTCCCTTGGTCGCGGCGTACGCCGGATGGCCGGGGAGACCCGCGATCGCGTGCACGGAGGAGACCAGTACAACGGAACCCGCCTTCGCGACGAGGTCGTCGTACAACGCCTGGAAGCCCAGGAAGGCCGCGGTCAGGTTGACGTCGAGCTGGCGTTGCCAGGACGGTGGCGACAGTTCGTGCGCCGGCTTCACGTCGACGACGACCGCGTTGCTGACCAAGCCGTCGATCGGACCGAGCTCGTCGCGACCGCGGGACCGGACCTCGGCCCAGGTGTCCGGCGACGCGACGTCACCGACCACGCTGATCGCCTTCCCGGGCAGGACGGTGCACGGGTGGATGTCCACCTGCACAACGTGCGCGCCCTCGGTCATCGCGCGCGCGACGCACGCCGCGCCGATCCCCGACGCGGCGCCGGTCACCACGATCACCCGTCCAGCCAGCCGCACCAGCGCCGCCTCCTCCACTAACCAACTCCCACCCAAGCACGCGGGCGGGGGCGTTCCAACGATGAACGAGCCATCAGTTGACCGTGACGCCGCTGTCGCGTCAAGCGATTTGCTCGTAATTTACGAATTAATATTGACACCTGCGACCCGTCGCCGCAAGATCGTCCGCAACACACCACTTACTCGACTGGCTTGCTGGTCGAGCAGATCTCAGGAGTAGGGCATGACGGGTCTGGCAGCAGATCGGCGGACTTTCCTCAAGGGACTCGGACTGCTCGGGGCAGCCACCCTGGTACCCGGGTGCGCGACCTCGTCGACGAGTCCGGGCAGCGGCAGCGCCGCCACTGGTGAAGTCGCGCTGCAGTCCAACCTCTCCAGCGAGCAGGCCAAGGCCGCGATGGAGAAACTTGTTGCCGCGTACAACAAGACCGGCGACTCGCAGGTGAAGCTGAACACGGTCGCCGCGGAGATCTTCCGGACCCAGCTGCCGACGTACCTGACCTCGGCCAACCCGCCCGACGTCTACACCTGGTACGCCGGTTCGGTCGCGGACTCGTACGCGAAGAAGGACCTGCTGCTGGACGTCTCGAGCGTCTGGGACAGCATGGGCAACTATTCGAAGGCGATGCAGACGCTGTCCACCAGCAGCGCCGGCCAGAAGATCTTCGTGCCGACCAGTTACTACTGGTGGGGCATGTTCTACCGGAAGTCGAACTTCACCAAGTGGGGCGTGACGCCGCCGAAGACCTGGGCCGAGTTCGTCGAGGTCTGCAAGAAGATCCAGGCCAAGGGCATCCCGCCGATCGGCATCGGCCTCGGTGACACCCCGTGGGTCGCGTCGGCGTGGTTCGACTACCTGAACATCCGGATCAACGGCGCGCCGTTCCACCGGCAACTGCTGGCCGGTCAGGGCAACTTCACCGACCCGAAGGTGAAGGCTGTCTTCACCAAGTGGCGCGAGGTGCTGCCGTACTTCGACCCGAAGGGCAAGTCGTTCCCGTTCCAGGAGGCGACGTCGGCGCTGCTGGCCGGCAAGACCGGGATGTTCCTGATCGGCACGTTCTTCGCCGACTCGGCACCCAAGGACGCGCTGGACGACATCGACTTCTTCCAGTTCCCGATCATCGACCCGAGCGTGCCGGTCGCCGAGGAGGCACCGACCGACGGCTACTTCGCCTCGAAGAAGGTGAAGGACCCTGACGGTGTTAAGAAGTTCCTCACTTGGCTGTCGACGGCCGAGGCCCAGGAGATCTACGTGCAGAACTCGTCCGGCACGGTGATTCCGGCCAACCCGGACGGCAAGGCGGCGGACACGGCGCTGGTGAAGAAGGGCAAGGCGATGATCGAGGGGGCCGCTGAGATCACGCAGTTCTTCAACCGCGATTCCAGCGATGCGTTGCAGCCGACGGCGGACGCCGCGCTGACCAAGTTCCTCGACAAGCCGGACCAGATCGACAAGATCCTGCAGGACTGGCAGGCGGCGGCACAGAAGGTCTTCAAGGCGTGACAGCTACAGCTGTGGAACCGCGCGGCCGGACCGGAAACGGTCCTGCCGCTGGACCGCGCCGTACCAAACGCAACGGGCCGCGGCGGGTTTCGCCGTTGATTGTGGCGTTCGTGCTGGTGCCGTTCGTCATCGAGGCGGTCTGGGTGTTCTGGCCGGCGTTGCAGGGGTTCTGGCTGGCCTTGACCAGCTGGGACGGCCTGTCGGCGCCGAAGTTCGTCGGATTCGGCAACTTCGGCGATATGGTGTCGGACCCGATCTTCCGAACCGCGTTGAAGAACACGGCGATCTGGCTCGTGCTGTTCGGTGGCCTGAGTGTGATCGGCGGGTTCGGGATGGCGTTGCTGCTGCAACGCGAACGTCGTGGCGTCGGGATCTACCGGGCCGCGTTGTTCACCCCGGTGGTCTTCAGCCTGGTCGTCACCGCGCTGATCTGGCGGGTGTTCTACCAGCCGGACGGGCTCGTCGACACGGTGTTCCGATCCGTTGGCCTGGGCAACTTCGTCCGGCCGTGGCTGGCCGACCCGGACACCGCGCTGTACGCCGTGATCGTGCCGGCCCTGTGGCGGCAGATCGGGTACGTGATGGTGCTCTACCTGGCCGGCCTGAAGGCAGTCGATCCCGCCCTGTACGAAGCGGCGAAGGTCGACGGTGCCTCGGCCTGGCAACGCACCCGGTACGTGACGATCCCGCAGTTGAAGGGCGTCAACTCGGTCGTGCTGTCGGTGATCGTGATCGACTCGCTGCGATCGTTCGACATCGTCTGGTCGATGACGAAGGGCGGTCCGTACCACTCGTCCGAACTGTTGAGCACCTACATGTACTCGACGGCGTTCCAGTCCACGCAGCTCGGGTACGCGTCCGCGCTGGCCGTGGTGATCTTCCTGCTCGCCCTGGCCGTGATCCTCGGCTA
>Ga0136846_1242353_pt1 | contig 15409 bp, 11 predicted proteins | sample HopSoiMetagenom2_FD_96841 | JGI IMG/M metagenome (GOLD analysis project Ga0136846, IMG submission 96841) | Grasslands soil microbial communities from Hopland, California, USA - 2 Assembly 2016 (version 4) | ecosystem: Environmental > Terrestrial > Soil > Grasslands | place: USA: Hopland... | reverse complement strand
TGGGACGTCGGCCCCGGCGGCTACCAGGTCGGCAACTTCCCGGTGCTGTGGAGCGAATGGAACGGCATCTACCGCGACGTCGTGCGCGACTACTGGCGGGCGGCGGCGCCCGTCTCGGAGTTCGCGTCACGCTTCACGGGCTCGGCCGACCTGTACGCGCACGAGCGGCGCCCGGCGTTCACCTCGATCAACTTCGTCACCGCGCACGACGGGTTCACGCTCCGCGACCTCGTCTCCTACAACGTCAAGCACAACGAGTCCAACCTCGAGGGCAACCGCGACGGCAGCGACGACAACCGCTCATGGAACTGCGGGGTCGAGGGGGAGACCAGGAATCCCGAGGTCCGCGCGCTGCGCGCGCGCCAGCAGCGCAACTTCCTGGCCACGCTCTTCCTCTCGCTGGGCACGCCGATGCTGCTGGGGGGCGACGAGATCGGCCGCACCCAGCGCGGCAACAACAACGCCTGGTGCCAGGACAACCCGGTCTCCTGGTATGACTGGGACCTGGACGCCGCGCAGCGCGAGGTGCTCGCCTTCACGCGCCGCCTGATCGCCATGCGCAGGGCGCATCCGGTCTTCCGCCGCGCCGCGTTCCTCGTCGGGCACGAGCAGGAGGGCTCGGGGCTGCCGGACGTGTGGTGGTTCCGTACGGACGGGCGGCGCATGACGCAGCGCGACTGGCAGTTCCACGACGGGCACACCCTCGGCGTGTTCCTCAACGGCGAGGAGATCCCCGAGCGCACCGCGCACGGCGAGCCGATCTACGACGACTCGTTCCTGCTGCTCTTCAACGCGCACTACGAGCGGGTCACCTTCACGCTGCCCGCGCGCCGCTTCGGGACCGTCTGGACGCACGAGCTCGCGACCTGCCAGCCGCGCCTGAAGCCGGGCGAGGACAAGCTGCTGGCCCGCGAGGAGGTGCCACTCGAGGCGCGCTCGCTGCGAGTCCTGCGGAGGGTGCGCTGATCGACTTCCGCGCCACCTACCGCCTGCAGCTGACGCCCGAGCAGGACTTCGCCGCCGTCGGCGAGCTCGTCCCCTACCTGCGCGACCTCGGGATCTCGCACCTCTACCTGTCGCCCGCCCTCCAGGCCCGGGCCGGCTCGAGCCACGGCTACGACGTCGTCGACCCGACTCGCGTCAGCGACGCGCTCGGAGGCGAGGCCGGTCTGCGCGCGCTGCGCGACCGGGGCCTCGGCATCCTGCTCGACATCGTTCCCAACCACATGGGCGTCTCCGACGAGAACCGCTGGTGGTCCGACGAGCGTCTGCGCGCGCGGTTCTTCGACTGGGACCCCGACAGCGGGTGGTACCGGCGCTTCTTCGACATCGACGACCTCGCCGGGATCCGCGTCGAGGACGAGGAGGTCTTCGAGACCGTCCACGCGAAGGTCCTGGAGCTCGTGGCCGGCGGCGTCCTCGACGGCCTGCGCGTCGACCACCCTGACGGCCTGGCCGATCCGGCCGGCTACCTCTGGCGCCTGCGCGGCCGGGGCGTCGAGCACGTCTGGGTCGAGAAGATCCTGCACCCCGGCGAGCCCCTGCGCGACTGGCCGGTGGAGGGCACGGTCGGCTACGAGTTCCTCAACGACGCGACCGCGCTCTTCGTCGACCCCGCCGCGCAGGACGCGATGACGCGCGTCTACGCCGACCAGACGGGCGAGGCGTGGAGCTTCGGGGAGGTCGCGCTGGACGCCCAGATCGAGCAGGCCACGACGACCTTCGCGCGCGAGGTGGCCCGGCTGCGCGAGCTGCACGACGTACCCGGGATCGCCGACGCGCTGGCCGCGCTGCCGGTCTACCGCACCTACGTCGAGCCGTGGTCGGGGCGCGTCGATGACGCCGACCGCGAGGCCATCGTCGCCGCGCGCATGGACGCGCGCCTCGAGCGCGCGCTGCTGCTGCAGACGCGGACGCCGGCCGCCATGGCCGAGTTCGTCACCCGCTTCCAGCAGACCTCACCGCCGGTGACCGCCAAGGGCATCGAGGACACCGCGTACTACCGCTACCTGCGGCTGCTGGCCCTCAACGAGGTCGGTGGCGACCCGGCGCGGTTCGGGATCTCGATCGAGGAGTTCCACGCGGGCAACGAGCAGCGCGCCCTGCGCAGCCCGCGGGGGCTGCTCGTCACCCAGACGCACGACACCAAGCGCGGCGGCGACGTCCGCGCGCGGCTGGGCGTGCTGTCGGCCTGTCCGCAGGAGTGGGGCGAGCGCGTCCGCCAGTGGCGCGCGGTCACCGAGGAGCTACGCCGCGACGGGGAGGGCGGGCGCGCGCCGGACCACCAGGAGCAGTACCTCATCTTCCAGACGCTGCTCGGCGTCTGGCCGATCGACGCGGGGCGGCTGGAGGCCTATCTCGAGAAGGCCCTGCGCGAGCGCAAGGTGACGACGTCCTGGGTGGATCAGAACCACGACTGGGAGCGCCGCGTCAAGGCGTACGCGAGGGCGCTGCTCACCCACCGGCCGTTCCTTGCGGACTTCGAGCCGTTCGCGCGGCGCGTCGCCCAGGAGGGGCGCCGCAGCGCGCTTGCCCAGCAGCTGCTGAAGCTGACCGCGCCCGGGCTGCCCGACGTCTACCAGGGCGACGAGCTCGAGGCCCTGAACCTCGTCGACCCGGACAACCGCCGGCCGGTCGACTGGGACCTGCGGCGCGCGTCGCTGCGTGCGCTGAAGGCGGGCGCCGACCCCGACGAGCAGTCGATGAAGCAGTTCCTGATCTGGAAGGCGCTCGACCTGCGTTCGCGGCGGCCGGGCCCCTTCGCCGGGGTCTATGACCCGATCGCCTCGAGCGGCGGCGTCTGCGCGTACGCGCGCGGCGCCGAGGTGCTGACCGTGGTCGGGGTGCGCGACTTCGACGGCGCGGAGCTCGACCTCGGCCCGCGGCTGGCCGGGCGCTGGCGCGACGTGCTGACCGGCGAGGAGCGGTCGCTGCGCGAGCGCCAGCGGGTGGACGGGCTCATCTCGGCCTACGGGTTCGCCCTGCTCGAGCGGACATGAGCAGCGGCCGCGGGGACCACCCGCGGCCGCTGCCCGGTTCCTCCCAGGCCCCGACGAGCGGGGCCCTATCGGTTGATCAGCCGGTGAACTGCGGCGCGACCACCTGCCGCGCGCAGTGGCGGATCGTCGCGCGCAGGGTGCGCGCGCGCGGGCGCGCCTTGGACCGGAACGTGACCTGCGCCGTCACGTGGTCGTTCTTGCCGCTATGCGAGCCGAGGTGCGCGGTGAACCGGCGCTGACCACTGTGAGCGGTGACCGTCCTGGCCTTCTGGCCGTTGAGGAAGAAGGTCACGCGCCGGACCGGACCGCCCGTGACGGCGATCGTGTAGGCGCGGCTCACGCACGCGGTGGGGGCGTGCATCCGCGCGTGCGCGGCGACGTTGCGCTGCGGGAGCACCCCGCCGCCGGGCTTCGGCGTCGGCTTGCTGGGCGGCTTCGGCGTCGGCTTGCTGGGCGGCTTCTGCGGCGTCTCGGCCTTGAACGTGCATTGCTTGCTCTCGCCCGGGCTGAGCTCGATCACCGCGGTGCCGGCGGAGACGCTGATCTGGAACGCGTCCTTCGGATCCGCGTCCTGCGGACTGCAGCTGATGTCGGTGATCTTCGCGCCCGAGGCCGTCACCTTGAAGGCGGTCGCCTTCGTGAGCTTGACGTCGAACTTCCGGCTCCCGCCGGCCGAGAGGCTGAAGTCCGTCGGCTGAAGGTCCGACGTGTCGGTCAGCGCCTCGACGTGGAACTTGATCGTGTTGCCGTCGGCGTTGACGGTGAAGCTCGCCGGGCCGCTGTTCGCGCCGGATACGGCGCTCATGATCGCGAACACGGCGAGCGCGAGGATGCTCGCGAGCGTGAGCCGGACCGCCTGGCGGGCCGGCGCCGCACGACCTCGCTTCGACTGGGTCATTGACGCACCTCCATGTACGTGTTGTGGTGGCCGCGCTGAGTGCGTCTGACCGCGCGTCCCCCCCTGATCCCGGAAACCTGGCCTACGGCGCAACCGGCGACAACGCCCGGATGGGTGGTCCGTCCTGCCCGATCGGATAGCCCTGACCGCTGGGCGGGTCTTATGTAACAGCATCAGTCCACCGTCGGCGCCGCGAGCTGCGCGTAGCGCTGCGCGGCCTGCACGCGGTTGCGGAGGCCGAGCTCCCGGAAGATAGCTCGCAAGTGGAACTTGACGGTGTTGACCGAGATGAAGAGCGCGGCCGCGATCTCGGTGTTCGAGCGCCCCTCGGCCAGCAGGCGCAGCACCTCTCGCTGGCGGGTCGACAGCGTCCGCAGCCCGGACGCCGGGCGCATGGGCGTGACGACGGCAGGCCGCAGCGCCGGGTAGACCACGCTCCCGGCCGCCACTTGGTGGATGGCCATGACCATCGCCAGCGCGGGGGAGTCCTTGGGCACCACCGCCTCGATGCCGCCCGCGGCCGCGCCCTCCGTGACGGCCGGGTCGGCCGGCTCGGTGAGGACGACGACCGCCAGTCGGCGCGCGCCGGCCCGCAGGCACGAGGCGATCGCGATCGCCTCGTCGAGGGTCGCGTCGAGCAGTGCGACGCCGGGGGCGGCGTGCGCGACGTCGGCGACCAACGTCTCGACGTCCGAGCAGACCGAGGCGACCTCGAGGCCGTCGGCGCAGGCAAGCACCGAGGCGAGCGCCTCGGCCTGGAGGCGGTGCGTGGCGAAGACCGCGACGGCGGTGGCCGCCGGCGCGCTCAGGGCCGGCTGTCGCCGGCGCGGCGGCGCGGCGACCACGCCGAACGCGCCGCCGTCGGCGGCGAAGCGGTCGCCGCGGTTGGACACCTCTCGCACCTGCCTTCCCCCCGTCTTCCTGCTTTCCCCCCGGGCGACGGAAACCTTAAGCCCCACCCCAGACGCCTGATGGGGGGCGGTCGTACTCCGCTCTGGGTAGGAATGTGCCCGGCGGCCGCCGTGGCGGCCGCGCGGCGAAGGCCGTTCGCTAGCATCGAGCGGGCTGTCGCGACTGGCGTCGGAGGGTGGAATCGACCACCGGGGAGCGACGGTCGCCGATCGCCGCACGCCTGGGCACTTCTGAAAGGCCACCGCACGCACGACGAAGGACGCCCATGAGCACGACCTCGCAGCTCCGTATCCCCGACGACCTCAAGCCCTCGGACGGCCGCTTCGGCTGCGGCCCGTCCAAGGTCCGCCCCGACCAGCTCGAGCACCTGCTGGGCGCGGGCCGCTCGATCATGGGCACCTCGCATCGCCAGGCGCCGGTCAAGGGCGTGGTGCGGCGCGTGCGCGAAGGGCTGGCCGAGCTGTTCGCCCTCCCCGACGGCTACGAGGTCGCGCTCGGCAACGGCGGGACGACCGCGTTCTGGGACGCCGCGGCGCTCGGGCTCGTCCGCCGGCGCGCGCTGCACCTCAGCTACGGCGAGTTCTCGCAGAAGTTCGCGACGGTCACCGCCGCGGCGCCGTTCCTGGACGAGCCGATCGTCGTCAAGGCGGCGCCGGGCGACGCGCCCGCGCCCGTCGCCGAGCCGGGCGTCGACGCCATCGCGTGGGCGCACAACGAGACGTCGACCGGCGTCATGGTGCCGGTCGTCCGGCCGGCCGGCGCGGACGGCGCGCTCGTCCTGATCGACGCCACGTCGGGGGCCGGCGGCCTGCCGGTCGACGTCGCCGAGGCCGACGCCTACTACTTCGCGCCGCAGAAGAGCTTCGCCTCCGACGGCGGCCTCTGGCTGGCCCTCGTGAGCCCGGCCGCCCAGGAGCGGCTCGCGGACATCGCCGCCTCGGACCGCTGGATCCCGGAGTTCCTCTCGCTCGCCACCGCGCTCGAGAACTCGCGCAAGGACCAGACCTACAACACGCCCGCGGTGGCGACCCTGCTGCTGCTGGCCGACCAGATCGAGTGGATGCTCGACAACGGCGGGCTGGCGGGCTGCGTGCGGCGGACGACCGAGTCCTCGTCGCATCTCTACGGCTGGGCGGAGGAGCGCAGCTTCGCGGTCCCGTTCGTCGCCGAGGCGGCCAAGCGGTCGCTGGTCGTCGGCACGGTCGACTTCACCGACGACGTCGACGCGTCCGCCGTCGCGGCCGCGCTGCGCGCCAACGGCGTCGTCGACGTCGAGCCGTACCGCAAGCTCGGCCGCAACCAGCTGCGCGTCGGCATGTTCCCGGCTGTCGAGCCCGACGACGTGCGCGCCCTGACCGCGTGCATCGACTTCGTCGTGGAGCGGATCTGATGCGCGTCCTCGTCGCCGAGGACATCGGGCGCTCCGGCGTCGACCTGCTGCGCGAGCACTTCGACGTCGAGGTTCGCACCGACTGGGCCGACGGCGAGCTCGCGGACGCGCTGGGCGACTACGACGGCGTGCTGATCCGCTCCGCCTCGAAGCTGACCGCCGACGTGCTCGAGCACGCCGAACGGCTGCGGGTGATCGGGCGTGCCGGCGTGGGCGTCGACAACGTCGACGTCCCGGCGGCGACGAAACTCGGGATCATCGTCGCCAACGCGCCGCAGTCCAACGTCGTGACGGCGGCGGAGCATACGATGGCGCTGCTCCTCGCGCTCGCGCGCAACATCCCGCAGGCGCACGCGTCGCTGACCGCGGGGCGCTGGGAGCGCAAGCGGTTCAGCGGCGTGGAGCTCTTCGACAAGACGCTCGGGATCCTCGGCTTCGGCCGGATCGGGCAGCTCGTGGCCCAGCGGGCGATGGGGTTCGGCATGCACGTGGTGGCCTACGACCCGTACGTGGGCGCCGAGCGCTACCGCGAGCTCGCGATCGAGCGCGCGGAGAGCTCCGACGAGGTCTACGCGGCGGCCGACTTCCTGACCCTGCACCTGCCCAAGACGCCGGAGACCGAGGGCTGGCTCGACGCCGCGGCGCTCGCCAAGTGCAAGCCCGGCGTGCGCGTGCTGAACGTCGCGCGCGGGCCGCTGATCGTCGACGATGACCTCCGGGCGGCGCTGGACAGCGGGCATGTCGCGGGCGCGGCGCTGGACGTCTTCCGCAGCGAGCCGATCACCGACCACCCGCTCTTCGCCTACCCCAACGTCATCGTCACGCCCCACCTCGGCGCCTCGACGGCCGAGGCGACCGACCGTGCCGGCCTGCAGGCCGCCGAGCAGGTCGTCGCCGCGTTGACCGGCGGTAGTGTGACGAGCGCGGTCAACGTCCCCGCGATCGCCGCCGAGGACCTCGAGGTGCTCGGGCCGTTCGTCCCGCTCTGCCGGCGCCTGGGGCGTCTCGGCGCGGCGCTGGCCGGCGGGGTGGACCGGCTGGAGGTCGAGCTGCTCGGGCGGATCGGCGAGCGTGACACCCGCCCGCTGGCGACCGCCGCCCTGCTCGGCGCCCTCCGGGGGCACACCGAGGAGGAGATCAACACGGTCAACGCGCCGGCCATCGCCGAGGAGCGCGGCATCGACGTACTCGAGACGCGACGCTCGAGCGCCCGCGACTTCGCCGACCTCGTGCGGGTCACCGTCGTCGGCGGGAGCCACGCCGAGCGGGTCGTCGGGACGATCGTCGGGCGGCGCCATCGCCCGCACCTGCTCGAGGCCTGGGGGCAGCGCTTCAACCTGCAGCTCGAGGACCACGTGGCGCTGTTCCGCTACCGGGACGTGCCCGGGATGCTCGGCCGCATCGGGACGGCCTTCGGCGAGGCGGGCGTGAACATCGACGCGGCCGCCGTCGGTCACCTGCCCGACGACCGCGAGCGCGGGCGCGACGACGCGGGGCTGGCGGTCATGGTCGTCACGACCGACGCGCCCGTGCCCGAGCCGGTCGTCGACGCGATCGTCGCCGGCGAGGGGTTCGAGGCCGGGCGCGCGGTCGCGCTGGCCTAGCCGGGCCGGCGCCGCGCGGCCGTCCCGCCTGCGACGATCGCGCCTCGCACTGGTCGGGCCGGGCACCAGGGAGACGAGCCCTGGGCGCGCGCGCGTCGCCTCTTCCTCGCCGCCCATCCGGCCCACCGCGAGGGCGTCGCTGCGCCCGGGTCGCCCGGCACGGTCGCGCGCGAGGAGCACCCGGGCGACGCCCGGCTCGAATTCGCGTTGCACCGGTTTCGCCGTACTCGGCGCCGGGGTATCGTCGCCCCCATGGCCGAGATCGTGTTGGACGGGGTTACGAAGCGCTATCCGGACGGCACCGAGGCCGTCAAGCAGCTCGACTTGCACATGCGCGACGGGGAGTTCGTGATCCTCGTCGGCCCGTCGGGGTGCGGGAAGTCGACGGCGCTGCGCATGATCGCCGGCCTGGAGGACATCAGCGACGGGGAGCTGCGGATCGGCAACGAGGTCGTCAACGACCTCGCGCCGAAGGACCGCGACATCGCGATGGTCTTCCAGAACTACGCCCTGTACCCGCACATGACGGTGCGCGAGAACATGGGCTTCGCGCTGAAGCTGCGCGGCATGGACAAGGGCGAGATCGACCGCCGCGTCGAGGAGGCTGCGCGCATCCTCGACCTCGAGCCGCACCTGGAGCGCAAGCCGGCCAACCTGTCCGGCGGCCAGCGCCAGCGCGTCGCCATGGGGCGCGCGATCGTGCGCGAGCCCGCCGCGTTCCTCATGGACGAGCCGCTGTCCAACCTCGACGCGAAGCTGCGCGTGCAGATGCGCGCCGAGGTCTCGCGACTGCAGGACCGCCTCGGCGTGACGACCGTGTACGTCACGCACGACCAGGTCGAGGCCATGACGCTCGGCGACCGCGTCGCCGTCATGCGCCTCGGCGTGCTGCAGCAGTTCGACACGCCGCGCGAGCTCTATGACAACCCGAACAACCTCTTCGTCGCCGGCTTCATCGGCTCGCCGTCGATGAACTTCTTCCCCGGCCAGCTCGAAGCCGACCGCGTCCAGACCCCGATCGGCGAGCTGCCGCTCGACGACCAGGTGCGCCGCCGGCTCGAGCGCCACGACACCGGGTCGCGGGACGTCGTGGTCGGCATCCGGCCCGAGTCCTTCGAGGACGCCGACCTGTCCGACGGGCACCAGGGCGGCTACACCTTCGAGGCCCCGATCGACATCGTCGAGTCGATGGGATCGGAGATCTACGCGTACTTCGGCTACCAGGGCGGCGGCCCGCAGAGCGAGGAGCTGCGCGAGCTCGAGGAGGACGCGGGCGCCGGCGAGGTCAAGGGGATGGCCGAAGGCTCCCGCGGCGTCGCCCGCCTCGACGCCGCCAGCGGCGCGCGGCCCGGGCAGCGCCAGCGGCTCTGGGTCGACACCACGAAGTTGCACCTCTTCGACTCCAACAGCGGGACGTCGCTCACGAGCTCAAGGCAGGGCACCGGCGCGCCCGCGGCCGGCTAGCAGCCGTCTGCCCGCCGCAGCCGCCGGGCGCCGCGCGGGCGTCGTCGCCCGCCGCCGCTCGAGCACCTCCTCGCTCCCCCATTCGTGCCGCGCCAGCCAGGAGCGCGGGCTTCTCCGCACGCGTCGCGCCCGATTGGACAAAATGGCGTGCCGAAAGGCGGTCCACGCGCGCCGAAGCGGAGTAAAGCCGCGTCGGACGGCGCGGCCATCTGCCGTTGCGGCTAACCTGCGCGCACCTTTCGGGAGGACGAGGGGATCGAAATAGTGGAGACGCAAGACGGCGCCCGCGCGCAAGACCGTGCCGACGCCGCGCCCGGCGGGGACGTCGACATCGCCCTGCGCGGGGTGACCAAGACGTTCGGCGAGACGGTCGCCGTCGACGACCTGTCGCTGGCCATACGCCGGTCGAGCTTCTTCGCGCTGCTCGGGCCGTCGGGCTGCGGCAAGACGACGACGCTGCGGATGATCGGCGGCTTCGAGGACCCCACCGCCGGGCGCATCGAGCTCGGCGGCGCCGACGTGACCGACGTGCCGCCGTACAAGCGCGACGTCAACACCGTCTTCCAGAGCTACGCGCTCTTCCCGCACCTCGACGTCGAGAAGAACGTCGGCTTCGGGCTGGCGCGCCGACGTGTCGGCAAGGCCGAGATCCGCCGGCGCGTCGGGGAGGCGCTGGAGCTCGTGCACCTGCACGGGCTCGCCAAGCGCCGGCCCGCGCAGCTCTCCGGCGGCCAGCAGCAGCGTGTCGCCCTCGCCCGCGCGCTCGTCAACCAGCCCCGCGCGCTGCTGCTCGACGAGCCCCTCGGCGCGCTGGACCTCAAGCTGCGCAAGCAGCTGCAGATCGAGCTGAGCCGCATCCAGCGCGACGTCGGCGTCACCTTCGTGCACGTCACGCACGATCAGGAGGAGGCGATGTCGATGGCCGACACGATCGCCGTGATGAACCACGGCCGGATCGAGCAGATGGGCTCGGCCACCGACCTCTACGAGCGGCCGCGCACGGAGTTCGTCGCGAACTTCCTCGGGATCTCCAACCTGCTGGACGGGCGGATCGTGCGCCGCGACGGTGACCTCGCCGAGTTCGAGACCGCGCAGGGGGCGCGCCTGCAGGTGCCGTCGGAGCGCCTGTCGGGCTTCAACGGCGGGCCGGTCCGCGCCGGCGTGCGCCCGGAGAAGCTGCAGCTCGCCGCCGCCGAGCGCGACGTGACCGACCGCAACGCGCTGCGCGGCCACGTCACCGACGCCAGCTACCTCGGCGTCATGACCCAGTACATCGTCCGCGCCGCCGGCGCCGATCTGACCGTGATCGCCCAGAACCTGGGCGACAGCGCGCTCGAGACCCTCGGTCCCGGCCGCGAGGTCGTCGTCAGCTGGGAACCGCCTCACACCTTTGTCGTCGCCAAGGAGGACCGCAGTGCCGCATGAGCCCCTCGAGAAGGTCGTCGAGCGCCTGCTCGACGGCGACCAGCACTCGCGCCGCGAGTTCGTGCAGAGACTGGGCGCCATGGGGGCGTTGGCGTCGGCCGGCGCCTTCCTGGCGGCGTGCGGAGGGGTCGCGGGGACCGAGAAGAAGCAGAGCGCTAAGCAGGCCGCCGCCGCGGCCAACCACCCGAAGACGGCGATCGGCACGCTCGTGGTCTCCAACTGGCCGCTCTACATCGACAAGAAGACGCCGAAGGGCTGGGAGCGCAAGTACGACGCGAAGCTCGACTACACCGAGGACATCAACGACAACGACGAGTTCTTCGCGAAGGTCCGCCAAGAGTTGGAGTCGGGCCGGCCGATCGGGCGCGACCTGGTCGTCCTGACCGACTACATGGCCGCACGCTGGATCAACGCCGGCTACGCCGAGAAGATGGACAAGCGCAACGTCCCCAACGCCAAGAACCTGCTGCCCAGCCTGCAGCACCCGCCGTTCGACCGCAACCGCAACTACACGCTGCCGTGGCAGTCGGGCATGACCGGGATCGGCTACGACCCGCAGAAGGCGGGCCGGCTGGAGAGCATCAACGACCTCTTCAACCCGAAGTTCAAGGGCCGCGTCTCCTTCCTCAACGACTGGCGCGACTCGGGCGGTCTGGTGATGCTCGGCATGGGGATCGACCCCGCCGAGGCGACCAAGGCCGACGTCCAGAAGGCGATCGACAAGCTCGACAAGGCCAACAAGGCGGGCCAGATCCGGCGCTTCACGGGCAACGACTACGCCAAGGACCTGGCCTCCGGCAACCTCTGGGCCTGCGTCGCGTGGTCGGGCGACATCGTGCAGCTGCAGGCCGACAACCCGCGCCTGCAGTTCCTGATCCCCAAGGACGGGGCGATGGTGTGGTCGGACAACATGCTCATCCCGCAGGACGCCAAGCAGCCCTACGGCGCCGAGACCTGGATGAACTACTACTACGAGCCGGCGGTCGCCGCGCGGCTGGCCGCCTACGTCAACTACTTCTCGCCGGTCAACGGCGCGCGCGAGGAGATGGAGAAGATCGACCCCAAGCTCGCCTCCAACCCGCTGATCTTCCCGGACGAGGAGACACAGGCGCAGCTGCACCCGCAGCCGAGCCTCTCCGCGGCCGACGAGCGCGAGCTCACCGCGCAGTTCCAGACGATGACGGGGGCATGAGCAGCGCGGCGACCGCCGCGCCCGCCGCCGCGCGCGGCCGGCTCTCGCTGCGCCGCCGCCGCGCGCTGTTGACCTACCTGCTGATGGGCCCGGGCGTCGCCTGGCTCGTCCTGTTCTTCGCGATCCCGATCGTCAACCAACTGTGGGTGTCGCTTCAGACCGGCAATGCCGACACCGGCTTCCAGCAGACCTACAACTGGTCGGTCTATCCCGACTCGATCTCGCAGTACACCGACCAGCTCTTCCGCTCGCTCGGTTACGCCGCGACCGCCACGGTCCTGTGCCTGGTCATCAGCTTCCCGCTGGCCTACTTCATCGCCTTCAAGGCGGGCCGCTGGAAGAACGTCATGCTGCTGCTGATCATCCTGCCGTTCTTCACGAGCTACATCGTGCGGACGGTCGCCTGGCAGACGATCCTCGCCGACGACGGCTGGCTCGTGCACCGCCTGCAGGACGTCGGCCTGGTCGCCCACGACGGCCGCCTGCTGGCCACGCGCACGGCGGTCATCGCCGGCATCACCTACAACTTCCTGCCTTTCATGGCGCTGCCCCTCTACGTGGCCCTGGAGAAGATCGATCGCCGGCTCATCGAGGCCGCGACCGACCTCTACGCCAGCCGCGTCACCGCCTTCCGCAGGGTCACGCTCCCGCTGGCCATGCCCGGGGTCTTCGCCGGCACGCTGCTGACCTTCATCCCGGCGCTGGGCGACTTCATCAACGCCCAGCTGCTCGGCTCCTCGCAGCAGTACATGATCGGCAACGTCATCCAGTCGCAGTACCTCGTGGTGCGCGACTACCCCGTCGCCGCCGCGTTGAGCTTCGTGCTGATGGCGCTCATCCTGGTCGGCATCGCCGTCTACGCGCGGCTGCTGGGAACGCAGACGCTGCGAGAGTCGATCGCGTGAGGACACGCGCGGACCGCCTGCGCGACTGGGCGATCGGGATCTGGGCGGCGCTCGCCCTGATCTACCTCTTCATCCCGATCTTCGTCGTCGCCCTCTTCTCGTTCAACGACAACAAGGGCCGCTTCAACTTCACGTGGGAGGGCTTCACGTGGCGCCACTGGCAGCACCCCTTCTCGGTCGAGGGGCTCGGTCCCGCGCTCGAGAAGTCGCTGATCATCGGGCTGCTGGCCACGCTCATCGCGCTCGTACTCGGGACCGGCATCGCGCTGGCGACCGTCCGCCACCGCTTCCGCGCCCGCGGCGTCGTCGAGCAGCTGATCTTCCTGCCCCTGGCCACGCCTGAGGTCGTCATGGGTGCCGCGCTGCTCGGCCTGTTCCTGACGGCCAACTTCGCGCGCGGGTTCGTGACGATCCTGATCGCGCACGTGATGTTCACGCTCGGCTACGTCGTCGTGACCATCCGCGCCCGCCTGGAGGGCATGGACCTCCACGTGGAGGAGGCGGCCATGGACCTGGGGGCCAACGAGTGGACGACGCTGCGCAAGGTCACCCTGCCGCTCATCGCGCCGGGGATCGCGGCCGCAGGCCTGCTCGCCTACGCGATCTCGATCGACGACTTCGTCGTCACGAACTTCAACGCCGGCCAGACGACGACGTTCCCGCTCTTCATCTACGGCGCCGCCCGCCAGGGGGTCCCGCCCGAGGTCAACGTGCTGGCGACCGCGCTGCTGCTCACCGTGCTCGCGCTCATGATCCTGAACGTGCTGCTGCAGCGGCGCCTGGCGCGCCGCGACGCCGGCGCCCGGCCCACGTCGGCCGCGCCGGCGCCCGTGCCCGAGGTCCTGACCCCGGGCACGGCCGCCGCCCACTGACCGCACGCTGCGCTCGCCCGCGCGCGAGCGCGCCTGCTAGGCTCCGCCGTCAGTCGTGCCGCATGCTGCGCTCGCCCTTCGACTGCTCCTCCTCCCCCGCTAGGGGGAGTCATCTGCGCGTGGCGGCCGCCTGAAGCCGCGAACGAGGACGAAGCGAAGGACGATTTTCAAAAGGAGCAGCACGACCATGACCGCCACGCCGGATCCGGACCGGGTCCTCATCTTCGACACGACGCTGCGCGACGGCGAGCAGTCGCCCGGGATCAGCCTGAACACGACCGAGAAGCTCGAGATCGCCCAGCAGCTCGCGCGGCTGGGCGTGGACATCATCGAGGCCGGCTTCCCGATCGCCTCGCCGGGCGACTTCGAGGCCGTCCGGACGATCGCCCGCGAGGTCGAAGGACCGGTCGTCGCCGGCCTGGCCCGGGCCCATCCAGCCGATGTCGAGCGCGCGTGGGAGGCCGTACGCGACGCGGCCCGCCCGCGCATCCACACCTTCGTCTCGACCTCGGACATCCACATCGTCCATCAGCTGCAGGCCACGCGCGCGGACGTCAAGGGACTCGCGCGGGCGGCCGTCGCGCAGGCCAAGGCACACCTCGACGACGTCGAGTTCTCGCCGATGGACGCGACGCGCGCGAACGTCGAGTTCACCGCGGAAGTGATCGCGATCGCGATCGAGGAGGGCGCGACCACGATCAACGTCCCCGACACGGTCGGGTACGCCATGCCGGACGAGTACGCGGGCTTCCTGCGCCGCCTGTACGAGCTCGTGCCGGCGCTGGGCGGCGTCACGTTGTCGGTGCACTGCCACGACGACCTCGGCCTGGCCGTCGCGAACTCCTTCGCCGGCGTCCTGGCGGGCGCGCGGCAGGTCGAGTGCGCGGTCAACGGCATCGGCGAGCGCGCGGGCAACGCCTCGCTGGAGGAGATCGTCATGCTGCTGCGCACGCGCCAGGCCGACCTCGGCTTGCGCACCGGCGCGGTGACGACGGAGATCGCGCGCACGAGCCGGCTCGTGTCGCGCCTGACCGGCTACCCCGTGCAGCCGAACAAGGCGATCGTCGGGCGCAACGCCTTCGCGCACGAATCCGGGATCCATCAGGACGGCGTGCTCAAGGAGCGCTCGACCTACGAGATCATGGACGCCCGGAGCGTCGGCCTGGAGGACGTCGAGTCGATCGTCCTGGGCAAGCACTCCGGCCGCCACGCGCTGCGCCAGGCGCTCGCCAACCTCGGCTTCGAGGTCGACGGGCAGGCGCTGAACACGGCCTTCAAGCGCTTCAAGGAGATCGCGGACAAGAAGAAGCAGGTCACCGCGATGGACCTCGAGGCGCTCGTCACCGACGAGCTGCGCGAGGAGCTCGCGGGCTACACGCTGCAGTGGTTCGACGTGGAGGCGGGCTCGCGGCGCCCACCGTACGCGACCGTCGGGATCCTCACTCCGGACGGCCGCGAGGTCACCGGATCGTTCACCGGCGACGGCCCCGTCGACGCGATCTTCCGCGCGATCAACGCCGCCACGGGCCGCGACGCGCGGCTGCGTGAGTTCCGCGTCGACGCGGTGACCGGCGGCGAGGACGCGCTCGGCGAGACCTCGGTCGTGGTCGAGCTGGACGGGCAGAGCGCATCCGGGCAGGGCGTGGCGACGGACATCCTGGAAGCCGCGGGGCGCGCCTACGTGCGCGCGATCTCCAACGCCCTGCGCCGGGCGCGCGCGCAGCGCGAGGCCGACCTCGAGGCGCTCG
>Ga0136846_1236298_pt1 | contig 15409 bp, 15 predicted proteins | sample HopSoiMetagenom2_FD_96841 | JGI IMG/M metagenome (GOLD analysis project Ga0136846, IMG submission 96841) | Grasslands soil microbial communities from Hopland, California, USA - 2 Assembly 2016 (version 4) | ecosystem: Environmental > Terrestrial > Soil > Grasslands | place: USA: Hopland... | reverse complement strand
TTCTTTCCATTGGGGATACCGCCACAATATTCATCACTGTAAATAAATTCTTCTACAGAGATGGTCATATCAATCTCGTAAACCCCAGGCTTATTGATATTGCCGCAAGTGGAGATCAGTTTTGTGCCGGTACTTTTTCCAATTCCAATCTTCGCATATTCTTCGCCCCCTTCATTGATAATGGGAACTACTGCAGCAATGGTCTCAACATTATTTACAACAGTAGGACAGTCCCACACACCTTTCACCGCAGGGAATGGTGGTTTGATACGCGGATTACCTCTTTTACCTTCAAGTGATTCAATCAATGCGGTTTCTTCACCGCAGATATAAGCGCCTGCACCGCGATGTACATATATCTCACAGTCGAAGCCGGTGCCCTGGATATTCTTACCGAGAAATCCATTATTCTTCGCTTCCTGTATGGCCTGCTCCAGTATATCGACGATCCACGCATACTCTCCACGTATATAGATATAAGAGACTTTACTGCCAAGTGCAAAACTGGAAACGATCATTCCTTCAATCAATAAATGAGGAATGAACTCCATCAGGTACCGGTCTTTAAAAGTGCCTGGCTCTGATTCGTCAGCATTCACTACCAGGTAACGCGGAACGCCTTCCGGTTTAGCCAGAAAGCTCCATTTCATTCCTGTAGGGAAACCTGCACCACCTCTTCCGCGCAAGCCGCTTTTCTTTACCTCTTCAGTTATCGCATCCGGGCTCATGGTCTTCAATGCCTTCTCCACACTGCGATAACCACCTTCGCGGCGATAAACATCATATGATCTGATGTTCTCTACATGTGCCTTGTCTAATAATAATTTTCTACCCATTTTTATATAAAATCAAAAGTCAGAAGTAAAATCCGATAGCTATCGGATCCAAAGCCCCAATTGCCTTAGGGTTCAAAGTCCCGATTACTATCGGGATTACTTCATATATGGAGGCTTAAATCCCTGTCTTGAAAACAGAATCCAGCGAGTTCCTTTCTTCACCCAAACCTCCAGTACTTTAAGGTGATTTTCGCTTTTAACACCAGAATTGGTTGCAACATAAACTCCATTAAAACGAACACTGGCCAAATTACCATTGATACTTGCAGAAACACTGTCTTCGGTAATGGAATGATAGGTGATCCTGCCAGATTCAAAATCCCCTACCAGTGCTGCCTTGGTCTGGATCCAGCCATTGCTATGGCCATAGCTCAATGCTTTATCAGTCTGCTGGTTGAGGGAAACCTTGTTTTGTGACACTAATGCCTGGTGAAACTCTTTGCTGGCCTTTATTACTTTGGCCTCTTCTGTTTGCGCGCTTGCAACAACAAAAGAGCAGAGCACGAGGAGCGTAAAAATTGTCTTCACGTATGTATATATTTTAATTGTTCTTTTCTGCATTTCTCCTGCACTCATCAATGATAGCGTCTATTTTTTCTTTGCTCAAATGTTCGCGATAGGTTTTGCCCATTTGCATCATGGGAGCGTAACCACAGGCGCCCAAACATTCAACCGTCTTCAGTGTAAACAATCCGTCTTTGGTTGTTTCACCTGGTTTGATACCCAGCTTCTCATATATATAATGTATGATATCATCACTTCCTCTCAACATGCAGGGCCCGGTCTGGCATATTTCAAACATATACCTGCCCACCGGCTTTAAATTATACATGCTGTAGAATGTAGCTACTTCATATACTTCTATTGGTTCCAGTTTCAGCAACCCGGCCACGTAGTCCATTACCGGTACATCCAGCCAGCCACCAAATTCCTGCTGGGCCAAATGCAATACGGGCAATAAAGCGCTCTTTTGTTTACCCGCAGGATAGCGGGCAACAATCTGATCTACCTCTTTTAATCTTTGTTCGGAAAACATATTTAAACAATTTTACCCCGATCGCTATCGGGGCCAAATTTTTATTAAGCATCCATCTCCCCTGCGATCAGGTTGAGACTGCTCATTACAATAATCGCATCACTTAACATCGCGCCCTTTGTCAATTCTTCATAAGCCTGGTAATATACAAAACAGGGGCGGCGGAAATGAAGCCTGTACGGCGTTCTGCCACCATCACTGATAAAATAGAATCCCAGTTCACCATTGGCTCCTTCCACAGATTGATATACTTCTCCGGCAGGCATATCAATTTCTCCCATAATGATCTTGAAATGCCAGATCAATGCTTCCATCTTGGTATATACATCCTTCTTGGGAGGCAGATAGTATTCAGGAACATCGGCATGATATATTTCTGCTTCAGCTCCTTTGAATTCCTGAACTTTCTTATAGGCTTGTTCAATAATGCTCATTGATTGCCATATTTCTTCATTACGTACCAGGAAACGGTCATAGCAATCGCCTGTTGTACCTACCGGTACTGTAAATTGGAAATCTTCATAGCTGCTATAGGGAGAATGTATGCGTACATCATAATCAACACCGGCTGCACGAAGATTGGGACCAGTAAATCCATAGTTCAATGCACGATCCGCACTGATTGGACCGGCGCCAATAGTGCGCTCCATAAAGATGCGGTTGCGATTGAACAGGTTTTCGAATTCCTTCCAGACCTTTGGAAATTCTTTGAGGAATTTCTCCAGTTTCTGAAATGCTATATCATTAAAGTTTCTTTCAAAACCGCCGATACGTCCAATATTGGTAGTCAGTCTTGAGCCGCAAACTTCCTCATAAATTTCATAGATCAGTTCGCGATACTGCATTACATAAAGAAATCCTGTATAAGCGCCGCTATCAACCCCAACAATTGAGTTACAGATAAGGTGATCAGATACCCGCGCCAGCTCCATGATGATGATACGCAGATAATCCACCCGCTTTGGCGTTTTCACACCCAGCAACTTCTCACAGGTGATATGCCAGCCCATATTATTAATAGGAGAAGAGCAGTAATTCAGGCGGTCTGTAAGCGGCGTGATCTGGTATAAAGGCCTGCGTTCAGCAATCTTTTCAAATGCCCGGTGGATATAACCAATTGTCTGCTCTGTTGAAACTATGCGCTCTCCATCCAGTTCAAGAATATTTTGCATAACACCATGCGTGGCCGGGTGTGTGGGACCCAGGTTCAGCGTGGTAGTCGTCTTTTCTATACTTCCTTCCGGTAATTTGATATGCTGTTCTGACATACTATTAATTAAACAATGTCGTTCCCCACATTCGTTTTATGTGATTCGGTAAGCGTACCATGATCCGTTTTCTCCGTTCCAAATCCAATGGTACCACCCCTGCCAAACATTTCATCGTCTTTATCAATACGGCTCTGGTCTTCCAGCGGGTATTGTTTGCGTAATGGGAAATAATCCATTTCATCCACATTCAATATCCGTTTCAGGTTGGGATGACCTACAAAGTTTATTCCGTAAAAATCATAAGTCTCTCGTTCCATCCAGTTGGCAGAGGAAAACAGCCCCGTTGCGGTATAAACATCAGGTTTATTGATATCAGTATACACCTTGAACCGGATGCGAATATTATCCTGCAAATTGTGAAGATGGTAAACTACGGCGAGTTCATTGCCTGGTTTATCAGGATAATGAACCGCACAGAGATCTGTAAGGAACCGGAACCTCAACTCTTCATCATCAAACAGGAAGTTGAGCACTTTCAGGTTAAAATCTTTTGGGCTTTCGAACGTGAGCATGCCGTAAGGTTCAGAGAAAGCGCTAACCTGCTCACCAAATTTTTCAGTTAGTCGCTGTTTGATATGTTCGTTTGTCAGGGACATTATTTGGTTCTTCTAAATACTACTGTATGCCGTAGCCATCCAGTAGCGCCTTGTATTGTTGACTGTTTCTTCTTCTTAGACTTTCTTTACCTACCAGATCCTGAATGCGCATAACTCCATCAATGATCGCTTCAGGGCGGGGAGGACATCCGGGCACATATACATCTACAGGTACCACCTGATCAATCCCCTGCAATACACTATAGGTATCAAATATTCCTCCGCTGCTTGCACAGGCGCCAACAGCAATCACCCAGCGGGGTTCTGCCATCTGCAGATAAACCTGTTTTACTACTGGGCCCATTTTTTTGGCGATGGTTCCCATCACCATGAGCAGATCACACTGCCGTGGAGAAAAACCTACACGCTCACTGCCAAAACGGGCAAGATCATAATGAGACCCCATTGTAGCCATGAATTCAATTCCGCAGCAGGAAGTAGCAAAAGGAAGTGGCCAGATGGAATTTTTCCTGGCAAGACCAATAACACTGTTCAGGGAAGTGGCAAAAAAGCCTTCGCCCTGGTGGCCTTCAGGCATATCAGCCATGCTGATATCCTTTTCCAAAGGCTTATTGTTTATATTATACGATACGGGACGAGCCATAATTTAAATTTTACTTTTCCCGATAATTGCCGACCGAAAGCTATCGGGACTAAAATCCTTCACTCCTTATTATAACAACTGCACCTTCCCGATGGTTATCGGGATCAAAATTAATCTTCTATTTTTTACGCCCAAATCCCGATCGCTATCGGGACTAATCCTCCCACTTCAAAGCGCCTTTTTTAATTATATAAATAAAACCGCATAGGAAGAAGGCTACAAACAATAAAACGGCCCAAAAACCGCTCCAACCCAGTTCTTTGAAATTAACAGCATAAGGATAGAAGAAGATCACCTCCACATCAAAGAGAACAAAAAGGATAGCGGTGAGGAAATATTTAATGGCAATAGGTTGGCGAGCGTCTCCGTGGTTTTCAATTCCACTTGCAAATGTCTGCAATTTATCTGTTGTCTTGCGTCTGGGGCCCAGAAGATGCGTGAGGACCATTAAAACAACTACTAGTCCTACAGCAAATATTACCTGTATAGCTACCGGCAGATAGGAGCTGGCATCGGACGTGGATGGATTTACCTGGAGTAAATGAATCATAATTTCTTACTCTACCGGCAAAAATAAGCCAGCAACCCCATTATTGAAAGAAATTCTGAAAGCATTCAAAATAAAAAAGCTGTCCGTAAGAAACGAACAGCTTTCGTATTAATTCTTCGAAAATTTTCTGATTACCTGGCAACCGGTTTTTTGGGCTTTGTACCAGGTGGCTGCGTCTCCGGTTTGGGTTTTGTTGCCGGTTGCTGGGACCGCGTCGGCGTTGGTTTTGACAAAAGGTCTATATTCTTTTGAATGTTCTCCTGAACTGAAGCATCCCTGGCATTTGCATTCTTCATTATATTCAGGTATTCAATAGCCTTTGCTTTGTCTTTATCCTGATAATAAAGGGCCAAATAGTAAGATGTGGCAGATACCTGTCTCCAATATTTAGCCGTATCCTTCTGAGCAAACTCCAGCCATTTTACTGCCGCGGGTACCGCAATACTATCTTTTTTGACCGTATCAATCAGTATGGCATTATTGTACATCCATTCCCAGCCAAACTGCTGTTCAGGCCATTTCTCTGACACTGTCTTGGCGAGATTATAAGATTTAATGAACTCGGGATAATTCCTCGTCCTGTAATAGGCATATATGGTAGTAAAATAATCATTGATGTTAGGAGTAGGCTTGATATCAAGAACCATTTGGCGCAACTGGGATTCTTTATCGAATTGCTTTCTTGCCAGGAAGAATTCTGCACCTGTCTTTAGCAGATCAAGCTTATTATCGATAGAAGTGTCTGCTTTAATTCCATCCAGGTAACTCTGCAATACAACAGCTTCCTGGCCAGGAATAGCACTGTAGATATCGGCTTTCAGCCCGTAATCCTGGGCTACTATTTCTTCCGGAGCTGCCTTCGCAAAATATTGATCTATGTAAGGCTTACCGGCCGCAGTATCCTTTTTATCGCGATAGCTATATGCTATCAATTTATAAACACGCGCCTTTGTTTTATCTCCCAATCGATCAGTAATAGATTTTGCTGATTGAATAGCCTTATCATAATTCTTTTGGGCCCATTGCATCGTAGCCGCCAAATATTCGTTTTGGGGGTCCTTGTCTGCCGCACCTGCAAATTGCGTAGCATAGTTTTCAGCTGCCGCCAGGTCCAGTTTTCCCATTTTAAAATAGGCCAGCTCATAGTATGCCGGAGCAAAACGGTTATCTTTTGCAATAGCATCATTCAGGTATTTTTCAAAAAGCTCCCAGTTCTTTTGTGTCTTGAACAACATCGCCATTTTGTAATAAGGCAGTGCTGAATTGGGATTCGCTTCAATAGCCTTTTGATAATTCTGGAAAGCCTGGCCACCATTTTCACCTGGCTTGGCATCCAGCAATGCGTTACCCAGGTTTACATATATGTCACCCTTGAGCACATTGTCTTTTGTACCTGCATTCGAGGCTTCTGTTAATTTGGCTACCGCAAAATTGATATCACCTTTCTTTTCCTTATCGGTATAAGTATTGGCGATTGCCCTGCCCACCGCATTCAGGATTTCCGGATCATTTCCTTTTTTACCACCAGTCATGGTGATGGCTGTTTCAAAATGCTGGCGTGCTTCATTTATCTTGCCCTGTCTCAATTCCACTTCACCTAATCCTGCCAATAATAATGGCGCATTGGCGCTGGATGCGAGTGCTTTATCATATACAGCTTTTGCACCAGCTATATCATTCAATCCTATATAGGCCTGACCCAGCCAGTAAGAAGCCTGTATATCGTTCGGATTGGCAGCAACCGCTTTTTCAAGGTTCGCTTTAGCAGTCAGAAATCTTTCCGCATAAATATCATTAATACTATTCGAAACCTGTGCATTAATAACACCAATCGTTAGTAAGAAAGAACTGAGCCCCGCTATGAAAAACTTCTTCATTACTTGTCTGTTTTTTAAGATTTGTAAATATATATAGTTTTTATTCTTTGAGCCTCATCGGCCTGATCAAAAACTTACGTTGTGCAGGCATCAGATAAGCTCGTTTAAAAATCAATTGTCCAATCTCCCCACTCATAAAATCTGCAAAACCATGTCCGAGCCCTTTATGCCGTTCTCGCAGCATGTATACCAAATCACGTACCATCGGGTACCTGTTGTAGTAAATATTTGCCTGAACAGGCAATATGTACCTGTCATTCAGTTCCCTGCTCTCGAGACGGGCGATCTTCACTTTTTTCAAAAAACTAACCTGCTGCGCATCATCCTGGTTCCCAACCCAGCTTACACCGATAAACCCAATTGCTTCAGGATGATTGGCCACATAATCTATTACTCCCTCGCTGGTTCTGGCGGCCATAGTCTGAGGGGAAAGGGAATCAGAACGCAGCACACTATCGACGATAAAACGTACTGTGCTGGTTGCCTGTACACCGTCAAATACAGGGATTAATTTTTTGCTAAATTTCCCTTTCAGAACGGCTTTAATCTCGTTCATAGTGAACAAGGAATCAGGTGACTGTGGATTCACTATTACTGCAATCGCATCCCTTGCCACCACCATTTTTTCAGGCCCTATTTTCAAAGAATCTGTCAGCAGTCTTTTCTCATTTTCAGTATAAGCTCTTGTGGCTATAACCATGCGAACGGAATCGTTCAGAAGGTCCTTCAGGCATTCTGCTTCCGGTTTGTAGGTAACATTGATCTTTGTGCCAGGAAAATTGGACTCAAATACCTGTACCTGTGCATCAATAATCGGTTTAAAGGACTCATCAGCACTTACATTGATCCTGCCACGCGTTCTTGTATCCGTCATTTCATCTTCCTGTGCCTTATAGGATTTACAACCAAATACAAACAGGCAGGAAAAAACCACTATCAGGAAACGAGAAAATCCTGCTCTCATTTAAAATATTTTTTTTGATACCCCCGCCATATACGCCATCCACCATACATCAGGCAAATGACTCCAAAAAATATATCGATATCATCCGGGGGAAAGGTCTCGTTGAACCGAATATGCAGTTTTCTGCGGATAAAAAAGAAGACACCGGCAGCCAGAATTAGTGTCCCGATGCCGTAATCCAGCAGGGATCGCATGAGAGCAACCTGTTTCCTTTTTCTTTTTTCATATTCATCGAGCTCAGCCATTGATATAGTTTTCAGGACGGGCAAATTATCACATTTTTAAGTTCCGGCCCCATAAATATGACTATTGGGATTGGGGCGTTCCTTAGATGCTTTTTAAGCCTGAATCCATAAGGATAAGAAAGGATCGAAAAGTTAAATCTTTCGCCATTGTTTGAGACAATGGTTACCTGTTTCACAAATTATGCCCAATGGCCGTGCTTCTCCTCCCGTGGTTCGTGAGACACGAACCACAATATTCATAAATCTTGCCATGGTTCGTGAGGCGTGTGAATGAACGCACGTGAACCATGCCCCAGAACCAATTATCTTTGCGCCATGAAAATTTTGATGGTGTGCCTGGGGAATATTTGCCGTAGCCCGCTGGCAGAAGGGATCCTGCAACAGAAAGCATTTGAAGCTGGTTTGCCCTGGAGTGTGGAAAGTGCAGGCACCAATGGTTATCATAACGGAGAATGCCCGCATCCCCTGTCCCAGAAAGTGGCCAGAATGAATGGCCTTGATATCAGCAAACAGAGATCCCGGAGATTTGTTCCCGAAGATTTTGAAAGATTTGATAAAATATATGCGTTGGCAGATGATGTGCTGGATGAGATTCGCCGGATAGCAGGCAAAAAATTCAACCCGGAAAAAGTGGATCTTCTGATGAATGAATTATATCCTGGAAAAAACCTGGATGTTCCTGATCCCTGGTATGGACCAGAACCAGGATATCATGAAGTGTACAGGATGATCGATTCAGTATGTGATCAGATCGTTTCAAAATATTCGGCCAACACAAAACCATCTTTTCTAAGTAAGGAATGAGCAAACCAGGTTTACCACAGGGTACAAGAGATTTCGGACCGGATACAGTCAGGAAACGGAACTTTATTTTCAATACGATTCGTTCCATATTTGAATTATATGGATTCCAGCCACTGGAAACTCCAGCTATGGAAAACCTGGAAACCCTGATGGGCAAGTACGGTGAAGAAGGCGATAAGCTCATCTTCAAAATCCTGAACAATGGTTTAAATGATCCGAAGAATATTGAGAAAGCCAAAGCAGGTTTTGAAAATGTACTGGCCGGCAGGAACGATAAGAGTATTACCGAAAGGGCTTTGAAATATGACCTGACCATTCCCTTTGCACGATACGTAGCCATGAACCATGGACAGCTCACCTATCCGTTCAAACGCTACCAGATACAACCCGTATGGCGGGCAGACAGACCACAACGTGGCCGCTACCGTGAATTCTATCAATGCGATGCCGATGTGGTGGGCAGTACAGCACTGCTGAATGAGGTGGAGCTGCTTACCATCTATTCACAGGTATTCCAGAAACTGGGTATTGATGTAGATATACGCATCAATAGCCGGAAAGTATTAAGCGGTCTGGCCGAGGCAATTGAAGAAACCGGCCGGATGATGGACATCACCATCGCCATTGATAAAGTGGATAAGATTGGCGTGGATGGCGTAAAGGAAGAATTAAGAACCAGGGGACTGAATGATAATAAGATCGACCAGCTGAATGGCCTGATCTTCTTCAGGGAAGAAAACCGCAACGCATCCAACCTGAGCAAATTTGAATTCATTAAGAAGAGCGCCTTATATAATAAATCAGCAACATTGCAGGAAGGCGTAAAGGATATTGAGTATATCATTACCCAGTGTGAAGCTTCAGGAATTAATAATATCAGGATTGATCTCACCATTGCCCGAGGTCTCAATTATTACACCGGTGCGATTGTTGAGGTAACTGCCAAAGGGGTAACCATGAGTAGTATTGGTGGCGGTGGAAGATATGATGATCTCACTGGTCTGTTTGGCGTGCCAAATGTACCGGGTGTGGGAATATCCTTTGGGGTAGACAGGATCTATGATGTAATGGAAGAATTAAAGCTTTTTCCTAAAGATGTTCAGGTAGGAACGAGGGTATTATTCTTTAACCTTGGCTCGCCCGAAAGCCTGGCTGCCTATTCCTGCATGCAGGACCTCAGGAAGAATAATATAGCCTGTGAGCTGTTTCATGAAAATTCCAAATTTGACAAACAATTTAAATACGCAGAAAAGAAGAATATTCCCTACGTAATAATAATAGGAAGCAAGGAGCTGGCAGAAAAAACTGCAGTGATAAAAGATACTCGTACTGGTGAACAGATAACTTTACCTATTGCACAGGTGGGCAGTTTTTCGTTCCTTTAAGCCGCAATAAATAATCAAATAAATCAATATACAACCATTATGAAAAGAACACTCAGACCATATTCATTACTGGCATTGCTGCTGATCCTTTTGGGATCATGTGGTAATAAATCAAATGTTCCAGTTCCTGGAAACGCCGGTTTAGTGATACATATCAATGGCGCTTCACTCAATTCCAAGCTTAGCTGGGACGAGTTTAAACAGGGTGAATTATATAAGATGGCAAAAACAGAAGTTAAGGACGAGCTGGCTCAGAAGATCCTGGAGAACCCTGATTCTTCCGGGGTGGACATTAAGTCTGATGCATGGTTCTTCATTGCCAACACCGGGGCAAACAGTTATGCTGCCTTTACCTGCAACCTGAAAGATGATAAGGCCTTTGGCAGGGTAATGCAGCAAATAGAACCCATGAAGACGATTACCAAACAGGGAGACCTTTCTGTAATGAAAATGGGAGGTGATGCTGTTCTTACCTGGAGCAGCAACCGGTTTGTATTTATTGGCGAAGCCAATGATCTTAACCGCAACCCTATGGGTGGTGGTAGTTCACACGCAACACTTACACAGGACAGCCTCCTGAAATTTGCGCAGAATGTTTATGAAATTAAAGGCAGCAGTAGCATTGGAAACGACAGCAGGTTCGCCTCAATGATGAAAGAAGATGGAGATGCTCATATCTGGACCAGCAGCGCTGGCCTTTATAACAGCTCCTTAAGCCAGGCGTTTACAATGCTCCCAAAACTCGGCAATCTTCTTCAGGGCAATTTCTCAGCTTCCACAATAAACTTCGCCAATGGAAAGATCACAATGAGTTCCAGGGGTTACTACAATAAAGAATTGCTGGATCTGTATACAAAATACACCATGAAAAACATGGATGTATCAACATTGAAGAAAATCCCACCTGGTGAAGTGGATGCTGTGATCGCTGCCAATTATCAGCCGGAAGCGCTCCAGGGATTTCTCAGCCTGATTGGTGTGGACGGACTGGCTAATGCCTACCTTTCTCAACTCAATTATAGCATTGATGAATTTGTAAAAGGAAACAAAGGCGATTTTATTCTTGCGGTTTCTGATTTCCATATGGCGCCACATCAGATGAGCTATGATATTGGAAATGGCCAAAAGCAGACATATACCTCCACTAAACCTGAAGTGAAGGTATTATTTGCTACATCAGTAAAAGAAAAAGCATCCTGGGATAAACTGCTGACTATTGTTCATGAAAAAATTGGATCAGAAGCAGGCGCCTCTGTGCAGGAAATGATCAATAAGGTTCCTTATACATTGAATAATGACTGGTTTGTGGCTGGAAGTGATTCATCATATGTGCATGCCTTTGGAACTGCTTCCACCGATCATGATTTCATCAGCAAGATCAGCGGTCACCCCTTCGGCGCCTATATTAATATCCGGACATTCATCAATGGCGCCAGGCCCAGCTTTGGTAGTGATTCCAGTGTACTGACTATAGCAGATGAATCAGTAAGATTATGGCAGGATATTGTTTTCTATGGTGGTGAAAAGGAGGGAGATGCCATTAAAACTTACGGAGAGATCAACTTCATTGACGGTAACACCAATAGCCTGAAACAATTGAATAATTATTTCGGAAAAATTGCCACTATCGTTAAAGCACAGCAAGATAAAAGGAAAGCAGCCTGGGAGAATATGAGAATTGAAGATTCAGTGAAAGTAGAAGCTCCGCCGCCGCCCCCTTCAGCGCCGCAAGTGAAGAAGAAGAAATAATATAATTAAAAAGCTGGTCCCAATGCTACTGTTGGGACCAGTTTTTATTCTAATCCCATTGAATGCAGCTCCGCATCCAGCAATTATTACCGGTTTATTTTGATGAAGCAAGGAAAAGCAACTCAGATATCTGGGGCAAGGACCTTTCTTTTTCAAAGGGAGAGATGATCAAGATCGTAGCTCCTTCCGGTAGTGGAAAAACTTCGCTGGTCCATTTCCTTTATGGTATGCGGCAGGATTACAATGGCTCGATTTTGTATGGTGACAAGAATATCAAACAGTTTGGAGCAGAAGATTTTGCCCTTCATCGCAAAGACAATATAAGCGTAGTATTCCAGGACCTACGCCTGTTCCCGGAACAAACTGTTGGAGAAAACCTGGAGATCAAACGTCAGCTCAATCCATTTCATCCTTCAGAGAAGATTAAAGAAATGGCAGAGCGTCTTGGTATTGGTAATAAACTCCAGTCAAAGGCAAAGATCTGTTCTTATGGCGAGCAGCAACGGGTAGCCATTATTCGCTCCCTGCTCCAGCCATTTGATTTCTTATTGCTGGATGAGCCTTTCAGTCACCTGGATAATAACAATTCCGAAAAAGCGATGGAGCTGATGCTGGAAGAAGCGAAACAGCGTGAAGCCTGTATCATTTTCGCTGACCTGGAAAGAATCGATTATTTCCCATACACCAAACTTTTTCATTTATAACTGAACCGTGGCATTGTCCTATAAAACAATAAAGCCCCTTTTATTGACCGGAACCAATGCGGCTTCCCGGTGGTTCTCCTATATAGGACTGGGCATTGGCGTGCTGTTATTACTGTGTTCCCTGCAGATGTTCATTAATATCCAGCAATTACTTACAAGGAACAGCATACGAAAGAATGGATCAGATTTTGTTTCCATCGCAAAGAATATCACCAATGAAAATATGGGAAAGGATAACCGGTTTAGCAGTGCAGACATTGCCGAACTGAAAGCCCAACCCTTTATTGAAGATGCAGCTCCTTTAATTCCGAATTTATTCCGGGTCCAGGCCAGTGCTGGTCAGATGGTCAATTTCTCCTCTGATATTTTTATCGAGGCGCTGAATAATAATTTTATCGATACAGTTCCACCCACCTTTACATGGGTGGAGAACCAGCCTACCCTACCCGTTATTTTCTCGTCTGAATTCCTGGAGATGTATAATGTATTTGCACCAAGCTGGGAATTGCCACAACTCTCTCCTGCAACTGCAACCAATGTGGCTATTTCACTGCATTGCGAAGGAAAGCTCGGAGAACGAATATTTATCGCACGTATTGTGGCATTCTCCGATCGCGTGAATTCCATTCTTGTTCCGGAAAATTTTCTTGAATGGGCCAATAAGACGCTGGAGGGACAGGATTCAACAAAATCATCCCGTGTTTTCATAAAAACAAAAGATGCCAATAATAGCGATTTACTGAAATTCCTGGATCAGAAGGACTACCGGGTAAATAAGGATAAAACGATGTTTGGCCGCTCCAAACAAATACTGCAGGGAATTATTACCGGATTGGGAGTTTTTGGATTGTTAGTCATTTTGCTGGCCCTGATGCTCTTCTCTTTTTATCTGCAGTTGGTAATTGCCCGCAGCAAAGACAATCTTCAATTATTACTTACCCTTGGATATTCCCCGGCCTGGCTTAGCCAAAACATGGCGAAACAGTTTATGCCGGTTTATATTTTCGTGGTATTAACGGGGCTTGCGTTAACGCAGGTGATGCAGTGGAGCTTCCATCATTTCGTGATGTACGACAGGCCAGAACTTTCCTCATTTGTTGACTGGGTAGTGATTGCCGCTGCCATTTTATTGATTATTCTTTCTATTATTACCAACTACCGCCTGGTGAAGAGACTGCTGTACCGGATGTTCTAGTGTTATTGCTCTAACTGATAAATAATCGTTGCACCTTGCCCCACACCCACACACATTGTTGCCAGACCATATTTGGCTTTTCTCCTTTTCATCTCATGTAATAGTGTAGTGGAGATGCGAACGCCACTACAACCAAGCGGATGACCAATAGAGATAGCGCCACCATTTACATTTACTTTATTGATATCAAGTCCCAGGTCGCGGATACAGGCAATTGACTGCGATGCAAATGCTTCATTCAATTCTATCAGGTCAATATCATTGATGGTAAGTCCTGCACGCTTCAACGCTTTCTGTGTTGCAGGTACAGGTCCAATACCCATAATAGCAGGATCAACACCTGCTACTGCCATGGAAATGATTCGCGCCACTGGTTTTAAGCCATATTGGTTGACCGCCGATTCGCTGGCAAGTAACATGGCTGCAGCTCCATCATTAATACCCGAAGAATTGCCTGCAGTTACTGTCCCTTCTTTAGCGAATGCCGGTTTAAGGGATGCCAGTTTCTCAATGGTGCTTTGTCGCGGATGCTCATCAGCTTCAACAATAGTTGTTTGACCTTTGTCATCCGTAAGAGTAACTCCAGTTATTTCATCTGCCCATTTCCCGGCTTTCAATGCATCGAAATATTTTTGCTGGGAAGCCAGGGCAAATACATCCTGTTCTTCCCTGGATACCTTCCATTGACGGGCAACATTCTCGGCCGTTTCACCCATGCTGTAAGGATAATACTGGTCTGCGAGCTTCTTATTGGTAAAACGCCAGCCAAGCGTGGTGTCATATATTTCAGCATTGCGCTGAAAAGGTGCAGTTGTTTTTGCCATGACAAATGGTGCACGAGTCATACTTTCAACTCCGGCAGCTATGATCAAGTCTGCATCATCATTATTGACCTGCCTCGCTGCATCCATGATTGCCTGCAATCCTGAAGCACACAGCCTGTTCACAGTATTTCCAGCTACCGTAACTGGTAATCCGGCAAGCAGTGCAGCCATACGGGCCACATTGCGATTATCTTCCCCAGCCTGGTTGGCATCTCCGGCAATCACATCTTCGATGGCATTGACATCAATGGTCCCATTCCGGTGCAATAGGGATTTGATCACATAGGCCAGTAGATCATCCGGTCTAACAGAACTCAGGGCCCCTCCATACTTTCCCACAGGTGTTCTCACCGAATCAATAACATAGACAGGTTTCATGAACGAGTGTTTGGAGCGCAAAGATAATCCCGATAGTGATCGGGATCAAGCGTAGGAGTTATTCCTACCCCGATAGCCATCGGGGGCGTATCTTTGCAGCCGGATGAAAGAGAATCAACGAAATATAAGGACGCTGAGCCGGCAGGATATCAATGAATTCATGGAGAGCATAGGGGAAAAGAATTTCCGGGCCCAGCAGGTGTATGAATGGCTATGGCTCAAGCCGGTACAGAGTATTGATGAAATGACCAATCTCAGCAAAGAGCTGCGAAACAAGCTGAAAGAAGAGTTTATCCTTCCTGCTCTCACTATTGATACTACCCAGCAATCAGATGACGGTACCATCAAAACCCGGTTTAAGACCTGGGACGGCCATATGGTTGAAGGTGTT
>Ga0136846_1234744_pt1 | contig 15409 bp, 10 predicted proteins | sample HopSoiMetagenom2_FD_96841 | JGI IMG/M metagenome (GOLD analysis project Ga0136846, IMG submission 96841) | Grasslands soil microbial communities from Hopland, California, USA - 2 Assembly 2016 (version 4) | ecosystem: Environmental > Terrestrial > Soil > Grasslands | place: USA: Hopland... | reverse complement strand
GTGTCAGGTCACATTCGCAAGGATGCTGCCAAGCGTTGCGAAGACAGTGCCGCTCCCCCCGCTATACCGGAATCTTCACCGTAGAAGGCGGACACGATGGGAATCTCCTGGCACCTTGAATTAATGCAATGCTGGGGAAGTTTCTCTTGAATAGAAGAAAAGAACGGCTGCAGCATGGAGGCAACGCCGCCGCCCATAATAATCACATCAGGTTCCAGCAAATCGACAATGTTGCCCAACCAGACGGTGAGAACGTCAACCGTCTCCTGCAGAATCCTGGTTGCGATCGGATCACCAGCAGCGTGAGCCCGCCCGACGATGTGACTGTCGATGTTCTCGAGATTTCCGCCAGCAAGCTCCAGCATGGTGGAATGCTCCTCTGCTTTTGACAGGGCTTCGCGAGCTCTCCGCGCTATTGCCGGTCCCGATGCAAGCGCCTCAATACAGCCCAGTTTCCCGCATCCACAGCGGGGTCCGTGATAGTCGATGCTGATATGCCCGCCTTCGCCGGCCGCTCCCGTGCGGCCATGATAGATACATCCATCGAAGACGATGCCGGTTCCTATGCCGGTGCCGATGCAGGTGTAAAAGACATTGCGATATCCGCGGCCGGCGCCCCAGAGTGTTTCCGCCAATGCCGCGGCATTGGCATCGTTGTCGACCTTTACCGGTACGCCGTAGATTCTTGAAATCTCTGAAGCCAGGGGAAAATTCCGCCAGCAGGGTAAGTTGGGAGGATTGATGACAATGCCTTTGGCCGGATCGAGCGGGCCCGGCGAGCAGATGCCGATGGCGCGGATGGAATCATGCGCATGGGTCGCGGAGGAAACCTGGTCGATAACCGTTTTCACCGCTTCCAATCCTGCCGCGGCGCCCTCGTTGGCAACCATCGGGCCTTTTACATGGGATTGGATGGCACCCTTGTAATCCACTAATCCAGCGGCCACTTTGGTGCCGCCTACATCCACGCCAATGACGAACGCATTCTGGGATACAGATGGATTCATATGGCCGTCTGGGCATTCGGAACCCGCGTGGGTTTGGAGCCCTTGAGCGCGTAGTAAATGATGTAGAGATAGCAGATTGCCGGGAGGAAGAAGGCGTGGTGGATGCCGAGTCGGTCGGCCAATGCTCCCTGGGCGACTGGCAGGATCGCGCCGCCCACAATCGCCATCACGAGGAGTCCGGATCCGTCGCCGGTCCGAGGTCCGAGTTCAGCGATTCCAAGCGTGAAGATGCTGGGGAACATGACAGAATTGAATAAGCCAACAAGGATGATGCTCCACATGGCCACGTGTCCGCCGGTGAGCATTGATATGCATACCAGCAAAGAGGCCATGGCCGCGGCAAAGCCGAGAACCGTTCCGGTGCGAAGTTTCTGCAACACAGCAGAACCGATGAACCTTCCAATCATCGCGCTACCCCAGTAAAACGAGACGTAACGGGCAGCAACGTTCTCGCTGACATTCCCGATTTCCGGTTGACTGAAGTAGTTCACGAGGAAACTGCCGATGGAAACTTCTGCTCCCACGTAAACAAAAATTGCGACGGCACCGAGTATCAGATGGCGGTACTTCCAGAGACTTTCTTTAGGCGCGTTACCGTGTCGCTCGACGCCCGGCATCGCGGGAAGTTTAAACATGCCGATCGCCGTGGCCAGCAGAATGAGTATTAGTGCAATAAAGAGATAAGGTAATTTGACCGACGAGGCTTCGTGAACTCGGTAAGCCTGCAAGGCGTCGCTCGACATCTGGCGCACCGCCTCCATGTTCTTAGGAGTTGCGTTCAGAATGAGGAGTCCGCCAAGGTAAGGGCCTATCGTCGTACCCAAGGAATTGAATGCCTGCGCCAGATTCAGGCGACTGGATGCAGTTTGGGGCGGTCCGAGCACCGCGACATACGGATTAGCGGCGACCTGCAGGGCCGTAATTCCCGCGGCCAGAATTATGAGGGCGGTAAGAAAGACAGGATAAGAGGGAAGACTTGCTGCGGGGATGAACACCAGAGCCCCCGCGGCCATCGTAAGCAGACCTGCGACCATCGTCTTCTTGTAGCCAATGGCGTCGATGATCTTGGCGGATGGAATAGAAAAGATGAAATACGCGGAAAAGAACGCGAACTGGATCAGCATCACCCTGGTGTAATTCAGGTCGAAAATGGACTTCAGGTGAGGAACCAGGATGTCATTCAGCACGGTGACGAAGCCCCACATGAAGAAGAGCGTCGTAACAACGGCTAACGCCGCTTTATAAGAGGATGTTGGTGCTCCAGACGCAGGGATGGGCGGCTTAACGTTTGCAATGGCCATGAACGATGATTTCCCTCACAGAGCATCGCGGCGCGGGAGACCGCGGGCATCATCATATCACCGGCCTGTTAATCGATTACGTCCGTACAATATCGTTTAGTTACTAAGGATCAAGGTCAAAGGCAGAAAGTCATCATCGAAGAATATGCATTCTGAAGATCAGCAACCAGGCTCGTCCGCTGAAAGGGCTGGTAAAATTCCCAGCTCTCGTTATCCTTGGACCGGTCCGGTATGCCACTGCCAAAAACAACGCTGAATGTCGCAATGATCGGAGCCGGTTTCATGGGAAAGGCGCACTCGAATGCCTTTTGCCAGGTCGGCCACTTTTTCGACATTGCCTACAACCTTCGTCGAAAAGTTGTTTGTGCCCGCAACCCTGCCAAACTGGAAGCCCTCGCAACACGCTGGGGTTGGGAGGAGATGCAGACCGACTGGCAGTTGGTCGTAGAGCGGCGTGACGTCGACATCATTGACATTGCCGTTCCCAACGCATTGCACGCGCCCATCGCAATTGCAGCGGCCAAGGCAGGCAAGATTGTTTTTTGTGAGAAGCCGCTGGGTACTTCGCTTCGGGAAGCGCAGGAGATGGCAGACTCGGTGGGCAGAGTCCCCAATATGGTGTGGTACAACTACCGGCGAGTGCCGGCGGTCGCCTTTGCGAAACAGCTTATTGACGAAGGGCGTATCGGCCAGCCTTATCACTATCGAGTGGTGTATTTAAACCAATCCGGCGTCGATCCCTCCAAGACTACGACCTGGCGCTACTCGAAAGCGTCTGCGGGGTCCGGTGCCGCTGGTGATCTCCTCTCTCATTCCATCGACACAGCGCTTTATTTGAATGGTCCCATCGAACAGCTAACTGCACAAACTCATACGTTTGCCCCTGGCCGGGATGTGGACGATGCCGTGATATTGCTGGCTAAGTTTGCCAACGGAACGCTGGGGACCTTTGAAGCGACGCGTTACGGGGTGGGATGTCGAAACCGGAACGCGTTCGAGATCAACGGGTCGGGGGGCATGTTGCGCTTCAATCTGGAAAGCATGAACCAGCTCGAGTTTCTCGATGCGTCAGATGCACCGAGTATGCAGGCGGTTCGGAATTTGACTGTCACCGGCCCGAATCATCCTTACTCCGAGATCTTCTGGAAGCCAGGACATCTGATTGGGTACGAGCACACGTTCATTGCTGCGCTGGGTGATTTCTTGACAGCGCTAGCTGCCAAGCAGCCTTTTCATCCTAACTTTGATGATGCCCTGGAGGTTGAGCGTGTGCTCGATGCCGTTTCGAAGTCGAGCGCATCGCGCAACTGGGAAAGGGTTAATGCTGTGACTGCGGCGCGTGATTGAGAGTGGTTACGCAGCTCGCCGGTGACCGTGTGATCTCGAACTTGAGCGCCCAGAGCGTGAACGACCATAACGTGGGCGGCCATAGCGGTAAATACTTCTGCGTGGTTTGCGCCTCTGCAATTTGATCATCAGCAGGGTTACGCCGGACAGGAACATTAAGCCTACGACTGTGCCGACGTAGGACGCAGGCACGGGTGTAGTGGTCTGCTTAGGCGTGCTGCTGTCGTCTGGCGTGGTGCCCTGATCTTGAGCAGGCGCCACCAATACGGCCACCAGCGTGGATTGCGCGCCTGCAACAACCTGCGTCATTGGAGAATGTTCATGGGACGCCATTATGTCTGTTGAAGCTTGCAGCGGATAGGCTGCCAGCAAGCAGCACAACAGCGTGATGAGCTTGGGCGTGGTTGGTAGGTTCATAGCTCGGGGACACGTTCTCCAGTTCAGGTGGAATTCACTTGGGCAGATGAGATGCAGAGCACGCGGATGGGGGTTGACCGTCAGCGGTGAAATGTAACCAGGAGAGAACCAGTGATGGCTGGGCTAAGGAGGCGTTATCGGCTCTTTGTCACGTCAGGGGGAGTGAGTTTTGCGGAGGGTAGCTGGGTTGCATCCCACCCACCGCCCAATGCTTGAATCAACAGCACGCTTGCGTTCATTCGGCGTGCGAGTATCTGTACCGCGGTGCGTTCATTAGATAGTGCGATACCTTGAGCCGTGGTTACTTCGAGGTATGTGGTGACGCCGCCCCTGTAGCGGTTCAGTGAGAGATTCAATGAGCGTTCCGCGGCGGCTATTGCTTCCTGCTGCCTTTGCGCTTCCTGATCCAATATGCGCAACGCAGCCAAGTTATCTTCAACCTCCTGGAATGAGACCAGGACGGCTTGCCGGTAGTTGGCAACGCTTTGCTCATAGGCCGCTTGCGCCTGTTCCGACGCTGCTCGTCGCCGACCAACATCGAATGCGGTAACCGCTGCACTCGCGCCTGCGGACAGGAATCCGCTAGGACCGGAGAGCCAGGTGGTTATCGAACTGCTTTCGAAACCGCCGGAGCCGGTCAGCGTTAGTGCAGGGAAGTAGGCGGCCCGCGCGACACCGATTTGCGCATTTGTGGCAGACATACGACGCTCTGCGGCTGCGATGTCGGGGCGACGCTCCAGAAGGTCGGAGGGCAATCCGATCGGAATTGCAGGTGGCGGAGTTGTCCAAGGCGCCTGCGCAAAGGCGAAGTTTGAGGCGGGTTCTCCGATGAGAACGGCGATCGCATGCTCAAATTGAGCGCGTTGTACTTGTATATCCACGGCTTGAGCGCGTGTCGTTTCCAACTGCGTTTGCGCCTGAGCCACATCGACGGCCGATGCCACTCCTCCCGTATGGCGATTCTGGGTTAGTTGGAGCGCTTTCTCATACGCTGCGACTGTCGAGTGAAGCAGCCGCTCTTCGGCATCAAGCGCACGCATTTGAAAATAGTCATTGGCCAGTTCTGAATGCACGCTCAAGCTGACCGACTCCAGGTCTGCCGCGCTAGCCTGGGCATTTGAACGTGCGGCTTCTACGGTACGGCGAACCCGTCCGAAGACATCGGGCTCCCAGGACACTGTGACCGGCAGCAAAATGTCTGTGGTGTTCTTCTTAGTGGCAGCAGCGGTTGAGAGTGGCCGATTTTGTGAGGGCCGAGTATAGGCTCCGGAAGCCCCTGCGGTGACGGTCGGATAGTAATCGGCACGGTAATAACGGACCAGGGCACGAGCTTGTAAAAACTGCTCATATGCCGCCTTAAGCGTCTGGTTGGAAACGTTAACTCTTTCTTCCAGGGCATTCAGCTGGGCATCGTGGAAAATCTCCCACCATTTGCCTCGGGCAATCTGATCACCAGGTGCGGCAGCTTTCCACCCGGGCGGAGCCTCTTTGTACGCCTGCGGGACAGAAGCATCGGCACGCTTATAGTGAGGCCCTACGACGCAGGCACTGAGGAACATTAAAGCAGGCAGCACGGTCGCAGCCTGGAGAAAAATTGCGCGCCTGCCGCAGGAAGATCTTCCGCTCATCGGTTGGACTGCCCCCCCGCCGATGGCTGACCTTGCGGTTGCGCGACGCGTACAGCTTGACCATCTACGAGGGAATCAGGCGGATCCACGATGATCGATTCGTCACCTGACAAACCGGCAATCACTTCGACTTCAGAGCCGAAATCGCGACCCATCGTGATCTGCTTCAATTCTGTGCGCTGCCCGGGACCCACGGATGCGACGCGTAAACCTTCGGATCGGAACAGCAGAGTGTTAACCGGCAAAATGTAAGCTCCTTGTGGGCTTGCAAGTTTCAGGTGAACTTCCGCGTAGGCACCACTCAGGAGATTACCGGTCGGATTGTCGACATCAATTTCTACCAGCAAGGTTCGAGTTGCGGGATCGATCGCATCCGCAGTTCGGACGAGCTTGCCCGTAAAGCGTTTTCCGGGAAATTCCGACAGGATCAAATCACCTGTGAGGCCAGGCTTGGCGGCCTGCGAATAACCCTGGGGGACGTTTACGTAGACCCGCAGTTTGCCGGGTTGTGCAATGCGAAAGAGTTCTGCCGAGGCGGCACCACTTCCCGCCGTGATCAGGGCTCCAGTGTCGATATTGCGCGCCGTGACCACGCCGTCAAACGGAGCGTAGACCCTCTCGAACGACTGCAGAGCCTCCAATTGTTTAACGTTAGCTTCGTCGGCGTGGACAATCGCTTTATTCGCGTTCAAGCTGCCGACGGCATTATCCGTCTCCTGCTGCGAGACGGAGTCGCTCTTCAGCAAATCTTGATAGCGAGTGGCCGTAGTCTCCGAAAGTTTCAGGTTGGCTTGCGCGGTGGCCAAGTTGGCTCGCGCCTGCAACAGTTGCTGATCGATTTCAGGCGTTTCTATCTCCGCCAGTAGTTGTCCCTTTTTCACGCGCGCGCCGATGTCCGCATACCACCGCTTCAAATAGCCATTGGTACGAGCATAGATAGGCGCATTGATGTAGGGCTGAACGTTGGCAGGGAGAACGATTTCCTGCGAGGGCGTGGTCTGCCGAGGTCGAATGACATTGACGGTTGGAACTGCCAGTTGATCCGTCTCACGCCGCAATGTGGTGCGAGCAGTAACACGCGGTAGAACACCCGAGACAAACACTATCGCGACGATCACCGCTGCAACAATGGCGATCCACCAGCGAGACCGGGTCTGCTTTGTTGGTTTATGTTCCGGTTCCACTGCGCTTGCCGGCAGCTGCACCGTTTCGTCTTCGTGTTCAACCTTCATGAATGAAGCTCCCGCTTATTACGCACATTAATTCGATTCAGCTATCCTGGTATCTCGAGACCCGTGAACGATGCTGAAGAACACGGGAACAAAGAACAGCGTTGCCGCCGTGGCGAAGATAAGACCACCGATCACGGCTCGGCCGAGCGGGGCGTTCTGTTCGCCGCCCTCACCGAGTCCGAGCGCCATTGGCACCATTCCAATGATCATCGCCAACGCTGTCATAAGCACAGGCCTGAAACGGGTGAAGCCCGCGGCCAAAGCTGCGGAAAGCGCGTCTTTACCTTCCTCCAGCATCTGTTCCTTCGCAAAGCTCACCACCAGAATGCTGTTTGCAGTGGCCACACCCATACACATGATGGAACCAGTCAGGGCTGGAACGCTCAAGGTAGTTCGCGTCACAAAGAGGAACCACGCAATGCCGGCCAGCGCAGCAGGCAACGCGGCAATGATGATGAATGGGTCCAGCCATGATTGAAAATTAACCACGATCAGCAAGTAGACCAGCAGGATGGCAAAGAGCAGTCCTCCCAAGAGACCGATGTAGGAAGACCGCATGGTCCTGATCTGACCGCGAACAAGGAGCTGCGTACCTCGCGGCAGATCGTGTTTGCTGCTCTCCACGATGTTGTCGAGTTCCTTGGCCACGCTGCCCAGGTCACGTCCCTGTACCGATCCAAAGATGTCGATTACAGGCTGGATGTCGTAATGCGAAACTACCGCTGAACCGACACCTCTTCGGATGGATGCTACGCTCGCCAGAATCGCCGGCCGTGCTGTGGGATTAGTGCTGGCCAACGGTATGTTCTCCAGACCCTGAAGCGTGTCGAGACGATATTGCGGCGTCTGGGTTGCAATCGAGTAGCTGACGCCGTTCTTCGGATTCAACCAGAAGGTTGGCGAGGTTTGAAAACTGCCGCTCAACGAAATCAGAAGGTTTTGTGCGACATCGCGTTGCGTGTACCCGATCTGCCCGGCCAGCGTGCGATCAACCTTGATGTCGAGGTACGGCTGATCGAGCGCTTGCTGGATGCGCAAGTCGGTGGTTCCAGGGATATAGCGAATGCGCTGCAGCAGCTTGTCGGCGACGGCGCGATTCGCTTGCAGGTTATGGCCGATCACCTGCACATCGATGGGCGCAGGCAGTCCGAAGTTCAGGATCTGGCTCACTATATCCGCGGGCAAGAAGGCGAACGTCACTCCCGGAAATTGCTGGGCCAAGTTGAGCCGGAGATCGTGTACGTACTTCTCGGTGGGAGCATGCTTCTCTCCCAGGCTGACCAGGATGTCGGCATCCGCGGGCCCAATCGGGGCCGAATTGCTATAGGAAAGATTGATGCCGCTGTAGGGAACCCCGATATTGTCGATGATGCTGGAAATATCCTCGGGCGGAATCTGTTGGCGGATCGAGTTTTCAATAAGATCGCAAAGCCGCGCGGTTTCCTCGATCCGCGTACCCGTCCGAGCCCTGACGTGGAGCTTGAATTGACCCGCATCTACGCTGGGGAAGAAATCCTGGCCCAGAAACGGCACCAGCACGAGCAGTGATAATCCGCAGACTGCGATGAAGGCCAGCAGGAACGCTTTGCGATGCTGTAGGCAGCGCTCCAGCATGACGTGGTAGTTGTCGCGAAACTTGTCAAAAGCTTCCTCGAACCTGATTTGCAACCGCACTAGAGGGTTTCGGCTTGGGGCCGGCAAGTGCCCAGCTTCCTGCTCGTGTCCACGCAGCAAGTACTTGGCCATGGTGGGAACAAGTGTCCGCGAGAGCAGGTAGGACGCAAGCATTGCGAAAACGACTGCTTCCGCCAGGGGTACGAACAGGTAGCGAGCCACTCCTGACAGGAAAAACATGGGGACGAACACGATACAAATCGCCAAAGTCGAAACGAAGGCGGGAACAGCGATCTGGGCCGCGCCATCAAGGATCGCATGCTCGATTTCCTTACCTTGGGCAATGTTGCGGTTGATGTTCTCGATTTCGACGGTTGCGTCGTCCACGAGAATGCCGACGGCGAGAGCGAGCCCGCCAAGGGTCATGATGTTGATCGTCTCGCCCAACGCGCTAAGCGTAATAATCGATGTCAAGATCGCGAGTGGAATTGAAACAGCGATAATCACGGTGCTTCGCCAGCTTCCCAGGAAGATGAGAATCATCATTCCTGTCAGACACGCCGCGATCGACGCTTCCTTCAGTACACCGTTGATGGAAGCCCTCACGAACAGCGACTGGTCGGCCAAGGGCTTGATTTGCAGCTCCGGCGGCAGACTTCCCTTGATCTGCGGGAGCATGTTCTTGATGCCCGAGATCACGTCGAGAGTCGAGGCATTACCCGCTTTTTGTACGGTGAGTAGAGAGGCGCGCTGGCCGTCCACCCGCACGATGTTGGTTTGTGGAGGGAAGCCGTCGCGAACCCAGGCCACATCCTTGATGTAAATCGTCGTGCTACCCAGCGTCTTTACGGGAAGATCGTTAAGTTCATTGATAGTTTGCGGGCTGCCGTTGATCGAAACGTCGTACTCGAGCGCACCGATCTTCGAGGTTCCCGAAGGAAGAATCAGGTTCTGCGCACTAATGGCACTTACGACATCCAGGGGCGACAGCCCTTTGGACTGCAGCTGGGCGGTGTTGAGGTCGACCTGTACCTGGCGCTGCTTTCCACCGTAAGGATAGGGAATCGAGGCACCCGGCACTGTCACCAATCGGGTCCGGATGAAGTTAAGGCCAAAATCATTGAGTTGTTGTTCCGACAAGCCCTTCCCCGACAATGCGAGTTGGACAATCGGAACACTGGACGCACTGTAGCTGATAACCAGGGGCGGAGTAGTCCCTTGGGGCAGCTGTCGCAACTGCGTCTGGGATATCGCCGAAATCTGCGCGATTGCTTTTTCGATTTTTGCGGTGGGCTGGAAGAAAACTTTCACCACCGCAACCCCGTTCAACGATTGCGATTCAATGTGTTCGATATCGTCGACCGTGGTGGTGAGCGTGCGTTCGGTCAGAGTGACGATTCGATCGCTGATGTCTTGCGGAGCCAGGCCTGAGTAGTTCCAAACGATGCTAACAACCGGAATATTGATGGTTGGGAAGACGTCCGTCGGGGTGCGATAGATCACAATCGGTCCGAGGATCAAGATCAGCAGAGACGCGACTACGAATGTATAAGGCCGTCTTAGAGCGAGTCGAACAATCCACATATTCTTTTACTTGGCTGTCACGAAGTTGCGACAGTTCCCCACGAAAATCCCTGAACTCGGGGCCTTCGTTGTCTACGGGTCAAGCACCGGAGTCGCCACTCAGGAGATGTGGCAAGAAGCCGTATCCAGAATTGTTTGAGTAAGTTAGCTGTCGCGAAGATTCAAAAATCTCACGGAAGCGGGTTTCGCGTGGAGCGCCTGGCAGTGTTCGATGATAAGCCAACCGCTGAGAAGTCCTGTTGGTCCTTATCGGGCTCTTATGAGCCGGAGCCTTACAGGAGCTTCTTTACGTATACCCTGACAACGGACGGCTTCTATTTCGGCGAATAGCTCACGCGCCAGATGCTATTGGATCCGTCGTCGCTGACCAGGAGGGATCCATCTTTCGCTACCGCAACGCCCACTGGCCGACCCCAAACTTTCCCGTCTTTGGTGACGAAGCCGGTCAGAAAGTCCTCGTACTCGCCGGTTGCATGACCCTGCTGGTGCAGCGGAATTCGAACCACTTCATAGCCTGTGCGGGCGCTTTTATTCCACGATCCGTGCTCGGCAGCGAAGATATCGCCCTGGTACTGGGTGGGAAACTGTTTGGCGTCATAGAACGTCATCTCCAGCGAGGCATTGTGCGGCTGCAAGAGCACGTCGGGATTAAGCATCCTGGCGCGCAGGTCCGGGTGTTTATCCTGGTGACGAGGGTCGACGTGGCCGCCCATGTAATACCAGGGCCAACCGTAGAAGCCGCCATCCTGCACATGGGTGATGTAATCCGGGGGCAGATTCTCGCCGAGTCCGTCTCGTTCATTGACAGATGCCCACAACTCTCCGGTTTGGGGATGGACAGCAATACCAACCGCATTGCGGATGCCAGAGGCGTAGACGCGCTCACCCGATCCGTCGGGATTGAACTCGAGGATGTCGGCCCGGTGATATTCGACGGAGTTATTATCCGTGTCGTCGACATTGGAGTGGGACCCTACCGAGACATACATTTTCTTTCCATCACGTGAGAAAGCAATGTCGCGAGTCCAATGTCCTCCGCCGCGAAGACGGCCTCCTCCGGGCAGATCCGCAAGCTTCTGGGAAGCACCACGAGCCTTTAAATCTCCGTTGTGATAAGGGAAGCGCACTACCGAGTCTGTGTTTCCCACATAAACCCACTCGGGATTCGGTCCCGGCGGGTAGAAGGCAATCCCGAACGGCTTGTTCAGACCGCTAGCAAATACCTGGGTCTGTTCAGGTTTGCCATCGGAGGTTAGGCCACGAAAAATCTTGATCTCGCCGGCGTCACTCTCAGCCAGAAAGACATCACCATTGGGCGCCGTACGCAGCAGTCGTGGATTATCCAGTTTGCTTGCGAATTGTTCGACTTTAAAGCCGGCAGGAGCCTGGGGCCATGCATCGGATGGCCGCCTGACCACATCGGCCCCGTTGTCCACTGACTCAGTCGCATATGGCTTTGGCAAGTCAGCCACGGTGATCTTCCGGGTCACACCTGGCGCCTGGGTTTTGTAATTTGCGAATGGAGGTGAAACGTTGAGTGATGCTGCGCTCTGTGCTTCACTCGTCGTAACTCTAGTTTTCAGTATGACGACACCCACTACGATGGCCGATAGGGTCACAATGCTGAAAATCTTTAGATTCATCGTCAGCCTCTCACCAATGAGATGCGAACATTGCCAATAGGAACTGCTATGCCTGATGTTCGAGGATATTTCACAATACCTTATTTGGAGAAGTCGCAAGCAGCTCGACTAGACCGGAGATCGCGAAAAACCAGCAGAGCGTCGAGTTGTACGTCGCTCTGACGTAGGTTCGACGGGAGCGTCGGCGTGCGTTTCTCGCCGTTGTCTTCGCCCTGGCTTCGCTTAGATGAGAAGCGCTGCCGAAAGGTGTCGAAATCAACCCTGCTAGGTGCGAAACCTGGACGGGAATTCTGCTATTCGAGGGTCTTGCGGGCGTGAGTTCCCTTCGGGAGTTGTAAGCGAGACAGTACTCAGCGCGACGGCTTCGCAAAATTGCGGTCGTGGAGGAGAGTCGCGCGACCGACCCGATCATCTTTGGGAGTATAAAATCTCTCTTGCGCAAGCTGGGAGACGACTTGCGTTTCGACCAACGCTTTGAATGTGATTTGCGCATGGCGGGAAACTGGCTGCGAGGTTGGCGAATCAAACGTTCTTCCTAATTGATAAGGAGTCGATATGGAGACCCGTGTACTCGGAAACAGCAACCTGCAAATCACGCGCATTGGCGTGGGCGCGTGGGCAATGGGTGGTGGCGGATGGACCTGGAGTTGGGGACCGCAAGATGACGAAGAATCCATCGCTGCGATCAAGCAAGCCCTCGATCTGGGTATCAACTGGATCGACACTGCCGCGGTATACGGGCTCGGTCATTCTGAAGAAGTAGTTGCGCGCGCTTTGAAAGGCAGAAGCAATCGTCCATATATATTCACCAAATGCGAGCGAGTCTGGGACGAGCGCGGCAAGATCGGGGGCTCGCTGAAAGCAGAGTCGATTCGCCGTGAATGTGAAGCCAGTTTGCGTCGATTGCAGATGGACGTAATCGATCTGTACCAGATTCACTGGCCCGAGCCCGATGCGGATATCGAAGAAGGTTGGACCGAGATGGCGCGGCTCAGGGAAGAAGGGAAGGTGCGCTTCATCGGAGTCTCAAATTTTACTGTCCAGCAGATGAAGCGCGCCATGAAGATCGCGCCTATTACGTCGCTCCAGCCGCCATACTCGATCGTCGCTCGTGAGGTGGAGGAAGATATTCTGCCTTTCTGTATGCGCAACAACATCGGAGTGATCGTTTACTCGCCGATGTATTCCGGACTTCTTGCCGGAGCGATGACGAGACAGCGCATCGCGAAATTCGCTCCAGATGATTGGCGCCGGCGAGACCAAAACTTTCAGGAACCGAATCTCTCCCGCAATCTGCGCCTGGTGGAAGTGCTGCGGGAAGTGGGTAAGCGTCATGGGCGAACGCCCGGAGAGGTTGCGATCGCCTGGACGCTGCACAACCAGGCGGTAACCGGGGCCATCGTAGGCGTCCGTAGCTCTGAGCAGGTCCGCGGCATCATAGGGGCGACGCAATTCCGTTTGAATGACAAGGAAGTAATGGAAATAGAAGACGCCCTTGAGCAGGAAGTTGCGTGAGGTGATTGTATGGAAAGTCACGCCGAGAAAGCTGATGCTCACGATGATCACGATCTCTCAGTATCGCGCCGCCGCTTCCTGGAGTTGGCCACGGTCGCCGGGTTCATGGCGGGCGCAAGCCGTAATTCCTGGGGAGCTGAGACGCGCGAAGGTATCTCTTATCGCACCTTGGGCCGAACTGGCGAGAAAGTGTCGATGGTTGGGCTGGGTGGCTATCACATTGGCAGCCAGTCCAGCGAAGAGGAGAGCATTCGAATCATTCGGACAGCTATCGATAACGGCGTTAACTTTCTCGACAATTGTTGGGACTACAACGATGGCGCGAGCGAAGTTCGCATGGGCAAGGCTCTGCGCGAGGGGTACCGGCAGAAGGCCTTCCTGATGAGCAAAATCGATGGCCGGACCAGGAAAGCCGCAGCTGCCCAGATTGACGAATCGCTTCGGAGACTTCAAACGGAACATATAGATCTCATGCAGTTCCATGAGGTCATTCGGGACAGTGATCCTGAGCGCATTTTCAGCGAGGGTGGCGGTATGGAAGCCATGCTCGAGGCCAAGAAAGCGGGGAAGGTGCGCTATGTTGGCTTCACCGGGCATAAAAGCCCTGATATCCATTTGAAGATGCTGAACACGGCGTTTGCCCACAACTTCACATTCGATTCAGTGCAGATGCCACTCAACGTAATGGACGCGCACTACAACAGCTTTGGCCAGAAAGTGCTGCCTGTGCTGGTGAAACACAACATCGGGGTTTTAGGTATGAAGCCCATGGGCGATTCGCTCATTCTGAAGAGTAAAACGGTTACGCCGATCGAGTGTCTGCACTTTGCCATGAACCTGCCGACCAGTGTCGTCATCACGGGATGCGACTCTCTGCCCATCCTGGAGCAGGCGCTTAAAGCTGCGCGGAGTTTCCGGCCTCTGAGCAAGGACGAAGTCGCAGCGCTTCTGGCGAAGACCGATCAGGCTGCTCGCAATGGCAAATTTGAAGAATACAAGACGAGCCATACCTTTGATGGGACTTACCACAATCCGGAGTGGTTGGGCTGAGGGTACAAGCGGAGCGTGCCAGGAAAGATTCACTTACGCGCTAAATACGAGAAGCGGTCGGGAATCGACTTTCGTCTTGTTGCCCTGCGCGGCGAGGTTATGCGCCGCGACTACCGCTTGTCCCAAGCACAGTCCCCCATCACCGGCCGGCACTTCGCTGTGCGTGAAAACCTCGAATAGCTCAGCGCGTAAGCGTGAGCTTAGGTGCTCGAGCAGGTAGCTATTGTTGAAGGTTCCACCGCTCAGTCACACCTGCTCCAACCATGTGCGCTGCTGAATCAAGTTAGCTACGCACGCCAGAACCTCAATCAATCCATCATGAAACCTGCGGCTGATCACCGACGGAGGCCTCCCGTTTCCTAGATCGCGAAAAATCGCCTCGAACATACGTCGTGTGCTGATGGTCCATCCGTTTCCTTCACGGATCAGATCCATGGGATAGGGTGGTTCACTCGATGACCCGGTGATCGCCATCTCTACTTCGATTGCCGCCTGCGCTTCGTAGTTTACCTGCTGGCGAAGGCCGACCAGGGCGGACACTGCATCGAACAATCGTCCGCAACTTGACGTTAATGGTGAGTTCACATCCTTTTGGATCATTTGCAGCAACAGTTCTGCTTTGCGAATGTCGAGTTGCTCGACAAATGGTATCCGCCAGTTCAGGAAACTTCTCCCGAAGTGATGCGCGAGGTAGCTTACGGCCATGCGCCACGGTTCGCGAATGGCTGTGTCTCCGCCCGGCAACGGCACATACTCGAAATGCGCTATCCGCTCAAAGCTGTCGTATCCAGCGACCAGCACTTCACCGCCCCAGATATGACCATCGGTTCCGTATCCGGTTCCATCGAGAGCAAATCCGATGACACGTCCCTCGACATGGTTTTCTGCCATGCAACTCGCAATGTGCGCATGGTGATGCTGCACTCCTACTGTTCGCAGGTCACGCTGCTGTAATGCCCATTTGGTCGAAAAGTAGCCTGGGTGCAAGTCGTACGCCAGGATCTCCGGCTGAACCTCAAGCACTTTCTCCAGGTGTGCGATCGCATCCTGGAAAAATTTGTAGCTCTCGAC
>Ga0136846_1219055_pt1 | contig 15409 bp, 17 predicted proteins | sample HopSoiMetagenom2_FD_96841 | JGI IMG/M metagenome (GOLD analysis project Ga0136846, IMG submission 96841) | Grasslands soil microbial communities from Hopland, California, USA - 2 Assembly 2016 (version 4) | ecosystem: Environmental > Terrestrial > Soil > Grasslands | place: USA: Hopland... | reverse complement strand
GTGGCGTCTCCTACGAGCTCTTACGCCGAGCTCAGCGGCCCGCAAGTAGCGCCCTGTTGGCGGAGAGAGATCCGTCGGCGCCTTTCTTCGCGAGAACGACCGCCTGATTTCCGACGCTCAGCGTCTTCGACGTGGGTTTGAGCTGCGTCACCCGAGTGTTCGCCGGCACGATGACTTTCTGCGAGCCGCCCGGATACTGAACTTCGAGCGTTGAGCCGGTCGCACCGGACACATTTCCGTTCGACATGCGCGATGGCGCGGCTGTTCCGTTGGTCATCCTCGAGTTAGAGATAGCACCGTTGGTCATCCTGTTGCTTGCTCCACCGGCCGCATTCGGATTCATCATCCGGCTTCCCGCGCCCAGGCCCCTCAGCTCTTCGGGGAAAATGTGAATTTCGGTTGCCTGCTCTGATCCATCAGGTTGTTTGACCGTCGTCACGCCGACGAACACGTTGTCCTTGACGTCTGCCAGAGTCGCGGGCTCGCGATCGTAGACTTGAAACGGCTGCGACAATTTCACGGTGACATTGCCGGCCGGCGCGGCGATCACGACTTCTGTGGGCGAAACGCTGGCGACGGTTCCTCGCACCGAGACCGCGCTATCTCCATCAGTCGCTGCAGTCGCCGCGGCGGTGTCAGAGCGACCCGACTCCGACCCGCTACCGCACGCGACGGTGGCAACCAACGAAACCGCGAGGGCGCCAAAACGTAGTGGTGACATCCGAGAGACGACGATCACAACAACCTCCATTCGGTTTAAAACTTGCGCGCTACGTGAGACTGTGCACGACGCGTGCGCGAGGGTAACCGTATGAGCAAATATTCTTCCGCTTCTATCACGGTCGACGACAGCGATCCGCGGGATCCTGCAGCGCGCTGCAATCGGTGCGGGAAGCAAGGGACCGTGGCGCGCGCAGTTCGCCACTCCGAACCTCCCGAGACTTTGCGCTACTGCTCTACGTGCTGGCCTGACGCACAATACGCGCTGGAGCAGAGACAGCCCTATGCCGACCGAGGTTGCCGCCTTCCTCGCAAAGAATCTTCCACACCCCAATTAAGCCGCGCAGTTTGCCTCGCGCGTGAGGCCCAATTCGTTCTAAACTCCGAATTGCCTGAGATGGTGGTCAGTGTGTCGATAGCCAAGCACTCCCCACTCATTCGCCGACAGATTGCCGAATGCCGGATGCTCGGGCCAGGCGACTTTTGCACTGGGCTTTCTTTCGAATGCGTTTAGGTATCTGCAGAAGGATGCCTGCTCGCTCGCGAAATCGTACCTCTCTCTCGAGAGTAGCTCAGGCGCCGTCGGTAAGCCTTTAGGCCACGGCATCCAATAGATGATCAGCTGCTTCAGTCCCGGATAGCGTATCGGCCGATTCAATGGCGCCGTCGGCAGCTCGCCGTTCGCCATTCGCATCCACCCAACCAGGTGATTGACCATCTGCGGCGCGTTCATGCGCCCCCAGAGCGGCGTCTTGTCGGGACTTAATCGATTCAGCCGGTCGATCAGCTCCTGCCGCGACTCGGCGTTCCACAATGTTTTTGGCACACAGCCTCCGCTCCCGTGTGCGATGAAGTTAGCTTTTTCCACGGTGCCATCCAGCGTACCTCAAACCGCCATCGCCAGCCAGCCTCTCGCACCTGGCTCCGCACTCGGCCGCTACCGGCTCATCGAGCCGATCGGCCAAGGTGGGATGGGCCAGGTCTGGAAAGCGCGGGACGACAACCTCGAGCGCGATGTCGCGATCAAGTTTCTTTTGCGCGGCAGCGTCGGCGATGATCCAGGCGCCGAGCGTTTCCGGCGCGAAGCGCTCGTGCTGTCGCGACTGTCGCATCCCGGTGTGGCGACGATCTTCGACTTCGATGTTCGCGATGGTCTCGAGTTTCTCGTCATGGAGTACGTCGCCGGCGGGACGCTCGAATCACGGCTCGCCGATGGACCGCTGCCGATCGATGGCGTCATCAACATCGGCGCTGCCATCGCCGACGCCCTGGATCACGCGCACAAACACGGGATCCTTCATCGCGATCTGAAGCCCGGCAATGTCGTTCTCACTGCCGACGGCCAGCCGAAGATCCTCGATTTCGGTCTCGCGCTCCTTCTCGCCGACGGGAAGACGATCGGGAGAGTGACCCAGCCAGGCACGATCATGGGCTCCCTCGCTTATATGTCGCCCGAGCAGCTCTGGGGCGACGCCGACGCGCGCTCCGATACCTATGCACTCGGCACGATGCTCTTCGAGATGACGACCGGACAGCGGCCGTTCGTGCGCGATCGCACCGAGGCGTTGATGTTCGCCATCATCAACACCGCTCCACCGCGCGCAGCGTGGCTGCGTCCCGAAGTGCCCGACGCGCTGGACCGTCTGATTACCGAATGCCTGCGGAAGGAACCCGCTGACCGTCCGGCGTCCGCCGCACTCGTCAGTCAGACACTGCGCGGAATTCGCGACGGAACCCCGACCGCGGCGCTTCCTCTTCCGCCGCGCGACGTCATCCATGCGATCGCCGTGCTTCCTCTGCGTAACCTCTCACAGAATCCGGCCGAGGATTATTTCTCCGATGGGATGACCGAGTCGATCATCTCCGACCTCGCCCGGATCAAGGCATTACGCGTGATCTCCCGCACATCGGCGATGGCCTACAAAGGTTCACCGAAATCGCTGCCTGAGATCGCGCGCGAGCTGAACGTGGATGCGGTGGTCGAAGGATCGGCGCTTCTCGTCGGTAAGCGTGTCAGAGTGTCGGTGCAGCTCGTCTCGGCCCGCACAGACAACACCTTATGGGCCGAGCGATACGATCGCGATCTCGAGGACGTGCTTGGTCTCCAGGGAGAGCTCGCGGAGACTGTCGCCCGCGAAATTTCGATCCAGCTTTCACCAACTGAAGCGAATCGGCTCGCCAACCGCGGCGCGGTGAATCCCGACGCCCAGCTGGAGCTGATGAGGGCGCGCCACGCGTTGTTCGGCGGCTCGCCGGAAGCAGTCGAAGTGGGACGACGCCATGCAAGTCGCGCAATCAAGATCGATCCGACATTCGCCGCGGCCTGGGCCGCGCTCGCCGAGTCAGACATTTTTCGCGCGATCCGCGGAATGTCGTCGCCTGCCGAGGCCGGGGACGAAGCGTATGCGGCGGCGAAAAAAGCGCTCGAGCTGGATCCGCTGCTTCCCGAAGCACACGTTTCGATGGGTCTCGTGCTGTCGCACAGCGGCCGACTCGCCGACGGACTGCGCTCGCTGGAGAAGGCGATTGCCCTGAATCCCGGACTCGCCGAAGCGCACAACCTCCTCGGCCGGGCTCTCTATTCGTACGAGCGCAATGCTGAAGCCCTCGTGTCGACCGATAAATCGGTGAGCCTGGACCCGATGTCGATGATGATGTACGTCGGGGCCGGCGACGCCTATTACTTCACCCGCCATTACGAGAAGTCAGTGCTCCACTACCGAATGGCGATCGAGCTCGACTCCCGATTCGACGGCGCGCACACTGGTCTCGCCCGTTCCCTCGAGGCGCTCGGGCGCTTCGATGAAGCACGGGACGCGTACGAGAGGGGGCGTCATCTCTCCAGCGGTGTGGCAGCGCCTTCACTCGGCCTCGCACATTTGCAGGCGGCGAGAGGGAATGAAGCCGAGGCGCGTCGGATGCTGAGTGAGCTGATCGAAGCACGATCGAAGCGCGTGGTATCGGCGTGGGGGATCGCAGTTCTTCACGCCAGTCTTGGCGACGTGGAAGAGGCTTATCGGTGGTTGGAGACTGCCGTCGAGGAGAAAGCGCCGGGCCTGTTGATGCTGCGGTGTCATCCGCGTCTCGATTCGATCAGGAACGATAAGCGGTATTGGCCGCTCGTCCGGCGCGTTGGACTGGAGACTCCGGCAGTGTCGGGGCAGCACTGACTTCTGTGGCAAGTCGACTGAAATTTGGGATTGTCCGCGCGATCCGCGCAGATCGGCACGGCAAAGGGCAGAGCGCGGAATCGTTGTCGTTTATGAGGATGCGTCGCTGGTGAAAGGATGCTCGGTGGTGGCGAGGTGGGAATGCGTAGTTCCAGCAAACTGAAATCCACGGGCGGTTTTGTCTTTTGGATATTCGTCGCGTTTGCAGCCTGGCGCGCACTTCACGTGGGCGATCTCGGGGTCGTAGACAGCTGGATCGCCGCGCGACATGCGGCCCGGCCGTTCGATTCGCTCGCCTGGAAATCAGCAGCTCACGATGTGCGAGGAGAAATGTTGACGGATCTCGTACGACGCCATCGCTTCGCGGGCGGAAGAGCGAAAGCAGTCACCGATCTATTGGGGCCGTCCGAATGTTACGCGTACTACGACGACATGCCCTGCTACTACGTTCAATTCGAACAAACGAAGTACCGGCTCGTGTTCTCAGTGAATCACTCCGAGCGCCCCGGAACAATCATTTTCGTCGACCTCGACAATTAGGGTCGCAAGCTGCGTGGCCTCTGGTTGCCATGCTCTGAGTCTCATAGTTTCTGATATGACCGAGCCCCTAGTCATCGCAAGATCCGGGAACACCGATCTCGCGCTCCTTCCCGCCATGGCCAATCGCCACGGCTGCATCACCGGCGCCACCGGAACTGGAAAGACTGTCACGCTCCAGGTGATGGCCGAGCAGTTCTCACGGATCGGCGTGCCCGTCTTCCTTGCCGATGTCAAAGGCGATCTCTCCGGGATCACGAAATCCGGGCAGAAGAGCGCGAAGCTCGAAGACCGTCTCAAAAAGCTCGGGCTGCCTGAGCCGAAATGGGAAGCATGTCCTGCGACGCTGTGGGACGTTTTCGGAGAGCAGGGCCATCCAGTGCGGGCCACGATCTCCGACATGGGTCCGCTACTTCTGTCGCGCCTGCTCAGCCTCAACGACACCCAGGAAGGCGTCCTGGCGATGGTGTTCAAGATCGCCGACGATAATGGGCTCCTGCTGCTCAATCTCCAGGACCTGCGCGCGATGCTGCAGTTCGTCGGCGACAATGCCGCGCAGTTCAAGACGCAGTACGGCAATGTCTCGGCGGCGAGTATCGGGACAATTCAGCGCGGGCTGCTGCAGATCGAACAGCAAGGCGGCGAGCACTTCTTCGGCGAACCGATGCTCAACATCGATGATCTCATGCAGACCGTCGATGGGCGCGGAGTCGTTAACATCCTTGCGGCCGACAAGCTGATAAACAATCCGCGGCTATACGCCTGCTTCCTCTTATGGCTGTTGTCGGAGTTGTTCGAGCAGCTGCCGGAAGTGGGCGATCCCGAAAAGCCGAAGCTCGTTTTTTTCTTCGACGAAGCGCATCTCCTCTTCACCGACGCACCGCCGGCCTTGCTGGAGAAGGTCGAACAGGTCGTGCGATTGATCCGGTCGAAGGGCGTCGGCGTTTACTTCGTCACCCAGAATCCGATCGATATCCCGGACAAGGTTCTCAGCCAGCTCGGCAATCGCGTTCAGCACGCGCTGCGTGCGTTCACCCCGCGCGACCAGAAGGCGGTGCAGGCTATCGCTGACGTGATGCGTCCGAACCCCAAGCTCGACATCGAGAAGACCATTCTCGAGCTCGGCGTCGGCGAAGCGCTGGTATCGCTACTCGATGAGAAGGGCGCGCCGGCTGTCACCCAGCGCGCGTGGATACTCGCGCCCGGATCACAGATCGGTCCGATCACGCCTGAAGAGCGACGCACTCTGATTGCGAATTCAGTCGTGGCGGGCGTGTATGAGAAGGAAGTCGATCGCGAATCGGCGATGGAGATGTTGAAAGCACGAGCAGAAACCGCCGCGGCGAACGCGGGTGCGGGACGCGTTTCACCAGCCGGCGCGGGCTCGGCCAATACCGCCGGGGCATCGTCGAGCGGTGGAATGGGCGGTGCGGTCGGTGGAATGATCTTCGGAACCACCGGACCTCGCGGCGGTCACCATGACGGACTCATCGACCTCATGGCCAAGAGTGCGGCGCGCAGCGCGGGAAGCACGATCTCGCGATCGGTGCTGCGCGGCGTGCTGGGGTCGATTATGGGCGGGCGCCGCTAGGAAGCAGTCTCCGTCCTGGCAGCCTGGGCCTTGGCGATGCGAGCGGCGATGCGCGTATCGGCCATTTTCTCCGGCCACCCCACGAACGCCGGCGTCGGACCTCGCCACTCCAATTCGTCGACATTAGAAAAAAGAGGCGCCTCGGTTCTCAACGTCGCCAGATCCTTGAACACCAGTGCGCGCTCACGTCCGTCGCCGAGTACTCCCGGCGGAAACGACTCGATCGGCCCGTGTTTGTTGAGCAGAGCCGCGGCGGTGGATTTACCGATGCCGACAATTCCCGGATAGCCATCCGCCGCATCGCCCACGAGCGCCAGCAGATCGGGAATCAGCGCCGGAACCACACCAAATTTCTCGCGGACGCCATCCGCGTTTCGAATCTGCATTCCTTTGCGGATGATCTGGACGACGCGGTCGTCGCGGACGCACTGCGCGAGATCCTTGTCGTTGGCCCAGATACAAACTTTCTCTACTCGCGGATCTTCTGACGCGAGTCTCGCCGCCGACGCGAGTCCGTCGTCCGCCTCGAGCTCGATCATCGGCCAGACGGCGACACCCATCGCGCTCAGCGCATCCTCGAGCGGGCCGAACTGCGCATAGAGATTCGGCTCGATTCCTTCGCCGGTCTTATAGTCCGGCCACAGATCGTTGCGGAACGACTCGATGACATGATCGGTGGCGACGCCGATGTGAGTAGCGCCGGTCTCCACCATCTCCAGCACAGAATGCAGAATGCCGGCGACGGCGCCAAAAGGTTTGTCGTTCCCCTTGTTGAACCGGCGCTGTCCGTAGAAGTGGCGGAACAGCTCGTAAGTTCCGTCGATCAGGTGAACGATCATGTTGGTCGGCGAAGAATAGTGAGGAATCCGTTCTCGTAGTAAGATTTCCCCATGAATCTTGCTGTCAATCCGCCCGTTCTGCCGATGCTGGCCAAACGCGTTAGCGCGCTTCCCCCCGGTGAAGGCTGGATCTTCGAGCCAAAATGGGACGGCTTTCGCACGCTCATCTTCCGCGACGGAGACGAAGTCTACATCCAGAGCCGCGACGAGAAGCCCCTCAATCGATATTTCCCCGAGCTCATCGCGCCGATCAAGGCACAACTTCCAAAACGGTGTGTGCTCGACGGTGAGATCGTCATCGCGCGAGAGGAAGGTCTGAGCTTCGACCTGCTCCAGATGCGACTTCACCCCGCCGAGTCGCGGGTAAAGAAGCTGGCGGGTGAGACGCCGGCATCGATAGTCTTCTTCGACATCCTCTGCGAAGGAAGCCGGAGCCTTTGCGACAAGCCGTTCGCGGAGCGGCGCGCGAAACTCGAGGAAGTGCTGGCCGGCGCCGAGCCGCCGCTGCATCTGACGCCTGCGACGCGCGACCGAGAAAAAGCGGGCGACTGGTTCCGACGGTTCGAGGGCGCTGGCCTCGATGGCGTCGTCGCCAAAGCCGAGGACGGGACCTACGAGCCGAATAAGCGGACAATGCTCAAGGTGAAGCACGAGCGGGAATGCGATTGCGTCGTCGCCGGATTTCGCTGGCACAAGACCGGTGCGAAAACCAAGGTCGGCTCGCTGCTACTCGGGCTTTACAACGACAATGGAAACCTCGAGCACGTCGGCGTCTGTGCCAGCTTCACCGATGTCAAACGCAAAGAGCTGGTGAAGTTTCTCGAGCCATATAGGAAGAAAGCGCTCGACAAGCATCCGTGGCGCGCGTGGGCGGAGGAGGAAGCGGCAGCCGGCGAGCCGCATCGCATGCCCGGTGGCCAGAGTCGCTGGAGTGCGGGAAAAGATTTATCGTGGGAGCCGTTGCGTCCGGAGCTGGTCGTCGAGGTGGCGTACGATCACATGCAAGGAGATCGTTTTCGGCACACGGCGCAGTTTCGTCGCTGGCGCGAGGACAAGAAGCCGCGAGACTGCACCTACGAGCAACTCGAGGTCGTTGCGCCGCAGGAGCTAGCGGCTATTTTCGCCAAGGAAGTCAAAGGAGGGAGCAAATCATGAAGTCACTGCAAATCGCATTACTCTCGGCGTCCGCATTGTCTGGCCTTACGGTCGGCTGCGCTCCGGCTGCAACTCCGCATGCATCACACGATCAATCGACCGTGACGAGCGAAGATCTTCAGGATCCACACGAGTCGATCGAAAGTGTCATACAGAAGAAAGTCACGGGGGTCACGGTCAGACGCACTGATGATGGCGGCATCGCACTTCAGATACGTGGCGCAACGGGATACGGAGCGCAGTCCGCTCCGCCGCTCTATATCCTGAACGGACTTCCGTTTCGGCCGGGCCCCGATGGCGCACTCACGGGCGTCAATCCGTCGGATATCGACACCATCAAGGTCCTAAAGGGCGCAGAGGCCGGGATCTACGGAATCGACGGCGCCAACGGAGTGATCGTCATCACGACCAAACAGGCCGGTAAACGCTGAAGCTCGAGGGAGGAGGCGGGAGGCGGCGTGAGACGGACTGTCTTGCTGTATGGCCTGATCGGCGCGGCGATGATCGTGGCGTTGAAGGTGAGCGAATACCGATTCCTCGTCGTCGAGCACTCACTTGAGATCTACGGTCTCCTCGTTGCCTTTCTCTTCGCCGCGCTCGGAATCTGGCTCGGCCTAAGGCTCACACGCCCGGCCGAGCGCCTTATCATCAGCGAAATCCCGGTTCCAGTCCCGACCAACGGCGAATTCGTCGTCAACTCGGCGAGCGTCCAAAAACTCGGGCTGACCCCCCGCGAGCTCGAGATCCTGTCTTTGATCGCGGAGGGACTGAGCACCCGCGAAATCGCCGAGCGCATTTACGTCAGCGAGAATACGGTGAAAACCCATTCGGCCAATCTCTTCTCCAAACTGAATGCCCGGCGCCGAACCCAGGCGGTTCAGATCGCCAAGGAGGCCGGAGTCATCCCCTGAAAGAATGATTTTTCGCCAGAAATCGACAAATCACCCGTTCGGGTGATGGTCCGATCGGTTGTGAAGCACTAGTCTGGGCCCGTTCACCCGCAGGCCAACTACCAGGAAGGAGTTCACGATGAGAAAGACAGTGCTGACGTTCGGATTGATCTCGGGGGTGATCATCTCCCTGTTTATGATCGGCACGATCCCGTTTCACGATCAGATAGGCTTTGATCGCGGCCTGGTGGTCGGCTACGCGGGAATGTTTGCCGCCTTTCTTCTCGTTTATTTCGGTGTGCGATCGTACCGCGACAACGTCGCGGGCGGCTCCGTGAAGTTCGGTCGCGCTTTCGCCGTCGGCGCGCTGATCGCGATCATCTCCAGCGTCATGTACTCTGCGACCTGGCAAGTCATCTGGTTCGGTGGATTCATGCCCGATTTCGCCGCGAAGTATCAGGCGCACGTCATCGAGTCGGCTCGCGCTGACGGAGCGACCCAGCAGGAGTTGGACAAGACAGCGGCGCAGCAGAAGAAGATGTGGGAGATGTATCAGAACCCACTCTTTAATTTCGGCCTCACGCTGATCGAACCGCTCCCGGTTGGCTTGCTGGTCGCCCTCATTTCCGCCGCTATCGTCAGTCGACGGCGGCGCACCGAAGGCGTGATGGCAGGGGTTGGGTGACGCTATTTCAAATAGCTCTTCGCGATCATCATGTGGACGCCGACGTTCCCGTCCACCAGCTCAGTGATCCGAAGATCCGCCGCCATCGATGCTGCCTGATACGCCTGGGTCTCGCTCAAACCTTTCTTCTCCTGTAGCAGCTTCACCATCTCCCGAATCGCAGTCTTTGTAGCGACGACGAGAGAGGTGTCGGTTCCCATCGTGATCCAGTGTGTCGGCGTCTCGCCGCGGGGCCAATCGAGCTTCATGTCCTTGCGCACCACCAGTTGCAGACGCCCGCGCAGATTCGTCTCGATCGCCGTTTGATCGACTTCGCCATCGCCCTGCGCGGCATGTCCGTCGCCGACCTCGAGCAGTGCGCCTTTGGTGAAGACCGGTATGTAGAGCGTCGTTCCCGCGACGAGCTCCTTGTTGTCCAGATTGCCTGCATGCCGCGACGGCGGATTGCTGCTCACTCTGCCCAGCGAAGGAGCCGGAGCTACCCCCATCGATCCGAAGAACGGCCGGAGTGGAACCACGACGCCGGGCATCACTTCCGCGGTCATGTGCTGTCGATCCAGATGCACGAGAGTGCTCACCCGCGCGTCCGGCGGGCCGCACAGCTCCGGAACGAATCCTCGGCAACCATTGTAGGCATACTCGCTCGCCAGGGACACCGAGAGAATCCGGACTTCGAGCACGTCGCCCGAGTCAGCGCCCTCGACATAGATCGGACCAGTGAGGATGTGACCGCCCGGACCGCGCAGCGAACCCGTGTCCTGAGCGACGATGTCACGTAATGCTTGCGGAACGTCTGCGGACTTCACGCCGAGTCGCTCGAGTCCCGTCGGAGTATTGGTGAGCATCGTCTGGACCTCGACGATGTCGCCTGACTTCACGCGCAGCGCGGGCTTTGCTTCCGACCAGTAGTAACCGTACGCCACAGTGGTCGGCGTCGCTGAAAGTTTATGGACGGTTTGCGACTGGGCCGAAGCCGCAACGATGACGGCGAGAATAAAAGTTGTTCGCATGTAAGGCGTCCGGATGGGTTTGTGAGCTCAGATAATGTCCAGCGACCTCGACACGGCGTCAAACCCGTAGCAACGTACTCAGCGATGGCTTTCGGACGTTCGATCATCCTGGCGGCGGCGCTAAGCCCCAGACTGAACGATTTCGCTCTGCGCAGCGACTTCGTCAAACGCGCCACGCGCACCTTCATGCCGGGCGAGCACGCCGAAGACGCGCTTGAGGCCGGAACCGTCATCGCCGCCACCGGTCGCGGACTCATTTTCACCAGGCTTGGCGAAGCGATCGTCAGCGCCGCCGAGGCCGTGGCTGTCCGCGACCACTACCTTCGTTTCTTCGACGACATTCAGTCGAGGAGACTCCCCGGCCAGATCAGCGTGAAGCCGACACAGTTGGGACTCGATCTTTCGATCGCCGAATGCGAGCGCCATCTGCATTCGCTCGCAGCCAGGGCCGAGCAAACAGGATCTGCGTTGTGGCTGGACATGGAAGATTCGAGGTACGTCGATCGGACGCTCGATCTTTACGTGAGCTTATTGAGGCGGCATCCCTCGACCGGCGTCGCCCTGCAGGCGTATCTCCGCCGTACTCCCAACGACCTCGCACGGCTGCTGCCGCTCAAGCCCGTGATTCGACTGGTGAAAGGCGCGTACGATGAGCCAGCGAGCCTCGCCTTCCCGAAAAAGAGCGACACCGATCGCGCATATTTCGCGCTGGCGTCGCGGATGCTGGATGCGGCGCAGGCCGGTCAGTGCCTGCCCGTCTTCGGCACACACGATGTCGCGCTCATCGCGCGAATTGCCGCGCGTGCCGCCGAGCTCGGTGTCGCAAAGGCTGGTTACCAGATCCACATGCTCTACGGAATTCGAGACTCGGCGCAGCGCCGGCTGGTCAGTGAAGGGCATTCCGTCAAAACCTTGATCAGTTATGGAGCTGCGTGGTACCGGTGGTACATGCGCCGTCTCGCCGAGCGTCCGGCTAACGTTTTGTTCGTCGTGAAGTCATTGTTCGGGTAGGTTAGGGCGGGAAACCTTGGTCGATTCGACTCGTAAGGATGTAATCCCGTTAGGAGTTCGTGATGGCTCGAAGCTCCAGGTTCTGGCGCATTGGCGCAGCAGTTTATTTTTTCATCAATGCGGGTGGTGCAATTTTCGCGGCCGCCCAGGGCGAAACGATGCACGCCTTCGCCCACATCGCCCTGCTGGTCGTCGGCGTCGGCGTTTACGGACTTTTGCGATTGAAGTCCGACCCTGTGGAACAGGAAACGGTGGCTGCTGAACAAGCCAATCAACGGATCAGCCACCTGGAGCAATCGTTGAATTCGATCGCCCTCAACGTGGAACGCATCGGCGAGGCGCAGCGCTTCGAGAAAAAGATTCTGGAGGAGCGAAGCGAGATGCCCCCGACAAAGGAGAAATAGCTATGAAGTTTTTTATCGTGACCGGCCTGATGCTGGCGACCGCTCAGGTCGCCGCAGCTCAATTCCCTGACGACGTCCAGCCGGGTACTCGCGTCCGAGTGTGGGTTCCGGAGCCGGCCCGACAGGATCAGTCTCCGGATCACCGGCAGTTGCTGCGCGGTACGGTGGAATCTGTCGACGGCGGGATTCTCAGGCTGGCCGTCCCCGGAACGGCCGGCGAGCTCTCGATCCCGCGAGCTTCAGTCAGGCGACTCGATGTCAGTCGCGGCGTGTCCGGCGGTGCGAGCATGGTTCAGCGCGCCGCGGGTGGGGCAATCGGCGGCGCGATTCTTTTCGGCTTGCTCAACGATCCGAACCGGTCGGGCGGTCCGCACTATCACACCGATTGGCGCGCGGCAGGCGTCGGCGCAGCCTGGGGCGCAGCTATTGGTGGCACACTCGGTTTGATCTTCCCGTTCGAACAGTGGCGACGGGTAATCCACTGAGGTGTAAGCACGCGAGATAATTACGAGTTAGGCTTCCCAATCCTGCGTCTTAGATTGTCGATGCTTTCGCTTGAACCTGTGGATTAGAAGCAACACCCGACATTCAGTATGCGAACTTCTGTCATCTTTCTCATTGCTTACGTCTTTCCCGGTCCTTCCATCGCACAGGAGGTCCGACTTAGTCTTGAGGTGAAGCCCCCGCCCGTTACCCTTTCGGAGCTTAAGGCTCTGCCGGGACCAACACCCGATCATCCGTGTCCTTTTGCCCCAGTTGATCCTGACTCCAGCAAACCGACGCCGATTACCCTCGCTGATACAACCCTTCTATTTCTTCCTCAAGGCTGGCAGCTGCTTCCACAGCCTGAATCGGATCCTGAGTCTGATGAGACGCGAGTAAGGACTCCGGATGGCAGCCGAATCCATATTGCGCTTGAGCGCAACGGCGCCAAGGGCCGCAGTTTCCTGAGTTATGGCCCGGGCAAAGCGCTGCCTCGTGGTGAATCGTGCACCCTCGATAGCGGAGACCTGGGAGCCATATGGACATTCTATGGGCCCGACCCCGCCGCGCTGGACGGACTGCTACCTTTCGTTGCATTCGCTGACCTCATGGCGCCGGGTCCGAGGTGGTATCGCGTCACCATTTCCAGCAAGACCACGCAAGAACGCGAGTTAGTAGCCCGCCGAATTACGAATCTGCTGCTTCATCGAAGCGTCCTACCAGGAGGAATACCGCTCTGATACGGCTCGAGAGTTATCGGTGAGCAGGCATGTCGCTCGCTGCCGTACTAAGGCGTCAGGCCGCCGACATAGTGTCTCTCGCGGAGGATGACGTGGCACTTTCGCGCGACTACACCGTTTCTCAACAGCGGGAGCTGGACGTAGCGTTCGGGGTCGGCGTGACGGCGCCATTCGCGGCAGTCGGTGCCGTCGAGCCCACACCGCTTCCGGTCGGCGATGTCGCCACAACGATCCACTGGGGAAACTACGCCCAGCTTGGTGCCGCGCATAACGCCGTCATCGCGTGGTGTGAGGCGCACGGCCGTCGGCGTGCCGGTCCCAGCTGGGAGATCTACGGGCACTGGACGGAGGACGAGACGCGCCTGCGGACCGACGTGTTCTATCTCCTCGAACCCGCCGCTTCCGCATCACACTGAGCGTCGGGGAGCCTTCACACTCTCACCACTAAATGTGACCCATGTCTTCCATCATCCCTTCCCAGACAACAGACATTCCGTCCAACATGACAACGACCGGCTTCGAGGTAGCCGGATTCCGAATCGTTGATAATCTTGGCGTGGTACGCGGTGTCGTCGTTCGATCACGATCAGTTTTCGGAACGGTGGGTGCCGGCCTGCAGACGCTTCTCGGCGGTAATATCTCGCTCTTTACGGAGCTCGCCGAGCGAACGCGAAGGCAGGCTTTCGATACAATGCTGGTCCAGGCGCATAGGGCGGGCGCCGACGCAGTGATCGGCATTCGCTATGACGCGAACGAGATAATGAAAGGCGTGACCGAAGTATTGTGTTACGGGACGGCTGTTCGGGTCGAGGCGCTGTAAAACTCCTGAGATGACGCGCTAGCCGGGACGCTTCGCCCGAGCCTCGCGCCAGGCGCGGGTCGGATCATCATCGGGGTCGGGCGTCTCCTGCTCGGGTCTGATCTCTTCTGGAACGTGGCGCAGGTTGATGCGAATCCGCGTCCAGGTCGATGATCGCCCGCGCATCGAATCGACCAGAACATCGTCGACAGCCAGATGCTTTGCCGCGTCGGGATGGCGCGCCTTCCACCGCTCGAGTCCGGCGAGTGCCACCTCTTTGTCGGTCGAGTTGGCGACGACTATCAATGGCATTTTCGTCCGAGGCTTCGCCGCAGTTTTCTTCCGCGCCGTTTTCGCGCCGGCTTTCGCCGCGGTTTTCGCCACTCCTTTCGCGCGCGAAGGAGCGACGCGTGGCGCCTCACCTTCCATCTTCTTGAAATGCGGCGGCCATGGCGCGTCGCCCAATCCCGCGGCTTCGTCGCGCGCGGCGAGCTCCAGCAGCTGCTCGAGTGAACCAGCCGTATCGTCCATCGACTCGTTGGGATCACCGATCTCCGCCAGTCTCGATGGCATCGTCAGCACGGTGAAATCGGCGGGATCGCAATCGGCAATCTCCTCCCAGCGCAAAGGCGCCGAGACCCGCGCATCGGGAAGCGGGCGTATCGAGTAGGCGGAGCAGGTCGTGCGATCCTTGGCGTTCTGGTTGTAGTCGAGAAAGACGCCGTGACGCTCCTCCTTCCACCACTTCGACGTAGCCAGCCTCGGGGCCCGCCGCTCGATCTCTCGCGAGAACGCCAGCGCCGCGCGTCTCACTTCGGTGAAGCTCCACCGCTGCTGGATCCGCGCGTTGACGTGCATCCCGCGCGACCCGCTCGTCTTCGGCCAGCCGCGCAATCCCATTTCCTCGAGTAGCGTTTTCGCCTCCATCGCCACCCGCCGCACATCATCCCACTCCACACCTGGCCCGGGATCGAGATCGATCCTCAGCTCGTCGGGGTGATCGAGATCGTTGGTGCGCACCGCGTGCGGATGCAGCTCGATGCAGCCGAGGTTGATGATCCACGCCAAACCAGCAGCGTCGTCGACAACGACTTCTTCCGCGGTGCGGCCCGATGGGAACGAGAGCGTCACTGTTCTCACCCAATCAGGCCGGTTCTCCGGCGCGCGCTTCTGATAGAACGGCGGCTTCTCGGCGCCATCCACAAAACGCTTCAGCATGTTCGGCCGGTCGCGCGTGCCACGAACCGCTCCATCCGCCACGGCCAGGTAATACCGCACGACGTCGAGCTTGGAGAGCTTCACGTCGCGCGAGAAGTACGGCTTGTCCGGATTGGTAACGCGGACTTCGCGTCCGTCGATTGAGAGTAATTCTCCT
>Ga0136846_1210934_pt1 | contig 15415 bp, 14 predicted proteins | sample HopSoiMetagenom2_FD_96841 | JGI IMG/M metagenome (GOLD analysis project Ga0136846, IMG submission 96841) | Grasslands soil microbial communities from Hopland, California, USA - 2 Assembly 2016 (version 4) | ecosystem: Environmental > Terrestrial > Soil > Grasslands | place: USA: Hopland... | reverse complement strand
GAAAAGGGAAGCGCCCCGCTGCCTGCCGACCACGGGCAACTGGCCACTTCTCGGTTGCTGGCCGGTACCCAATGTTGTGGCCGGTCTCCGACCGAGCCACTCAACCGGGACCGAAGGTCTCCCAGGGATGTTCTGGCCGCTCTTCCGTCCATGCCGCTGTCCCGACCGAAGGTCTCCCTCCCAACACGCTTCCCTCGCTTCCCTCATTTCCCAAAGGAAAGCGCCCGCGGAATTTCACAACCGCAATCGCGGCAATACGTTACGCCGCCCAGCTCAGAAAAACTTCCCTCCAAAAATCAAAAAAGGGAAGCGATTCCCTCGCCACCGCCCCGCAACTTTGGACCTTGGACTTTGGACCCGAACCTTGTCCCTCGCCCCTACTGCCCGCCCGCCTTCGCCCCCAACCCCGGCGGTGCACCCACGAGCGGCTTAATGTTCTCCCGCAGCCAGATGTTCCGGAAGCGGACCGGGTTGCCGTGAAACTGGATTTGGAGCGGCTCGCGGTCGGCGTGGGCGATGTAGCGGGACGGTTCGGTGTAGGAAGTCACGCCGAGCAGCTCGAAGTGGTTGTGGAGCAGCACGCCGTTGTGCAGCACGGTAACGTACCCGGGCGTGTGCAGCGAGCCGTCGGAGTTGAACCGCGGGCTATTGAAGATAATGTCGTACGTTTGCCACTCGCCCGGCTTGCGGCACGCGTTGACCATCGGCGGCTGCTCCTTGTAAATCGCGCCGCACTGCCCATCGAAATAGGTTTTGTTGTCATAGGAGTCAAGAACTTGGACCTCGTAGCGACTCATGAGATACAGGCCGCTATTGCCGCGACCCTGACCGCTCCCTTTGACTTCCTCGGGCGTAGCGAACTCGACGTGCAGCTGACAGTCGCCGAATTTCTGCTTGGAGGTGATCGTGCCACCGGCAGCCGTGGCGATTCCATCGTCGATTTTCCATTTGTCGCCGCCCTCCCAAGCGTCCAGCGATTTGCCGTCAAACAGCACGATCGCATCGCTCGGCACGCCGCCGGGCGGACCCGGATCGATCACCGGCGGCTCGGGCCACACGATGCCGCTTTTGTATTCCTGTGTTTGCCAGGCCAGCGCGGTGGCGGCGAAGAGAATCGTAAACGTAGCGACGAAAGGTTTGGTTTTCATGGGACGAATCCGATGCTGCAAAATGAAAATTGCGAGCGAAGGCTGGATCGCAGCGCTGGTCGCCAAGGGCCTCAGCGACCTGCCTTGTTCGGGTTTGCACCGCAAGGCATCACAGCTAAGCTACGAAGACAGCAAACTGATTGCAACGATGGTCGGTCCAGCATGAAAGAATCTATGCGCGCACAAGCGATCCAGGTGACGACGGCGACGGCGGAGAAAAAGGACGCGGAAACGCTGGCTCAGGCGGTGCTCGATAAGCGGCTGGGAGCGTGCGTGCAGATCAGCGGCCCGATCGAGAGCCGCTACTGGTGGAACGGCCGGATCGAGACGGCCAGCGAGTGGACGCTGACGATCAAGACGCGACACGATCTGTTCAAGCAGCTCGAAAAGCTGCTGCTCGAGCTGCATACGTACGATCAGCCGGAGATTATCGCGACCGCCGTAGCGGAAGTCAGCGCGGGATATCTCAAGTGGTTGACGGAGCAAGTCGGCGGGGAAGACGCCGAGGTCGGCGATCAGAAGCCAGAGGTCGGAGGTCAGAGGGACAAGGGAACAAGAGGACGCGGGGATCGAGCGAAGGAGTAGGAAGGGTGCCGGATGAAAGCGGCTTGGATGATGAAAGCGGCTTGGATGAGAGGCGGCGAAGCACGTACTAAGCACTCCGTACTGAGTGCTCAGTACTATTGTTGCGTCGTTCTCTTCGCTCTCGCGTTCGCTGGCGACCAAGGATTCGCCGATGAGCGGCCAGTTAACCATGGCACGATAGAGTTCAAGCCCTCGGCCGAGGAAGCCAACATCGCCGAGCGTTTTCAGCTCAGCGAAGCTACATTCCAGTGGCAAGCGCGGCGGATGCAGACGGTTACAGAGAGTCTGGAAGTCTGGGACGTGACCTTTCCCTCGCCGGTAAAGACGCCCGAGGAAGCGAACAACACAGTTCACTGCGAGTATTACCGCTCGCGATTGTCTGGGCGGCGACCGGGCGTGATTGTCCTGCACATTCTGGGCGGCGACTTTCCGCTGTCGCGCCTGTTTGCGAACGTGCTCGCGCAGCATGGAGTCAACGCGCTATTCTTGAAGATGCCGTACTATGGTCCGCGGCGCGACCCGCTGTCGCCGCGAAGAATGGTCAGCGCCGATCCGCGAGAGACCGTCGAGGGGATGACGCAGGCCGTGTTAGACATTCGCCGCGGCGTGACGTGGCTCGCCGCCCGGCCGGAGATCGATTCGAACAACCTCGGCATATTTGGCATCAGCCTGGGCGGCATCACGGCTGCCTTGGCTGCTAGCGCAGAGCCACGGATCAAGAGTGCATGCTTGCTGCTGGCCGGCGGCGATGTGGGCCAGGCCACTTGGGACGCGGCGGAGCTCCGTGCGGTGCGCGAGCGATGGTTGGCGGAGGGAAGAACGCGCGAGGAATACTTCGACGTGCTGCGAGTGGTCGATCCTGTGACGTACGCCGCCGCAGCGCGCGGCAAACGCATACTCATGCTCAATGCGGCCAGCGACGAAGTGATTCCGCGATCGTGTACCGAATCACTCTGGAAGGCGTTGGGCGAGCCGGAGATTCACTGGTACTCGGGCGGGCACTACTCGGTGATGCGGCACATCTTTGGTGTGCTGCTGAGAGTGCCGCGGTTTTTTGCCGCGGAGTAGCCGGCGCGAGAGATCACTTCTCGCCTTCGCCAAGCCCCAGGCGCGTGAGCCACTTCCGACGGTTACTCGTTTTGCTCACGTCGCCCCCGGCTCCCCCGGAGGCCGGCATATTGGCCTTCTCCGCTTCGATCGATCGCAGCTTTTCATCGAGCTCGGTCCGCTCGCGGGCGAGGCGGGCCCGTTCGACAGAGATGTCCAGTTCAGCCTGTCTTAACTGATCACGGAGCTGATCTTGCAATCGCTTCAAGGCTTCACGCTCTTGTTTGACCAGCTCGTCGGTGTCGAGCATCTGCGCGACCGCGGCGGCGCCGACCGCGACGTCGCCCACTTGCTTCGCTTGCGAATCGAGCATTTGCCGCAGCTCGGTGATTTCGCGATCCTTATCGGCAACCACGTCGTCGGTGATCTTGATCGCGTTTTCGACAGTCAGCTTGTCGGCCTTTTGGGCTTCGTTCGATTCGTCGAAGTCCGAGTCCATTTCGGCCATCAGCCGTTTCTTCATCGACTCCCAGTCGTTGCCGCCACCGGCCGCCGTAGCGGCGGCTTTCGGAGCCTGTTGTGCCTTGGTGAGCTGCTCGGTGAGCTCGACGTTCTTGGTCTTCAGCTCGCGGACGTCCTGTACGGCCATCTCAAAGCGTCGCTTCAGGTCCTCCATCTCCTGCCCACCGCCCGGGCCACCGGTGAGGGCGTCTTTGGTGTGCTTCTCGGCTTCTGCGAGCCGCGTGGTGAGCTGCTTGTTCTCGTCGCGCAGCTTGGTCAACTCGACGATCGTGCTTTGAATCGTGCTGTCGGAATTGCGACCTGCGGCTCGCTCAAGATCGCATTCCTGCTTGGCTTTTTGCGCGGCCGCTTCAGCGTCTGCCAGCTTCTTCTTCAGGTCATCAAGCTGCTGGCTAAGTGCTTTGAGCTCATTGTTCCGCGAGGCCGTGAAGTCCGCCCGCAGCTTTTCAATTTGCTGCTGCGATTCGCGATGGACTTTTTCCAGTTCGTTAGCGTGCCGACCGATCTCTTCCTGTGCGGCTTCGGCGGCCAGCTCGCATTTTCGAGCACGGAGCTGGCGGGCCACGGTTTGGCGCTGCCGCTTCAACTGTTGCTCCCGCGATGCGAACGTCTGGTCCTTGACCTTGATGTTGCTTTCCAGGTCCTTCAGCGCGTCCCGCTGAGTCTTGAGCTTTTCCTGCTCGGCATCGAGAGCCTTGCGGGCCGCGGCCAACTCGGTTTCGCGACGGTTCAGCTCTTTAATCCGTTCTTCCCCGCCTTTTCCCGCCAGCTCGGCCTGCAGCTTGTCGAGTTCGATCTGCCGGCTTTCGAGCTGCTTCTGCCGGTCGTCCAGCAGCTTTTGCCGTTCGTCGAGCGCAGCGATTTTCGTCTGGGCAGTGACCGATGCCTGCTGCGCCTGCTCCTGCTCACGCGAGAGAGCGGCGACGGCGTCATTGAGCTCAGCCGCAATGCGAGCGTCAAGGTCGCGCAGACGCTGACGATGGTCGTCCACGCGCTGGGTAGCGCGGCGGCGTTCCACGTCGATGGTTTGGCCGAAGGTTTCCCGCCAGGTATCAGCCGGTGGGTCCTGCCGAAGCGACTCTTCCACGATTGCAGTCCGCGCAGGTGTAACACGAAGGGCCAACGACGCGCAAAAGCGCGCCGACTGGCGTCCCACAGTTGCTATACGTTACTGCGCGCCGCGGGTCAAAAGGCACGGGTCCGGTTGTACGGGATGGGACGATTATCGCGGAAATATGGATGTGGAATTGGCGGACAAGGCAAATGGCTATTCCCCGCATTGAGCACGTTTTCGGAGAGCCCGCAGATGAAACCCGTGCTATTTCAAACCCGCCATGAACCGCTGCATACGGGCATTCAGCATCGTAAGATCGCTGCCGAATACCGTGGTGAAATCCTGCAATCGCTGGGGGCCGGGGTACTCAGCGAAGTCGGGGCGAGCCGCCGTTTTGGCCAGATATTCAATGTATTTCTTGGGTGTCGTCTCAATCAGAAAGAACGACAGGGCCCAGGCCTCGGCATAGGCGCCGTCGGTGTCAGCCGCGAACATTCGATCGGACGACACGAGTTGGGCGATGGCGTCGCTGGGGCGGCGGCCTTTTGCATACGCCAGCCAGGCATTGAATCGGCCGCGATTGATGCGGTCCGCCTGGTTCGGATTCGTCCGCGATTGCCAAACGCCCCGGGCTTCGAACATCGTCCCGAGCCCTTCGACGACCCACCGCGGCGGGTCGGCGAAGCGGGCGTGCACGCCCGTGTTGAAGGCCGATTGATGCGCCGCCTCATGAATAATTGTGCTCGCGTTTGTGGCCCAGTCCCAGCCGCGGTCCGCGGATGCGTCGAACATAAGAATGCGATTGGTGGTCGGCGAGTAGTAGCCGAGCACGCCTGCGCTGTGAGGCGCGCCCTCCCGAGCCGCCTGAATCATAAAATCGATCTGGCGTGGATAGACGACGGCGATGAGAGGAAAACGCGGATCGGCGATCTGCCAACCACGAGCGGAGAAATAGTGGACGAAAGAGCGAAACAGCTCTTCGAATCGCGGCGCCCATTGATCGCGCTTGCCAGCTGGATGAACGACGAGGTAGTGGCCGACACCAGAAACTTCAAAGCCCTGGCCGAATTCGCGGAGCAGTTGGCCGCGGATTTCGGCTTGCGAATAGCTGTGGAAGGCGCCGGGCAATCGCGAGTAGTTCGTGGCATCGTTTGGTGCAAATTCGACGAGCCGCCCATCTCGCGTGAGCAGCAACGCATTCTGATCGGACAAAGCCAGCGGTGTGCCTTCGAGCGTCTGCCCCGCAACATCGAGGCGAAACATCGGCTCAGCCGCCTGTGCCCTAGTGGCGCCAAGAAGCGTCGCGATGATCAGTGCAAGATGGAAAATTGGCCGCGTCATGCAAGCTCTGTGCGATTGGCTCGAGAGAAAGCCTACGCCGTATCCGCGTGGATGGTCCACAGCCGGCGAGGGCTAGGGCGCTTTGCCTGGTTTATCCGCTTTCGTCGGAATAAGCCGCACGGAGCGCAGAACCAGCCATGGGCCCCGCACCTCGGAATGAGGCTGAATAGTCAGTTGATGCACGCCACCAGTTGGGACGGCCACGGGATACTCATCGATGATGAACCGTTCGAGACTGCCGCTGGCACGCAGCGAACAGAGCCGCTTCCGATCGTCCATGCGCAATTCCAGCTCGGCATCAGCCGCCGCGTCGATTGTCGCGTAAGTCAGCTCCGCGCTATAGAACCCCGGTTTGCTGGCGCGGAATTGCCAAGTGGCAGCATCGCGGCGCGAAGACCAGCCGATCAGCCGATCTTCGCCATCCATAAGCGATCGCGTGACTGCGCCGCTAAGGGTCGCGCCGGTCGGCTGCAGCAGGATCGAGTCTTGCGGATCCGATATAGCAGTCGGCTTTTGTGGATTCTGTGCGGAGATGCGGCCGATGCCGCTGGCACGTACAGATTGGTTTACGGCCCCTGATTTGGCGTCAGTGTGCCTACGCGAGCGCCAGCGGCCAAGCGTCCAACCGCCGATCGCGAAAACGATTGCTACAACGAGCGAGGCGGTAAGCAGCAGTGGTTGCCAGTGGGTTGCTCGCTGCATGAATGCGATGGCAATCGTCGAAGTGGGATGAAGATGGTCAATTCTATCTTGTATGCGGCTGTGCCAGGCGCAGAGGGTGCGGTAGATTCAGTCCAGAGGCGACAATCATGTTGTTGGGCATCGAAATCGGCGGCACTAAATTACAGCTTGGCATTGGCGACGGCACCGGACGCGACCTCGCGGCGCTGGTGCGGCTGGACGTCAACGCGCGGCAGGGCGCGGCGGGAATATTGGAGCAGATCGAAAATGCAGCAGCGGTGTTGATTCAAAAGTATGACGTTGAACGAATTGGGATTGGTTTCGGCGGTCCTGTAGATAGCGCCGCGGGGACTACCACGAAAAGCCATCAGGTCACCGGTTGGGAAAGGTTTCCGCTGAGCCGCTGGTGCCTTGAGTCGCTGAAAAGACCGGCGACTTTGGGCAATGATTGCGATTCGGCGGCTCTGGCTGAGGCGCGATTTGGCGCGGGGCGAGATGCGAGCAGCGTTTTCTATGTCACAGTCGGCACAGGCATTGGCGGGGGTCTGGTGATTGATGGTCAGTTGCACGGCCGAGGACGGCCGGCGGCAGCTGAGATCGGTCACTTGCGGCCGGGGCTGAACGCTGATCGAGCTGAGATGACGGTCGAGTCGCTTGCCAGCGGGCCGGCGATTGCGGCAGCCGCGCTGGCACGAATGACCGGGCAAGTGTCCACGTCGCTGGAGACGATTCGCGGGCCGCTGGCGCATCCGAACCGGCAACAGGTCAGGAAACGGCTGGCTGATGTGCAGGACGCGGAACGCGAGTACATCACCGATTTGACGCAGCGCTGTCGGAATGATCTGGAACGGCTGACCGCGAAGCTCGTGGCCCAGGCCGCCGCGGACGGCAATGAGATTGCCCGCCAGGTGCTCGATCATGCTTGTCAGGCTCTTGGATGGGGAATCGCGCAGGTCATTACGCTGGTCGCTCCCGATGTGGTTGTAATCGGCGGCGGCGTGTCGCTGATCGGTGAGCAGTTTTTCTTCATGCCGGTGCGCGCGGAAGTAGCGCGTTACGTCTTTCCACCGCTGGCCGGCTCGTACAAAATCGTTCCCGCTGCTTTGGGCGAGTTGGCGGTGGTGCACGGGGCCATTGCGCTGGCGGCAAGTGGGCCAGACTTTCAGTCTGCCTAGTCCCAGCGTGCTGTTAAGAATCGAGTCTTCATACGGTTTAAATGGCAGACAAGAATGTCTGCCCCACATATGCTTCGCACGGTACGTCACATTCTGGAGATGATTCGATTCAGCCATACGCTGTTCGCACTGCCATTTGCGCTGTTCGCGGCGGTCATGGCTTGGACAACGCCAGTTGCAGTCGATGGTCAACATATTCTTTTCCGCTGGCAAGACCTAATGGGCATATTGATCTGCATGGTTGCTGCCCGCAGCGCGGCGATGGCGTTCAATCGATTGGCGGATCGTGTGGTTGATGCTGAGAATCCACGGACGAAATCGCGGCATCTGCCGGCCGGAATTCTGTCCATTGGCAGCGTCATCGTATTTACGGGCATTTCAGCACTCGCGTTCATTGCAGGGACAATTCTGTTTCTGCCGAATAGATTGCCGCTAATCCTCTCACTTCCCGTGCTGCTGTTTCTGTTGGCATATAGCTATACGAAGCGATTTACGGCACTGTCACATTTTTGGCTGGGAGCGGCGCTAATGCTCGCGCCGGTGTGTGTGTGGATCGCACTGCGTGGTCAATGGATGATCGCCAATCCGGCGGACGCTTCCCCTGCCCTGCTCTTGGGAGCCGCAGTCTTAACGTGGGTCGCTGGTTTTGACATGATCTACGCCTGCCAGGATGCGGAATTTGATCGAGCGGCGAGGCTGAAAAGCATTCCTGCGGCTGTGGGCATTCGCGGGGCACTACGACTTGCCGCCGTTTGCCATTTGCTGACGTTACTCCTCCTCGCGGCACTGCCGCTACTTTGTCAACAGGTTCCGCTGGGATGGATCTATGGCGCCGGCGTTGCCGCGGTAGCCGTGCTGCTGGTTTATGAGCACCTGGTGGTGCGGCCCGATGATCTGACACGCGTGAACGTGGCTTTTTTCAACATCAACGCGATCATCAGCATCGGCCTGCTGATTGTCGGAGCGATCGACCTGCTAACATAAGGGCCTTATCGCAGCACATCGGCGAAAGCAGCCTGGAGCTGGGCCAGGCCTTTCTCGCCGGCGGCGCCTTCGACGACGACGTTCACGCGTACTTCGCTGGTGTTGATCATCTCGACATTGACGCCGGCGTCGGAGAGTGCCTTGAACATACGGATGGCGACGCCAACGTGCGTCCGCAGGCCGACACCGCTGACCGAAAGCTTGCTGATGATTGGACTGGATGTGACCTGCTTGCAGCCGAGGGATTGGGCGATGCGCCGGGCGGCTTCGACGCTCTTGCTGAGCTGATTCTGCGGCACGGTGAAGCTCAACGTTGCGGCGCCGGCGATGGAAGGGTGGCTCTGAACGATCATATCGACGAAGATTCCGGCGGCTGCAACGTCTTCGAAGACTTTCGCGGCGATGCCAGGCTTGTCGGGCACGCCGCTAATGGTGACGCGGGCCTGAGAGCTGTCGAGCGAGATGTCGTCAATTGTCAACTCTTCCATGTTCATGCTTTGCAGGCGAGCAACGACTGCCGCGGCGATCTCGTTCCGCGCCGTTTCGCCATTGCGGGCGGCGTGAGTCGTAGCTTGAGGTTTGGTCTCTGAGGGCGATTGGTCGAGCTGAAAAGCACGATGCACAATGCGCAGCGCTTCCTGGGCCCGCTCGCGACTGACCAGCACCGAGATTTTGATCTCGCTGGTGGTGATCATCTGAATGTTGATGCCCGCATCGGCCAGCGAGCGGAACATTTTCTCAGCGACGCCGGTTTGCTTCGCCATGCCGAGGCCGACGACGGAAATCTTGGCGACGTTGGCATCGCTGGTGACGTCTTCCGCCTCCACGACCTTCGCCGCTTCGCGAACGGCTTCCAGGGCCGTGTCGAGCTCGTTTTGCGGAACCGTGAACGAGATATCGGCGCGACCGGATTGGCCGATGTTCTGCACGATCATATCGACCGAGATGTTTTTGGCCGCGATGCGGGAAAAAATCTCGAGACTGGAGCCCGGCCGGTCGAGAACGCCTTGAACCGTGATGCGCGCTTCGTCCTTAGTAATTGCTGCGCCGCTAACCGGTAAGTCGGGTCGTTCCGGCTCGGCGACAATCATCGTGCCGAGCTGATCGGTAAAGCTCGAACGCACATGAATCGGGACGTCGAACTTCTTGCCGAACTCGATGGAGCGGCTGTGCATAACGCCGGCGCCGAGGCTGGCCAACTCGAGCATCTCGTCGTAGCTGATGCGGCTGACGCGGCGAGCTTCCGGGACGACGCGCGGATCGGTCGTATAGACGCCATCGACGTCGGTGTAAATCTCGCAAGCATCGGCGCGGAGGACGGCGGCTAGGGCGACTGCGGTTGTATCACTGCCGCCGCGGCCCAGCGTGGTGATATTGAAATCGTCGTCGATCCCCTGAAAGCCAGCGGCGATGACGATGTTTCCTTCGTCGAGCGACTTGCGGAGTCGGGTAGTTTCAATTGACTTGATGCGGGCCTTGCGATAGCTGGCGTCGGTCTTCACGCCGATCTGAGCGCCGGTCAGGCTGACTGCCTTATGGCCGAGCGAATGGATGGCGATGGCCATGAGAGCCACACTGACCTGCTCGCCAGTCGAAAGCAGCATGTCCATCTCGCGCGCCGGAGGCCGGTCGGTGATCTTGGCGGCTAATTCCAGCAGATCATCGGTGGTGTCGCCCATGGCGCTAACGACCATGACGACCTGGCTGCCCTCTTGTTGAGCGCGAATAGCCCGCCGGGCAGCCCGCAGGATCTTCTCGGGGTTGGCGACGCTGGAGCCGCCGAATTTTTGAACGATGAGAGACATATGGGAGGAAAATGACCAATGACCAAGCACAATGACCAGTGTTTGGCAATCGGCTGCCGGAATTAGAATATTCAGCTAATGTCACTGTCACATTGAACGCCGTCCAGGCCTAGTCGCGACGCACAGGTGTGCAGATATTGTGGCTGGGGGACGTTTTTCTCGCAATGCTTCGGCCGTTGCTCCCCTTCGTAGATCAGGAAACGCATATGCCTAATCTTTCACGCTTAACGCTTCTCGCCGTTGTGGGCGCCGCTCTTGTCTTAGCCGTTGTCAGCGCCGACGATCCGCAGCCGGGGGAATCAGTTGCGACACGCGTGACGAAAAAGAGAGGCAGCTTTTTGACGGTGCTCGATTTTGGTGCAAAGGGAGACGGGACAGCCGATGATACGGCGGCTATTCAGGAGCTGATCAACGCGAAGGTTGGCTCGCTACGATTTCCAGCGGGAAGCTATCGGATTACCAAGCCTCTGATCGTGGATCTGGATAAGGTCGGCTTCACTTCTTTCGTGGCGGACGGCTCGGCGCGGCTGGTCAACGCGGGCGCAGGGCCGGCGATTCGGTTCGTCGGCACCCATGCGGGGAGCGCCGATCCAGGGACCATGAAGCCAGAGATTTGGGAGCGGCAGCGGATGCCAGTAGTCGAAGGGTTGGCCATTTCGGGCGATCACCCGGAGGCAGATGGAATTGAGGCGAATGGGACGGTGCAGCTTACGCTGCGCGGCGTGCATATCCGCAAATGCCGGCACGGGGTGCACCTGGTCAACCGAAATCGCAACGTGCTGATCGATGGTTGTCATATCTATGAGAACAGCGGCTGCGGAGTGTTTTATGATCACGTCGATTTGCACCAATCGAACATCTCGGCCAGTCACATCAGCTACTGCCGCGCGGGCGGTGTGGTGGTTCGCGGCGGCAACGTGCGGAACATTCACATTGCGGGGTGCGACATCGAGGCGAACATGGCGAAGGACGGACCCCCCTCGGCCAATGTCCTGCTCGACTGTGACGACGGCAGCGTGGCCGAAGTGGCAATCACCGGCTGCACGATCCAGCACACTAAGGACGCGCCCGACTCGGCGAATATCCGCATTTTGGGTCGCGGCTTCATGGATCGCCGCGGGCAGCGAATGCCGTTCAACTGCGGGAATGTGACGATCGGCGATAACGTGCTCTCCGACGTGCAGACGAACATTCATCTCAGTGGCGTGCGGGGCGTGACGGTCACCGGCAACACGTTTTGGCAGGGTTATGAACACAATCTGCTCGTGGAAGATTCGTCGCACGTAGTCGTGGGAGCGAATGTGATGGAGCGGAATCCGCTATACGGCTACACGAGCGAGGGAAAGTGCGGCGTTGTGTTTCGCGGCTGTAAGGATTCGTCGATCACCGGTCTCCATTTGCACAATGTGATCGACAGCCCGGCGGGAATCGTGATGGATAAATGCCACCGGATGCACCTCACCGGCTGCACGATCCTCGATTGCGACAATGTAGGAGCGCTGCTGAAAGAATGCGGCTACGTGAGCTACGACGCACTCATGGTCAGCGACCAGCGCCAAGGAGCAAGGAGCGTGGCGATTAGGGCCATCGACGCCAGCGGCAAGGTCCTCAAGGAAGTACCGTTGTCCCGCGATAAAGAGGCGGAGTAGCAGCCGAGAGTCCGACTGCGGAGCAAGGGGTGAGCCTCGAGATAGCGCGTTCCCAGGCGGGAGCCTGGGAACGAGTGCATACAAGCGGTGAGCCGGCAGACGCTGCGTGTCTTTGTCCACACCCGACGTCCTACGGCGCTTTGTCCAACTCCAATTCGATGTTGTTTTGGCCCGGCTTCACCTCCGCGGTCAGGCCGCTTGTTTCCAAGTTGGCATACTTGGCCGGCAGCTTCGACCTGGTTGGCGGTTTGTCAGGATCGGGATTATTGGGCGGGTTGATTGCCACGCGATACTTACCCGGCATCGCGCCGTCGTTGGCTCCAAAGGTGGATAGCTTGAAGGTGCCGTCACGGTCAAGCTCGCCCACGGCGCTTGTCTTGCCCCCGTCGGCCTCAAACGTCAATGAATAACCTTTCAGCACGCTGACGTCGCTGCCGTCTTTGAACTTGACCTTGCCATTGACCGGCGCCGTTCCCTTGTCGCCGCAACCGGCAAGCAACAGCAGCGAGACAAGACAGTGATAAACAAGCAACCTAGTGGCCATTGAATGAAAATGCCAATCGAGAGTGGAACGCGGACATTGAACAGAAGGCAAAGATAGCAAAGAAATGAAGCTAAACGCGGACCTTGACTGCCGATCCTCACACTTCGCTTCCTTTGCTGCCTTCTGTTCGGCAACCAATTGTGCGAACGGCTGGAATCGCCATTTGGCCACCAATCAGTCCAAATTAATGGCATTGCCGTCGAACCGGTGGGCGAGATAGCCCAGCGTGGTGAGATCGATCTCGTTGCGGATTACCCGCACGGCGCCGTCCCCCATGACAAACTGACAAACGCCAGGATGCCAGCTTCCGAAGCGGCTCATGTTGCCGGTTTGAGTCGGAGTGCGAATGATCGGATTTCCGACGCCTGCCTTTTTGAAGGGCTGGCCGTTGTCGCCGTTATAGGTCGAGCCCTCGAAGTCGAGCTCCTTCACGGAAATGTGCTTTTCGCCCAGGAAGAGCGTATTGCCCAGGCCGTCGGTGATCATCGCCAGGCGCATGGGTTTGCCCTTGTACCAGAACGGGCCGTTGCACGCCGTATCGATCGAATAGACGATGCCGCTGAAGGGTGAGTCGGGATAGTAGTCGTTCTGACCGTCTTTCGTGCCGCAATTGACCGCATAATCCGATACGCCACCAGGCACAAACGGAGCGCCGGCGTCCCCCTGCAGGCGGTCGAAGTTGTTGTCCTTGCTTTGCCGCGGTGGCTTGCGGCGGGTGGGACAGACCATGACCTTGCCTGTTGGCAGGCGGGCTGGATCGATTTGGCTGTAGTAGTTCTTCTTGAGATCCCAGAGCGAATATTGGGCTTGCTGCTCAATGAAGGGCAGAATCAGGACCGCCCAGGTTTCGCTGGGGTCGGTGCGCGTGTACGGCAGCATCTTGTTAACATCTTCGAAGTTGATGACGCCCAGACCCATCTGCCTGAGGTGACTAGAGCACTGGATGCGCCGCGCCGATTCGCGGGCTTGCTGCACCGCGGGCAAGAGCAGCGCGACGAGCACGCCGATAATGGCGATGACGACGAGCAGCTCCACCAACGTGAAGGCCGAGCGTGGACGATGAATCTGACGCATGAAGCGGCTCCCCCGAGCGCGACTGGCAATCAAGCCATGGTAGCAACCAAACGCGGCAGCGAGCAAGTAAATCGACGCCCGCCGCGACGTGAATTAGCCGGGCGGCCAGCTCAGTGCGCGACCGCCAAGCAGGTGCAAATGCAGATGATCGACGGATTGGCCGGCGTCGGGACCGCAATTGATGGTTACGCGGTAGCCGCCATCTAAGTGGAGCTGCTCGGCCAGCTTGCGAATCACCAGCAGTAGGTGGCCGAGAAGCATCTGGTCTTGGCTGTCGAGCCGATCGAGGGACGGAATCTCCTTCTTGGGAATCAGCAGCACGTGCGTCGGAGCTTGCGGATTGACATCGCGAAAGGCGAGGCATAGATCATCCTCATAGACGATCTTGGCAGGGATTTCTTTGTCGATGATGCGCTTGAAGATGGTTTTTTCGGGCATCTTAAATCTCCCAAGGAGCACAGCGCGGTGTTTTTCTTCGGAAAAAACAACACTGACACGGCGTCGGCCTCAATCGAGCTAGCTACGCTAGCGGTGATTGTAAGTGGTGGGCGGGCGGCGGCAAACGGGCAAGGAAAGATCGCTCTGGCTGCGTTTGCGGTTTGGGTTTATCATTCCCCGCGCATCTTTCGCCTGCTGCCCAGGCGCTCTGTTCAACGGCGGCGAAGATCACGCGTCAAGGAGGACGGTCGTGAACACGCTCAAATCGGCAGCGCTGCTGGTCGTGCTGCTTGTAGTGCTCTACGCCGTTTATGTGGCGCTCAACAAGCCCGATCCGCCGGAGCATGCGGGCGCTTCGCCCGGCGAAAGCGGGTCGCCGATGATCGAATACAACGGCAATTCCGGCGCGGGATCAACCGGTGCTTCGTCGCCGTCGTTGACCACGAGCTATGACGATTTGGGCGCTGCTTCCGCTCCGAGCCGCGCGGTGCGCGGCGGTGGTTATCCGTCGCAGCTGGACAGCGGCGCGATGCCGCCTCCGACGACGGTCCCCTCTTCTGCGCCGGCACTGACGACGAGCGGCGGATTGGCGCGGAGTACCTATGAGTCGCCGGCTGACAGTCCGGCGTCCGCGGGTACTGCTTCGCTTGGCTCGAGCAGCTCAGCGGGCTCCTCCAGTGTAGCGCCGCAGCTTGAAATGACGCCGGCTGCATCCACGGCGCAAGCTGCCGCCGATGCAGCCTCTCCTGCTCTGGCTGCGTATGCGCTGCGCCGCGATTTGGCGGAAGCGGAGCAGCTCGTGTCCGAAGGCAAGTTCCGGATGGCGCTGGCGAAACTTTCACCGCACTACTCGCAGACGGAGCTGCCGGCGGATCAGCGGGCGGTGCTGTTCTCGTGGCTCGACGGGCTGGCGGGTAAGGTGATTTACTCGCGCGAGCATCTGCTAACGGCGGCCCATCAAGTTCGCAAGGGCGAGACGCTGTACGACGTGGCCCATCAATACAATGTCGAGTACCGACTACTGCAGAACATCAACAGCCGCGATGTTAGCGATCCGCTAATCCTCGTTCCGGCGACGGAGCTGAAGGTGGTTCCCGGGCCGTTTCGAGCGGATGTGAATCTAACGACCGGCGAGTTGACGCTGTTGGTGAACGAACTGTATGCGGGGCGGTTTCCGTTTACAGTGGGCGATCAACCGCCGCAGCCGGGCGACTATCGCGTGATCGACAAGCGGTCACAGCAGAAGACGTATCTGGGATTCGACGGGCGGATGATTCCGGCGAACGATCCGGCGAATCCCTATGGCGGCTGGTGGATCAGCCTGGGCGGTGAAGTGGCAATTCACGGCTGCCCGGCGACGCCCGCCAG
>Ga0136846_1234472_pt1 | contig 15416 bp, 11 predicted proteins | sample HopSoiMetagenom2_FD_96841 | JGI IMG/M metagenome (GOLD analysis project Ga0136846, IMG submission 96841) | Grasslands soil microbial communities from Hopland, California, USA - 2 Assembly 2016 (version 4) | ecosystem: Environmental > Terrestrial > Soil > Grasslands | place: USA: Hopland... | reverse complement strand
TATTTGCAAAGAGCGAATCCGACGCCTGGCCCTTGGGGAACTCGTAGCCCTCCGGAACTACCGAGGCACTATATTGGTCGGGTGTACACGGAATCGACCTTGCCAGCGCAACCGACCGCACATTCGAGACATTTCGTGTTTGGTCCTTCAGCTGTTTATAAAAATTGCGCGATTGTTCGGGGGTGTAACGCACCAGCGAGGTATCAAAATTCAGCATCAGTCGATGATCAGTACGAAATCCCGGATCCAGCACCAGCAGCTTGCGAAAACCATCCAGCAGCATTCCCGCGGCCACCAGCAGCACCATCGACAGCGCTACTTGCGACACCACCAGAATGTTTCGCCCAATCGTCCGATTGCTGCCCGTAGATCCTGCAGTCGTAGATTTCAGTGCCGGAACCAGATCGGTCTTCAGGCTGCGCAACGCCGGTACCAGTCCAAATAGAACTGCGCTGACAACCGCTGCGCCGAGACTGAATAGCAACACCCGCATATCCATGCGCAGCGTAATCGTGATGGGCGGCTCGGTGGAAATGGGAATGCCCTGCAGATAGCTGATTCCCGCGAAGCCCACCCACAAGCCCATGCCCGCCCCGGCCAGCGCCAGCAGCAAGCTCTCGCTCAGCATCTGCCGCACCAGCCTTACCTTCGTGGCCCCCAGTGAGATACGCAACGCGATTTCACGGCTACGTGCCCGCGCCCGCCCGAGCAACAGGCTGGCCACGTTGGCGCACGCGATGATCATCACCAAGGCCACCAGCGACATCAGCAGCCCGATCACCGCCGTGTCCGGCGGCGACCGCTTCAGGCGCGTCTGCAGTTCCGTCTGCACCGCCAGTACTCGGTTTTCATTGTCCTGTTTGTACGTCTGCTGCAGGCTGCCCCAGATCGTCGCCAGGTCCGCTTGCGCCATTTCCCGAGTCACTCCCGGCTTCAGCCGCCCCTTCACGAAATTCGCATGGTTGCTCCGCACTTCCAGCGGATTTTCCGGTGCGGCGTCCAAGCGCTGCGCCATCATCATGGGCACGAATAGCGATGGCTTAAAGAATTGTTCGATAGCGTTAAACGACTTCGGTGTTACTCCGACGATCGTGAAATCGATGCCCTTGATCCGCAGCATACGTCCGACCACATTGGGATCGTGTGCCAACTCGTTCTGCCAGAAGTCGTAAGCGACCACCGCCACCGCATCGCGTCCCGGCACCTTGCCCTCTTCGGGAAGGAATGTCCTCCCCAGCACCGATTGAACGCCCAGGGTTTGGAAGAAGTTGTCGGAAGCGATTACCCCGGTGCGGATCTTCGGCAAGTCCTTCGCTGATGTCGCGACGCTGAGCGTGGTCAATTGATAGGCCGTCATCGACTCGAACGAATGTGACTTTTCCTGAAAATCTCGGTAATTGGGGTACGAAACATCGGAACCCTGGGCGAACTGGTCCGCCGGCAATATCGTGCTGATGTTAACCACTGCGCTCGGTTGAAGAATTGGCAGCGGCCGCAGAAACAACGCGTCCGCCAAACTGAAGATCGCCGCATTGGCGCCGATGCCCAGCGCCAGTGACAAGATGGCGATGAACGAGAATCCCGGGTTCTTGATCAGTAGGCGGATCGCAAAGCGCAAGTCCTGGATGATCGTTGACATCAGTTGGCCTCCATTTGGAAAAACGCTCGAGGGCTGATGCCTGAAACATAAGCATGCCCAAACCCATCCACGTTCATGGCAAGTTATTGAAATAAGCAGCTTTGTTACGGCAGGTCCACCCAGCTTGGCGCCAAAGTGTCCGAAACTGGGATGCTACTGCTATGGGACTGAACACTCCGCCACAGGTCTTCAGCGCCGCGAGCGAAGCGAGAAGCCGTAGGGGCGCAGCATGTTGCGCCCCCGCGCTTGGCAAGCAGTAAAGCGACATAGTGAGGTTAGAAGACCGGGGCGTTAGCGGCTAGGACGCCAAAAGCCACATGTCCAGTGGCATCGGCAGGTCTACTCAAGCCATCAAACAAGACAATCAACCTCACCGCGGCCAGACGCCCGCCGTAAATGTCCGAATCGTAGTGAAGCCGAGTTTTTCGTAAAGCTGGACGGCCGAACGGTTCTCGCTCGTAACGGTGAGCGTCAGCTCCCGGAATTTCATGGCTCGCAGCGCCTCTGCGGAACTCTGCATCAGCATGCGGCCCAGTCCGTGACCCTGAAACCCGGGCAGAACGCAAATCTGCGTGGTGTGGCCCACCCCAGAAGCCACCTCGCTGGTGAGCACCGCAGCCACCAGTTCGTCACTGCCGGGCTGCCGCAGGACAAACGAGGCGCCGGGTACGAATTGGCCGCATCCGGGGAGCAGGATGATGTTCTTCAAAAATTTCAGCGCCCCACCGCGGCTGCGGTATTGATCGTTGATCTCGCCGTCTACGTGGTCGGTATAGCACAGATAAATCAGCTTCGCGCACGACTCGAAGAAGCGATCGTTCCAGCGGTCCACGCGCATTCCAGCCGACGCGCCCGGCCGAGCAGGTGAGGATTTTTGCAGGTCGAAAAGCATGAATTGACGCGTATACAAGCGGAAACCCAGGTCGCGAAGCGGCTCCTCGACAGGCCCGCTGAAGGGCATCAGTTGCGCTTCGATACGCGTAAGCTGCGGCATCGCGCGCATCGAGTAGAGCATCTCGTCGAGCAGCCTTCGCCCAATTGCTGCCTGCTGATATTTCGCGGACACGTAGAGCCCGCCGATCAGACCCTTTTGCTCTTCCAGTACGTAAAAGGAATAGCCGGCGGCGCTGCCGTTTTCAAAAGCCGCGCAACCGCACAAGGCGTGAGCTTCCAGAAAACGCTTGATGAGATCCAGCGCCGAGCGATAGTCCCAGTGCAGCTCGTCACGCCAGTGACGCGCTTCTTCTTCGAGCAGCGGCTCGACTTGACGCACGCTGATTTGGCGGAGATCGACGATATTCATGAACGGTGGGAGAGCCCCGCGACGGCGTCGCGCAACTTGCGACCCCTGTCGCAAAGACCATGATAGCGGAACTGAAGCCAATCCTGTAGCCGCACGCCAGCCGGAACATACCGCACGTGTCCACTGCTTAGATACGCATGGGACACAGCGAAACACACTCGCGGCAGAGCCGCGCAGCCCGCGTGCTAGCATGAAAATTACCTCATCGACACTAGCGTTTGCACTAGCTGCGTTCGATGAAGTGGGACACCCTATGGCACCGATCACGATGGCGAATCTTCAGCATCTGCGCTCGCCAATGCGCTGGTACATCAAGCTGCTGACGGCAGTGCTGGCCTTGGTGATTTTTGCCATGCTGGCAACGCTGGCGATCGCCGGATTTCTGGTCTACCGCATCGTAAAGCCCCAGCGCACCAGCAGCGAGATCAACCTGCAAAGCTTCCCAGGTCGGCCGGACGCCGTGCAGTTCACTGTTGCCGGCGGCAAAGTACGAGAAGGATTATTTTTCCCTGGTTTTCGCGGCGCGCCCACCATTGTGCTTTGTCACGGGTATGGCTCCAGCAAAGGCGAGCTGCTGACACTGGTTTCCGCCTTGCAAGACCACCAGTACAACGTGTTTGTGTTTGACTTTGGCGCCCACGGCGCGAACGATGGGGTTACCTCCTTCGGTTATCGCGAGGCTGACGAAGTTCGTGCGGCCATTGATACGATCGCGCAACGCGGCGATGTCGATCCGGCAAGCTTTGGGTTGTGGGGCTACAATCTCGGCGCCTATTCCGCTTTGCGAGAGGCGGAGAGTGACAAGCGCGTGCGCGCTCTGGTGCTGGACTCGGCTTACGACAGACCTGAGCAGATGGTGAAGGTCGGCGTGGAGCAGCAGGGTTTGGGCGGCTTTCCGCTGATGGCGCGCTCTGCACAGTTCAGCTTCGATTGGCTGAACCGGCCCTATCGCGGCGAACTGCCTCTCTCGAATTCGAAAAAAATGGCCACGCTGGAAGGCGTGCCCAAGCTCTTCATTCAGGCTGCGGATGATCCGGAACTCGGCGACATCACTCGCCAGCTATATTTGAAGGCGCCGGAGCCCAAAGATCAGGCGCAGATTGGTCACGGGAACTTCGCCAATATGGGCGACGAAGACAAGCGCGCCTACGAAAACCGCGTTGTGACTTTTTTCCTGCTGCGCCTGCCGCCTGCCGGCCACGCAGCTAAGTAGCTCATGTAGCCGCCGGGCTCATCTCGGCTCTCTCGTTTAAAATCAAAGTCCGGGCTTTAGACGTAGAAGTTGCAGATCTCCAATCGTTTCCGGCGCTTCCCACAAATCCGAACAATTCGTTTCTGTTTTTTGCGCGCATGGTAGCGGCGCGTTCTGCGGCGTCAGGACATAGATTCCGCGGGAAATGTCGCCGTCCCACTCTTGCAAATCCGATCGAAGATAGAAGTTCAGTCCATAGATGGTCGCGCGTCTGAGTTTTGCCGTGCGCAACGATGCCAGCAGCAGTTGTTGCGATTTGATCTGGTCGGCAAGATAGCGTGGCGACTGGATCGACAAGGGCGTGAACGGCGCAAGGACATCGAGGAGCCAGAAAGCGGGGAAAAAAGGAAGGACAGCAGTGATGAGTGCGGCGCTGCGGCGAGCGTATAAAAGTCCCACGCCGAGCAACAGATTCGTAACTGCGAACAGAAGTAGCGTGAGTCCAATGAACGGAGCCCACAGCGCGGCGCGCTTCAGGAAGTGATCGGAATTTGTCCACACCATGAAAAAAGCCACACCGAAGATGGCGGCAACGAATAAAGCTGCAACTCCGATAGCGCGGCGACTTGGCCTGGAATTGGCCAACAAAGTGGAGCCGCGAGCGAGAACTAAACCCAGCGGCGGAAGAGCGGGCAAAATGTAGCCAGGAAGTTTCGATCGGGAAATGGTGAAGAAGAAGACGCAGAAGATCGCCCAGGAAAGAAGGAGATACATCGCGGGGCTAAGCGAGGCGTTGCGCAACCGCTCGATGCTCGCCATTCGCGCCGTGACGATGAGAGCGGTCCACGGAAGAATCGCGATGAAGAGAATCTCGGCGTAGTACCAGAAAGGCTGGAGGTGCTGGAATTCGGGCGTGAGGAAACGTTTGAAATTGTGTTCGATGATGAAGACGCGGAAGAAGTCGGGATTGCGGATCGCGCAGAGGATGTACCACGGAAGCGCAGTCAGGCAGAACGCAAGGATAGTGGCAGGATGAAGAAGCCCGAGTGTATCGCGCCAGCGTTTTGTAAAAACCGCCCACAATAAAACGCCGCCTCCGCAGAGGATGAGCGCCGCAGGGCCCTTGGCGAGAGTCGCGAGCCCGAGGAAAAATCCCAGCAATACCGAAACAAGCAGCGTTGACGAAGCCGCAGAACTGGCCGTTGTAAGTATCGACGACTCTTGGGAATCGGAACCTGAGGGCGGAAATTCCGTACGCTTCGCAGGAATCAGATGGAGCAAAATCGCGACGGGCACCAGTGCGAGCGTTAGCGTCGCTGCGAATGGCATGTCCGTTGCCGCAGCGTGCGAAAAGCCAATCATGCCCACTGAAGTTGGGAGCAGCAGCAGAGTCCATCTCGCGGTTTCGGCGCCATAGATGCGCCACGCGAGCCAGCCCATCGCGAGCGTGGCGAGCAGCGCAAAAACCGCGCTCGGCAAACGTGCTGAGGCTTCGCTGACGCCGAGCAGTTTGAAGCTGAGCGCGGCGCTCCAATAATAGAGTGGTGGCTTTTCAAACCACGGCTTGCCGTACAGGCGCGGAGTAATCCAGTCTCCGGATTCGGCCATATCGCGCGCGATCCACGCATACCGCGGCTCGTCTGGGCCGACGAAGCCCAGCGCATTCAGATGCGTGAAGTAGCAGATGTAAAGTGCGCAGCCGATGAAGATGGTCCAGAGAAGTGTGGTTAGGAAGGAGCGTCGTGGGCGCCGCGATTTGGCCTGCGCTTCGGCGGGTGAAGGAGACTCCACGCGGCGAGTCTAGCATGAGTGTACAGCGAGAAATGGTTTGGTAATGGGTGACGCGACCGCAGGTTTGGGCACAGATATTCTCATAGCCAAATAGAATAGACAGAGTGGATTAAGAAGTGCCGAGTGCGGTGTGAGCATCTGAAGAACGCATACTGACGCGCTCGGTTGAATCTGGCGCTTGGCGAACAGACCTCGATGGAATCACTGGAATACTATGCGGCGTGGTTGATGTTGAAGACGCTCGGCGCTCTGCCGAGTGGCGTGGCGCGTAGCGTGGGCGTTTTCGTTGCGCGCGCACTGTACGCGATGCTGCCGAAATTGCGTCGCACGGCAGACTTCAACTTGCGTCTGGCATTTCCGGATTGGACGGATACGCAGCGTAAAACTGTAATTCGCGGCATGCTGCGGAATCTCGGTTGGATGGCCGCCGAGTTCGCGCACCTGCCTCGCTACACCAAGGAAAATATCGATCAGATTGTGGTTCTGGATGGACACGAGAATTTCCTGGCTGGCCAGCGCCGCGGCAAGGGCGTGCTCTATCTCACCGGGCACATCGGTGCATGGGAGCTGTCCTCGTTCGCGCACGCGTTGTATGGCTACCCGCTGCGATATATGGCGCGGCCGCTGGACAATTTGCGGGTCGACACGCTTATCAATCGCTATCGAGGATTGTCAGGGAACAAGCCGATCTTCAAGAATGAGTCCGCGCGTTTGTTGCTGAAGATTTTGCGCGAGGCGGGAACCGTTGGAATTCTGGCGGACCAGAACACCATGCCGGGCGAAGGAATGTTCGTCGATTTTTTCGGCACGCCAGCGTGCACCACAACCGGAATCGCGCGCGTGGCTTTGCATACGGATGCGGCGGTGGTGCCGGGATATGCGTATTGGGACCAGGAGATCGGAAAGTACCGGCTGCGCTTTGAGCCGGCCGTGGAGTTGGCGCGCACGGGAGATACGGAGCGCGATGTGTTTGTGAACACGCAGAGGTTTGCGAAAGTGATTGAAGGGATTATTCGCAAGCATCCGGAGCAGTGGGTGTGGCTGCATGCGCGCTGGAAGACGCGGCCGAAGGGCGAGCGGCCGCTTTACGATTTTCTGAAGTGAGATGGCTTTGCGGTTGTTTCACGCGCGGCTAGTCGGCTTTTCACCGGGGTTCAGTTAAGTGTCGGGACGTGCTGAAGCGTGCCCTGACATTTGCGTAGCGGAGAAGGATCGAGGTGGCGATGAAACGGACGGCGGCGGAGATTGCGGAAGCGATTGGCGCGAAGGTGGAGGGAGATGGCTCGGTGGAGGTACGCGGAGTGGCGGCACCGGAGCGGGCCGGAGCGCATGACTTGATCTACATCGAAGCGCCGAAACATGCGGACCGCGCGTCAGGATCGGCAGCGCTGTGTGTGATTGCGGGCGCCGGGATCGCCGTGCCGGGCAAGACGGTGTTGCGGCAACGGCAGCCGAAGGTGGCATTTGCAAAAGCGGCGGCGCTGCTGCTCGACCCCAAGCCGATTGCAGCTGGCATTCATGTGACTGCGATCGTTGCGCCGCTGGCGCGCATCGGCGCCAGCGTGAGCATCGGGCCGTACGCGGTCATCGGTGAGGACGTGCACATTGGCGAAGGCACGCAGATCGGCGCGCATTGCGTGATCGCCGCAGGTTGCTGGATCGGCGCGAACTGCCGGCTGCATCCGCGCGTGACCTTTTATAGCGGCGTGCGCCTAGGAGATGGCGTGGAAGTCCATGCTGGCGCGGTGATTGGTTCGGACGGATTCGGCTATGCGCCGGGCGAGGGGCGCTACTGGAAATTTCCACAAACGGGCCTGGTGGAGATTGGTGACGACGTAGAGATCGGCGCGAACACAACCATCGATCGCGGCTCGCTTGACGACACTCGCATCCAACAAGGAGTGAAGCTCGACAATCTGGTGCACGTGGGACACAACGTCAAGATTGGCGCGCACACGGTGATTGCGGCGCAAACTGGGATTTCGGGATCGAGCACGCTCGGGCATCACGTGGTCGTCGGCGGGCAAGTCGGTATTGCGGATCACTGCACACTAGAGGACGGAGCGATAGCAGGTGCGCAGGCGGGGATCCCTACGGGGAAGACGATTCGAGGTGGGCAAACGGTTTGGGGAACACCCGCGCGAGAGATTGGGAAATTCAAGGAGACATATGTTTGGTATGCGCGGTTGCCGGAGTTGGCGGAGAGAATTAAGAAGCTTGAAATGAAGAAGTAATGAAGTAAGGAAGTAACGAGGTAAAGAAAAGCAGAACGGTTGTGCTTGGCAGATCATTCTACTCTGCACGTTCACGGCGAAAGAAAAGGGATTCACCACAGAGAGCGCAGAGAGCACAGAGACGGAAAAGGCTTAAGATACGAGTAACAAGAACAACGAGAGTCAGGCAGGAAAAGGAAGTCCGAAAGAACAACGTTACAGAGCAGAACGGAATAGCAACAACGCCAAGAAAAGCGAAACAGAGCGGAAAAACTAGAGAGCGGCGGTAGCGTTTTGATCGGGATGCTGTGGGTGACGATTTGAATCGGTGGCGGGTGGTTGTCGTCGGCGGCCATACGCGTGGCATTGGGAAGACGCAGTTGGTGTGTGACTTGATTGCTGCGTTGCCTGAGGCGCAGTGGATCGCGGGGAAGATCACGCAGTACGGCCATGGAGTGTGCGCGCAAAACGGCAAGGATTGCGATTGCGCGCCGGACGAGCATATGTGTGCGATCAGTTGGGAGCAGCGCGAAGATACCGGAACGGATAGTTCACGGTTTCTGGCGGCTGGCGCGAAACGCGCATTCTGGTTGAGAACGAAGCAGGGATTTTTGGCGGAGGGTCTGCCGTTGTTGCGGCAGGCGCTACACGAGGCTGAAAATTCACCTGGTTCCCCGGAGGCGGGCGGAGTATCACGAAATTTGATTTTGGAGAGCAATACGGTGCTGCAATTCTCGAAGCCTGCGTTGTACCTGATGGTGCTCGATCCTGGAAAGGCTGATTTCAAAGAGTCGGCGAAGCTGCGGTTGGATCGAGCCTCGGCATTTGTTTTGCGCGAGGCGTTGCCCGCGAAGACGAGCGAAACCGGCCGCGATGGCTGGAGCGGAATCCCAGTGCAGTTGCTGCGCGGCAAACTGCATTTTGTGCAACGAGAGCACGAAATAGTGCCCAAGCAACTCGTGGAAATTGTTCGTGACGCGCTGGGGCCGCTTGTACATGGTGCCTCGCGTTGAATGTGCTACGTGAATGGGTGTTCACCTGGGGCTCAAGTCCCACAAGCTAGTTACGTGCGGGACGTGACATGCTGCCACCAGCCGTACGAGGTCCTTGTGCATCGAAGCCGAAACTCGCGGCATCTTAGAGGTTGACCCCCAAGCGGGGGATAGCGATAATTTAGTAGTACCGATGTAACTGCTCCGGCCGGGGTGTTTTGGGGCGCCGGAACATGCTTAATCCAAAGGGCTTATACACACTTCGTAAGACGGACCCAGGAGGTCGCGTTTGGCAACTGGTACACGAATCGGACTCGACAGCCCGGTAGCCACCGCGCCGGGAGTCTGGCGGGAGCGGGATTGGAGCGGGCGCCTGGAGCAGGCGATCGACCGTGGCGCCGACCATTTGCTGGGGCTGCAAGCCGAGGAAGGTTACTGGCTCGGAGAGCTGGAAGCCGACAGCACGCTTGAATCTGATTACATCTACTACCTTTACGTTTTGGGGAAGGCAGATCCGAAGCGGATCGCCAAGCTGGCGAATTATGTCCGGCGGAAGCAGCTGCCCGATGGGGGATGGAGTATCTATCCCGGTGGCCCTTCGGAATTGAACGCCACCTGTAAAGCATACTTCGCGCTGAAATTGGTAGGCGATTCGCCTCATGCGCCACATATGGTGCGCGCCCGCGAAGTTGCGCATCGACTTGGTGGCTTGGAGCGCAGCAACTCCTACGTGCGCTTTTATCTTGCTCTGGCAGGCGCGCTCGGCTGGGAAATGGTTCCGGCGATCTTGCCGGAGATGATGCTGCTGCCGAGCTGGTTTTACCTGAACATTTACGAGATGTCTTCGTGGACGCGCGGGATCGTTGTGCCGATGGCAATTCTGTCGGCGCTGCGGCCGGATTTCCGATTGCCGGAACATGCGCGCGTGGACGAGTTGTTTGCTGATCCCTCGCGTCGCACGGCGGCGTTCGACTGGAGCGAACAACTTCTTTCGTGGCGGAATTTTTTTCTGGCGCTGGATCGCGCGCTAAAGCTGTATGAGAAATTGCCTTGGAAGCCGCTTCGCCAGCGCGCGCTGCGCGAGGCGAAGTCGTGGCTACTGGAGCATATTGAGCGGACCGAAGGTTTGGCGGCGATTTATCCAGCGATGATGAATTCGATTTTCGCGCTGATGGCGCTGGGCCACGGGCCGGACGATCCGTTAACGTCGCGCGAGATTCGGGAATTTGCGCGCTTTGAAATTGAGGAAAGCGACACGATTCGCCTGCAGCCGTGCGTTTCTCCGGTGTGGGATACGTGCATCGCGATGGTGGCGCTGGAAGAGGCGGGGGTGCCGCCGGATCATCCAGCGCTGGTGAAGTCGGCGGAATGGATTTTGTCGAAGCAGGTGCTGGGTCCGGGCGACTGGCAGGTCAAGAACAAGGATGCCGAGCCAGGCGGCTGGGTTTTTGAATTTCGCAATGATTTTTATCCGGACGTGGATGACACGGCGTTCGTGTTGATGGCCTTGCAGCGAGTGAAGTATCCGGATCCGGTGCGCATGGAAGCGGCGGTACGTCGCGGGATTCAATGGCTGCTGAGCATGCAGAATCGTGATGGCGGCTGGGCGGCATTCGACCGCGACAACGACAAGAATTTTCTGTGCAACATTCCGTTCGCGGATCATAACGCGATGATCGATCCGTCGACGGCGGACGTAACCGCGCGTGTGCTGGAATGCCTGGGCCGCTTCGGCTGGACTGCGGAGCAACCGGCGATTCAACGCGCGCTGAAATTTTTGCTGAAGGATCAGTGCGAGGACGGATCGTGGTTTGGGCGCTGGGGCGTGAATTACGTCTATGGCACCAGCGGCGTGTTGCGATCGCTGGAAACGGTATCCCTGACTGCCAGGGAATATTGCCAACGCGCGGTCAGTTGGCTCCGCTCGGTGCAGAAGATCGACGGCAGCTTCGGCGAATCGCTGCTGAGCTATGACAAGCCGGAAACCAAAGGGCAGGGAAGCAGCACGGCGTCGCAGACCGCCTGGGGGTTGATCGGATTGCTGGCTGGCGCGGAAACGAATGATCCCGCGATTCACAAAGCCGTTTCGTATTTAATGGCGCAGCAGAATACAGACGGCTCGTGGAGCGAAACCGAGTTTACCGGCACGGGATTCCCGTGTGTTTTCTACCTGAAATATCACCTCTATCGAAATTCCTTTCCCTTGTACGCGCTGGCACGATTCCGAAATCAGTCTGAAGATGCAGGCGAGTATTGCGCACTGAAGTTTCAGCCGGCCGAATTCCGGCTGCGCAGCGGATTCTAACGGTCCAATGCGGTTTCCTCTGAGGTTCACCTCCGATTTTCAACTTGGTGTAATTGCGCGCGGGATGCAGGCGCGGGGGCGTGCGCCGCTGGTGCTGAAGCTTGCGCCTTTCGCGGCGGACGTCGGAACAGCGCTGCCATTGGTGGAGTCTGCGCCACGGTTGGTGTGGATCGGTGGCGCGGAGCCGCTGGAATATCCCGAGATTGCGCGATTCGCGAATTCACTGGCCGCAAGTGGGCGCGAAGTGTTTTTGCAAACGAACGGTGCGATGCTGCGGCGGCGGATGCACGAATTTCAGCCCACGGCGCGGTTTCGTTTTGTGCTGCGGTTTGATGGGCCCTCGACGGCCGCCAGTGCTGTGGCGCTGGATGCGATTCGCGGAGCAAAGTTGTCGGGATTTTTGGTTTGTGGGTTGAGCGTGGTGCGGGAACGCGATGACATTGATGCGTTGGCGCGCTTGCACGCGGAGCTGCATCATCTGGATCTCGATGGATATCTGATCGTGCCGGCAGCTGGGGCGGCGACGAGTTCGAATAAGGTGTTGAGCCAGGCACGCGAGCGGCTGCTGAATCGGCGCTGGCGGCGACTGTCGGAGATGTTTGACGCGGTGGTCGCGGATTCCAGCGTTGATATTACGGAGGCTTCCGCGCGGTGTGCCGATAGACTCATCGAGCCTTCGGCGGCAATTGCGCGGCGCAATTCCGAGCGTGCTTCGCGCAATTGCGAAGAAGGCGTGCAAGCCTGATGACCACACTGGTTACTGGCGCAGCCGGATTTCTCGGGAGCCACGTGGCGCGGCAATTGGTGGCGCGCGGCGAACAAGTGCGCGTGCTGCTGCGGCCGTCCAGCCAGAATCGCGCGATCGCCGATTTGCCTTTGGAATATGTGACCGGAGATTTGCGTGAGACGGCGTCGCTGGACCGCGCGATGAAGGACGTGAAGCGCGTTTTTCATGTGGCGGCGGACTACCGGCTCTGGGCGAAGCATTCGAAGGACATTTACGATTCGAATGTCGGTGGGACGAAGAATATTCTGGCGGCGGCGAAGCGCGCGGGCGTGGAGCTATTTATCTACACCAGCACGGTCGCGACCATTGCTGTGGATCGCCCAGTGCGGCCGAATGAATCAACGGACTCGAAATTGGAAGAGATGGTGGGGCACTACAAGCGTTCAAAATGGATGGCGGAGCGCGAGGCGCTGAACGCGGCGAAAGAAGGATTGCCGGTAATTGTGGCAATGCCAACGACCCCGGTGGGACCATGGGATTGGAAGCCGACGCCGACTGGTAAGATCATCGTGGATTTTTTGAATGGCAGCATGCCTGGGTACGTGGAGACCGGATTGAATTTTGTGGGCGTGGAAGAGTGCGCTGCGGGGCATCTGCTGGTGGCGGAGAAGGGGAAGGTCGGCGAGCGTTATTTGCTGGGCGGAGAGAATCTGACACTGAAGCAGTTGCTGGACACTTTGGCGCGTATCACCGGGCTGCGAGCGCCATCCATGAAAATTCCGCATGGCGTGGCGCTAGGCGCGGCGTATGCGAGCACGATTTTTTCGCGCATGATCGGCAAAGAGCCGGGGATTACCATCGAAGGCGTGAAGATTGCGCAGCACATGATGTTCGTGGATTGCGCGCGGGCCCAGAAGGAATTGGGATTCAAGCCAGGCTCAGTGTCGGCGGCCCTGGGGCGTGCGGTGCGCTGGTATGAGGCCAACGGCTACGTGAAGGCGCGGCGCGCGAAGCGGATCGTGCACGCGGCGGCGTAGAGCGGTTCAGCGATTACATCGCGCAGCCTGGAAGGTGCATCAGATTCATCCATGCGGGTACTGGTCACATTTGCGGTGGATGCGGAGTTCGCGCCGTGGCGAAAGTTGCGCGATCTCGAACGGCTGAGGGTCGATGGAATCGACCTTTACCAGGCACAGATTGGCCGCGCGCAGGTTCATTTTGTGGTGACCGGCATGGGCATGGAGAACGCAGCTCGGGTGGCCGACTCCATAATGAAGCAGCCCTATCAGTTTTGCATTTCCTCGGGTTTTGCCGGTGCGCTCGCGAATACATCTGCTGTGGGCGATATCCTGGTGGCCGATGCGGTGCAGCAACTCGGCAAAGCCAAGACTTTGCAATGCAGCCGAAATCTTGTGCACGCGGCGCGTGATGATGGCGCGAAACAGGTGAAGCTGTTCTTGACCTCCGATCACGTGGTTAGCACTGTCGAAGAGAAGGCTCAGCTTGCGCCCTTCGCGGGCGCCGTGGAGATGGAGAGTTTTGCGATCGCCACAGCCGCGTACGCGACTCGTCTACCGATGGTCGCGATTCGAGTCATTTCCGATTCTACGAAGCGGGATTTGCCTATCCAGATTGACACAATGGTGGACGCGAATGGACATGTCAGTGTTGGCGGCGTAGTGCGACAGATCGTTCGTCATCCGCTGCAGTTACCCGCATTGATCCGTTTGGGACGTGAGAGCAGCACTGCCGCTGAGGCGCTGGCACATTTTCTGGAGGCCTTCATCAAGAAGCTTTCCTTCAATGTCCACGGGTGGCCTCCACCCGAATTGCAAGAGGTCGCGGCGCGATGAGCGGCACTCGGTCTGTCTTCGATACGGCCAGCGTGAATTCCACTGTCACGCTTGGTCCAATCCCCAAGACGATGCGTGCAGGGGTGTTCCGCGACAAGGGGATTGTGCGAGTCGAGGAAGTGCCGGTGCCGGAAGTCGGCAACGGCGAAGTTTTGATCAAGGTGGCGGCGTGCGGGATTTGCGGCACCGACATCAAAAAGATTTTTCAGCGATACGTGGAACCGCCGCAGATTCTGGGGCATGAACTGGCCGGCACGGTGGTGGCGGTCGGACCAAGTGTCACGAAATGGAAGCCCGGCGACCGGGTGATGTGCTTTCACCACACGCCGTGCGGAACGTGCTTCTATTGCCAGAAGCGATCGTTTTCGCAATGCAAACAATACAAGACCACTGGATTGACGGGCGGTTTCACTCCGAACGGCGGTGGATTCGGCGAGTACGTCAAAGCGATGCCATGGGTCGCCGAGCGCGGGATTGTGGCGCTGCCGGATAACGTCAGCTTCGAGGAAGCTACGTTTATCGAGCCGATCAACACGATCGTCAAAGCGGTGCAGAAAGCTCGCGTGGCGCCCGGCGAAAACGTGCTGATCCTGGGTTGCGGACCGATCGGGCTCCAACTACTGATGGTGGCCAAACTCGAGACCGATAGGCTGTTCACTAGCGATCCCAAGGCCGAACGCCGGGCCAAGAGTCTGACCCTGGGCGCTATAGAAGCTTTTGACCCCAGCAATGGTAAGCTTATCGAAGAGATAAAGGCCCGAACCGAAGGTCGAGGGGCCGATGCGGTACTGGTAGCTGTAGCTCACCCAGCAGTGGTGCAGGACGCGCTTGCGGCAGCACGGCCCGGGGGACGAGTGCTCCTGTTCGCCGCCAATGATCCTGTGACGCGAATCGAGTTCCCCGCATCTGCTGTAGGTATAGACGAGAAAGAGATCCTGGGCAGTTACAGCGCGGCAGTGGACATCCAAGAAGCAGCGGCGGAACTAGTGCTGCTGCGGAAACTGCCGGTGATGGAAATCGTAACCCACCGGTTCCCGCTGGATAGAATCCAGGAGGCACTGGAACTGGCAGCGCGACCCACGGCCGAGTCTTTGAAGATTCTGATCACACACGCATGAGAGCCACCACCACCAAAAAAACGGATAGCATCGCCGAGCAGGCGGCTGCGGTCGTACGCGCCGTTTTTCCGGGGAAGATGACCGCGGCGGTGCTGTATGGCAGCGAAGATCTGCGGATCGAGAAGATTGACGTGCCCACGGTTACCGCGGATGAGGTGCTGCTGCGGGTGCGCCTGGCGCTGACCGACGGCACGGACTTGAAGGTATGGCAGCGCGGGTATCACGCCAAGATGATCCAGCCGCCGGCGGTGTTTGGGCACGAAGTGGTGGGCGAGATTGCGGC
>Ga0136846_1239807_pt1 | contig 15417 bp, 12 predicted proteins | sample HopSoiMetagenom2_FD_96841 | JGI IMG/M metagenome (GOLD analysis project Ga0136846, IMG submission 96841) | Grasslands soil microbial communities from Hopland, California, USA - 2 Assembly 2016 (version 4) | ecosystem: Environmental > Terrestrial > Soil > Grasslands | place: USA: Hopland... | reverse complement strand
CGCCGGAATCGGCCGTGGCGGCGGACACCTGGCGACTCGGCGGTGGTACTACCTGATTCCCGCGTCCGGCGAGCCGCGCGGCCTCGTCCACTCCATCGAGCGCAACGTACTCGACCATGTCCCGGGGCTCAAGTCGAGGTACGTGGGCCGCGACGAGCTCGAGGCGGGGCTGCGGCGGCTGCTTGAGGGCGTCCGGCGCGTCGCGATGGAGTACTCACCTCTCGCAGCCATTCCGTACATCGCGCGAGTGGATGCCGGGACCGTCGAGCTCGTGCGTCGGATGGGCGTCGATGTTGCTTCTTCCGGGGATCTTGTGCAGCGATTCGCCACGATCTGGGACGAAGCGGCCCTGGTGACGCACCGCCGGGCTTCGGAAGCGCTCTACCGGATCAAGGATCTCGCCTTCGACGCCATCGCCAGACGGCTGAAGTCGGGCACCCCCACAACCGAATACGATATTCAGCAGCTCATGATGGAGTGGTTTCGCGACGAAGGCCTCGTGACCGATTCGCCGCCAATCGTCGCCGCGCAGGAGCACGCGGGCAACCCTCACCATATGCCGACGCCGGGCGGGAACCGGGCGATACGCGCTGACGAAATCGTCCTGCTCGATCTGTGGGGCAAGCTCGACCGCGACCAGGCCGTGTTCGCCGACATCACGTGGGTCGGCTACACTGGCCACCAGGTGCCCGACCGCTACGCGCAGGTGTTCGGCACCGTGGCCGCGGCGCGGGATGCCGCGGTAGCGCTCGTACAGCAGGCGACCGCCGATGGCCGCGAGCTTCACGGTTGGGAAGTGGATCGCGCGGCATCATCTGTCCTGCGCGGCGCCGGCTACGGCGCCCACGTGCTGCACCGCACGGGGCACAGCCTGGGTGAATCTGTGCACGGGAACGGCGTCAACATGGACGATTACGAGACCCACGACGACCGTCGCCTCCTCGCGGGCGCGGGCTTTACAATCGAACCGGGCCTCTACTTCGACGATTTCGGCGTGCGGTCGGAAATCAATATGACGATCCGCGATCGCGAGGCGAGCGTGACCGGACCGGTGCAAAGCAAGATTGTGGCGCTCGTTTAGGAGGAGTTCGATGTCCACCCGCAAGTTCACCCTGCTGTCCCTGCCGAAGCTGACGCTGCTCTACCTGCCGCTCATCGTGATCGCTTCGGTCGCGGTCGGCATGGTCATCGCGTCGCGCCTCGATCTCGCGCCGGCCTCGTCCGCGCAGACCCTGGCGATGCCGCCCATGAACAGCGCGCCGCTCACCGGCCCCTTGACCGCTGACACGTTCCGCAACATCGCCAAGGCCCAGGAGCCGATGGTGGTCAACATCCGCACCGAGATGAAGGCCAAGGCCCAGGACCTCGAAGATCTCTTTGGTGGCGGAGGCGGCGGCGCCGCGCCCGACGACTTCCTGCGGCGCTTCTTCGGCGGCCAGGGCGGCCAGGGCGGCCAGGGCCCGGGCGACGATGGCCAGCAGGGCGGCAACCGCCGGCGTCAGCGCGAACCGGTGCAGCGCGCCACCGGCTCGGGCTTCATCATCAGCAAGGACGGTCTCATCCTCACCAACAACCACGTCGTCGAGGACGCCACCAAGATCGACGTCCTGCTGTTTGCAGACGACGAGACGACGTACAGCGCCAAGGTGATCGGCAGGGACGCGCTGACTGACAGCGCGCTGATTCAGCTCATCGACAAGCCGAGCACGCCGCTGCCGGAGGCCAAGTTCGGCGACTCCTCGCAGATGGCGCCCGGCGACTGGGTCATGGCCATCGGCAACCCGTTCAGCCTGGCCCACACCGTCAGCGTCGGCGTCATCAGCGCCACGAAGCGGCCGTTCCAGGTCACCGACGGGCGGTCGAACGAAATGCTGCAGACCGACGCCGCGATCAATCCCGGTAACTCGGGCGGACCGCTGCTGAACATCCGCGGCGAGGTCATTGGCATCAACACGGCCATCATCAGCAACGGCCGCAGCGAAGGCAACATCGGGATCGGTTTCGCCGTCCCCATCAACACCGTTCGCGATCTGCTGCCGCAGCTGCGCGAAGGAAAGGTCATTCGCGGCCGCATCGGCGTCACCGTCTCGGCCGTGCCGCGCGAGGGCTACGAAGACTTCGGCCTGAAGTCGCGGACGGGGGCGGTCGTCGGTTCCGTTCTCGGCGGAGGCGCGGCGCAGAAAGGCGGCATCGAGCCCGGCGACGTCATCACCGAGTACAACGGACGGCCCGTGCCGAACCGCGACGAGCTCGTCAAGATGGTGATCAGCACCAAGCCGGGAACGTCGGTGCCCGTGAAGATCCTGCGGAACAAGCAGGAGCGGACACTGCACGTCACCGTCGATCAGCTGGATCTGGAAGCCGAACAGCAGGGCCAGCGTGCAACGCGATCCGACACCAACCCGACGCCGGAGACCCAGCAGGGCGGCGGCTTCGGTTTGACGCTCGGCAGCGTGACGCCGGCGATCGCGCGACGGCTGCAGCTGCCGTCAGGCAAGACGGGCGCGCTCGTGACGGACGTGGACCCCGACGGGCCGTCGGCGGGACTCCTTCGCGCGGGGGACGTGGTCCTATCGGTGAACCGCAAGCCCGTGGCGAGCGCTACCGAAGCGGCTCGCGAATTCCAGGCAGTCGGGTCCGGCCGGATCGCACAGATCCTGATCTGGCGAGGGGACGGCGAGGTGTTCGTCACCGTGAAGAAGGAATAGCGACGGACCTGCTGACCCGCATCCAGGAACGCGGCCCGCTCACCGTGGCTGCGTTCATGGAGCTTGCGCTCTACCACCCCGAGCTCGGCTACTACGCCCGCGCCGCCCAACGATCGGGCCGCGCGGGCGATTTTGTGACGAGCGTCGACGTCGGCCCGCTGTTCGGGGAGCTCCTCGAAATTCAGCTCGCGGAAATGGCGGCCATTCTCGCCGCGCGGCACGAGGAAGACTCCGGGACCACATCGCAGCAACCTCCGGCGCCGTATGCGGCCGCCTCCCTATCGCCTGTCGATCTCGTCGAGGCCGCCGCCGGCAACGGGCGTTTATCTGCCGACATCCTGCGCGCGGCACGGCATCGCGACCCGGCCTTCTACCATCGCATCCGCCTCCACCTTGTCGAGCCCAGTGCCGCGGCCCGCGCTGCGCAGGCGCGGACGCTTGGCGAAGAGGGCGAACGCCTCGAGTCGTCCTCCCCGGACCTGCCCGTCTCGTTCGAGGGCGTTCTGATCGCCAACGAGTTGCTCGACGCGTTGCCCGTTCATCAGGTCGTCATGCGGCCCGAAGGGCTCCGCGAGATCTATGTCCACGCCTCGGGCGGATCGCTGCGCACGATCGAAGGACCTCCCTCGACGCCTGCGCTCGGGGCCTACCTCGATCGCCTGGAGATGATCATCGAGCCCGGCTGGCGCGGCGAGATCAACCTGCGCGCCGTCGAATGGATCCGGGCGGCCGGCCGCAGCCTGTCGAAGGGGTTCATCATCATCATCGACTACGGCCACGAGGCGCGGGAGTTGTACTCGGTGACGCACGCCGGCGGTACGTTGACGACCTTCACACGCCACACATCGGCCGGACCGGAGCGTTCAGCCGATGCGCCCCCGTGGCTGGAAGATGCCGGCGAACGCGACATCACGGCGCACGTGGACTTCACGAGCGTCCGCGCCGCGGCCGAGGCTGAAGGGCTGACCACGCTCGGCTTTCTCGATCAGACGTATTTCCTCATGGGCCTCGGAGCCGCGACCGCGGACGCAGGAGACCTGAAGCGGCGCCTCGCCCTCAAGACGCTGCTCATGCCGGGCGGCCTCGGCAGCACCCACAAGGTGTTGATCCTCGGCAAAGGCGTAGGCACGCCGCCGCTCGCCGGGTGCTCGTTTCGTGTGCGCGTGACGTAGCCGCGCGTCATGGCGCCGCCGGGCCTCGCCGCTACGGTTCCGTTGTAATTTCCCGCGCGTGAGGCTTAAATAGCCACACATGTCGGCAGCAGCCCTTGAGCGCGAGGTGAAACTGCGATTCGAGAGCGCAGAAGCCGCCCGCGCCGCGGTCATGGCCACGGGCGCCACGCCTGTCCACGGCCGGCGCCTGCAGGAAGACTCACTCCTGGACTCGGTCGGCCAGGACCTTCGACAGCGGCGATCGGCGCTCCGCGTACGGGTGGACGGCGGGCGGAGCCTCCTGACATTCAAAGGACCCGTGCAGCCGGGGCTCGTCAAAGTGCGCGAGGAGCTCGAGACAGTGGTCGGCGACGGACACCTGCTGATGCGGGTGCTCGAGGAGCTCGGATTCCATGTCTGGTTCCGCTACCAGAAGTACCGCGAGGAGTTTGCGATCGACGACTGCATCGTGGCGATCGACGAGACCCCCGTGGGCGTCTTCGTCGAAATCGAAGGTGGACAGGAAGGCATCGCCCGGGTGGCGCAGGCGCTCGGTCGCGGGCCGTCCGATTACATGCTCGAGTCGTATCGCGGGCTGTTCGTCCAATACTGCGAGGGCCGCGGCCTGCCGGCCCGCGACATGCTTTTCGACGCCGACTGACGGATGCCGTCTCACGCGCTGATCCTCACGGCTGGTCTTGGCACGCGTCTCCAACCCCTGACTCTCGTTCGCGCGAAACCTGCCATTCCTGTTGCCGGAGAACCCTTGATTCGGCGCATCGTGGCATGGCTGACGCGCCAGGGTGTCGCTGATCTCGTGCTCAACCTGCACCACCTCCCCGCCTCGCTGACGAGGATCGTCGGCGACGGCAGCGATCTCAATGCGCGCGTGCGCTACTCGTGGGAACACCCCGTGCTGCTCGGCAGCGCCGGTGGACCGCGGCGTGCACTGCCCATCATCGGTGCGGACACGTTCCTCATCGTGAACGGCGACACCCTCACCGACCTCGATGTGGGCGGGCTCGCGGCGGCGCACAAGTCGTCGGGCGCGCTCGTGACGCTGGCGCTCGTTCCCAATCGCCAACCGCACAAGTACGGCGGCATCATCACCGCTGCCGACGGCCGCGTCACAGGTTTCGCGGCCCGCGGCGCAGGGGCCGAAGGCTCGTGGCATTTCATCGGCGTGCAGGTCGCCCGCGCTGGCGCGTTCGCATCCGTTCCGGACGATCAGGCCGTCAATTCGATCGGAGACGCCTACACGAGATTGCTGGAGGCGCAGCCCGGCAGCATCCATGGCCACGTCTGCGACGCCGCGTTTCAGGATATCGGCACAGCGAGCGACTATTGGACCACGTCGTTTGCGCTGCTCGACGGCCGCCCACCGGACCTGGCGTACGGCAAGCGCACTCGCATTGCCGCGGACGCCCACGTGACGCAATCAATCCTGTGGGACGATGTGGAGATTGGCGCCGATGCCGTGGTCGAGGAATGTATCGTGACCGACGGCGTGCACGTTCCGGCGGGATCGGTGCACCGGCGGTCGGTGCTCCGCCGCGGTGCGCAGGGCCTTCTCGTGACTCCGCGATGACAATCCATGGCTCGGCAGACGACGCCCGGATCGATCAGTTCCTGAGAACATCCTCGCTCGTCTCGCCGGAGCACGGCGTCGTGCCGCTGACCGGGGACGCGTCGACGCGTCGATATTTTCGCGTCGTGCCGTCGGCGGGGCCGTCAATTGTCCTCGCGCTGCATCCTGGCCCGATCGAATTCGCGACGCTGCCGTTCGTCGAGGTCGCCAATCTTCTCCGCCGGATGCCGCTGCCGGTGCCGGACGTCATCGGGCATTCAGATGCGCTGGGCGTCCTGGCGCTGGAGGATCTCGGTGATGTGACCCTGCAGGCTCATCTCGGAGGGACCGGCATCGGCGCGCACGGCGCGTTGTACCGTGAGGCCATCGGGTTCATCACGCAGCTGCAGCGGCGTGGGGCCGAATTGGCGTCCGAATCGTGCACGCCTTATCGGCTCGCGTTCGACGTCGAGAAGTTGACGTGGGAGCTCGACTTCTTCGTCGAGCATTTCGTGGAGGGTTACCGCCGTGCGAGGTTGTCTACGGCGGAGCGAACGGCCCTCTCGGGCGAGTGGAAGACCATCGCGGGAGAACTGGCAGCCGAGCCGCGGGTCTTGTGCCATCGCGACTACCACAGCCGCAACCTGATGGTGCATGCAGGCGGTCTGTTCGTCATCGATTTCCAGGACGCGCGAATGGGGCCGGATACTTACGACCTGGCGTCCCTTCTCCGGGATTCGTACGTGGACATCCACGAGGCGGAGCTCGACGCGTTGATCGGAGATTTCCTGTCGCAGTCAGGCCGCACGGACACCGCCGACTTCCGGCGGCGATTCGATCTCATGGCCGTGCAGCGCAACCTGAAGGCGTTGGGCACGTTCGGGAACCAGGCCGCCGCGCGTGGAAATCCCGCCTATGTACAGTACATGCCGAGAACACTCGAGTATGCGCGTACCAACATGGCGAGATATCCGCGCTTCGGCCGGCTTCGCGAGCTGCTCGCGACACATATCGCCGAATTCTCGTAGGGCGGTTGTCAATCCGCACGGTCGAGTGGGACGACGGCTCCAGCAGGTAGAATTGGATTCTCGTGCTTCAGCGACAGTTCGGCGTGTCGACGCGGCTCTATCGCAACCAGCGGCTCACGCGCGATCATGTGTTTGAAATCGCGGCGCACGGGTTCGAGACCGTCGAGCTGTTTGCGCAGCGTACCCACCTGGACTATCACAACCCGTCAGTGGTCGCGGACCTCCAGCAGTGGCTCGCCGAGGCTCGCGTGGAACTGCACGGCGTGCATGCCCCGGTCAGCGATCCCTCGGTCAGCCGGCCCGGCGAGTACATGTCGATCGCGAGCGCCGATGCCAGGGCGCGCGGGCTCGCGATGGCGGAGGTCGAGCGTGCGCTGCAAATCGCCAGGCGCATCCCGATGAAGGTATTCGTCCTGCATCTGGGGTGGCCGAGGGCGCACAAGGGGTTCGGCGGCAGCAACCGCGACGCCGCTCGCCGCAGCGTCGAGGAGTTGTTCGAGATTGCCGATCCGCTCGGCGTCCGGCTCGCCGTGGAGGTGATTCCGAACGACCTGTCGCGGCCCGGGTCCCTCGTGGATTTCGCCGAAGACGATGTGGAATCGGGAGAGATCGGCATCTGCCTCGACTTCGGCCATGCTCATCTCGACGGCGACCTCGTCGACGCCATCGAAATCGTCTCGGGCCATCTGGCATCGATTCATGTGCATGACAACCGCGGGCGTGCCGACGATCACCTCGTACCGTTCGAGGGTACGATCGATTGGCCGGCCGCGCTCACTGCGGTGCAGAAGGTCGGGTACGACGGCGCGTTGATATTCGAGCTCGCCCAGCGCGGATCAACCAGGGAGACGCTCGTGCGCGCCCGGGCGGCGCGCCGCCGGATGGAAACCCTGGTCAGGGCCGAGGTCGGCGGGCAACCGGAAAAGGGGTAGCGGCGTCATGCACGTCTATATCGAGGACATCGGCAGGCACGAAGGCGAGACCGTCACCATCCGGGGATGGCTTCACAACCGGCGATCGAGCGGCAAGATTCATTTTCTGACGCTGCGCGACGGTTCGGGGTTCATCCAGGCGGTGATGTCGAAAGCGGCAGTCGGAGACGAGGTATTCAAAGCGGCCGATCATCTGTCACAGGAAACGTCCCTCACCGTCACCGGCACGGCCCGCGCCGACACCCGCGCGCCCAGCGGCTACGAGATCGACGTCAAGACGCTCGACGTATTGGGCGCGTCGCACGACTACCCCATCACGCCCAAAGAACACGGCGTGGACTACCTGCTCGATCGCCGCCACCTGTGGATCCGGAGCGAGCGGCAGCAGGCGATTCTGCGCATCCGCCACGAGATCATCAACGCGGTGCGCGACTTCCTCAACGGCCGCGGCTTCATTCTCGCAGATACGCCGATATTCACGCCGGCGGCGTGCGAGGGCACGACCACGCTGTTCCCCGCGCAGTATTTCGACGAGACGACCGCGTACCTCACACAGAGCGGGCAGCTGTACAACGAAGCGAACGCGATGGCGCTCGGCCGCGTCTACTGCTTCGGCCCGACATTCCGCGCCGAGAAGTCGAAGACGCGCCGTCATCTCACCGAGTTCTGGATGGTCGAACCGGAGGTGGCGTTCGCCGATCTGAACGACGTCATGAATCTCGCCGAAGACCTGATCGTCTCCGTGGTGGGGCGCGTGCTCGACAAACGGCGGCGGGAGTTGACCGTGCTCGAGCGCGATGTGTCGAAGCTCGAGTCGGTCCAAAAACCGTTTCCGCGCATTTCGTACGATGAAGCAGTCGCGACGCTGCAGGCGGGCGGGCTGCCGATTACGTGGGGCGGCGACTTCGGCGGCCCGGACGAGACGGCGCTGTCCGAACGCTACGATCGTCCCGTGATGGTCCACCGCTATCCGTCCGCCGTCAAGGCGTTCTACATGAAGCCCGATCCTGCCCGCCCGGAGGTGGCGCTCGGCGTGGACATTCTCGCGCCCGAGGGCTACGGCGAAATCGTCGGAGGCGGAGAACGACTGGCGGATCTGGATCTTCTGCTGCAGCGGATTCGCGAACACGATCTGCCGCAGGAAGCGTTCGAGTGGTATGTGGATCTCCGCCGCTACGGCACGGTCCCGCACGGCGGCTTCGGCATGGGCATCGAGCGCGTCGTCGCGTGGATCTGCAAACTCGAGCATGTGCGCGAGACGATTCCGTATCCGCGCATGTTGTATCGCTTGTATCCGTAGGGTCTCGTTGTAGTGCAGGCTTCAGTCGCGCCGTAGAGCAGGCCTGACGGCCTGCGCTACTTTTCGGGAATCTGCTTCCCGTTGATCTCGGCTTATCGATACGTCATCGAAAACGTCGAAGCCCCGACGATCAGCACGTCCGCCGTGGAGCTCATTTTGATCGGGACGTGCACGCCCTCCACACGGTCGTACTCCCGGACAACGCGCACCCGGCGGGTCCAGAACGACGGCCGCTTGGACAATTCCCCCTCGAGGCGCACGAGGTCAGCCGAGTCGGCCTCGATGAAGAGCGCACCGTCGATCAGCATGACGTTCTTGCGCTTCGGCCTGACGTCCATCTTCACCAGCCGCCCGTCGTCGGGACTGATGCCCAGAAAGTCATAGTTGGCTGGCGTCAGTGCGGACTGCCCGCGATCGGTGCCCTTCACGGCGTCGCGCTCGGCTTCGAGCGCCGCGATCAGAACTCGTCGTTGGATGAGCCCCGAACCTTCAGTGGCCGTGACCTCGAACGTGAACCCACCGGTCGCGTCGAGTGTCGTCCATGCGTCGATGGACGCGCTCATCTTGCCGCCGCGAGTTGATGCCGTCAGGTGCCGGAACGCGCGATAACTGACCAGCGGGACGTCGTCCGGCGCCAGGAAGCGATCGATGAACTCCGCGCGGACCGCCGGAGTCTGCTCGACGGCCGATCGCCCGCGCGCCGACCCGGGCTGCACGCCGATGACGGCCGGGAGCACAACAAGAGCGATCCCGACGCGCGTTCGCAATGTCACCATTTCAGAAGCATATACCCGCGGAAGACAGGCCCGACGCTGTTCGTGAACTGTCCGGTCAGGGGCGTACCGACCACTGGATAGACGTCGCGCGGGTTGTGATGGTTGGTCAGGTTGAACACCTGCACGCCGAGATCGACGTCGCGCCTGCGCACCGTCACCGTCTTATACACGACCATATCGGCCGAAATGAACGCAGGGAATCGTAACGAGTTCGGGGCGCCCTCGTACAGATAACGGTTGTTCAACGTCGAATACAGGAAGCCGGAATGCCACTCGACAGCGGGCGACAGGACCACCCGCTGAGGAAGGTTGAACGTGCCCCACGTCAGGACGCGATTCGGCGCGTCCGTGGTCAGCCGTGCGACACCCCCCGGCTGCACGAGCGGCGAGTCCATCCCCTTGAAAACGGCGGTGAAGTCGTTCAGTTCGCCGGTGGACTCCGATCGGACATAGCTCACGAACAGCTGCTGATCCCTCGGCCAGGTGCGTCGCGCCGAAATCTGCAGCTCGTTGTAGCTGCCGAGCCCCCCGCTTTCGACGAGCAGAAGGCCGCTCGACGACGGCACGCGGAACGTCGCGAGGTCGGACGATTCGCGGTGGGTGAAACTGACCTGCCCGTCCAGATTTCGCATGATGCGGCGTTCGACGCCGAGGACCGTGGCCACCGCTTTCGGCAGCCGCAGCACGCCCACGGCCGGCCGCAGCAACGTCGAGCGAACCGCCTGGCCGCTGGCGGGCTCGAACCAGCGATCCATGCGCGTCGGATAGCGCTCAAACGCGGGCACCGCCAGCGGAACGTTGCCGATGAAACGACCCACGCTGGCCTTGACGACCGTGTCGCCGGCCGCATCAAGGCTGTACCGAACGCCTGCCCGGGCCGATGGCGCTCCCTCGGCGATCCGGCTGTGATCGAAGCGCGCCCCGGCGTCGAGCTGGATTTTGTCGGTCACGTGCCACACGTCGCGCACGGCGATGCCCGTCAACCAGTCGCGGGCCCCCAGCTCCGCCGGCGCGCCGAATTCCACGCTGCGCATGACGCGGCCGAACGTGTCGATCACGTGCACGGGCGATTCGGCGATCCGGCCGGTCATCCGGCGCGCCGCGACTTCTCCCCTGATGCTGAAATCGTGTGTGCGGTTGGACAGCAGGGCCGTTCGTTCCCACGATACTGCCGCCGAGTACTGCCTGCTCGTGCGGCTGAGCGTCGAGAACCAGTTACCAAACCATCCAGCCGGCGCGGCATATGAGATGCCGGTGCCGGCCGGGCTCAGCGTGGCCTCGTGCGACAGCGCGCCGAATTGAACCGTGAAGACACTGGTCGGCCCGGGAGCATAGCGGTGCGTCGCGCCGATGAACACGTCGCGCCCGCCGACGTCGGGCGACGCCTCAATCGAGCGCCTCGGGCCGAGGCCGTACGATTGCGTGCTCGCCGGCGACACGAAGCCTTCGATCGTCAGCGCCGAGCGGGACGACAGCTGTGCGTCCACCCGGCTGAACATGATTGCGTTCTGTTCGACGATGTTGGGGCCGCTGCCCTGGGTCACCCCCGGCACGGCGATGCGCTCGTAGTCGTACTCGACCGCGGCGACATAGCGAACCGAGTGATCGGCGCTCGATCCCGACACATAGGCTCGTGGAAAGATTCCCTCGAGGCGGCCGAATCCCGGACTGGAGAACCGCGGCCTCGGAATGAAGCTCTGAACACCGAACGCGAGCCGATCGGTGCCGGGCTTGCTGTCCATCTTCATCAGGCCGCCGAGCAGGTTGCCGTAACTCACCGCCGCCGGATCGCGCAGCACATCCACGCCGCGCACAACTTCGATCGGCAGATTGATCGACGACGCGCCGGTGGCCGGATCGCCGATGTTGAAGCCGTCGAGAACAAGGGGCGTCTCGTGGGCGCGCGCCCCGCCCAGCTGCATCAGGCCGTCAGGGCCTCGAATGACCGACGGCAGGAGCGGCAGCGACTCGCGCGCCTGCATGTGCGCCGATGGCAGCCGTGTGACAGTATTGGCATTCAGCGCGGCACCGAGCAGCGGCGCCGAAGGGGACACCGTTCCCTCCGTCGTCGCGACGACAGAGGTGGATTCCGCGGCCCGCGCGATGAGCAGCATGACGCGCGCGGCATTCTCACGTTTGACCTGCGCCTTCTCGAATCCGTCAAGCGAGACTACGATCGAGTCGCCAGGAACGCGGGCGTCGATAACGAAGGTCCCGTCAGGCTGCGTCGTGATGGTTGCCACCGTTGTGAGACCATCGAGCACGTGAACCGTGGCGCCGGGCAGGGGGAGGCCCGTCTGGTCCACGACGACGCCGCGGATGTCCTGAGCGAGGCAAGGCACCGGCACGGCGGCGAGCGCCAGGAGCATGCCGATCGAACGCACCAGGCAGGCCATCTTCTCCAGTATCCAGATCGGCGATCTGGACCTGAGTACGGTTCAGGTCGGATTGATTATAAACTCCTTAGATAGCGAAGGGTCACCAGGAAGATGAAGGTTGGCTTAATTTCACTCGGCTGCCCGAAAAATCTCGTGGATTCGGAGGTCATGCTGGGCCTCGCGCGCCAGGCGGGCCACGAACTCACGACTGACGCCGCGAGCGCCGATGTGCTCGTAGTCAATACCTGCGCGTTTATCGACTCGGCCAAGCAGGAGTCCGTCGACACTATCCTCGAGATGGCCGGCTACAAGAAGAACGGTTCCTGCCAGCGGCTGATCGTCACCGGCTGCCTGGCCGAGCGCTATCGAGATGCGCTGCGGACGGAAATGCCGGAGATCGACGCGGTCCTGGGGACAGGCGAGGTGCCCGACATCGTGAAGGCGATCGGCGGCGCCCCACCGAGAACCGGCGCGGTGCCCGTGACGCTTTATCGGCCGTCCGACTTTTCGAGCGCGGCAAACCCTTTGGCCGCTGCTGATCCGCTGCCGTCGTACATCTACGACGCTGACACGCCCCGCTGGCTGGCCACGCCGCGCCACTACGCGTACCTGAAGATTGCCGAAGGGTGCGATTACGCGTGCGCCTTCTGCATCATTCCGACGCTGCGGGGCCACTACCGCAGCCGCCCGGAAGACTCCATCGTGCAGGAGGCCGAACGCCTCGCCGCCCAGGGTGTCAGGGAACTGCTGCTCATCTCGCAGGACACGACGTTCTACGGAGTGGATCGCGGGGAGCGGGGTGCCCTTGGCCGGCTGCTGCGCCGGTTGAACGGCGTGGCGGGGCTCGAGTGGATTCGGCTGCTCTATCTGTATCCGACAACGATCGATGACGCGACGCTCGCGGCGATGGCCGAGTCGGACAAAATCTGTAAGTACATCGATCTGCCGCTGCAGCATGCCTCGAACCCGGTGCTGAAGCGGATGAAGCGCCCGGGCACGCGGCAGAGCTACGAGACGCTTCTCGATCGGATTCGCGCGCGCGTACCAGGCGTCGCGCTCCGGACCACCTTCATCGTCGGTTTTCCGGGCGAGACGGAGGCGGACGTCGAGGCGCTGACGGACTTCGTGTGGGCGCAGGCATTCGATCACGTGGGCGTCTTCACGTATTCCCACGAGGAGGGCACCTCGGCGCACTCGCTCGAGAACGACGTGCCGGAGCGGTCGAAGCAGGCGCGCCGGCGGCGCGTCATGAGCCTCCAGAAACGCGGCGTGCAGCAACGGCTGCGCCGGCGAGTCGGCGAGGGCGCGCGGGTCGTGATTGATGGCCCGTCCGGCGAACACGAACTGGTGCTGAAGGCGCGGCTGGCCACCCAGGCGCCGGATATCGACGCCGCGGTCTACCTCACGGAGTGCGACCCTTCACAGTATCGACCAGGCGAGTTCGTGGACATCACGATTGTGGGCACACGAGACTACGATCTGATCGGGCGGCCCGTGCTATAATTTTGGATTCGGAGCCTGGGGTTAGGACCGAGTGGGCGTATGCCCACTTTTTTAGTTTTAGGGCGTGAATTTGGCATGAGCGACATCGTGAGTCAGGTGCGCTCGATCGCCAGCCGCGTGGCGGCGTCGTACGGCCTCGAGATCTTCGACGTGTCGTTCCGGCGGGAAGGCCCCGGGATGGTGCTGCGGGTTCAAATCGACCGGCCGGGACCAGCCGCGACGGCCGAGGAAAGCGTGAGCGTCGCCGACTGCGCGAACGTGAGCCGGGACCTGAGCGCGATTCTGGACGTGGACGACGTGGTGGCGGTCGCATATACGCTCGAAGTATCGTCGCCGGGGCTCGACCGGCCGCTCACCCGGCCCGACGACTACGAACGGTTCGCGGGACGGTTCGCGAAGCTGGTGCTGCGCGAGCCCGTGGACGGCCAGAAGTATTTCAAGGGCCGGCTCTGCGGCGTAGACGACGGTCAGGTGCTCATCGACGGGGAAGATCGGCGGACACACCGCGTGCCCCTGGACATCATCACGCGGGCGAATCTGGAAGTGGAATTCTAACAATGTCGAATCCTTTGCAGCAGACGATCGAAGCGCTCGCCAAAGAAAAGGGGATCGAGCCCGACGTCGTCATCAGCGCCATCGAAGAAGCCGTCGCCACGGCGTCGCGCAAGTATTACAAGACCGGCGAAAACCTCAAGACGCGCTTCAACATGGAGACCGGACAGGTCGATCTCTTCGCGCTCAAGCAGGTCGTGCAGGACGTCGCGAACGCCGCCGTCGAAATCTCCATTGACGAGGCGCGGCAGATGTACCGCGAGTTGTACGGCGACGAGGTGGCCGACGGCATCGAGCTCGGCGACGAGATGGAGTTTCCGAAGCCGACCGAGGTCCTCGGCCGTATCGCGGCGCAGACCGCCAAGCAGGTCATCTTCCAGAAAGTCCGCGAGGCCGAGCGCGAGAACATTTTCACCGAGTACAATCAGCAGATCGGCGAGGTGAAGAACGCGACGGTCAAGCGTTTCGAAAACGGCGACATCATAGTAGAGGTGGGGCGTATCGAGGCCGTCATTCCCAGGAAGGAACAGTCGCGGGCCGAGAGCTACAATCCGGGCGACCGCGTCAGGGCCGTGATCAAGGGCGTGAACCGGAGCGCGAAGGGGCCGCAAATCGTGCTCTCGCGGACGGACCCCGCCCTGCTGATCAAGCTGTTCGAGCAGGAAGTGCCCGAAATCTACGACGGCACCGTCGTCATCCGGGGCGCCGTAAGGGAAGCCGGCGATCGCGCCAAGGTGGCGGTGTTCTCGCGCGAGCGCGACGTGGATCCGGTGGGCGCCTGCGTCGGGATGAAGGGCACCCGCGTGCAGTCCATCATCCGGGAACTGCGCGGCGAGAAGATCGACATTGTCGAATGGTCCGAGGACCCGATCGCCTTCGTGACCAATGCGCTGAGCCCGGCCAAAACGCAGCGCGTGCAAATCGTCGACGATCGCGAGCACGTGATGGAAGTGGTCGTCGAAGACAAGCAGCTGTCACTGGCCATCGGCAAGAAGGGCCAGAACGTCCGGCTGGCGGCAAAGCTCACCGGCTGGCGCATCGACATCAAGAGCGAGGAGGAGAAGCGCCGCGAGGTTGAGGCGCAGTTCGAGGGTCTGGAAACCGCCGCCGACGAGAGCGCGGCTACTGAGGACGTCGAAGCGGGGGCCGCCGCCGGCGCGACCGCCGAAGACGGCGACGCTGAAGGCCAGGACTCGCCGCTGCCGTACGAACTGTCGGGCGTCGGCGAGAAGACCGTCCGGAAGCTGGTCGAGGCCGGGTTTGGATCGGTCGAGGCCGTTGCCGGCGCGAGCGTCGAGCAGTTGTCCGAGGTATCCGGTATCGGCGAAAAAACCGCCGGCAAGATTCTGTCCGCCGCGCGCGGCGAGCCGTCCGTGGACACACCACAGGAGTAATCGTTGGCCACTGTCCGGATTTACAAGGTCGCTGAGCTGTTGGGCACCACGAGCCAGGAAGTCACCGCGCTGCTCAAGCGCGATCACGGCATCGAGGTGAAAAGCGCGTCGAGCACGATCGAAGAGGT
>Ga0136846_1231858_pt1 | contig 15417 bp, 15 predicted proteins | sample HopSoiMetagenom2_FD_96841 | JGI IMG/M metagenome (GOLD analysis project Ga0136846, IMG submission 96841) | Grasslands soil microbial communities from Hopland, California, USA - 2 Assembly 2016 (version 4) | ecosystem: Environmental > Terrestrial > Soil > Grasslands | place: USA: Hopland... | reverse complement strand
GGAGGGATTCGAACCCTCGATACCCTTGCGAGTATGCCGCATTTCGAGTGCGGTGCTTTCAACCACTCAGCCACCTCTCCGACGGGCTGCGCGGCGCCTCCGGAAGGAGGGCCGGCTGAGCGAGCGGCGACTACTACTCATCCGGCCCCTCTCACGCAAGGGGCCGCTCTCGCGCAGGCGCAGGCTGTCGCAAGCGGGCGGCTGACGCGCGGTCAGCGTTGATGGGCGCGCGCCCGGCGGCTAAGCCAGACCGGACCTTCGAGGAGACGCCATGAGCATCAAGGGCCAGGCCTATGTGATGGGCGCCTACGAGCACCCGACGCGCGACGCCCCCGACAAGACCACCGCCCAGCTGCACGCCGAGTGCGCGCGCGGCGCCCTGGACGACGCCGGGCTCTCGTTCGACGACGTGGACGCCTATTTCTGCGCCGGCGACGCGCCCGGGTTCGGGGCCATGTCGATGATCGACTACATGGGCCTGCGCAACATCCGCCACATGGACACCACCGAGACCGGCGGCTCCTCCTACCTCGTCCACCTGGGCCACGCGGCCCAGGCCATCGCGGCGGGCAAGTGCCAGGTGGCGCTGATCACCCTGGCGGGGCGACCGCGCAACGGCGGAAACCGGCCCGGCGCAGGCGGCGGCGGCCGCGCGCCCACGGGGCTCTCGGATGGCGCGCCGGAGGCGGGGTTCGAGAGCATCTACGGCGGCTCCACGCACAACACCTACGGCATGTGCGCCATGCGCCACATGTACGAGTACGGCACCACCTCCGAGCAGCTGGCCTGGATCAAGGTCGCCGCCAGCCACCACGCCCAGTGGAACGCGCACGCCTTCCTGAAGAACGTGGTCACGGTGGAGGAGGTGGTGAACTCGCGCATGATCGCCGACCCGCTGCACCTCCTCGACTGCTGCGTGGTGACCGACGGCGGCGGGGCGGTGGTGGTGACCTCGCCGCAGGTGGCCCGCAGCCTGAAGCGGCCGAAGGTGCGGGTGCTGGGGGCGGGCGAGGCGCCGAAGGTGCAGCAGGGCGGCCGGGGCCTGGACCTCACCTATTCCGGCGCGGTGTGGTCGGGCCCGCGGGCCTTCGAGGAGGCCGGGGTCACGCCGGCCGACATCAAGTACGTCTCGATCTACGACAGCTTCACCATCACCGTGCTGATGCAGCTCGAGGACCTGGGCTTCTGCAAGAAGGGCGAGGGCGGCCGGTTCGTGGCCGACGGGAACCTGATCTCCGGCGTCGGCAAGCTGCCGTTCAACACCGACGGCGGCGGCCTCTGCAACAACCACCCCACCAACCGCGGCGGCATGACCAAGATCATCGAGGCCGTGCGCCAGGCGCGCGGCGAGGCGCACCCGAAGGTGCAGGTCCCCAGCTGCGACCTGGTCCTGGCCCACGGCACCGGCGGCTCGCTGGGCGTGCGCCACGGGTCGGCGACCGTGATCCTGGAACGGGAGGCCTGAGCATGTCCGACACCCAAGAAGCCCCGGCCCTGATGAGCCGCCCGCTCCCGGCCCCCGCCGTGACGCTGGAATCCAAGCCCTTCTTCGACGCCGCCGCCGAGGGGCGGTTCCTGATCAAGCGCTGCACCGCCTGCGGCGAGGCCCACTGGTATCCGCGCAGCGTCTGCCCACACTGCCATTCGCCGGAGACGGTGTGGGAGGAGAGCCCGGGGACGGGCGTGATCTACACCTATTCGGTGATGTGGCGCTCGCCGACCGGCCCCTACGCCATCGGCTACGTCACCCTCGACGAGGGGCCGGCGATGCTGACCAACTTCGTCGACGTGGCGCCGGACGGGCTCTCGATCGGCATGCGGGTGAAGGTGAAGTTCCAGCCCACCGAGGGCGGGCCGCCGGCGCCGGTCTTCGCGCCGGCGTAAGGCCGGCGTCAGTCCTTGTGGGAGCCGTGGGGAACGACAGCGCCCACGACCGCCCCGGTCGCCTTTACGCCCGTGCCGACCACCGCGCCGGCCGCGCCAACGGCTGTGGTGGCGACGCCCACGGCGAGGCAGCCGGAGAGCAGGCAGGCGGCGGCGCAGACGAGGCCGGTGCGCAGCAAAAGGCCTTTGGCGGTCACAGGTGAAACTCCCCGACGAGACCGCCGCACGGTTGGCCGAAAAGCCCGAATAAATCGAGGCTTGGCAGGTGCGACCGATGGCTGCGGCTGGGGATCCACCCCCCAACTCGTCATCCCACGGCCAGCCGCCGGATCAGCGGCCCCGCCTCGCGCGGGTGGGTCAAGCGGATCTTCTGCACGTGGGCCAGGGCCGGGTCGGCGAATTCGGCGGCGTTCTTTTCCCGGCGCAGGGCGTAGGTGTCCCAGGCCCAGCGGATCGGGTGCTCCGCATCGAGCCATCGGGCGAAGGTCTCGGTGTTGCCGGTGCCGGGCCAGAGCTCCTCGCCGCTCCAGGCCCGCGCGAAGGAGCGGCGGAAGACCCGGGCCATGACGATCCACTTGGGATAGTCCAGCCAGACGATGTGGGTGGCCCGCGCCTGGATGAGGTCGCGCACCCGGCTGTAGTTGCCGCACGCCGCCCAGCGCTCGGCCGCCACCGCCGCGGCCACCCGCCGGCGGAATTCCTCCGGCTCGTTGCGGTTGAGATCGTACCACCCGGCCTGCCAGTTGATGGCGTCCAGGTCGATGTGCGCACCCCCCACGGCCGCGGCCAAGGTGCGGGCGAAGGTGGTCTTGCCCGAACCCGAGGTTCCGGTCACCGAGACCCGCATCGTCGCCCTGCGCCTCCCCTAAAATACCGTGTCATCCCGGTTTCGGCGCAGCCGAAGACCGGGACCCAACCGATCGCCACGCCGAGCGTCAAGAAGGGATCCGGCATCGACGCCCTGCCCAAGGGCCAACGCCGCCGCCTCGCCTGCTCTTGGGTCCCGGTCTTCCGCCTGCGGCGAAAACTGGGATGACAGTTGGAATGCGTCAAGCGCGGCGCGAACGGGCCGTCCGCTACTGCGCGCTGGCGGCCTTCTCGCTGCCGCAGCCCTTGTCGGTGGGGTGGTCGCTGCACCAGACGAACTGGGCCTGGATGTGGTCGAGAAGGTGGTAGACGGCGTCGGCTCGCGCCTTCGGCTTGCCCGCCGTGCCCGGATCGTTGATCGCCTGATGCAGCTGTTGGAGCATCTCGGACGTTGGCCGACTGGCCGCCAGATCCGCTTGCGACTGCCCCAGCGAAGCCAGATAGCGCACGTCAGCGGGGGTGAGCGTTGTCGCGTCCGCCGCGAAGGTCGCCGTCGCGCACGACAGCCAGAGGAACAGCATCAGTCCAACTCGGCGCATGATCGCCTCCAAGCCTGGCCCTTGCCACCTCGTAACGCTGATCTTCGCCGTCCGAGCCGTCAAGCTGACCTTGCAGCGGCGGCAGGGCGGGCCCTGCCCCTACGCCTCCTCGCCCGCCCCCAGTTCCGCCAGCACCTCGTCCGTATGCTCGCCCAGCTTGGGCGGGTGGCGGCGGATGTTGGACGGGGTCTTGGCGAACTTCACCGGCGGCTTCATCTGGCGATAGGCGCCCACCTCGGGGTGGTCGTAGCCCTGGAAGAAGCCCACCGCCTGCAGGTGCGGGTCGGCCGGCAGCTCATCGAGGGTGTTGGTCTTCACCACCGGGATCGACAGCGGCTTCAGGATATCCAGCCACTCCTGGGTGGTCTTGGTGAGCGCCGCCTGTTCGATCATGCCGTAGAGCTCGCGGGTGTGCTTGGCGCGCGTGGCGTAGTCGGCGAAGCGGGGGTCGGTCTTCACCTGCTCGCCGAAGCCGGCGGCGTCGAAGAAATAGTCCCACTGCTTGTCGGTGTAGGGCAGCAGGCCGATGTGGCCGTCCTTGGTCTTGAACGGCTTGCGGTTGGGGTTGATCACCCGCTGGTAGCCCCACTGGCCGGTCGGCGGCTCGAAGGTGTGGTCGTAGAGGTGCTCCACCAGCAGGAAGCTGGTCACGCACTCGAACATCGGCACCTCAACGAACTGCCCCTCGCCGGTGCGGGCGCGGTGCAGCAGGGCGGCGGTGACCGCCTGGGAGAGGAAGAGGCCGGAGACCTTGTCGGCCACCAGGGTCGGCAGGATGCGCGGCGCGGGGTTGCCGTCGGTGCGCGGCAGCAGGTCGGCCATGCCGGAGATCGACTGGATCAGGTCGTCATAGGCCGGCTCGCCCGCGTAGGGCCCGTCCGAGCCGTAGCCCGCGGCGTGGACAAAGACGATGTCCGGCCGGATCGCCGCCACCTCCTCGTAGGAGAGGCCCAGCCGCTTCATGCCGTCGTAGCGGATCGAGCTGGCCACCACGTCGCAGCTCTTGATCAGCCGCCGCATCGCCCGCTGGCCGCGCTCGGACTTCATGTCGAGGACGACCGAGCGCTTGTTGCGGTTGATGGTCAGGAAGATCGGCCCCATGCCCTTCGGGCAGCCCGGCGGCAGGTGGCCGGCCCAGCGCATGATGTCGCCGCCGTCGCCGCGGCCGGAGCCCGGATCCTCCACCTTGATCACGTCCGCGCCCTGGTCGGCCAGGATCTGGGTGCCGTAGGCGCCGTTGACCACGCTGGTCAGGTCCAGGATGCGGATCCCGCTCAAGGGTCCGGTGGGCTTGTCCGCCAGGCGGGTCATGCGGTTCCTTTCATTGTCTTGAAGCTCAATGCGGATCGAGGCGGTGGATCAAGCCCCGCAGCTCGCCCACGATGTGATCCTGCTTCTCTTCCAGGCTGGCCACGCGGCCGGCCACGCCCACGGCGAAGGTCCGGCCGAACGGGCCCTTGGGCAGGGCCGCGGCGATCACGCCCACGCCCGGCGAGATGGCGTTGCGGGAAAAGGCGTAGCCGCGCGCCCGCACCTCGGTCACCCGCGCCATCATGTCCTCGCGGCTCTGGCCCGCGCCTTCGCCCGCGGCGTTGATGCGGCGGCGCAGGCGCTCGATCTCCGCGTCGCGCTTGGCCGACAGCAGCACCAGGCCCAGGCCTGACCGGGCCAGGGGCCGCAGCGTGCCGGGCGGCACGCGCAGCTGCAGCGGCTCAGCGGAATGTATGACGTGGACATACTGGGCGTGCAGGTCGCTCTGCACCGCCAGGATCACGGTCTCGCCGGTCTTGCGGTTCAGCTCTTCCAGTCCGCCCAGCAGCGGCCCGTCGCCGAACAGCACGCCGGGCACCCAGTTGCCCAGGGCGGCGATCCGCATGGTCGGGAAATAGGTGCGCCGCTCGCGGTCGTAGTCGAGGTAGCCCAGGGCCACGAGCGACTTCATCAGGGCCGAGCCGGAAGAGGTGGGATAGCCCAGCTCGTCCAGCACCTCCTTCAGGGCCAGCGGCCGGCGATGGCGCGCGAAGACCTCGAGGATCTCCAGCGCCCGCTTCGCCGACTTCACCGCGTCCGCCGCCACGTTTCCCTCAAGGATGACTTATGTTCCACATATGTGGAAATTCGATCCACATATGGGCCTTAGCCCGTAGACCTAGTATCCGTTCGCCCGGCCCTGTTCAATGGCCGCAACGACAGGACGAGGAAACGCCATGCACTTCGAGCTCTCCGAAGAGCACCGCATGCTGAAGGACCTGGTGTCGAAGTTCGTCCGCGACGAGCTGATGCCGCTGGAAGCGTCGGTCATGCAGCGCGAGGCCGAGGGCAAGGGCCTGGGCATCGGCGAGGCCGAGCACGCGCGCCTCGACAAGGTGGCCGGGGAGCTGGGCCTGTTCGGCCTGGACGCGCCCGAGGACGTGGGCGGGTCTGACCTGCCGATGATGGCCATGGTGGGCGTCGAGGAGGAGATCGGCCGGACCGTCACCCCCTACACCCTGCCGCCGGACAGCCCGAACCTTCGCATGCTGATGCAGACGGTGACCGACCGCCAGCGCGAGGCCTACCTGGCCCCCTACGTCGCCGGTAAGACCACCTCGGCCATCGGCATTTCCGAGCCGGGCGCGGGCTCCGATCCCGCCGCCATGACCACCCGCGCCGTCCGCGACGGCGACGACTGGGTGATCAACGGCCGCAAGATCTGGATCAGCCGCGCCGCCGACGCCGACTTCACCATCCTGATGGCGGTGACCGACCAGGAGAAGCGCGCCCGCGGCGGCATCTCCGCCTTCCTGGTCGACAAGGGCACGCCCGGCTTCAACGTCCTGCGCCGCATCCCGATGATCGCCGGCGCCTACACCTACGAGGTGGCGCTGGAGGACTGCCGGGTCGAGGGCTGGAAGCTGCTGGGCCAGGAGGGCGCGGGGTTTGCACCGATGCAAACCCGCCTCGGCACCCGCCGCATCCAGATGGCCGCCTGGTCGGTGGGCATGGCCCAGCGGGCGCTGGACATGATCATCGAGTACGCCCCCCAGCGGAAGACCTTTGGCCTGCCCCTTTCCGAGCGTCAGGCGATCCAGTTCTGGGTGGCGGAGGCGGCGACCAAGATCCACGCCGCCCGGCTGATGGCCTACGACTGCGCCTGGAAGCTGGACAACGGCCGCGACGTGCGCTCCGAGATCAGCATGATCAAGTGGTTCGCCACCGAGATGGCCTATGAGACCGTGGACCGCGCCATGCAGACCTTCGGGGCCATGGGTATGACCAAGGAACTACCGCTGCAGCTGATGCAGGCGAAGCTGCGCACCATGCGCATCTACGACGGGCCCACCGAGGTGCATAAGTGGGTCGTGGCCAGGAACCTGTTGGGGACGAGACGATGAAGAGCGCTTTCGGCGACCATGTGACGGTCGCGCTGGACGGCAGTGTCGCGGTGGTCACCCTGAACCGGCCGCCGCACAACTTCGTCTCGGTGGAGTTCATGCGCGACCTGGCCGACGCCTGCGCGGCGGTGGACGCCGAGCCGGCGGCCCGGGCCATCGTGCTGCAGACCGAGGGCAAGACCTTCTCGGGCGGCGCGGACTTCGCCTCGCCCAACGACCGCGTGGCGTCCGGCATGGGCGGCATCAACGACCTCTATGTCGAGGCCGTGCGGCTCTATTCGGTGGAGACCCCGATGGTGGCGGCGGTGCAGGGCGCGGCGGTGGGCGCGGGCCTGGGCCTGGCGCTGGTGGCCGATTTCCGGGTGGTCAGCCCCGAGGCGCGGTTCGCGGCCAACTTCGTGAAGCTGGGCTTCCACCCGGGCTTCGGCATCAGCCTGGCCCTGCCGCGCATCGTCGGCGAGCAGAAGGCGGCGCTGATGATGCTCACCGGCCGGCGGATCAAGGGCGAAGAGGCGCTGGCCTGGGGTCTGGCGGACGAGCTGGCCCCGGCCGAGGAGCTGCGCGCCGCGGCCCTGCGCCTGGCCGCCGAGATCGCCGAGAACGCGCCCCTGGCGGTGGTCTCCACCCGCAAGACCCTGCGCGCGGGCCTGGCCGAGGCGGTCAAGGCCCGCACCGACATCGAGCACCGCGAGCAGGCGATCCTGCGCGCCACGGAGGACTTCAAGGAGGGCGTCCGCTCGGTGGCCGAACGCCGGCCAGGGAACTTCGCCGGGCGGTAGGGCCGGTCTTACCTGGGAGGGCGCTGCTTCGCCCCTACCCCGCGCTGAACCGGTGCGCCGCCGCCCGGTCGCACTCCGCCGCCAGTTCCTTGAACAGCAGCGACAGGATCACCAGCGCGCGGCCCTCCACGTCCGGCGCCTCGGCGCCCGGGTGCCAGTCGACCGCCATGTCGAAGGCCAGCTCCGGGATCAGGGCGTTGCGGGCGACGACGCTGACCACGGCGCAGCCCGGCTCGGCGGGCCGCGCGCGGGCGGCCAGGACCCAGGCCAGCTGCTCGCTCACCTAGAGCCGCTCCAGCTGGTCGAGCTGGCGCGCCGCCCCGACGATGGCCGGATAGGGGTGCAGCACCAGGAAGGTCGGGATCCCCTTCACATAGTCGGAGAGCCGGCCCTTGTCCTCGAAGCGGCTGCGGAAGGCGCCGCCCGACATCCGCTCGGCGATCCGCGGCGCGATCCCGCCCGAGACATAGACGCCGCCGCGGGCGCCGTAGGTCAGGGCCAGGTCGCCGGCCACCGCCCCATAGATCCGCGCGAACCGGTCCAGGGCCGAGGAGGCCAGGGCGTCACCCACGAGCCCCTCCTTGGTCACCGCCACCTCGTCGGCCAGCACGGCCTCCTGGCCGGCCTGGCCCGCAAGCACGCAGTAGATGTCGTAGAGGCCCGGGCCCGACAGCAGCCGCTCGATCGAGACCCGCCCGTGCTTGGCGTGCAGCCGCCGCCAGATCTCCACCTCCACGTCGTCGAGGGGCGCGAAGGCCGCGTGCCCGCCCTCGGTGGAGATCGGCACGTCGCCGCGGTCGCTGCGCGCCAGGGCCGCGACGCCGAAACCGGTGCCGGCGCCCAGGGCCAGGATCGGGGCGTCATGCGCCCCGCGGCCGAGCGACGGGCCCAGCACCCGCAGCTCGTCGTTCTCCAGCATCGGGCAGGCCAGAGCCTGGGCGGCGAAGTCGTTGATCAGCTCCACCGCCTCGAACTCGAAGTGGGCCAGCAGGTCCCCCTCCGACACCCGCCAGGCCAGGTTGGTGAACTCGATCTCCCCGTCGATCACCGGACCGGCCACCGCCAGCACCGCCTTCGCCGGGCGCGCCTTGCCGACCGTGCGGTCCAGGTACTCGGCGATGATGTCGGCCAGGCTCGCGTAGTCCTTGCAGAGATAGGCCCGCGGATTGCGCACGTGCCCCTGGTGATCCACCACCGCCAGCCGCGCATTGGTGCCGCCGACGTCGCCGACCAGTCCCGCCCACGCCGGCCGCATCAGGCGGCCTCGAACAGGCTGCAGGCGCCGGTGTCGGCCGTGCCGGCGGCGCGCCGCATCCAGCCGAACAGCTCGCGGCCGTAGCCGGGCGCCGACGGTGGGGCCTTGGCCGGCGTTCGGGCCATCAGCTCGCGAGGGTCCAGCTTGATGTCCAGGACCCCTTTTTCGGCGTCAACGCGGATGATGTCGCCGTCGCGCACATAGGCCAGCGGTCCGCCCGCCGCCGCCTCGGGCGTCACGTGGATGGCCGCCGGCACCTTGCCACTGGCGCCCGACATCCGTCCGTCGGTGACCAGCGCCACCTGGAAGCCCTTGTCCAGCTGCACGCCCAGCGCCGGCGTCAGCGAGTGCAGCTCGGGCATGCCATTGGCCTTGGGCCCCTGGAAGCGGACCACCGCGATGAAGTCGCGGTTCAGCTGGCCGGCCTTGTGCGCCGCCAAGAGGGCGTCCTGGTCCTCGAACACCAGGGCCGGCGCCTCGACGATGCGGTGCTGCGGCTTGACGGCGGAGGTCTTCATCACGCCGCGGCCCAGCGGCCCCTCCAGCACCCGCAAGCCCCCCTCGGCCTCGAACGGATCGTCGGCGGGGCGCAGGATGTCGCGGTTCAGGCTGGCGGCGGGCCCTTCGCGCCAGACCAGCTGGCCGTCCTGAAGGAATGGCTCCTGCTGGTAGCGGCGCAGGCCGGCGCCGGCCACCGTGACCACGTCATCGTGCACGAGGCCCGCGTCCAGCAGGGTGCGGGTGACGAAGCTCATCCCGCCGGCGGCGTGGAAGGCGTTCACGTCCTCCGAGCCGTTCGGATAGACCCGCGCGATCAGCGGCGTGACCTTCGACAGGTCATGGAAGTCCTCCCAGGCGATCCGCACCCCGGCGGCCCGGGCCATGGCCACGATGTGCAGGGTGTGGTTCGTCGACCCGCCGGTGGCCAGGAGGCCGGCGATGGCGTTGACGATGCTCTTCTCGTCCACCACCGCGGAGAACGGCGTGTAGGCGTTGCCGCCGTCGCGGATCTCCACCGCCCGCTTCGGCGCGGCGGCGGTGAGGGCGTCGCGCAGCGGCGTGTTCGGCGTGACGAAGGCCGCGCCCGGCAGGTGCAGGCCGGTCATCTCCATCATCATCTGGTTGGAGTTGGCCGTGCCGTAGAAGGTGCAGGTGCCGGGGCCGTGGTAGCTCTTCATCTCGGAGGTGAGCAGCTCGTCGCGCGTGGCCTTGCCCTCGGCGTAGAGCGCGCGGGTCCTGGCCTTCTCGGCGTTGGAGATGCCGCTGGTCATCGGCCCGCCCGGCACGAAGATCACCGGCAGGTGGCCGAACGCCGCCGCCCCGATGAACAGCCCCGGCACGATCTTGTCGCAGATCCCCAGCATGAGGGCGGCGTCGAAGGCGTCGTGGGTCAGGGAAACGGCCGTGGCCATGGCGATCACGTCGCGGGAGAACAGCGACAGCTCCATGCCCGGCCGACCCTGGGTGACGCCGTCGCACATGGCCGGCACCCCACCTGCGTACTGCGCGGTGGCGCCGACCTCATGGGCCGCCTTGCGGATGATCGGGGGGAAGCGCTCGTACGGCTGGTGAGCCGAGAGCATGTCGTTGTAGGCCGAGACGATGGCCACGTTCGGCGCGGTGGGGTCGCGCATCCGCTGCTTGTCGCCCTCGGGGGAAGCGGCGAAGGCGTGGGCCCAGTTGGCGCAGGACAGCTTGCCCCGACCCGGTCCCGCGGCGCGCGCCGCCTCCATCCGTTCCAGATAGTCGGCGCGGCTGTCCTTGCTGCGCTCGACGATGCGGTTCGTGACCGCCTCGGTGACGGGATGCATGGCCTTCAACCTCCGTGGTGCGGAGACCACAAGATGCGCACGGGCGCGCGGGCTTGCGAGAGCAGCCGGGCGACGGGCAGGTCCGCGCCGGCGGACGCCCGCTCGATCACCCCGCGCTTAGCGTCCCCGGCGATCAGAAGGAAGATGGCGCGCGCATCCAAGAGCGCGCTAAGCGTCAGAGTGACCCGCGCCAGGGGCGGATTGCCGAGGCCCGCCGGCACGGCGCGCGTCAGGTCCTGGGTGGTCAGGGCGTCCTCCAGCCCCGGGTCGCCCGGGATCAGCGAGGCGATGTGCCCGTCCTCGCCCATGCCCAGCAGCACCGCGTCGAACGGCAGGAGCGCCGCAAGCGCCGCCGGCTCCGGCTCGGGCCACAGCGGCAGCAGGTGCGCGCGGCCCGCGCCATGCTGCAGCAGGCGACTGCGCACCAAGCCTGCGTTGGAGGCCGGGTCATCGGCCGGCACGCAGCGGTCGTCGGAGAGGGTGACGATCACCCGGCTCCAGTCCGGCGGCCCGTCGCGGAGGCGGTCGTAGACGGGCCCGGGCGCGCGTCCGCCCGTGGCGACGAGCGAGGCGCGGGGCCGCAGCCGCAACGCCTCGGCGAGATTGGCCGACACCGCGTGGGCAGCCGCGTCCGCCAGGGCCTCGGCGGAAGGATAGGTCTCGATCATGCGGCCTCCATAACGCCGCGATACCCGCGCCGGCCCATCAAATGAACAGGGATTTCGCCTGCGCCATGGAACCGCGCATGGGCCAGCCGCGTCTCATCTGTGTCGGGCGCCGCACACAGGATGCGGCGGTTTCTTGCGGAGTCGTCATGCGTATCGCCCAGGTCCCGCCCCTGTACGAAGCCGTGCCGCCGCGGCTCTACGGCGGAACCGAGCGGGTGGTGGCCCATCTGACCGACGCCCTGGTCGCCCTGGGGCACGAGGTGACCCTGTTCACCAGCGCCGAGGCCCAGACCAAGGGCCGGCTGGCCATCGTGCGCGATCAGGCCATCCGGCTGGACCCGGCCCGGCTCAAGTCCGATCTGGCGGCGCACCTCTACCAGCTGTCGGAAGTGCGCCGCAGGGCCGCCGAGTTCGACGTCATCCACTTCCACACCGACATGATCCACTTCCCGATGTTCGAGGACCGGGCCCAGCGGACACTGACCACCCTGCACGGGCGGCTGGACCTGAAGGACCTGCCCGAGGTCTACCGCCGCTGGCGGCAGTTCCGCCTGGTCTCGATCAGCGACGCCCAGCGGCGGCCCCTGCCGCATGCAAACTGGGCGGCCACGGTCCACCACGGCATGAGCGCCGACGCCTACCGCTTCACCTCGCGGCCGCAGGGGTACCTTGCCTTCCTCGGCCGCATTTCGCCGGAGAAGCGTCCCGACCGCGCCATCGCCATCGCCGCGGCCGCCGGCCGGCAGCTGAAGATGGCCGCGAAGGTGGATCCCGCCGACCGGAGCTATTTCGAGGAGAAGATCGAACCGCTGATGCTCAACCCGCGGGTCGAATATGTGGGCGAGATCGGCGACGGCGCGAAGTCCGCCTTCCTGGGCGGCGCCGACGCCCTGCTGTTCCCCATCGACTGGCCCGAGCCCTTCGGCCTGGTGATGATCGAGGCCATGGCCTGCGGCACGCCGGTCATCGCCTGGGACTGCGGCTCGGTGCCGGAGATCGTCGACGACGGCCTGACCGGCTTCATCGTCCGCTCCGAGACCGAGGCCCTGGCCGCCATCGCGCGGCTGCCCCAGCTCAGCCGCCAGGCGGTCCGGGCGCGATTCGAGGAGCGCTTCTCATCCGTCGCCATGGCCAAACGCTATCTCGAGATCTATCAGAAACTCCCCCAGGAGGAGGCCAAGCTGACCCAGGCCGCCTGACTCCGAAGGACCGATGAACGACCTAGCGCCCGCCCAGGAAGCCCCCGTGGAATGGGGGGACATCGAGGAACCGCGGGTTCCCCATCGGCTCTATGCGCTCAAGGACCGGGACACCTTCCTGGTGGCCGACAGCCATGGCGACATCGTGGGCGCCGCGGACGGCCTGTTCCACAACGACACCCGCATCCTGTCGCGGTGGGAGCTGACCCTGGGCGACCGCTCGCCCACCCTGCTCTCGGGGGCGGTCAGCCAGGACAACGTCTACTTCACCTCCCACGGCCTGAACCGGGCGATCCCGGTGCCGGGCGGCCCGAGCTCCCCGCCGGGCGTGGTGCACCTGGAGCGCAAGCGCTTCCTCTGGCACGACCGCATGTACGAGCGGATCCGGCTGACGAACTACAGCCGCGAGACCATGTGCCTGCCGCTGGTCTTCCAGTTCGAGGCCGACTTCCGCGACATGTTCGAGGTTCGCGGCGCGATCCGGCGCAATCGGGGCCGCACCCTGGCGCCGCTGGTGGGCGCCAGCACGGTGCGCTTCCGCTACCAGGGCCTGGACCAGGTGGCGCGCGAGAGCGTGCTGTCGTTCTCCGAGCCGCCGCTGACGCTGAACGAGGACGAGGCGCTGTACGAGCTGGAGCTGGCGCGCGACGACTGCCGCGAGATCTTCATCGAGGTGGGCGCCGCCGAGGCCGAGGCGCCCAGCCGCGGCCGGTTCCGCGCCGCGGCGGCCCGGGCGCGCTTCGCCATGCGCGGCCGGCGTCGGCAAGGTGCGCGGATCAGCACCAATGGCCGCCTGTTCAACGCCTGGATCGACAAGTCGCGCGCCGACCTCGCCCTCCTGACGACGCCGATGCGCACCGGCCCCTATCCCTATGCCGGCATCCCCTGGTTCTCCACCGCGTTCGGCCGCGACGGGATCATCACCGCCTGGCAGATCCTCTGGTTCGAGCCGGCCCTGGCGCGGGGGGTCCTGTCCTACCTCGCCGAGCACCAGGCGCAGGAGACCTCCGCCTTCCGCGACTCCGCCCCCGGCAAGATCATGCACGAGACCCGGCGCGGGGAGATGGCCGCTCTGGGGGAGGTGCCGTTCGGGCGCTACTACGGCGGCGTCGACACCACCCCGCTGTTCGTGGCCCTGGCCGGCGCCTACGCCGAGCGCACCGGCGACTTCGAGCAGCTGGACCGCTGGTGGCCGGCCCTGGAGCGCGCCTGCGGCTGGATCCTGGAGAGCGCGGCCAGCCATCCGCTGGGGCTCTTGGCCTATGAGCGGGGGGCCGAGAGCGGCCTCTCCAACCAGGGCTGGAAGGACTCCGGCGACTCCATCTTCCACGCCGATGGCAGTTTTCCCGAGGGACCCATCGCGCTGGTGGAGGTGCAGGGCTACGCCTACGCCGCCTACCGCACCATGGCCTTGCTGACCGCCCGCCGCGGCCACCTGGACGAGGCCGAGCGCTGGAGCCAGCGCGCCGAGCGGATCCGCGAGACGGTGGAGCGCCACTTCTGGATGCCGGAGCAGAACTTCTACGGGATCGCCCTGGATGGGCGAAACGAGCTCTGCCGGGTGCGCGCCTCCAACCCTGGGCACCTGCTGTTCAGCGGCCTGCCGCATCCGGACCGGGCGCGGGCGGTGGCCGACAGCCTGCTGTCGGGCGCGTTCTTCTCGGGCTGGGGCCTGCGCACCCTGGCGCTGGACCAGGCCCGCTACAATCCGATGTCCTACCACAACGGCTCGGTCTGGCCCCACGACACGGCGGTGACCACGCTGGGTCTCTCGCGCTACGGGGAGCGGGCCGGAGTGGTGAAGCTGACCGCCGCGCTGTTCGAGGCGGCCGCCCAGCTGGAGATGCGCCTGCCCGAGCTCTATTGCGGCTTCCGCCGGGCCGCGGGCGAGCCGCCGGTGGCCTATCCCGTGGCCTGCCTGCCCCAGGCCTGGGCGGCCGGTGCGGTGTTCATGATGCTGCAGGCCTGCCTGGGCCTGCGCCTGCACGGGGAGGCCGCGGAGGTGGAGATCAACAACCCCACCCTGCCCATTGGCATCGACCGCCTGGCGATCGAGGGCCTGCAGGTGGGCGCCGGCGAGATCGACCTCACCTTCGAGCGCCAGGGATCGCGGGTGGCGGTGCATTCCAATAGCCGAGGTCCGCGCCTGCGTGTCTGCTACGACGACCGGACGAAGGCCCTGTCGTCTTGAGCCCGTCGCTGGACCTGTTCCCGATCGGCAATTGCGCGGCGAGCGCCCTGGTGGACCGCGCCGGGCGCTTCGTCTGGGCCTGCGCTCCGCGGGTCGACGGCGACCCGGTGTTCTGCGCGCTCCTCGGCGGCAAGGACCCGGCCGAGCCGGACGCTCAGGGCCTGTGGGCTATCGATGTGGAAGGGACGGTCCGCATCGAGCAGGCCTATCTGCGCAACACTCCGATCCTGCGGACCGAGATCCACACCGGCGACGGGGCGGCGGTGGAGATCCTGGACTTCGCCCCGCGCTACCGGCACCTGGGCCGACAGTACCGGCCGCTGGCCTTCATCCGCATGGTCCGGCCCCTGGCCGGCGCCCCGCGGATCCGCGTTCGCCTGTCGCCGATGATGAATTACGGCGAGCGGGCCTGCTACCAGACCATGGGCTCCAACCACATCCGCTTCGTGGGCGAGGCGGCCACCCTGCGGCTGACCACCGACGCGCCGGTGAGCCAGGTTCAGGCGGCGCGGCCGTTCCGGCTGGAGCGCGAGCTGGGCTTCTTCCTGGGGCCCGACGAGGGCCTCGACGCCGAGGTGACGACCACCGTGCGGCGCATGCTGCGCGAGACCATCGACTACTGGCGCGGCTGGGTGCGGACGCTGTCGGTGCCGCTGGAATGGCAGACCGCGGTGATCCGCGCGGCCATCACCCTGAAGCTTTGCGCCCACGAGGAGACCGGCGCCATCGTGGCGGCCCTGACCACCTCGATCCCCGAGCACGACACCGAGCCCGGGAGCGGCCGCAACTGGGACTACCGCTACTGCTGGCTCCGCGACGCCTACTACGTGGTCCAGGCGCTAAACCGGCT
>Ga0136846_1221845_pt1 | contig 15418 bp, 16 predicted proteins | sample HopSoiMetagenom2_FD_96841 | JGI IMG/M metagenome (GOLD analysis project Ga0136846, IMG submission 96841) | Grasslands soil microbial communities from Hopland, California, USA - 2 Assembly 2016 (version 4) | ecosystem: Environmental > Terrestrial > Soil > Grasslands | place: USA: Hopland... | reverse complement strand
CCCGCTCGACCTGGTGCCCTTCGAGTGGGAAGTGCTGGCCGCGGTGGACGGCGAGCGCGATCTCCACGCCCTGGCCCACACGCTCGGCCGGTCCGAGTTCGAGGTGGCCCGCACGGTGTACGGGCTCACCACCGCTGGCGTGCTGGTGCTGGCCGATCCCGCGCAGCCGGACGGCGAGCCGGAGACGGGGCGCGATCCGGCGGCCCTGCTGGTTCCTGCGCGGGAGGCGCTCGCCCAGGCCGAGTACGAGATCGCTGCCGGCGCCCTGGAGGAGGTCCTGCGCCAGGACCCGCTCATGCCGGAGGCGCGGCGGCTGCTCGGCCTCTGCCAGGCGGCCATGGGTCAGTTCGACCGGGCGCTCGAATCATGGGCGGCGTGGAGCCGGTTCGGCCCGCGCGCGCCGGGCGAGGAGGCGGAGGAGACCGCGGTAGAGCGGATGCGCCAGGCGGTGCACACACTGGTCCGGGAGCTGGAGCGCTACCGTGAGTGACGAGATCCGCGCCTTGACCGCGCGCCTGGCCGACGAGCCGACCAGCCTCGCCTTTCTCGAGTTGGCCGAGGCGCTGCGCCGCCGGGGGCAGTACGATGCGGCGGCCAAGGTGGCCCGCGGCGGCCTGTCCCGCTACCCAGGGTTGGCCGACGCCCACGATCTGGTCGCGAGAATCCTGAGCGATCAGGGGGACCTGGCCGGCGCCTTCGACGCCTGGGCCGACGCGCTGCGGCTCGACCCGATGCGGAGCAGCGCGCTCAAAGGGCTCGCCTTCCTCTACTACCGCGCGGGCGAGGCTCCGGCAGCACTGGAGCACCTGGCCCGTGCCGCCGAGGCCGACCCGGACGACGCCGCCATACCGGTGGCCATCGCCCGGATCGAGCAGGAGGTCGGGGGGACGCGCACGTCGCCACAGGTCGCCATCGAGCTCTCACCCACGCCTGCGTCTCCACCTGACGCTCCGTCCGCTCCGCCGCCGATGCAGCCGGTGTCGCCACCGCCCGCACCGGCGAGGTCGCCCTCAGCTGCGCCGAACGACTCACCATTTGCCGACTTCAGCGAGGGGGAGCGCGGGCTCCTTCTTGCCGACGCCAACGGTTTGCGTCTGGGCGGAACTCTGACCGCACCCGGGGGTGGTGAGGCGGGCGATCGCGTCGCCGCGGAGCTCGGCGGGGTAGTGCGCGAGGCCGGACGCGCCTCCCGGCTCCTGGGCCTCGGCAGCTGGCACTCGATCGCCATCGAGACCCCGGCCGCCTTCCTGGTCCTGGTGCCGCCGAGTGGCGACACCGTGCTGCTCGCGTCCCGGGAGCCATCCATGCCGATGGCTCGGCTGGGACTGCTGGCGGAGCGTGCCGCTCGGATGGCCCGGCGCTGGCTGGAGAGGGGCCGATGAGCCCGGAGGCCATGCTCCTGGACCGGGTCACCCGGGTGCCCGGGGTGCGCGGGGCGCTGCTCGCCTCGGCCGGCGACGGCCTGGTCGTGGCGGAGCAGCTCATGGACGGAGTCGACGGGCGGGCCGCCGCGGCCCTCGCGGGCGCCCTGGTGGGCCGGCTGCTCCGGACCACCGCCGCGGCGGGGCTGGAGTCGCCGCTCTTCGTGCATCTCAGGGCCGAGGAGGGGTCCCTGCTGGCGGCACCGGCTACCGGTGATCTGGTCCTCGTCGCGATGGTGGGACCGGATGCCAACATCGGGCTCGCGCGGCTCGAAATGCTGGACGCCGCGGGACGGCTGGGCTGATGCGCACGCTCGAGCCCTGGGTCGAGCTGCCGCTGCAGGCCTTCCTGGACGAATCGGCAGCGCGGCTCACGCTGCTGATGACCTCCTCGGGTCAGGTGGTGGCGCAGCACGGCTTCGGTCGCTCGCTCGACGTGATGACCGCGGCGGCGCTGGGCGCCGGCATCGTCGCGTCCACCGATGAGCTGGCCCGGCTCATGGGCAACGCGCGCTTCGAGGCCCTGGTGCATCACGGAGCGCGGCAGAGCTGTCTCCTCTCTGCCTTCGCCACGCCGCGGGGTCGCTGGATCGGCCTGGTGGTCTTCGGGCCGGAGACGTCGGTGGGCATCGTACAGCTGTTCTTCGACCGGATGGTGACGGAGCTCGAGGCCCTGGCACCGCGCGAAGCCGCCGCGGCACCCACGCTGGCCGAGAACTTCGAGCACGAGCTCGACAGCAGCCTCAAAGCGCTCTTCGGACGGTAAGCGATGTCCCTGGTCAACTTCACGGCGCGCGAGATCACCTGCAAGATCGTCTACTACGGACCCGGCCGGTCCGGAAAGACGACCAACCTGCAGTACGTCTACGGCCGGGTGCCGGAGGGCCGGCGCGGGCGGATGGTCTCGCTCGCGACCCAGACCGATCGCACCCTCTTCTTCGATTTTCTTCCTCTCGAGCTGGGGAGCATCTCGGGCTTCACCACCAAGTTCCAGCTCTACACGGTGCCGGGCCAGAGCTACTACAACGCCACCCGCAAGCTGGTGCTCCAGGGAGCCGACGGCGTGGTGTTCGTGGCCGACAGCCAGGCCCGCCGCTTCGACGACAATCTGGAGAGCCTGCAGAACCTGCAGGACAACCTGCTGAGTGAAGGGGTCGACATCCGCCAGCTGCCGGTCGTGTTCCAGTACAACAAGCAGGATCTCCCGACCGACCTCATTCTGGCCCCCGCCGAGATGGATGACGCGCTCAACTTCCGCGCGGTGCCGAGCTTCGGCGCCGACTCCCTGCACGGCACCGGGGTGTTCGAGACACTGCGCGGCATCTCCGAGATGGTCCTCAAGCGCCTCGCGGCAGGGACGGCGGTCGCGTGACCGTCACCCTGAACCCGCTCTACCGCTTCGAGACCTTCGTGGTCGGAGCGGCCAACCGCCTCGCGGTCACCGCCGCCAAGGCGGTGGCAGAGGCACCGGGCACGGTGTACAACCCGCTGTTCATCTATGCCCGCCCCGGGCTGGGCAAGACCCATCTCCTCATGGGTGTGGGTCACGCCGCCCGGTCGATCAATCCGCGACTGGCCGTGGAGTACCTCACCCTCGACGAGTTCGTCGAGGCGTTCCACGCCGCCATCGCCGCCGGGCAGGGTGAGGCCTACCGCAAGCGCTTCCTCGACGTGGATCTACTCCTGGTGGACGACGTGCAGTTCCTCACCCACCGGCGGGAGATGCAGGCGGAGCTGCTCCGGCTGACCGACGCTCTGCAGACGGCCAACCGGCAGATCGTCCTCACCAGCGACCGGCCGCCCGCCGAGATCGAGGCTTTGGACGAGCGGCTGATCCGCCGCTTCGCCGGCGGGCTCATCATCGACGTGGCCGCGCCCGACTACGAGACCCGCGTGGCCATTCTCCGGCGCAAGGCGGAGGAACGGCGCGCCGCGTTCGCCGAGGGCGTGCTCGAGGCCGTGGCCGGACTCGGCATCGACAACGTGCGCGAGCTGCTGGGCGCCCTCAACCGGATGATCGCCCACCAGGCGGTGAGTGACGCGCCCATATCGCCCGCGGAAGCGCGGGAGCTGATCGGTGGGACGGCGGGACGCCGGAGCGGGGGCGTCGAGCATTCCGAGCCTTCGGTCCCGACTGCGCCGAGCGAGCCGGAGCCGGTCGCCGCTGCCGCGGTTCCCCCGACTCCGCGTGGCGCCGAGCAAGACGAATTCTCCGATTTCCTGAGTGAGATCCACGCCACCGTCGCGCAGCAGGTGGACGCATGGCGGACCCAGATCGGCGCCGCCATCCTGCGCTGGCAGGGCGAGGGCTATCGCACCGGCCGGCTCGAGGCCCTGCTCGATTCGGACGTAGCCCCCGACCCGGACCAGGCGATCCAGGGCTTCGAGCGTGACGTGGAGCGGCTCCGGACGATGGAGCTGGAGGCCGCGGAGCTGGCTCCGGAGCTGGCCGGCTCGCCGGCCTTCCGCGACCCAGCGGAGATGTCCGCCGCGGAGGCGCTCCTCCTGCGGGCCCGGAACGGTGCCGTGCCTCCGCCGGCACCGTCGCCGATCTGGCAGCTCGCCGACGTCGTCGAGGGCGCGGGGACACGGGTGGCGCTGGAGGCCGCCCGGGTAGTGGTCCAGGAGCCGGGCGCGCGCTACAACCCGCTCGTCCTCGTCGGCGGGAGCGGAGCGGGAAAGACCCACCTGCTCCATGCGATCGGCAACCTGCTCGCTGGGCAGTGCCTCGGCTCCGTAGCCTGCCTCAGCGCGCCCGAGTTCACCGCCGAGCTGATCGACGCGATCGACCGCGACGCGGTGAGCGCCTGGCGGCAGCGGTATCGCCGCTGCGTCGCGCTGCTGCTCGACGATGTGCATCTCATCGGGGAGAAGGACCGGACGCAGGACGAGCTCTTCCTGCTTTTCAATCTCCTGGTGGAGTCGGGTCGGCAGCTCATCTTCACTTCTGCGACGGCGCCGGCCGGCATCGCGGGGCTGGAGGCCCGGCTGCGGACCCGGCTGGAAGGCGGTCTGATGGTGGAGCTCCCACCCCCCGATCCCGAAGTCCGCGAGGCGGTGGTCGAGCGGGAGCTGATCGCCCGGGTCGGCAGCCTCGATCCCGAGCTCGCCGCCTATCTCGCGTCCCGGCCGGCGGACTCGGTGCGGGTCGTGGTGGCCCAGCTGCAGCGGGTGCTCAACGCGGCGGAGGCGCGAGGCCAGGGAGCCACGGCCGCTCTCGCGCGCGAGGTGCTGGACGGGGTGCCGCCGGCGCCGGTGGCCAGGAAGCCGGGCGCGAACCGGTCGAGCGGTATCGTCGCGCCCACAGCCGGCGGCGCACGGAGCAGGGAAAAGACCGTCTGGGAGTGGCCTGAGATCGGCGACCGCCTGCTCGAGGAGTGGCGCTGATGGCGATCAAGGGCAGCCTCAAGGAAGCGAGCCTTCCCGACGTGATCCAGCTCTTGTTCCTGGGCCGGCGCACCGGGTGTCTCGCGCTCGCCGATCGGCACAACTTCGGCACCATCTACTTCGACGAGGGGCACATCGTCTACGCCGCCATCGTCAATCGCCGGGACCGTCTCGGCGACATCATGGTGGCGAGCGGACGGATCACGCCGGAGCAGCTCGCGGGCGCGATCGAGCAGCAGAAGGGCGAGCGCGACCGGAAGCTGGGGGAGATCCTGGTGGAGCTGGGCGCGATCGACCGCCCCGAGCTGGCGCAGTACATCCGTCATCAGATCGAGGAGGCGGTCTACTATCTGTTCACCTGGAGCTCCGGCACCTTCAATTTCGAGGCGGGAGTCCGCCCGGAGCGAGAGGATTTCCTGGTCCGGATCAACCCCGAGTTCCTGTTGCTCGAGGGTGCCCGGCGAGTGGACGAGTGGAGCCTGATCGAGAAGAAGATCCCCACTTTCGACATCATCTTCTCCGTGGACCGGACTCACCTCGGCGAATCGGCCCCGGAGCTCACTCCCGAGCAGCGACGGCTGCTGCCATTGCTCGACGGCACCCGGGACGTCCAGCAGGTCTTCGATCGCTCCGGGCTCACCGAGTTCGAGGCCGGGAAGGCTCTGTTCGGCCTCATCACGGCCGGATTTGCCCACCGCGTGGGGACATCGGAGGCCACCGCGCCCCGGGTCAACGACACCCGGGTGGAAGAGCACCGTAATCTCGGCGTCGCCTTCTACAAGGCCTCGATGTTCGACGAGGCCCTGCGCGAGTTCCGGCGGGTCGCCGATCTCCGGCCCGGCGACTCGGGAGCGCCGTTCTATCTTGGGCTGATCGCGCTGCGCCAGGCGCGCTGGGAGGAGGCGGCCGAGGCTTTCCGGCAGGCGATCGACGCCGGAGGCCAGCAGGCCGGCGCGCTGCACAACCTGGGGCTCGCGCTCGAGCGCCTCGGTCGCCTCGACGAGGCCGAGGCGGCGGCCGGCGACGCAGCGGGCCGGGCCCGGCATGATCCGCGGATCATGCTCGGCTGGAGTCTCATCGCCTTACGCCGGGCCGAGTATCAGGTGGCGCAGGGCCGCCTGGCGCGGACCCTCGAGCTCCTCGGCGGCAAGCCCGCGCCGGCGGTCTGGTACTGGGCGATGACGCTGGCTGGCGCCGGACTGGACGATACCGACGGCGCGCTGCGCGCGGCCAGGGCCGGGGCCGCTGCCTTCCCCGGCAACGCGGTCCTGCAGAACAATCTCGCCGTGCTGCTGGAGCTCACGGGCGACATGGCCGGGGCCGAGGCCGCCCTGCGCGCCGCCCTGGACGAGGACCCGTCGCTCCCCCAGGTCTCCAAGAACCTGGCCGACATCCTGTACCGGAACGGGCGCTACGACGACGCGAAGGAGGCCTACGAGCGCGCCGCCAAGCTCGCCCCCGAGCTCGGCGACGACCTCTACTTCAAGCTCGGGAACATCGCGTACAAGCGGCGCGACCACGGGGCGGCTCGCGCCGGCTGGAGCCGCGCGACCACGCTCAACCCCGGCCACGAGCTGGCCCGGGCCAACCTCGACATGCTGGACCTGGTTCCATGACGCTCGCGGACGACGCCGGCTTCGCCGAGCTGTCGCGCCAGATCGCCCGCGGCGCCGGACTGGTCCTCGAGGCCTACAAGGATAAGTGCGTCCGCCGGCGCATCGCCGTCCGCATGCGGGCCTGCGGCGTCCACACTTATCCCGATTATCGCGCGCTGCTGGAGCGGAGCCCGGAGGAATGCGAGCGGCTGCGGGATGCGCTCACGATCAACGTGACCCGCTTTTATCGCAACGCGGACACCTGGTCGGTACTCCGCCGCGATCTGGTGCCGGCGCTGGTGGACGCGGGCCGGCGCGAGTTCCGGGCCTGGAGCGCGGGCTGCTCCTCGGGCGAGGAGCCCTACACGCTGGCCATGCTGGTGGTCGAGCACCTGGAGCAGGTGGGGCGGGTGGACGCGCTTGGCCGGGCCCGGATCGAGGCGACCGACGTCGATCGCGCCTGTCTCGAGCGCGCCCGGGCAGGGATTTATCGCCGGGAGATGCTTTCGGAGCTCCCGCCGGAGCTCACCGAGGCGTACTTCCGGCCGGCCGGCGCCGACCTGCAGGTGGTGGAGCGGGTGCGTCGTTTGGTGGCGTTCACCGAGCTGGACCTGAGCCGGCAGCGGCCGCTCCGCCGGGACTATCACCTCATCCTCTGCCGCAACGTGGTGATCTACTTCGACCGCGCGACCCAGGTGCGACTGTTCCAGGTGTTCGCCGAAGCGCTCGCGCCGGGAGGATATCTGGTGCTCGGGAAGGTGGAGACCCTCTTCGGCCCGGCTCGCGACCGGCTGCTGCTGATCGACCCGCGCGAGCGGATCTACCGGAGGCCGGCGTGAGCGCGCGACAGAAGGTCGTGCGGGTGGCCGATCTCCAGGTAGCCGCCGCGGGCGAATTGCTGATTACCGTGGGCCTGGGGAGCTGCGTTGCGATCGTGCTGTACGACGCGGTCGCCCGGGTCGGCGGCATGGCGCACGTCCTGCTGCCCTCGCCCGCGCTCAGCCGGGACGACGGCAACCCGGCCAAATTTCCCCAGACCGCGGTGCCACGCCTGCTCGAGCTCATGAGCCAGTGCGGGGCTTTCCCTCGCCGGCTGACGGGCCGCCTGGCGGGCGGGGCCAGCATGTTCGCCTCGCTCGCCGCGCCGGGCACGATCCAGATGGGCGACCGCAACGTGGTAGCGTCGCGGCAGGCCCTCAACCAGGCCGGTATCCCGCTCACCGGTGAGGCGGTGGGCGGCGACTACGGTCGCACCGTGCGGCTCACGGTGGCGGACGGCCGGCTCGAAGTCAGCTCGGTGGCGCATGGTGTCCATACGCTCTGAGCGACGCACCGTCCTGGTGGTGGACGATAGTCCGTTCTTCCGTCGCCTCCTCAGCGAGGTGGTCGACGGCAGCGGCGAGTTCCAGGTCGTCGCCACGGCCCGGAACGGCATGGACGCGCTCAAGAAGGTGCACGACCATGCCCCCGACCTGGTGCTCATGGACCTCGAGATGCCGGAGCTCGATGGCCTCGGCGCCATCGGCTACATCATGTCCGAATCGCCTCGGCCGATAGTGGTGGTGAGCTCCTACGCGGGTCCCGGGACCGCGGCCGCGATCCGCGCGCTCGAGCTGGGGGCCGTGGATCTGGTGGCCAAGGAAGAGGAGCGCTCGGAAGCGGCCGCCGGCCGGTTCGCCGACCGGCTGGTGCGGGTGCTGCGCGCCGCCCGCTCGGCGGACATCCACCGGCTGCCGGTGCTGGCGCGCCCCTCGTCGCCCGCGCGGAGCGGATTCGACCTCGCGGTCTCCGGGCGCGCCCGGAGCTGCGTGGCCATCGCGGCGTCCACCGGCGGGCCGCGGGCGCTGGTCGAAGTCGTGCCTCGCCTCCCGACCGGGCTCGGCGCGGCGATCGTGATCGTGCAGCATATGCCCCCCCGATTCACCCGCTCGCTGGCCGAACGGCTCGCGGCGCAGAGCCGGGTGTCGGTGGTCGAGGCCGCCGACGAGACCCCGCTCCTCGCCGACACCGCCTATGTGGCCCCGGGCGATTACCACATGCGGGTGGTCGTTCGGCACGACGGCCCCCGCCTCGTGCTCGACCGCGAGCCGCCGATCTGGGGAGTCCGCCCCGCAGCGGATCCGCTCTTCCGGAGCGTCGCGGAGGTGTACGGCGCCCGCGCCATCGGCGTCGTGCTCACCGGTCTTGGGCGCGACGGCGCCGACGGCCTGCGGCGGATCCACGATGCCGGCGGCATGGGGATCGCGCAGGACCGGGAGACTTCCGCGATCTACGGGATGCCCAACGCGGCGCGGCAGGCGGGTGGCGCGAGCCACGTGGTTCCGGTCGGCCGCATCGCGGCGCTCGTGACCGAGCAGCTGAGCCCGGGATCGGTATCGTGAGCGGGTCCTGGCTCCTGGTCCGGGCGGGCTCGCGACGGATCGGCCTCCCGCTGGCCGACGTGATTGAAGTGCTCGAGCCCGGCCCGGTCTATCCAGTCCCGGCGCAGGAAGCGGCGGTTCGCGGCGTCACCACGGCCCGGGAGGACATCATGCCACTGGTCCATCTCGGCGCCTTGCTCGACGGCACTCCATGTCCCGAGCGGCGCGGCGCCACCACGATCCTCGTCCGGGTCGATGGCCGTCCGATCTGCCTCGAGGTGGATGACGCGGAGGAGGTGTTGAACGAGCCGGGGCACCCCGTTCCTCCGGGATCGACTCTGCCGTTCGCCGCGGCGGTGGCTCGTCGTCCGGAGGGCCTGGTTCCGCTGCTCGACCTCACCGCCTTGGTGGCGCGCATCTCGGAGACGACGTCCGCATGAACACGGCCGACTACGTCCAGGTGGTGACCTTCCGTCTGGGCTCCCAGGAGTTCGCGTTCGACATCCTGCAGATCGAGCGCATCCTGCGCTACGAGGCGCCGGCCCCGCTGCCCAAGGCGCCGCCGTTCCTCGAGGGCGTCATGCCGTACGCCGGCGGGGCGGTGCCGGTGGTGGACCTCCGGAAGCGCTTCGAGCTCCAGGCACCGATCCGGGAGGAAACCCGGGCCATGGTCCTCGACCTCGGTGACCAGCGGGTGGCCGTGCTGGTGGACGAGGTCCGGGAGGTACTCCGGGTCGACAGCACGACCATTGTCGCGCCCGGCCCGATGGTGAGCGGCCTCGCCGCTGTCTATATCGCCGGGATCGTGTCCCGGCCGGGCCGGACGATCATCATTCTCAACGCGCGCAAGCTGCTCACTTCGACCGAGCGGCTCTCCCTGACAGGAGTGGGAGCCTGAGATGAGTGAACCGTTGCTCAACGCCCTTCGGAGCCAGTACCAGGAGATCGAAGGCCGGCTGGCCGACGCGCCGGACCCGAGCGGACGGGAAACCATCAAGCGCGACATCATCGCCCTTTTCAAACGGGTGGACGGCGCGCTCACCGACCTGACCCAGCTCAAGGAGGATATCCGGACCCTGGTCGACCGGTACAAGCAGGCGAGTGCCGCCGGGATCTCCCCGCAGGGGCCTGCCCCGGCGCCCCAGTTCACCGGTACCCGGCCGGCGGTCCACGCCGACCATCTCGGCGCCTCCACTTTCATCGAGAAGGGCTGGAGCCTGATCTCGCTGGGCGACTACTCCGGCGCGATTCACGTCCTGGACAAGGCCCTCATCCTTTCCCCGGGCGCGACTCAGGCGCAATCGCTCCTGGGTTGGGCGCAGATGCTCCATGAAGACTACGACGACGCCCTGGCGACCTTCTCCAAGGTACTGATGAAGGAGCCCGCCAACGCGCTCGCCCGCATCAACGTCGGATACATCTGCCTGAAGAAGCGCATCTTCGGCGAGGCGATCGAGCACCTCTCCAAGGCGATCCGCCTGGACAACGACCGGAAGGCTACACTCTACGCGCACTACTATCTTGGACTGGTCTATCTCGAGCGCGACATGTACGAGGACGCCCAGACCTTCTTCCGCAAGACCCTGGCGCTGGGGCCGAATCTGATCGAGGCGTATTTCGAGCTGGGCCGGGCGCTGTGGTTTGCGGGCGAGCGCGACGCCGCCCGGCAAAGCTGGGCCGACGGTCACAAGGCCAACAAGTTCAATCCCTGGGCCAAGCGGTGTAAGGAGATGCTGGATCTGGTGGCGGCCGGAGGTGAGGTCCCGCGAACGCTGGCATCCTGATCCTGCTGCTCGGCCTGGGGGCGGTCCAGTCCGACGCCCCCGAGCCGCCCAGGGCGATCCAGGTGGGGCAGGTGACCGCGGTTGCCTGGCCGGCGCAGCTCGAGCTCGCCGCCGAGCTGGCGCGTGACGCTGTCCGGTCCACCGAGTGGCCCGGTCTGGGGCTCCGCACGGTTGACTCCTTCCGTCTCATCATCGTTCCCGATGCCCGCCGGCTCGACTCGCTGACCCGCGGCCGCGCACCCACCTGGGCGGCGGCGGTCGCGCTGCCCGAGAGTCGTACCGTGGTGCTGCGGGCCGACGGCGAAGCGCTCCCCAGAATTCTCCGGCACGAGCTGGCCCACCTGACCCTGCACGGGGTGGTCCGGGGTCGCGTTCCGCTCTGGTTCGACGAGGGCTACGCCGGCTGGGCGGCCGGCGAGTGGGACCGGTTGGGTCTGCTCGAGCTGAACCTCTCCGTGGCCCGCGGAGCGTTGCCCACCTTCACCCGGCTCGATGCGGCCCTGCGCGGCGCCACCTCCACCGCCGATGCCGCCTACGCTCTCGCCGTCTCGGCGGTAACCGAGCTTGCCCGGCGGAACCCTTCGGGGACGCTCGACCCCCTTATGGCCAGGCTCGTGGCCGGCGACGACTTCGAGGTGGCGGTGCTCGCGACCACGGGATTGACGCTGGATCGATTCGAGGAGGAATGGCAGCGCACCATCCGGCGGCGCTACAGTCTGGTCACCTGGCTGCTGGCCAGTGGGGGTTGGCTCCTGGTGGCCCTCGGTGTCCTCGGATTGGTACACTTCCGCCGTCAGGCGGACCGGGAGCGCCGCGCCGCCCTCGATGAAGGGTGGGTCGTGGAGCCGGAAACCGAACCGGGACCTGAACTTGACCCGACCCGAGATCGGTGGTAGCCTCATCGTCTATGTCTGCGACCCGTTCTCAGTCTTCACCCTCTTCACCCGCGGGATCCCCGCCACGTCGGTTCGTTCTGGCCAAACGGAACCTCATCATTCTGGCGCTCGCGCTGGGGGTGCTGGTGGTAGGCTATCTCACCCTGCACGCGGGACATCCCAGCGCGGCAGCGGTGATACTGGTCCTCGGTTACTGCGTCCTCTTTCCACTCGGGATCGCGCTCTGAGGGCTGGTGTTCGTCGTCACGGCACAGTCCCTGCGCAGTACGTTATCTGGTTGGATTAGGGTCGGTTCCCCGGGCGAATAGCTCAGCTGGTTCAGAGCGCCTGCCTTACACGCAGGATGTCGGGGGTTCGAATCCCTCTTCGCCCATCGCACCCGCGCGCGTCGCGCGGCTGTTGCTGGCCCGGTTGGGCCAATCCCTTGTGGAGGCTTTGGCATGTACCAGTTGCGTCTCGTCGCCTTGGTGGCCCTCGGTGGCGCGCTCTCCGCGCCGCTGGGGGCGCAGGGAATTCCCCGGCGAACCGGGGGTCAATCCACGACGGCCAGCAGCGCGCCCCGATTCATGGTCGCCAACCCCTTCGCGTTCGCTCCGGGAGATTCGGCGGCGGCGGTGGCGATCGGGACCGGCATACGGGAAGAGATGAAGGACGTAGTGGGACGCGACTACACCGTCATCGAGCAGGGGCAGATGAATGACGCCCTGACCCAGTACGGTTACCCCAAGGACGCCATTCTGAGCCCGGCCCTCGCCGTCACACTGGCCAAGAACATCCAGGCGCGTTTCCTGGTGAATTCCACCCTCTCGAAGGGCCCCAAGGGGTTCGCGGTGTCGGCCCGCCTCACGGGCACGAACGACGACGCCGGTAATGTGGTGACCCTCACTCAGAACCCGGGCGAGGCCCCAGACGCGTTCGGCAAGCGGCTGGCCTCCACGCTCGAACCGGCGGTCGAGTCGCTCGACGAAGCCAAGAGCTGCATCGATCAGCGCCAGAGCAAGCCCGACAAGGCCGCGGAAGCCGCCGAGAAGGCGATCAAGATGCTGCCCGACCACGGGCTGGCGCACTACTGCCTGGCGCTCCTCGCTCAGGACAAGAAGGCGTCCCGGGCAGAGATCGTGAAGCACCTGCAGGCCGCCTCCAAGGGCGACCCGCAGAGCCTGCAGGTGTGGACCGCCCTGGCTTCGCAGTACCAGCAGGCCAACGACACCGCGAACACGCTGGTTGCCTTCAAGCAGATGCTTCGGGTGGCCCCCACCAACCAGAAGCTCCGGGAGGAGCTCTTCAAGTACTTCCTCCAGACGGGACACCCGGAGACGGCGCTCGAGGTGGCGGACGAGGGGCTCAAGATCGATCCCTACAACGCCGACCTGTATGACCTGAAGAGCAACGCCTGTCTCTTCCTCAGCAACTTCAAGTGTGCGGTGGACGCGCTGGAGACGATGTACGCGACCGACTCCACCAAGGCCGACACCCTCTTCTTCACCAAGATCTCCGCCGCGGCCGCCGAGGGTGAAAAGCCCGACACGGCACGCCTGCTCAAGTGGTCGCAGGCGGGAGTGAAGAAGTATCCCGACAACCCGACGCTGCTGGGCTACCTCAACCGGGCCTACGCCATGACCGGCCCGGTGGACAGTGTGGTCGCGGTGACCAATCGGATCATCGCCAAGGACAGTACCGCGGTGATCCCGGCCCTGGCCGCCGCCAAGGCGCTCATCGAGGCCCCGGCCACCGGTGCGCCGCCGCCGCCGCCTCCCGCCGACTCGGGCAAGTCGGCCGGCGCCGCGCCGCCACCGGCCCCGACCCACCGGACCAAGGAAGCCGTGCCGTTCCTTCAGTTCGCGATCCAGCACGGGGACCCGCAGCAGAAAGAACAGGCGGCGGCCCTCCTCTATACCGGCGCGGCCCCGCTGCTCCAGCAGCCGCAGGACCTGCAGGGCGCGGCCGAGCTGCTGAAGATGGCCGTGGGGGCGGCCAACCCGTCGGGCAAGGTCTACCCCGCGGCCAACTATCTGCTGGGCCTCGCGACGCTGTTCCAGGTCCCCCAGGTCGATCCGCAGGCAGAGAAGGGGAAGTCCTGCGATCTGGCCAAGCAGGAGGAGACCCTGTTGAACGACGCCGAAACCGCCCTCAACGCGGGTCAGTCGGTCAACCCCGACGCGGTGGCCAAGAATCTCGGCATCATCAAGCAGTACAAGCCCAGGGTGGCATCCATGAAGAAGGCCTACTGCAAGTAAGCAGGCCCGAATGGCGGTAGGACTAGCGGCCCTTTCGGCTCTGCCGGAAGGGCCGCGGGCCTTCCCGCCCTCTCGGCAACCCTCTATATTCCGCCCCGCGTTGCTGGGGCTGTAGCTCAGCTTGGTTAGAGTGCCGCACTGTCACTGCGGAGGTCGCGGGTTCGAGCCCCGTCAGCCCCGTTCATCCTTGCCCCACCCCGTCCAGTCGGACGGGGTGTTGCGTTTCCCCCCGAAGGTGCCTCGGCATGAACGAGTCCGCGCCGACACTGCACCAACCCGTTCTGATCGGCCCCGTACTCGAAGCCGCCGGCGGCGCGAGACGGGTGGTGGATGCCACGCTCGGGCACGGCGGCCACGCCCAGGCCCTCCGGGCGGCGGGCGCCGAGGTCCTCGGCATCGACCGCGACCCCGATGCGATCAGCACCGCCAGGGCCAGGCTGGGTGACGATGGCGTCCGCTATCTGACCCTGGCCTATGACGACCCCGAGGCTCTCGCCGCGGCCCAGGCCTTTTCCCCCGATTTCGTGCTCTTCGATCTGGGTGTCTCCTCCCGGCAATTGGACCAGATGGAGCGGGGTTTTACCTTCCGACCGGGCGCCCCGCTGGACATGCGAATGGGCGCCACGGGCGCCACGGCCGCCGATCTGCTGAACCTGACCTCCGAAGCCGGGCTGGAACGGCTCTTCGCCGACTACGCTGACGAGCGCCGATCGCGAAGTCTGGCCCGGGAGATCGTCCGTCGTCGTGGCCGCCAGCCGCTGGCCAGCAGTGACGATCTCGTGAACGCCATCCGCGCCGTGCTGGGCCCGCGTGCGGGCGCACCCGAGTTCGCACGGCTGTTCCAGGCCGTGCGCATCGGCGTCAACGACGAACTTCGCGGACTGGAGCGCGCCTTGCCCGGATACCGCGATGCGCTGCGCCCGGAGGGAAAGCTGGCGGTGATCACCTATCATTCCGGCGAGGATCGGCTGGTGAAGCTGACGTTCCGGGAGTGGGCCAGCTCATGTGTCTGCCCGCCTCGTCAGCCGGTCTGTACCTGCCGGGGGCGAGCGCTGGGACGGGTCGAGCCGCGCAAGCCGATCCTGCCGAGCGAGGCGGAGATCGCCGGCAATCCGCGGTCCCGCAGCGCGAAGCTGCGGATCTTCCGGGTCGCGCATGCGTCTTAAGGGCCGGCACTGGCTGATGGTCTGGTTGCTGGTCTTTCTGGGGGTCCTCATCGCGATCGCCACCCGCCAGACCGCCGGGTTCCGAACCGCCCGGCGACTGCACGACCTGCGCGAGCAACGCACCACCCTCGAGGCTCGCCGCGCCGACCTCGAGCGCCAGATCCGGATTGCCAGCAGCCGCCAAGTGCTGGTGCCTATCGCCGAGCGCGACCTCGGTCTCCATCTCCCCAGCGATTCCGAGTTCACTCTGCTGGTGCTGCCGGTCCCCGCGGCGCCGGGTCGCTGATGGCCAAGCCCAGCGCCCGGATTGCCGCCATCCAGTTCGGGTTCGCTGTGGGAGTGGCGCTGATTCTGGGGCGTGCGGCCCAGCTCCAGATCGTCGATCACGAGCGCTGGAGCGCGGAGGCGAGCCGCACCCGCACGGCCAGGGAGGTGCTTCCGGCCCGCCGGGGCGCCCTCTACGATCGCAACGGCGTTCCTTTCGCGATCACCCAGGAGTTCTACCACGTCGGCATCGCGCCCAACGAGCTGACCGACCGTGGCGCCGCGTTCCGCCTGCTGGTCCGCAGTCT